>CDZI01047289.1_pt1 | contig 11971 bp, 10 predicted proteins | sample 554811 | NCBI WGS metagenome assembly CDZI01 (sample SAMEA3182110, study PRJEB8094) | gut metagenome | biome: human; feature: gut; material: Stool; isolation source: human stools | place: Canada | collected 2013-04-23
GGGTAAGATATATTGCGCGAAGGAGGGCTGCGGCTACGAACGCCCCCTCGACGGCGCAGATTCAAAGGATAAGAGCAATGACAGTTAAGGTTATCGGCGCGGGTCTCGCCGGGTGCGAAGCGGCGGTACAGCTCGCAGGGCGCGGGTTTGACGTTGAGCTACACGAAATGAAGCCGCAGAAATATTCCCCGGCGCACCACTACGAGGGCTTTGCGGAGCTGGTCTGCTCGAATTCGCTCAAGGCGGCGCGCCCTGAGAGCGCGTGCGGTCTGCTTAAGGAGGAAATGCGCCGGTTCGGTTCGGTGATACTCCAGGCTGCGGAAAAGACCGCAGTCCCTGCCGGAGGCGCTCTCGCGGTAAACCGCACGGAGTTTTCCGACGAGGTGACGAGAATAGTCAGGAGCTTTCCGAATATCCGGGTGATAGAAGGAGAAGTTACCGAGCTTCCGGAAAAAAACGCGGTGATATGCACAGGTCCGCTGACCTCCGACGCGCTGGCCGAGAAAATACGCGGCATGTGCGGCGAGGGGCTGAGCTTTTACGACGCGGCGGCACCCATCGTTTCGGCGGACAGCATTGATTTCAGCAAGGCGTTTTTCCAGACGAGGTACGACAAGGGCGAGGCGGATTACGTCAACTGCCCCATGACCCGGGAGGAATACGAGGCGTTCTACGAGGCGCTTGTGACCGCTGAGAGCGCTCCTTTAAAGGAGTTCGACCGCCCGGAGGAGTCCGCGGGAATGAAGGTGTTCGAGGGCTGCATGCCGGTGGAGGTACTCGCGAAGCGCGGCTTTGAGAGCGTCCGCTACGGCTGCATGAAGCCCGTAGGGCTTACCGACCCGCGCACGGGGAAGCGCCCCTACGCGGCGGTGCAGCTCCGCAAGGAGAACAGGGACGGCACGATGTACAACCTGGTCGGATTCCAGACCAACCTGAAATTCGGCGAGCAGAAGCGCGTATTTTCGATGATACCCGGGCTTGAAAACGCGGAGTTCGTGCGCTATGGCGTAATGCACCGCAATACGTTCCTCGACAGCCCTCGGCTGCTGGACGAATGGTTCATGCTGCGCGGTTCTGACAACGTTTTTTTTGGAGGTCAGATGACCGGCGTGGAGGGCTACGTTGAAAGCGCGGCTTCCGGAATCATCGCGGGAAGGGCGCTTGCCGACAGGCTCAGCGGAAAGCAGCCGCTGACGCTTCCCAGGACGACAATGCTGGGGGCGCTGTGCAGCTACATCAGCGACCCTACCGTTGAGAATTTTCAGCCGATGGCAAGCAGTATGGGCATACTTCCGTCCCTTGACAGGGTGATAAAAGGCAAGCAGGAGCGCTACGGCGCGCTTGCACAGAGAGCGCTTTCCGACCTGGACAAGGCTCTTTCCGACAGTGAGGATACATAATATGAAAATAGTTATAGACGGATTCGGCGGCGACAACGCACCGGACGAAGTATTAAAGGGCGCGGCTCTCGCGGTTAAGGAGCTTGGAATCGACATCGCGATAACCGGCGATGAGAAGATACTTATGGAGCGCATGAAGGCTCTGGATATCTCCGACAGCCACCTCGAGCTGGTGCATGCGGAGGGCGTTATCACTACGGAGGACGCTCCCAAGTCGGTCATCAAGGAGAATTCCGGAACTTCAATGGGCAAGGCGCTGTATTACCTCGCTGAAGGCAATGCCGACGCGTTCATCAGCGCGGGAAGCACTGCGGCTATCGTAGTAGGCGGCACTATGGTCGGCAAGCGCATAAAGGGCGTCAAGAGGACTGCGCTGGTTCCGCTCATGCCCTGCCTCGGCGGCGGAAGATATGCGGTAGTCGACGGCGGCGCAAACCTTGAGTGCCGTCCGGAAATGCTCCAGCAGTTCGCCGTACTGGGAAGCATTTTCATGGAGAAAACCATGGGGATAGAGAAGCCACGCGTAGGTCTGCTGAACATCGGCACCGAGGAGGAAAAGGGCAGGGAGCTTGAGCACGAGACCGTGAAGCTCCTCAGAAATACGCCCTCCATCAATTTCCTCGGCTACGTCGAGGGCCGCGACGCGCCCATCGGCAAGGTGGACGTCCTTGTCACCGACGGGTTCACCGGAAACGTGTTCCTGAAGGCGTGCGAGGGCATGGGAATACTCATGAAGCAGTCGCTGAAATCAATGTTCTTCGCAAATCTCAAGACGAAGATAGGCGCGCTCTGTGTAAAGAAGCAGCTCGGCGACATCACAAAGCAGCTTGATTACAAGACCATCGGCGGCTCTCCGCTGCTGGGAACAGCAAAGCCGGTATTCAAGGCGCACGGAAGCTCCGACGCGGCGGCGTTCCTGGGAGCGTTCCGCCAGGCGAAGATGTTCGTTGAGAAGAACGCGATAGAGGAAATGACGAGCGCTATTGCGGCTCTCGGAGTTAAGGAAGAGGATTGACATGTCTGAATTCAGTCAGCTTGAAGAAAAGATAGGATACACCTTTAAGGATAAGTCGTACCTGCGCGGCGCGATGACCCATTCCAGCTATTCCGGCGGAAAGAACAACGGCAGCAACGAGCGCCTGGAGTTCCTCGGGGACAGCGTGCTTCAGATAACAGTTTCGCTGTACCTCTACACGAATATGACCACCGTTCCGGAGGGCGGGCTGACAAAGCTGCGCGCCTCCATCGTGTGCGAGAATTCGCTGTACAACTTCGCGAAGCGCATTTCACTGGGCGACTACATTCTGCTCGGAAAGGGCGAGGAGATGACCGGAGGCCGCGAGCGCCGCTCCATTCTCGCGGACGCTTTCGAAGCGCTCATCGCGGCTATATTCCTTGACGGCGGCATGGACGAGGCTCAGAAGTTCATCATGAGATTCGTGCCGTCTATCGAGGCGATAAAGAGCGGAAAGGTAAAGCTCGGCGACTACAAGACCATTTTGCAGGAGATAATCCAGCAGAATCCGGAGGAGCATATCTCCTACGAAGTCACCGAGGAAGAGGGCGAAGCTCACCACAAGACCTTCACCGCGGACGTTATGCTGAACGGTCAGAGCATAGGCACCGGCTCGGGTCAGAGCAAGAAGGAAGCCGAACAGGCTGCCGCCAAGGAAGCTATCGGGCTGATGGGCTATGAAACGGACTAACATCTCTGTTTTCATTCCGCACATCGGCTGCCCGCATCGGTGCAGCTTCTGCGACCAGCGGAGCATTTCCGGAGCGGCTCACGCGCCGTCTCCGGAGGAAGTCGCGGCGCTGCTCGAGGAGCAGGCTCCGCACCTCGCAGAGCGGGGAATGCAGGCGGAGATCGCGTTTTTCGGAGGCAGCTTCACCGCCGTCCCGAGGGAGTATATGGTCAGCCTGCTGGAGTGCGCACATGCGGCGGTACAAAAGCACCCGGAGGTCTATTGCGGGATACGCTGCTCCACACGCCCGGACTGCGTTGACGACGAGATAATCGCGATACTGAAAAAATACGGCATGACCGCCGTGGAGCTTGGCGCGCAGTCCATGTCGGACGAGGTGCTGACAGCCAACGAGCGCGGGCATTCTGCCGAGGACGTCCGCAGGGCTTCCCGGCTGATACGGGAAAGCGAGATATCGCTGGGTTTACAGATGATGACCGGGCTTTACCGCGACAGCGAGGACGCCGTGAGGTACACCTGCCGGGAGTTCATCGCGCTCAAGCCGGATACGGTGCGCATTTACCCGACGGTCATTCTGAAGCACACGCGGCTTGGACGGCTGTTCGAAAGCGGGGAGTATCAGAGCTTCGGATTCGAGCAGACCGTAGACCTGTGCGCGGAGCTTCTGCGGGAGTTCACCGCGGCGGGAGTCCGCGTTATAAGAATGGGGCTTCACGCTTCCGCCGAGGTGGAAAGCGAAATGCTCGGCGGAGTGTACCACCCGGCATTCCGGGAGATAGTGGAGAGCCGGCTGTTTCTGAATGACGCGAAGCAAAAGCTTTCCGCACTGAAAAAAGGACATTATATTTTATACACCGACAGCCGGAACATCAGCCGGGCAGTCGGACAGAAACGCGGCAATATCGCGGCTCTGAGGGAGCTGGGGTATGACGTCGATGTGAAACCCCTGGAAGGGGCGTACATCGAGCTGCGATAAACATTGAGGTTTGTGAATGTTTTTTAAGTCACTTGAGATACACGGGTTCAAATCCTTTGCGGACAAGACCGTACTGAACTTCGACGCCCAGACCACCGCAGTCGTTGGAAGCAACGGAAACGGCAAGAGCAACATAAGCGACGCCCTGCGCTGGGTAATGGGAGAGCAGGGCGCAAAGACCCTGCGCGGCGAAAAGATGGAGGACGTAATCTTCCACGGGACCACCGACAGAAAGCCGATGGGATTCGCGAAGGTCGCGCTGTGCATCGACAACACCGACCGCGCCCTTGCAGTGGACGCGGACGAGGTGACGATCTCCCGCAAGCTCTACCGCACCGGTGAGAGCGAATATCTCATAAACGGCGCGAAGTCCAGGCTGAAAGACATTCAGGAAATGCTTCTCGGTACGGGACTAGGGCGCGATGGATATTCCATAATCGGACAGGGCAGGGTCGCTGAGATAGTCAACGCCCGCGGTACCCAGCGCCGCGAGATATTCGAGGAAGCGGCGGGCATTTCGCTGTTCCTCCACAAGAAGGCGGAAGCCGAGAAGGAGCTTGAGAGCGCCGAGGAAAACATCACCCGCCAGAAGGATATTATCCGTTCAGACGAGGAGCGCCTCCCGGTGCTTAAAAAGCAGTCGGAGAAGGCGGTTCTAGCCGCGGAGCTTCTCGACCAGAAGAAGGAGCTTGAGATATCCGTAGGAGCGGCTCACTATGAGGAGCGCCGCACCGCAATAAAGAAGCTGGACGACGACCTGCTGCTCAACCGCGCGGAGTGCGAGCACTTCGAAAAGGACGCGGAGAAGCTCCAGAACAGCATTGAAGAGAGCACCGAAAAGAAACAGCGCATACAGGCGGAGCTTGAACGTTTCCGCAGCAGCCGCGAGGCTGTAAACGCGGAGATAGCGGAGAAGCGCTCCACGATACAGGTGCGCGAGAACGACCTCCGCCACAATGACGAGCGCCGCACGGAACTCACTCAGCAGATAGCGAACGCCGAGGAGAGCAGCCGCAGCTTCGACGACGCAATAAAGGAGTTCCGCAGCAAAATAGAGGAAAAGACCGCCGAGGTGGAGCAGTTTGAGAAGCAGCGGACCGACCTCCAGGAAAAGCTCAGCGCAATGGCGGAGCAGAACGCCGAGAGCGACAAGGAGTATTCCGCGCTGGAGCAGGAACTCGCCCAGATATACCGCGAACGCAGCGAGGCTGACGTGCGGTCGGTTCAGGCGGAGCGTTCCGCAGCGGAAGCCGAGGAACAGAAACAGACGTTCCTGAGCGACGTGCAGAATTCCGAAGCGAAGCTGAAGGAGTACTCCGACAGCGCCGCGCAGGTCGGGAAATCGCTCGCGGAGGTAGGCGAGAAGCGCTCCGCGACGGCAAACAAGCTGGCGGGATATCAGCGCCTCAACGACGGCAAGGTTCGCCGCATGAACGAGGCGAAATCCGAGGCTGAGAAGGTACGCAGCGAGCTTGACATGATGCAGAACCGCTACAAGGTACTGGACGATGTTGAGAAGAACATGGAGGGCTACAACCGAAGCGTCAAGGAACTGATGAAGGCTTCACAGCAGGGGAGAATGAGCGGTATCCACGGCACCGTTGCAGATGTAGTTACTATCGACGAGCGGTACGTCCTCGCGATAGAGACCGCGCTGGGAGCGGCAATGCAGAACGTCATCGTGGACAGCGAGGAGACAGCAAAGCGCTGTATCCGCTTCCTCAAGGAAACGAACTTCGGACGTGCGACCATGCTTCCTATAACCACCATGAAGGGGCGCTTCCTGAACGAGCCGCGGCTCAGCTCAGAGCAGGGCTTCGAGGGCATAGCAAGCGACCTCGTGGACTGCGACCAGGAGTACCGGAACATAATCAGCTACCTGCTGGGGCTTACCGTTATCGTGGACGATATCGACACGGCGGCGTTCCTCAGTAAGAAATACAATTTCAGATTCCGCGTCGTTACGCTTGACGGTCAGGTCGTCAACGCAGGCGGTTCCTTCACCGGAGGAAGCCGGGCGAGCGGCACGGGTATCATTTCCAGAAAGCAGCAGAAGGATTCGCTGTATAACTCGATAATCGAGATGAAAAAGACCCTCGTTGAAAAGACCGAGGCGTACCAGCAGTACCAGGCGGAGGCAGCGAAATTCGCAGTCGAGATCGACGGCATGCAGGACGAGCTGAGAAGCTGCGATTCTCAGGAGATCAACCTCCGCGCTGAGCTGTCGAAGTTCAATACGCTGGCTCAGCAGCTTACCGAGCAGGGAGCGCACTCAAGGCAGGCTCTGGAGCGCTTCGACCTCCAGATAAAGAACTACACCGCGCAGCTCACCGAACTTCGCAGTGTGGTCGAGGAGTGCGACAAAAAGGCTGAGGGGCTTGAAGAAAAGCTGAAGCAGTCCGGCAGCGAGCGCGACTCCGCGGCTTCGCAGAGCAAGGAGATTTCCGAGGAGATATCCCGGATAAACCTCGAGCAGATGGCTGCGAAGAAGGATATCGACGCGTTCAACGTTGAGATCAGGAACCGTGAGGAGAACCGGCGGGCGCTGTTTCAGAGCAGCGACAGCTTCCGCGGGAAGATGGCGGAGCTCGACCGCAGCGACGAGGAGATCCGCGTTGAAATTGAGAAGCTCCGCATGGAGCTTGAGCAGCACAGCGGGGAGCTTACCGGCAAGGATGAGGATATTTCCCGCAGCATGGCCGAGATAGACAGCCTGGATCTGGCAATAGGTCAGATGAACCGCGACATAAACGAGGCGAACCGCGACAAGGAGCGCTTCGCAAGGGAAGTCGCCAGGCTGGAGGAGCGCCGCAAGAGCGAGGAGCGTGAGAAGGAGCGCATAGTCTCCATGCTGCTCGAAAGCTACGATATGACGGTGTCGATGGCGATAGAGCAGGCGAAGCCGCTTGAGAACCTGCTGGCGGCGGAAAACGACCTCGAGGAGCTGAGAAAGCAGATAACAAAGCTCGGAAACGTCAACATGGAGTCCATCGAGGAGTACCGCACGGTGTCGGAGCGATACAAGTTCCAGACCGCACAGCTCGACGACATCGAAAAGAGCAAGCGGGAGCTTGAAAGGCTAATCGCCGACCTCACCGAGGACATCAAGACGCGCTTCCTCAACAGCTTTGAGGAGATAAACAAGAGCTTCAAGGAGATATTCGTCAGCATTTTCGGCGACGGAGCGCACGGCGAGCTCAAGCTCACCGACCCGGAGGACATTCTGAATTCCGGTATTGAGATACTCGCGGCACCGCCTGGAAAGGTCATAAAGAACCTGATATCTCTCTCCGGCGGCGAGCAGACGATGGTCGCCATCACGATCTACTTCGCGATACTCAAGCACCGTCCGACGCCTTTCTGTATGCTCGACGAGGTAGACGCGGCGCTCGACGATGTGAACGTAGACAAGTACATAACTTACCTCAACCAGTTCAGCAGCCAGACGCAGCTGATGGTAATAACCCACCGCCGCGGAACAATCGAGGGCTGCAAGGTGCTTTACGGCGTTTTCATGCAGGAAAAGGGAGTTTCAAGGCTCCTGCGCCGCGAGCTTGCCGACGAGCTGGACGTAGAGCTTAAATGATTTTGCATAACCAACGCGGCTTTGAGCATACTTACTCAGTATGCCGGAATGGAGGTCACATGGGATTTTTTGACAGATTCAAAAAGAAGAAACATCAGGAAGAAGAGCTGAACGAACAGGAGGCTGTGCTCGATGAAAACTCCGGCGAAACCAGTACTGAAAGCGGCGGCGCCGAAATCGGAGCTTCCGGATATACCGAAGCTGAAGCGCCTGTTCAGCCTGACGGTGGAGTTCCCGCAGCCGAGGAGCCGGAGCAATCCGGGAATTACGCTGCGTTCGAGGCTCCCGAAGCCGAAGCGGAGGAGCCGCTGACTCAGCCGGAGGCGATACCCGAGCCTGAGGAGGCGGAGGAGCCCGAGGAAATTCCGCAGGCTATGGAGGCTCCCGCCCCCGAAGAAGAAACCGAGCCGGAGGAGGTCCCGCAGGAGGAAGTTTCCGAGCCGGATTTCACCGAGGATTCCGAAGAAGCTCCGAAGAAGCAGGGATTTTTCGAGAAGCTGAAAAACGGCCTGAAAAAGACGAAGGACGGCTTCATGAGCAAGCTGGAGCTGCTGATGAACAGCTTTACGAAGATAGACGAGGACTTTTTCGACGAGCTGGAGGAAACGCTGATCCTTTCCGATATCGGCGCGGAGACCTCCATGCAGATATGCGACAAACTCCGCCAGGCAGTAAAGCGCACGGGCGCCACCGACCCCGCGGACGTCAAGCAGCTCCTGCGCGGCATCATCGCGGAAATGCTCACCGGCGACAACGAGCTGAAGCTTGATACAAAGCCGTCTGTTATCATGGTGATAGGCGTCAACGGCGCAGGCAAGACCACCACGATAGGCAAGCTCGCGGCGAATCTCAAGGCGCAGGGCAAGAAGGTAGTCGTAGCGGCGGCGGATACATTCCGTGCGGCAGCTATTGAACAGCTCAACGTATGGACTGACCGCGCCGGCGTGGACATCGTCAAGCACAGCGAGGGCAGCGACCCCGCCGCAGTCGTGTTCGACGCGCTGACCGCAGCGAAGGCGCGCGGCGCTGACGTAGTGCTCTGCGACACTGCAGGAAGGCTCCACAATAAGAAGAACCTCATGGAGGAGCTGAAAAAGATCGCCAGGGTGATAAACCGCGAAGTTCCGGACGCGTCGGTTGAAACTTTATTGGTTCTTGACGCGACTACTGGACAGAATGCAGTCAATCAGGCCAAACTTTTCAGTGAAAGTGCTGAAATTACAGGAATTGTTCTCACAAAGCTTGACGGAACCGCAAAAGGTGGTATAATAATACCTATAAAGAATGAGCTCGGCATTTCCGTGAAACTTGTCGGCGTGGGCGAGAAGATCGACGATCTCCAGCCGTTCGTTCCGGCGGACTATGTAAAAGCTCTGTTCGAGTAAGAAATTTTCCCATGAATGGGTAAAATAAAGCGCCCATGAGGCGCAGTAAATTGGAAAGGATTTTTTATGAAACATCTTCACAAATCGGGCGAAGAAAAACCTGCCGCCTCGTCGCCTGTCCGACAGAAATTGATAATCGCGTCCAACAATCAGGGCAAGATCATGGAGTTCAGAAAGCTCCTCGAGCCGTTCGGGTTCGACGTTGTATCAATGCGGGAGGCAGGCTTCACAGACGAGATCGTAGAGGACGGCGATACCTTCGAGGAGAACGCGCACATAAAGGCGCGCGCTGTTTTCGAGGCAACAAAGCTCCCTACCATCGCAGACGACAGCGGACTTGAGATAGACTTCCTCAACGGCGCACCGGGTATCTACTCCGCGCGCTATGCCGGCGAGGGCGCTACCGACAAGGAGCTTTGCGAGAAGGTACTTGAGGAGATGCACGGCGTGTCCAGACCCCTTAGAGAGGCACGCTTCGTTTGCTCGATCTATTTCATCTACGCCGAGGACGACGAGTATTCCGTAAACGGTACCGTTGAGGGGTACATAGGCGATGAGATGGTCGGCGACAAGGGCTTCGGCTATGATCCCATCTTCATGGTGGACGAGGATCACAGCATGGCGGAGCTCGACCAGGACGAGAAAAACAGGATAAGCCACCGCGCCAAGGCGTTTGAGGAGCTTGCCAAGATCTTAAAGGAGAAATTCAGTTAATGCTGACAAGTAAACAGAGAGCACATCTGCGCTCCATAGCGCAGAGCTACAATACAATATTTTTCGTTGGAAAGCTGGGTATCGGCGACGAGCTGGTAAAGCAGCTCGACGACGTTCTGAACTGCCGGGAGCTGATAAAGGTAGGCGTGCAGGAGAACTGCGAGTTCACCGCTCGTGAAGCCGCAGACCAGATCGCGGAGCTTACAAAGTCCGAGGTCGTGCAGGTGATCGGCAGGAAGTTCGTGCTTTACCGCCGCAACAAGGATCCAAAGAAGCGGGTGATAGAGCTTGAGTGACAGCGTGAAAAAGACTGGCATCTTCGGAGGGGCGTTCAACCCGGTGCATAACGGGCATGTCCGCCTTGCCGAGGAAGCCGTGAAGCAGCTCAAGCTGCGCCGTCTGCTTATAATCCCGACTTATGTTTCGCCGCACAAGCACACCGACCTTGCCCCGTATGAGGACAGGGCGGAGATGTGCCGCCGCGCGTTCGGGCATATCCCGGGCGTGGAGGTCAGCGATATCGAGGTAAGGCTCGGCGGGACGAGTTATTCGATAAACACCGTCCGCGCACTGAAGGAGATGTACCCCAACGAGCAGTTCTTTCTGCTCATCGGCGGAGATATGCTGTTCAGCTTCGACAAGTGGTATAAGTACGAGTCGCTGCTCAAGGAGACGAAGGTCTGCGCGGCAGCCCGTGACGGCGACAGCTTCGCGGACATGATGGAGTACGCCAACGAACTGGGGCGCATAAAGGTGCTCCCGACCCAGGCGATAGAGATGTCCTCCACGGAGGTCAGAAATAGCATCGCGCAGGGCGGGGACTATTCCGGAATGGTTCCGCAGGGCGTTGCGGAGTATATCCGTGAAAAGGGGCTCTACAGGTGATAAATCATGAAAAAGTGGTACGATGAGGAATACGAATTCCAGGTCGAGGTCATCGGGTATCTCCGCGGAGACCACACCGAACATCTCTGCCGAAACGGCGAGGAGATCGGCGATACATACAGCTGTACCTACGGCTGCCCGGTCAACGCCGACGGTTATGGAATTTGCAGCAAGACCATGATGACGCTGTACCCGCTGATGGAGGCAGTCCGCAGCGGCGGCGACCTTGAAAATCTCGGGGGAGACGGGAAGTACAGCAAGACTATCGTGTGTCCGGACGGCTGCGTGATGTTCCGGCTGACCGCAAAGCCTCTGGGCGGCGAGAATTTCTTCAGAGGCGGCTTCTGGAAAGAGCCGTGAATCTAATGTGGAGGTAATTCTGTTTGAGCAGATACAAGGAATTCGACGAATACGAGGAACTCATAAAGGAGCGTCTTTCTAAAAAGCGCTTCACCCACAGCATGAACGTCGCCGAGGCATGCTACGACCTCGCGGAGAGATTCGGCGCGGACAAGAAGCGCTGCTATCTCGCAGGGCTTCTGCATGACATCATGAAGGAGGATCTCCCGGACCGCCAGCGGCAGATGACCGTTGACAGCGGAATGTCCCCGGATCCTGCGGAGATCGACACTCCGGCGCTGTGGCATGCGGTGGCGGGCGCGGCGTACGTCCGGGACAGGCTCGGGATAAACGACGAGGAGATACTTGCCGGGATACGCTTCCACACAATCGGCTGCGCGAAAATGACGAAGCTTGAAAAAATCGTCTACCTCGGGGATATGATCTCTGCGGAGAGAAGCTATAAGGACGTCGACAAGTTCAGGAAGATCTGCCGCGACGACCTTGATAAGGCGATGTCTGTGGCGCTGATATACAATATCGGGGACGTCTGCAAGAAGTGCGGACACCTCCCGAGATACACGTTTGAAGCATACAATTATTATCTGAAATATAACAAGAATAAGGAGAGCTTATGACAGACAGAGAAGAACTGGAAATCGCGGTAAAGGCGCTTGATTCCAAGAAGGCAAAGAACATCACAGCGCTCAAGGTCGACGATCTCACTATCCTTGCAAACTACTTCGTTATCGCGTCCGCGTCCAGCACCACGCAGGTGAAGGCGCTGGCTGACGAGGTTGAGTACCAGCTCGGTGAGAAGGGCGTAAAGCCGAAGGGAATCGAGGGCTACCAGAGCAAGGAATGGATCGTGCTTGACTACTATGATATCATCGTGCACGTATTCCTGGAGGAGACCCGCGACTTCTATCAGCTCGAGCGCCTTTGGGCAGACGGTACGCCGGTCGACATTTCCGGTATCG
>CDZI01053905.1_pt1 | contig 11853 bp, 12 predicted proteins | sample 554811 | NCBI WGS metagenome assembly CDZI01 (sample SAMEA3182110, study PRJEB8094) | gut metagenome | biome: human; feature: gut; material: Stool; isolation source: human stools | place: Canada | collected 2013-04-23
GATAATAAGATTAATTTTATCATCCAAATAATTATAATAAAAATTAATGTATATAACAACAAAAAAAAAGCACGCGAAATCTGCTGAAACTCCGGACGCAATGAAAACAACAGACTCCGCGTGCTCATGAAACTTAAAGACTACTCCAGCTCACTACACGAAGGATAATCAGACGTCTTCGGAGTCTGAAACAAAGTATGATAGATGCGTTCCAAATCAGCAATATGACGCTCAGTCCATTTATAAGCATCATATAACCCCAGAACAACGTCAATATTCAAAGGAAACTGATTCAGACTATCCATGTATTTCTGATAACGAGCATCTCGAGCCTCCTTCGCATCTAAAAGTGCAAGCTTCAACTCCAGCCGAGTGCGCTCCCGATGCTGACAAGCGTCGAAAGACTCGGACGCCAAAGCCTCGGACGATAGATTTGTATTCACATTATCAGAAGCCTCACCACCACAGTCGCACTCCGAAACAGAAGGCATATCTGACATGGATTCAAAATCAGGTGACTTGACATCAAGATCGTCGTCGGAGGCATACCGCCTATAAAAGACTACATTTAAGTAGTACTCGCAAAACAAATCGGCCGAAAACAAGCGATCTCCGCAACCCACCAACTTATACATAACCTCTGTGTCATCGCCATAACGCGAATGGCTTTTGGACTCTACGCTCTCTGGAAGTACATCCGCGATTGTATATGACTTCCCGCCATAAATGTCTATCAACATCCGAGCCCCAAGAAGATGATAAGTAAAGTCATCGTCCGTATCAGTCACAATCCGCGGAATAACCGTAACACGATCTCCAACCTTAAAATGGTGCGGTAAGGCACCACCGTCAGACGAAAAAGAGGTTGAATACTCCGGCTCCAAAACCTCAAAGGGGGTCCCTTTATACTCTACTAATTTACTCATGATAAAAAAAAACTTAATACTTTCAAAACCTTAGGAAATTGTATATATACACGTAAAAAAAAACGGTGCCTAAAAAGTCACCGATAAGACTCAAGAGCTAAAAAGCAACACAACAGGAACAAACTCAAACTACCCCTGAACCTTCTTCTGCTTCAACGTAGGCTTCTTGGCAAACCAAGCATCAACCCATGCCTTAATGGTAGGAATATCGTAAATGCCATTACTCGACAAACCCGTGACAACACACAAGGCTACGACTCCAAGCCACTGAGGATCACCCATCTCTACAAGACCAGCGAAATATGCCCCGACAGAAAGACCGGACGCCAGAACCCAAGCCACAACCTGAGGCCAGACACCCTTCTCAATCTTGAGAAGACCATTCACAACGCCCGCAAGCAATACCGTGGCAGCAGAAATAACAGGAGCAACCCACCAGAAGCTCTCAGAAAAAATACCCGTAATATCCATAAACTAAAATGTTTTGGTTTGCAGGATATATAATTGCTACTTCACACCCGAAGTGGACGAAGCATTAAGTAACCGCTTCTTATGCAATATATCACGCAAGCACCGCCCATCAAAGGTTGATGCATAGACCGACTTTGTCTTAGATAATGAAATGCCTGCAAACCCGGTGGTCTCCTCAAAAAGAGAATGCAAAGTACAATCACCTAAAACAACATCATCCAGATGAGCATGCATAAACCAAAACGCAGCACGCGCCTGAAGCAAAGCGTCCGCAACAAGACCCGAGATCAAAAGATAGTTTTGAACCACAAAGCGATCGTGATCCAAATAAGGACCCGTGTAATCTAAAATGAACTCCAAAAGCTCCTCACGACGATCGTCGGAGAGAAACTGATAACCTCTGTAAGTATATGAACATTTCCCCATGACCTACTGCATAGACACTAACTCCAACTCACCTGTAGACACAATCTGGAAAGTGTAAAGATCATATTCAGGACTCAAGCTCGACGTACTGACTTTAACCATCTCCAACTTACCACCCTTATATAAAAGCACCACCCTCAAATCTACACCGTCAGAAATAATTGCTGTCCCATTTAAACCTCCTCCCGAGTAAAGAAGCAAAGCCCCAAGCACAATGTCTTTCAACCGACACGTAGAACCCACCGGAAGCTTCCGCATAAAACTACTCTTTATCGAAACATCCACGACAACTATAAAATTTGGTGACTACATACAATTACTTAAGAAAACGCAAAATCCTATCTGTAACCCGCTGTGACTCCTCTAAGGATAAACACTCCGAATAACCCGGATCAGACTTCACAGATACTGCCATAGCAGCCATAACCTCATCCTCATCCGAATATAAAGCTGAGTCAGGAACCAAAAATATGCCCCGACAAGAAGCATTAGCCACATCCTCACAAACAACATCTACAAAAGCAATATCCTTCTTCATAATCACCAAAATTAATAACACACCACAAAGATATGAAAATTAATTTAATTCTCCAAATCTCATCAAAACAATGTACCCTGCGGAGAAGCAGGAGCATCTGGATGCTTAACCTTCTGAGGCTTCAAGTCATGCCACAACAAAACCCGCTTAGCCATCTTCAAGTGCTCACCATCTGTCATCGCCTTAACATACTCTCTCGGAAAATTAGGAACCTCAAAGGATATACGCTCCTGCATGTAAGTCTTAAAACCAACCAACCGAAGCTTATACTCACTAATGTCACGACCATTGCGAAAATACCAAGCATGAAGATTGCCTAAGAACTTGCTCGACCGACGTGTAATACGACCTACAAACTGGATAACCGAAATAGGGACTACCGGAATGTCAAACAGAATAGCGTTATTCAAAAACGTGAAATTCGCAGACTCTGTAGCCGACCGAGTCATGATTATAAAATAACTCCTAAGAGAACACATCGACTCGGTAACCTGATTCTTCTTCAAACCAACACGCGACGACTGCTCAACAACAACAATATCCTTCCCGTTAGAATCCTTAATCCCAGAACGACGCAGATGATGAAGCAGCACATCAACCGTAGTGTAGTAATCCGCGTAAATAAGAGCAGACTCATTACGGCTCGCAATATCACGACACAAGTCAATAAGAGCCTTGACCTTGTTGCCGCCTTTCGTGCCAAACGTGCCGTCATCATTCAAACACCCATCCGTGACAGCCTGAAGATAGATAAAACGCGACGAATGACGCTCCAAGTCCTTCACAGACTTAACATCTCGAGAAAGAATATCATCCCGAGACAAAGCACGCTTCAACCACGACGTGTCATCCTCATCATCCGCCCCCGACAACATAATGCCATTAGCTACACGAGCATACAAGTCTGACTCCTCCTCAGACATCGTGTAAGGAACCATATGAACATGAGCCTCAACAGGAGGACTGCCTACAACCAAAACCGACGAACAGTAATCCATCAATGCCTTCGGGTCCTTATAGTCAACAATCGTATAGACCTTCTTAAAGGAACCATCCGGATTCCGGCCTATGATCTTAGACTCCATACGACAAAACTGATTCTGAAAGCCTCGAATAGAGCGGAAAAAACGTGGATAAACAAAGTTGATGATATGATAAGTGTCAATACAATTCTTCGACAAGATCGTCGCTGTAATACCCCACAAAGCGTAAGTGTTACGAAGCAAAAGACTCATTGTCGTTGTAAGCTCCGTCTTAGGACTTTTGAATGCATGCGTCTCGTCGCACACCGTCAGAATCCGCAACTTTGTCCCCAGCAAATAAAGCTCCCGAAGCAAAGCGTAATCTGTCTTACAATGCGTGTGCTTCCCGTAAAGAACATCCACATCACTAATAGCATCCTCGACAGACTGCCCAGACGAAACACGCTTCTTCAACTCATCAATAGACAAACAACGCAAGTTAGTGAACTTCTGAGCATCCTTCAACCATATCTCCTTCGTGTAAGCATTGAGAGGCGTAAAAACAACCATCAAATCTACACTATCACGAGACCGAAGATAACTATAAGAATAAAGACACATCAAAGACTTACCATTCCCTACAGCGTCCACAAATAAAGCACGACGCTTAGAAATAAGTGAACGACAGCAGTCAACCTGATGCTCCATCAAAGAGCAATTATCCTTAAGAAACTTACGCATGACAAAAAAAGCTACGTCTGACATTAACGTAGCTCACACAAAAAAGTTGTAATAACGCCCTAAACGTTCCTATATACAATCTCCCATGGTAAAGACAAAGTCGTGGCCTTCTCCTTCTTGATGACTTCCGCTGGCATCGTAAACACAAACAAACGCTCATTACCTGTTTCCTTGCCCGGCAAGTAATTGAAGGACGGAATACCCGGCAAGTTGCCCTCACTATGACAATCAAGATTGCCACCAAGCAAAAGACCAAAACCACCCACAACACCGTCACCTACAACAGGAACATCGGCGGTAAGTACAGACGTCACCAAAACAGACGAACCTAAAGTCTTAGACGTGACAGAGTCGACAAACGGCTCCGGACTCCCGACAGCCAACCCATAACCAACAGCAGTACAATAAACAATATACGACTGAACCTGCTCAAACGTTAAATCAACGGAAGCAGACGACGTAAGCAACTCGCCAATACTACTGTTGAAGTATAAAACATTAGTCAACTGCTGATACGAGATATTGGTCTCTACTCCTCCCAGTAAACCTATAAGACGATTTATACCCTCTGCGCAAATAACTCCTACCTCACCATCCGATAAGGCGGAAACACTACGAACCTGTATCATGAATCTTCCTTAATTAATGTGAAACCCTCGTTCGACTGAACATAAACAACGGTAGAATCCCCACCCTCTTGAACAATGACATTATCTCCGTCGGACGTAACTAATAACTCATTCTCGGAAGTCATGAAGTTCAAATCCTGAGAACCCTCAATCGGAACATCAATATGAATCGTAGGCAAAAATACCTTCCCGTCCGCACTCACACGAGCAAACGGACCAACACCACTGCCACTAACAACCCACGCCGAATTGGATAGAATATCTACAGTAGTAGAGCCCGCCACCGCTCCAACAGAAATAGTCTTAGTAGAAACTCCCGAACCTCCGTCGTCAAACAAAACATAAGGAGATAAATCCGGTGTGTTAACCACAAAACTCAACTCTACACGAGACGGACGATAGTTGAACTCTACCTGAACCCTAACGCCTATAGGGACCGAAGCCGATAATATATCCTCAAGACGACGTATAAAAGCATCGCACTCAGATTCCGACGAAGCCAAACCACGGGCCAGAAGCATGGAATAAAACAGAGCCTGCGAACAACCGAAGGACAAAACAAGACGATCAATGGAACCAGCATTAAGAGATAAATCATAATAATCCTTCGTAATACCATAAGAAATAGACGACGCAGACGTAGCTGAATCCGGAGTAACAAGAGGAATAGAAACAGGATCGGCATCAGAAACAGGAGTGCCAAAAACAATACCCTCAAAACCAGCATAAGGAAGCAACTCCGACGAATGGTATATTTGAGGAGGAACACTATAATCAGACGTCAACTTTGCAGACCAGCCTCTACCTGCTGACGAACCACCACCATAACCAACCTTAAAAGAACCACCCGGAGCTGACGACGTAGACGCCTCCTCCGAAATAGTAGTCGCCGACGGAGACGCCCACACATATCGAGACGACAGACCCCACGCACTCGACGAAGCAGGATAACCTGCAAGATAAATGAGCTTCGACCCCGGAGAGTTGTTGCCAACAACCCAAAGCTTCTTGTCGTAACCTACAATACTCCCATACTTGGCGAAAATGGCACGCAAAGACGCAGACGGAGAATTAGACGATACCACATTATCACCAGTACCCCACAAGTCGTGAACTGCCGACACAAGACTATCCTCAGCAGCCACCAACCCTACAAGTTCAGAGTAACCACTCCTGGATAAAGGAGCAAAAGAGTTCAAAGCGTCTAAGACCTGACGAAACTCAACCCAAGAATCCCACTCTACGGTAGTCGAACCTAAGTTAGAACCTGCCACTAAGTAAACCCTAAAAGGACAAAGGGTGTAATCAATCCCAAGACTAAAAAGACGCCGAAATAGAGAAACAGCATAAGGCGAAGCCCCATACAAACTATTGCCAACGCCTGACGACTGGCGTGCCCCGGAAACGAAAGGCGCATTAACACCATCAGGAACACCAACGAGCTGAAGACCAACACAAGACGAGTCCTTCGGAGTCTCGGGAGAAACCAAAGCCTCCGACGAGTCATGGAGATACTCCCACACCCGGACAAAGAAACAACACGGTGTAGTAGCATCATACTTAAACAAGTCGGCAGACGTGTCCCAAACGGCGTTCGCAGCGACGAAAGAAGCCCAAGCATCTCCAGCTGTTAAGAGAGCCTCTAAAGTAACTGTATCCGGAACAACCCACAAGGAACAAGTCGCATACGACGTAATAACACCAGACGTATCCTTAACATCCTGAAGCATACTCGTGACACGAGCATCCCCAAAGTCATAATAGGTGGTAGCCCCAAAGGGCATATTAAACCCTAAAAGAGTATAGGCATTCTTATCATCTTCACCATCCTTATGACGATAAACCTGAACGAAAGAGTTACTACTCTCGAAAAGAGAACCAAACGCCGAAAACAAAAACTCAAAAGGAACACCCCCAGACTGAAGGTAGTGAAGAGCACGAACATCTAACGCCGAAACAAGAAGGTCTATATACTCAGACCAGCCCGGATCAACACGAAGCTCATCTATGAAATAACGCCTAAAAGCCTGCCTTACTGAATCCATGAACTAAGACGAAATTTAACTCTCTACAACAACACTACTCAACAGCGGATATGTAGAACCTCCTGACAAGGTCGAACCAACCTCATACTCAACATAACTACCAGACGAACCTCCAAGACCGTAAATAATGCCAGTAGAGTAATCAACACTCCCCGCATTCGTCAAAACATAAGAACCCGCCGTAGCCGCCGAAAGAACTCGATAGGACGACAAGAAACCACTACCAATGCTCGTATAGGAACCATGCCAGAAAACATACGACGACAACGACGAACCACCACCCGTAGGCGTGCCAACAAGAGTCAAAGACGTCCCGGAAACATTCACAATCGAATCTGCGTAGGGAGCAGCAAAAGACTCCTCCTTGGAAATGCTATAACGGAACTTGCTAACCGTATCCGAACTAATGACAAAGTATACTAACCCCAAGTAACGCTTCGAATCGCGCTCGTAGATCATAACCATGTAAGTGGGATTCACAACACGCATGCTCAAAACATTAACACCCGACAAAGAACCCACAGAGTCGCTTCCTGAAATAAGCTCAAGATCCAAAGACTTAGACCACACCGAAACGCCAGCCTCATTCGTAACACCAAGACCCGGAGACGACTCATTATGAATCAAGAAACCGGAAAGACTACCCGACGAATCCGACGAAAGAGGCATATACCAAACACCGTCATAGTAAGACGACGCAGACGCAAAGGACGACGTCGTATTAGCAAGCATCATAGTCAAGTCCAAGTAATACTCAGAACCAGAACGACGATAGCGAGCTAAACCATACTGAACAGGAGAACTGCTGACACTCAACTTATAGCTTATAGAGGCTATAAGAAAATCTGAGTCCGAGCCAGAGCCACTAACCCCCAAAATACTATAAACACTAACCGTCTCGTAAGACTTCAACCTAAACAAACCTGACGGATCAGACGACGAAACAGGAGTAATATAAGACGGACGCTCAAACAAGGAATAACGACCCGCATGGAAAATAGATGAATCCCTATAAAGACGGAACGAAACATCCTTGTCACTCCTACTCCACAAGGCAAGAAGACCATCCGAATAAGGCGCAAACTGAGCAGACTCCGAAGCAAAAGAAACGGACGAATCCGAAAGAAGTAAACGACCGTCAAGAAGCGAAACAAGATAACTTACATTATTCCCGCCAAGCCAAACGTAATCACCAACACCTGACGCAACAACGCCATCGGAATTCAACAACGACGCAAGCGTACTGCTCAACTCAACATACTCCTTAAAACGACCGTCAGAATCAAAACCAAAAGTCAAACCAGACCGATCCCGCAAAACAATAGAACCAACAGCAGGCAACGACTGAAGCGTAAAAGAACCCCCCGTATCCTCCGGAACAGACTCCCGAGCATACAACGTAGCAACAATGCCATTAAGACCCTGAAGCGTAAGCTCCTGCTGAACCAAAGCACTCGAAACACGTGTCGACAACGTCACATTGTCGTAAGAGTAAAGCTGACGCAAGTAATTCTGAGCCTGAATCAACGACGACGAACTGTCAGACGTAGACGCCCGAAGAGAAATAATAAAAGGCAACGCTGTAGCTACGGAAACACTATAATGAATGCCGCTAACGCCATACTGATACAAGTAATCGGATATGAAACCAAAAGCAGTATCACCCTCCGTAACAGGCTTGACATAAACATCTACAGACTGAGGCGAAACAGACAAATAAGTGCTCTGGACACTCGAAAAGGATAAAACAAAATTACGAATCTGAGTCTCCGTTACCAAACCACTATCCCGAAAAATAGACGAAATAACATAGTTCCGAGCATAAGACAAACTCGGAGACTCCCCGTCAACCGAACTCACAACGCGAAAACCAACACCCGACTCGGAACTCGAAAGCTGCTTCAACGACGAAACGGACGACGAACCCGTAACCTCAATAGACAGACCACTCGTAACCGTGAAACGGGTATAAGTCCCGCGAAGCCAAACTATGCAATAGTCATACTGGCTCGGCAAAACAGGCTGGGCCCAGTTACTGTCACCAAACAAAACAACACAACTCGAATCCCACAAGCTACGAACCTTGTACAACTTAGCAGACGGATTCGATAAAGACGCATTGTAACTCGTGTAGGGAAAAACAGGACCATAGTCGGAACCAGACGTCCCTATAGAGCGTGCGAAAACCCAAACACTCGACGACAAAACATCTGAACCAAGCTTCACGTAACTACTCTGATAACGACCCTCCCGAAGCTCCAAATATAAACGCCACGGACCTCCGTACGCCAAATCGGACGCCGGAAAAGGAAAAGACGACCGGAAATCAGAACCCGAAATAACATACTGTGGATCGCCCTGATACAAGGCAACCTCACCACTCGTATCGCAATAACCAATATTATAAAACGACGAATCGCCTACACGCAAACACAACGAGAACGGCGCAAACGTCTGAGGACTACTGCTCGAGAACCCGGAAAACGATATCTTAACACTCGCAGGACGACTCAAGTCTACCGGAACCTCATTCGTGTAAGCATACGAAAGCAACTGACGAAGATCATAGCGTGACAAGTCGAGAACCCCATTAACACTATCCGACAAAAGCTCCGTGGCACTAACAATATTGGCACCCGCCCACAAAAGCTCCTTGCCTACAAGGCTGTCCTTCAACGACGACCACGACGAACCACTCCGAGAGCCTATCAACTCAACAAGCGAATCATAAATATCCTCTATATCGCGAGCCATGAAACACCAAGATTAAAAACTACCCAAACTATACTCAAAATCAGACAACGAACCCCGATAGGAAACACGAACTATAACCCGATCCCCAGAAACAACGACACTCTCACAAGAACAACCTGAAAGCTGCTCGATAGTCGCACTAATACCCGCCTGAAGCAAACCACCATCAATAGTATGTGGAGCAACTCGAGAACCCATAGCCGGACTCTGCAAAAAACGACCGTACTCCGTCTTCAATAACAAATAAAGGGTCTGACGAAACTCATCATACCCGTAAACAAAACTCAAGTCCCTAACATTCGGAAGATAAGCAGGTATATCCACACTCTACAAATTTTATGGATATATAATTGCATAACCCCAAAACAAAACACCCGGAACATAGAAATGTCCGGAACGTAAAAAAATATAGACTACAACGCTAACTCAAACGAACAACAAAGCACTCGCTGAAAGGCAAACATAGACCAAGACGCAAAGTATTAATGCAGTCTATGTGATAAACAAGCAAAAAACTAAAGAAGACTAATGGCAACACGAGCACCCTCAAGAGACTCACTCAGGGTATCAAGACCTGACTTCACGGCAGGCAACTCCTGAATCCCCAAGTCCGACAAAACACCAGTCAAAGACGACAGCAATGAAACACACGTCGAAACACCGCCCGACAAACTCGACTTCTGGCTCGACTTAACACCCGAAACCAAACCAGACGCATCAGCAGTACCAGCACCAGTAGAAACTGCAACAACCAAAGCCGTATTCGTCGGCGTAGTCGACATAGTAAGCATACTCGAAGCACTCTGTGATAAACTCTTCAAACCTTCCTGAATCTGATCGTAATAAACCTGAGCCTCCGAAAGCTTCCGATTAATAAAAGCACGAGACGCCTCCGTCAAGATAGACTTGATACTATCACGAGAAACTGAATCCTCAATAGCTGAAAGACTCTCCCCGTACTTAACATCTATACACTCGGCAACGTCAATACCCAAAAAAGCCATAACCCCTAATGTAAAAAGTTCTTGTCCTCCAAAAAAGGATCGTCCGTGCCAAGCCACTTAACTACATTGCTGCCGCTACCTACGACTGCAAGATCCTTGACCAAAGCCTCCACAAGACTACGAATGCGCGCGACGTTAACAACACCTCCATTGGAACCATCGTGAACCGTAACAACACCACCGTCGCTACGAAAAACAAAACCCGAACTATTCTCAAAGACGAAAACATCGCCCTCCGTGTAAGCAACACTCCAAGACGAACCGTCCGAACTAACACTCTCCCACAGTAAGCTGAAGCCCGAACCAAAAGAACTACCATGCGTACGCCAACTCCTATCGTGACTACGACCAAGAACCAAAGGACTATCAACACCGCAACTGATGTCGACAAAGACAATGTCACCCTCATTCAACGCAACATTCCCTACAACGGGTATCCGCAAGCTACGATCCCATAAACCACTCGAACGCAACGCAACCCTCCCGAAACCAAGAGGATCACTCGACGAACCGCCTACAACCTCTGCCTTAACTAACATCACTAAAAGCTAATCTACGCGCACAACGTCTAACTCGATATCCTGAACATCTCCACAAAAAGACGAACGATATCCTACACACACAAAATGCTGACCATCCGAACTACCGTCAAGGTAAGTACAAGAACCACCACAACACAACGTACCGCCAACAAGCTCAACACCCCGAAAAGTAAAACTACGACTCCGCAAGTAACTACGCCAGTAACCATTACGACTCCGCCACTGACGATCCAAGCGCAACTCGTCATTCGACAAGTAACTCTTATAAACACCAACCAAACTCCCCGACGACCCAAAGGTCAGATCGACACCATCCGAAACACCACCGTCGCCGTCCAAGTACATCCGAAGACGACCCGGAACGTCCGGCTCCGACAAACGACTCGTACTATAACTGTCATTACGACCCCGGAACCCGAAGCAACTCGGCATACCCCAAGACGCAAGCAAGTCACAATACATAAAGTCCCCACCAACGGTATAATGAAGAGTACTACACCCGCCACCACTGCAAGCTCCTCCAAGCGTCAACGTCTCGAACAAGTAAGAACCCCTAAGACGCCCGAAGCACCACCAATGACGAACAAGGCTACTCAAACTAGGAAGACTCCGAAAAGGCAAACCCAAAACGCTACAAACATCCGACAATGTATAGTCTCCGCAAACAGGCTGACGCAACATACCACACATCTTCCAGTAACCCTCCGGATAACTCAGATAACGATACGAATTGACGCCCAAGACCTCTACGGAAACAACAACGTACCTACAACCAGTACCACGCCACTCCCAAACGTCGCCTCGAAGAAGAGTAG
>CDZI01041082.1_pt1 | contig 11683 bp, 7 predicted proteins | sample 554811 | NCBI WGS metagenome assembly CDZI01 (sample SAMEA3182110, study PRJEB8094) | gut metagenome | biome: human; feature: gut; material: Stool; isolation source: human stools | place: Canada | collected 2013-04-23
CGAGATCCGCAACAACGCCGAGGACTGCCTGATGACCTTTGTCCGCGAGACCGGCGGCAACCGGGTCGTGGCGGTGATGAACCTCTCGCCCTACGCCATCCATGCCGACTACTATACGGGCATCTACGCCGGGATGTACACCGATGCCATGACGGGAGAACCTTTCGAACTCCGGGGCCGCGTCGAGGAGGATATGGCGCCGTGGAGCTACCGGATACTGACACGCTGAATGAAATAACAAACCGATCGAACTATGCGAAAAACGTTTTGTCTGCTGGCGGCCCTGCTGCTGGCGGCGGGGCCTGCGGGAGCCTCGGGCGACGGAGCCGGAAAGAACCGGGAGTGCGCCGCCGGAATGAACCTCATGCGGAATCAATGGTCCGGCAAGCGGGTCGCCTTTCTCGGCGATTCGATCACGGACGAACGCCATGTCGGCACGACGAAAAACTACTGGCAGTATCTGTCCGAGATGCTGGGCATCGTGCCTTTCGTCTACGGAATCAACGGACACCAGTGGTCCGATGTGCTGGGGCAGGCCCGGAAGCTGTATGCCGAGCGGGGCGACGCCGTGGATGCCGTCGTCGTCTTTGCCGGGACCAACGATTTCAATGCCGGCGTGCCGCTGGGCGAGTGGTACGAGGTCCGGGAGGCGGAGTGCCCGATGCCGGGTCCCTCCGTGGGGACGCGGATGCGCCGCACGCCTTCGGCGGACACCGGGACCCTCTGCGGACGGATCAACGCCGTGCTGGCCTTTCTCAAAGAGCACTATCCGACCAAGCAGGTCATCCTGCTCACGCCGCTTCACCGCGGTTATGCGCGTTTCAGCGACCGGAACGTCCAGCCCGACGAATCGTACCCCAACCGGCTGGGGCTCTATGCCGACGCCTATGTCGCCAAAATCCGCGAGGCCGGGAGCGTCTGGGCGGTTCCGGTGATCGACCTCAACAGCATCAGCGGTCTTTATCCCGTCGCCGATTCGCATGTCCGTTATTTCAGCGACGGGCAGACCGACCGTCTGCATCCCAACGCCGCGGGTCACGAGCGTATGGCCAAAGCCCTGGCGTATCAGTTGCTGGCGTTCCCGGCCTGTTTCGACTGACGACACCGGAATCCGGCCTTTATCCGGCAGCGGACCCTGACGAACGGAACGGGGTCGGTGCCGTAACGGCACTTTTAGGATGTCGCGGACCTTTTGCCGTACCGCCCGGGGGCGTTCCCGTCCGTTCCTTTTCCAGCGCAGAGTCTTCGATACTTTCGCTCGGAAAAAAATGCAAGCGAACTTGCTTTTTTCTCTCGGCTTATTCGTACTTTGGCTTCGCCGAAGATACTCCGCCTCGGAAAAAATACAAGCGAGCTTGCTTTTTTCTCTCGGCTTATTCGTATCTTTGTTCCCGAGGTTATGAGAAAGATTGCGATCCTTTGTCTGCTGCTCGTCGGCGCACTGCCCGCCCTTGCGGGAAGCTACCGCCCGGACGAGATTCCCAATGTCCAGCGCATGGACCGGCGGCGCTATGTCTCGAATCCCGATGGCATTCTCTCCGCGGGAGCCGTGGCGCGCATCGACTCCCTCTGCGCGTCGCTGCGCGAACGGGGGCTTGCGCAGGTGGCGGTCGTCGCTGTCGATGACATTGCGGGCGGCGACGCTTTTTCGTTCGCCGTCGAACTGTTCCGCAGCTGGGGCGTGGGCTCGGCCGAGAGCGACAACGGACTGGGCATCCTACTGGTGAAGGAACTGCGCGAAATACGCTTCGTCACGGGCGGCGGCCTCGAAGGCATCCTTCCCGACGCGCTCTGCAAACGCATCCAGCTCAACTATATGCTTCCGGCCTTCCGCGAGGGGGATTACAGCGCGGGCATGGTCGCCGGGGTGGGGGCTGCGGCCACGATCCTCGAAGGCGGCGAGGTCGATCTGGGCGGCGACGCCGACGAGGACCTTCCGGCATGGATGATCTTCACGATCGTCTTCGGCTTCGTGATCTTCCCGCTGGGCATGGTGCTGGCGAACTACTATTTCTCCCGCCGTTGCCCGAAGTGCCGTAAGCTGACGCTGAAACAGCAGTCGCAGCAGGTGTTGAGCGTCACGCGGAACTACCGGCTGGTCGAATATACGTATGTCTGCCCGAACTGCGGTGCGGTCGTGAAGCGGCGTTCGCGCAACCTGCGCGACGACAATTTCGGCGGCGGGGCCGGGGGCGGCACGATCATCGGCGGCGGCTTCGGACGCGGCATGGGCGGCGGCATGGGCGGCGGCTTCGGAGGAGGCTCCTTCGGCGGCGGCGGAGCCGGTTCGCGCTGGTAGTTTAAGGTGCAGAGTTCCGGGGCGTTGCATGTTGGGCTGAAAAGCGTCTGCAATTCGGTTGCGTCGCGACAAGCCCTTCCCCTGAAGGAAGGGTTTGGGACGGGGTCTGGCTTGTAAACGGCGCCGGAGGCTGCGACTGCAGCGGTTTGATGCGAAATGAGTTTAAATATATAAATAGCTTCTGTTATGAAAAAATGGATTTGGATCGGCGTAGTCGCCGTGGTGGCGATCTTCTTTTATGCGACCTATAACGGTTTTGTGAACAGGGAGGAGGGGCTTAAAAGCGCCTGGTCCAATGTCGAGACGCAGTACCAGCGGCGTGCGGACCTGATTCCCAATCTGGTCAACACCGTGAAGGGCTACGCGGCCCACGAGACGCAGACCCTAAACGAGGTTACCGAGGCGCGCGCCCGGGCCACGTCGATCAACCTTTCGGCCGACGACCTGACGCCCGAGCGGCTCGCACAGTTCCAGCGGGCGCAGGCCGAGGTGCGCTCCGCGCTGGGCCGCCTGATCGCCGTGTCGGAGAGCTATCCCGACCTGAAGGCCAACCAGAATTTCCTCGAATTGCAGGCCCAGCTCGAAGGGACCGAGAACCGCATTGCCGTCGCCCGCAAGGACTTCAACGCCGCGGCGCAGCAGTACAACGTTTCGGTGCGCCGCTTCCCGGCCAACCTCGTCGCGCGGATGTTCGGCTTCGGCCAGAAGCCCTATTTCGAGTCGGCCGAAGGGGCCGCGGCCGCTCCGCAGGTCACCTTCTAAATGATCTCGGAACGTTCCCGCGGTTATGTGCTGGGAGCCATAGCCGCGGCCAGCTACGGACTGAATCCGCTCTTTGCGCTGCCGCTTTACGGCGCGGGCCTGGGAGTGGATTCCGTGCTGTTCTACCGCTATGTGCTGGCTGTGGTGATGCTGGGTGCGCTGATGCTGTTCCGGCGGCAGTCGTTCGCCCTGCGGCGGCGCGACGTCCTGCCGCTTGCGGCTATGGGCGTGCTCTTCTCCGTCTCGTCGCTGCTGCTTTTCGAGAGTTACAACCTCATGGACGCCGGCATCGCCTCGACGATCCTGTTCGTCTATCCGGTGATGGTCGCGGTCATCATGGCCGTGGGTTTCCGCGAGCGGGTCACCGCCGCCACGGTCGTCTCGATCGCCCTGGCGTGCGGGGGCATCTCGCTGCTCTACAAAGGGGGCAACGGCGCGACGCTCAACCTCGCGGGCGTCGTGCTGGTCTTCCTTTCGGCGCTCTCCTATGCGGTCTGGATCGTCGCCGTCAACCGCTCGTCGCTCAAGGACCTTCCGACCGAGAAACTCACCTTCTACTGTCTGGTTTTCGGCTCGCTGGTCTATGTCGTTCGGCTGCGGGGCTGTGCCGATCTGCAACCCGTCCCTTCGCCCCTGATGTGGGTCAACGCCGTTGCGCTGGCGCTTTTCCCGACGATCGTTTCGCTGGTCGCGATGGCCGGGGCCATCCGCCGCATCGGCTCCACGCCCACGGCGATCCTCGGGGCGCTGGAACCCGTCACGGCGTTGTTTTTCGGCGTCGCGGTCTTCGGCGAGCGGTTCACGCTGCGCATCGGAACCGGCGTTTTGCTGATCCTCGTCGCCGTGACGCTCATCATCGCCGGCAAATCAATCCGCATCCCCACCTCCGTCACGCACCTGGCCCGGTGGATGGCCCGTCCGCGCCTGCCGCGCTGGGCCGTGCGCTGGGCGCGCCGCCTGCCGCTGCCGCGCATCCGCCGTACCCGCTGACGGATTTTGCAAAAACACGCCGGCGCCGGAGGAATCGCCTCCGACGCCGGCGTGTTTGTCTTCGTACCGTTACAGCCGGCTCTTTTCGTCGGCCGACCCCGCCTCGACGGCTTTGCGCTTGAAGGCCTTCCCCGACTTGAAGTTGTAGGTCAGCCCGATTCGGAACGAGCGGTTGCTCCACGTCTGCCGGGCGTTCATCGTGCGGACGAATCCGTCGCCGTGCGCTCCGATCACCTGTCCCTGGTCCAGAAGGTTCTGCACCGAGAACGAGGCGGTGAACCGGTCGCCGAAGCGTTTCTTCACGCCGGCCTGCAACCGGTGGTCGGGCAGCACCCAGCAGTTGCCCAGGTCGATGCGGCTCTGATAGTTGTACGAGAGGTCGATGTAGAATTTAGCCGGCAGCGTGAAGGTCGTCGAGATGCTGCCGAATGCCCAGTTGTAGAAAGTTTCGGCGCCGTGCTGCTCGACGCGCTCACCGTGGCGCATGTAGGTGAAGTTGGCGTTCAGTTGCCACCATTTCGCGGGCTGGAAAGGCAGATTGACCGAGACGTAATAGTTTTTGGTGCGGTCGTAGTTGACCCATGCCAGTTGCAGCAGGTCGGGATTCTCCGGGTCGGCCTGTATCGTCTGCTGAATCTCGCCGCTGACGAGCTGCACGCCGGCCGTGAGGGTGTATTTGTGGGCGGCCACCAGCGTGAGGTTCACGTCCTGCTTGAACGCCGGGTCGAGCGACGGGTTTCCCGTCTGGTAGGTGTAGTCCGAAATCTGCATCCGCTGGGGGTTGAGGCACCAGAAGCGCGGCCGTTCGATGGTCCGGGCGTATTGGGCGATCAGCGACCATCCTTTCTCCTTCGAAAGGGCGAAGGAGACGTTGGCGTTTGGAAAGAGCGAGAAATAATCCTGTCCGACGCTTTTTCCCGTCGTGTGGGTGTACTCGCCGCGCAGACCAGCCACGAGGCCCCAGCGGCCGAGCTGCGCCGAGGCGACGGCGTAGGCCGCCGCAATGTTCTCCGTGTAGTCGATCGTGAAGCTCTGGTTGTCGTTGCGCGTCCATGCGTCGCCCTTGAGGTATTCGTAGAGCGCGTCGTTGTGCATGTCGTTGTAGGTGTATTTGGCTCCGGCCTTGAGCGTCCAGCGGGGCGAAAACCTCTTTTCGAGGGCCAGCGTCGCCGTGGCGATGTTGTAGACGCTCTCGGTGTTGTCGCGGTAGGTCGAATCCGCCGTTGCTCCCGGAGCCGTCATGCGGCTGAAGTTGTCGTTTCCGGAGTCGGTTTCGCGGCGCGTGTAGTCGGCAAGGAGTTTGAGCGTCGAGCCGAGCGTGTCGATCTTGCGGATGTAGTTGAACGTCGCCGAGTAGTTGTTGCGGATGTCGAGTTTGTCGAAATGGCTGTCCGTGCGTGTCACCGTGCCGGCGTTCCGGAAATCCGTGTAGGTGTCGTTCGGCTCCCCGTTCCGGTTGCGCCAGTACTCGAACTCCGCGCCGACGCTGTTCCTGCCGTCGATCTCGACCACCGCGCCGGCGCTGGCCCCGAGGCTGCGGTTGCGGCCTTTCATCGACGAATGTGCGTTCAGCTCCTTGTCCGCGGCCTCGTAGCGCGTCTGCTCGCCGGTGGTCGTCTCGTCCTTTCCGAAAGATCCCCATGCCGAGGCGTAGAAGTCCACGCGGCCCGAATGCAGGTTGATGTTGGCCGACGGATTGTACCTGTGTACGATCTCTCCCTGCGTCGTGTTGAACGCCACCGAGCCGTTGACGCCGTTCTCGCGGCGTTTTTTGAGCGTGATGCGGATGATGCCTCCCGCCGAGTCGGCGTCGTAGTCGGCGCCCGAGGTGGGCACGACCTCTATTTTCTGAATCTCCTCGGCCCGGAGCGACCGCAGGTAGGTCAGCAGCTGTTCCGGCTCCATGCGCAGTTCGCGGTCGTTGACGTAGACCTTCGAGCCGCTCTTGCCGTTGATTGATATTTTCTCCCCGTCGATCCATACGCCGGGGGCGCGTTCCAGCAGTTCGATGCCGTCCTTGCCGATGGCCGCCGGGGCGTTCGCCACGTCGACCACGAACCGGTCGGCCTCGCGGCGCACCAGCCGGGCCTTTACCTCCACGCTTTCGATGCCGGTCGCCGAGGTCCGCATCACGAAATCGCCCAGATGGTTCTCCTGCTCCACGCGCACCGGCTTTTTCACGGGGTCGAATCCGAGGTACTGAATCAGAAGCGTGTATTCGCCGGGAGCTGCTTGCAGCGCGAAACGTCCTTCGGCGTCGGTGGCCATGCCGGCCACCTGCTCGGTTCCTTTCAGCAGGACGACCGTTGCGTATTCGACGGCTTTTCCCTGTTCGTCCACCACGCGGCCCGTCGAGGGGCAGAGATGCGCCGCAAAGAGCCGGGTCGCGGCCGCTGCGAGCGTTACGATAAGGAGGATCAGTCTTTTCATAATATTCTGTTTTGCACTTTATTTGTCGGTGCAAAGATATGTAATAATATTTATACTATGCAAGACATAGTACTGTAAATTTCAGAAAATTTTCGATACTTATGTATATGGAGGCCCGCGGTTCTTGCGGGGGTGTTTTCCGGGTGTAAAGATACCCCCCCCCGGCTGCGAACCAAATTTTTCCGTAACTTTTTTTCGCGGTCCCGCTTTTTCGCCTCCTGAAAACAGGTGCAGTGAATATTTTGTTGAAAATTCGCCGACTGGCGGGGTAGGAATCCCGGGAAATAATTCCTAAATTTGCAAATTGAATTAATGTGGCTAATTGTCCCCGGACGTCTGATACGGGCTTTTTTCAACCGGCTGCGCCCTTTGCCGGGTCCCTCCCGGAGGCTGGAATCCGGGGCGGGCCGGATTTGTGGACGCGGCCCGCGGCCGCGGGTTCGGACAGTCTGTTTTACAAATGCTGTAATAGAACGATGATCGTATGTTAAGTGCTTTATACTACCTTTTGCTGGTGCTTTTGTGCACGCTTTTTATGATTCTGTCGGCCCTTGCGCTGGTCGTCTGCTATCCCTTCGACCGGGGGCGCCGGACGGTGCATGAACTGTCGCGCATCCTGGTGCGGATTTTCTTCTTCCTGCCGCCCTTCTGGCGGCAGCGGGTCATCGGCCGCGAACTGATCGACCGGAAGAAGAGCTACGTCATCGTCATCAACCACAACACGGTGATCGACATCCCGGCGCTCTACTACATTCCGCTCAATTTCCGCTGGGTGTCGAAGCGCGAGGTCTTCAAAACGCCCTTCTTCGGCCAGTTCCTCCTGCTGCACGGCGACATCTGCATCGACCGCGGCCACGCCGCCGAGGCGTTGGAACAGCTGGTCCGCGACGGGAAAAAGTGGATTTCGCGCGGGGCTTCGGTGGCGATTTTTCCCGAGGGCACGCGCTCGAAGGACGGTGAGATCCACCGCTTCAAGGCCGGGGCCTTCACGCTGGCCAAGGAGGCCGGCGCGGATATCCTTCCCGTGGTGCTGGACGGAACCAAGACGCTGATCAAAAAGAACCTGGCATTCAACTGGGGCAACCGGATCACCGTCCGCGTGCTGTCTCCCGTTCCGGCCGAACGGGTCGCCGCGCTGGAGACGCATGAACTGATGCAGGAGGTGCATGAACGGATGTGCACGGCGCTGGGAGAAGTGAGAAACGAAAAGTTAAAAGTGAAAGATCAAAAGTGAAATGTCGCAAATAAAGGTTGGAACACGAAAAATTCAAAAAAAGTTGCGTTGAACTTCCCGCCGATTTTTTAATTTCTCACCTTTCACCTTTCACTTTTCACCTTAATTAAGTTATGGCAGATTTACTCAATAATACCAACTCGAACGCAAACAATTACGGCGACGACGCCATCGTGACCCTCTCGCCGAGGGAGCACATCCGCCTGCGCCCCGGCATGTACGTCGGCGTGGTGGGCGACGGTTCGCAGCCCGACGAGGCGCTCTACGTGCTGATCAAGGAGGTCGTGGACAACTCGATCGACGAATTCATCATGGGCGCGGGCCGGCAGATCGACATCACGCTGGCCGACAACGTCGTTACGGTGCGCGACTACGGCCGCGGCATCCCCCTCAAGTCGCTCGCGGCGGCCGTCGGGCAGATGAATACGGGCGGCAAGTACGGAGGCGACGCCTTCAAGAAGACCGTGGGCCTGAACGGTGTGGGCGTCAAGGCCGTGAACATGCTTTCCGAAGAGTTTACGGCCCGTTCGGTCCGCGACGGCGAGGCCCGTACGGTGACCTTCGCCAAGGGTCTCGAAGTGAGCGACAGGTGGGAGAGCGGCGTCAACGAGAAGAACGGCACGTTCATCTCGTACCGCGTCGACAAGGAGATTTTCGGCGAATATGCCTACAACCTCGAATACGTCGAGCAGAAAATCCGCAATTACAGCTACCTGAACCTGGGTCTGACGCTCAATTTCAACGGCAAGAGCTACGTTTCGAAAAACGGTCTGCTGGACCTCGTGAACGACAACATGACCGAGGACCCGCTCTACCCGCCCATCCACCTCACGGGGGAGGACATCGAGGTGGTGATCACCCACGGCACGGGCTACGGCGAGAGCTACGACTCGTTCGTCAACGGCCAGCACACCACGCAGGGCGGCACGCACCAGACGGCCCTGCGCGCCGCCGTTGCCAAGACGGTCAAGGAGTTCTACCACAAGGACTACGACCCCTCGGACATCCGCACGTCGATCATCGCGGCCATTTCGATCAAGGTCACCGACCCGATCTTCGAGAACCAGATGAAGACCAAGTACGGTTCGAAGGAGGTCGAACCGGGGGTCTCGGTCAACAACTTCGTGGCCGACTTCCTCACCAAGCACCTCGACGACTACTTGCACAAGCACGCCGAGACGGCGCAGATTCTCCAGCGGAAGATCGTCGAGAACGAGAAGGAGCGCAAGGCGATCTCGGGCATCCAGAAGAAGGCCCGCGAGACGGCCAAGAAGGTGAGCCTGAACAACAAGAAACTGCGCGACTGCAAGATCCACCGCACGGATCGCAACGAGCTGGCCGAACAGTCGATGATCTTCATCACGGAGGGCAACTCGGCGTCAGGCTCCATCACCAAGAGCCGCGACGTGCGTACGCAGGCGGTCTTCTCGCTGCGCGGCAAGCCGCTGAACTGCTACGGACTGACGAAGAAGGTGGTCTACGAGAACGAGGAGTTCAACCTCCTTCAGGCGGCGCTGAACATCGAGGAGGACATGGATAACCTGCGCTACAACAAGGTCGTCATCGCCACCGATGCCGATGTCGACGGCATGCACATCCGCCTCTTGATGATGACCTTCTTCCTGCAATTCTTCCCCGAGGTGATCCGCCAGGGGCATCTGTTCGTGCTGCAAACCCCGCTGTTCCGCGTGCGCAACAAGAAGGAGACGCTCTACTGCTATTCCGAGGAGGAGCGCCTGAAGGCCGTGGCCCGGTGCGGCGCGAACGCCGAGATCACGCGATTCAAGGGTCTGGGCGAGATTTCGCCCGACGAGTTCAAGGAGTTCATCGGCGAGAACATGCGCCTGGACAAGGTCCGCATCACCAAGGACGACCCGATCCACGACCTGCTGGAGTTTTATATGGGCAAGAATACGTATGAGCGTCAGGGCTTCATCATCGACAACCTGCGCATCGAGGAGGACATCGTCGAGCAGGACCTTGCGATTAATTAAAAATTAAGAATTAAAAATTAAAAATTCCGATTTCATGGCGGAAGAGAACGATAAGACGGGGCGCGACGAAGCGCTCAACGAGGACGCCTCGACTCCCGAAACCGCGGACGACGCGACGGACGAAACGCCTGTGGCCGAGGCTCCGGCCAAGGCGGGCAAATTCGACCGCCTGACGCAGGAGGAGGGCGGCGTCCGCAAGCTCACGGGCATGTATAAGAACTGGTTCCTGGACTACGCCTCGTACGTGATCCTCGAACGCGCCGTGCCGCATGTCGAGGACGGACTGAAACCCGTCCAGCGGCGTATCCTTCATGCGATGAAGGTCGTCGACGACGGCCGTTACAACAAGGTCGCCAACCTCGTGGGCCAGACCATGCAGTACCACCCGCACGGCGACGCGTCGATCAAGGACGCGCTGGTGCAGCTGGGGCAGAAGGACCTGCTGATCGACTGTCAGGGCAACTGGGGCAACATCCTCACGGGCGACGAGGCCGCCGCGGGCCGTTATATCGAGGCGCGTCTTTCGAAATTCGCCCTCGACGTGGTCTTCAACAAGAAGACGACGGAGTGGATGCTGTCGTACGACGGCCGCAAGGAGGAACCCGTTACGCTGCCCATCAAGTTCCCGCTGCTGCTGGCCCAAGGGTCCGACGGCATCGCCGTGGGACTGGCTTCGAAAATCCTGCCCCACAACTTCGTGGAGCTGATCAACGCCGCCATTGCGCACCTCCAGGGACGTGATTTCCAGCTTTACCCCGACTTCCCGACGGGCGGCATGGCCGACGTGAGCCGCTATAACGACGGCCTTCGCGGCGGCACGGTGAAGGTGCGGGCGAAGATTTCGAAGATCGACAAACGGACGCTTGCCATCACCGAGATTCCCTATACCACGACCACCGAGTCGATCAAGGATTCGATCATCAAGGCCAACGACAAGGGCAAGATCAAGATCCGAAAGGTCGACGACAATACAGCCGACAAGGTCGAAATCGTCATTCAGGTCTCGCCCGACGAGTCGTCGGACAAGACCATCGACGCGCTCTACGCCTTCACCGACTGCGAGGTGTCGATCGCCCCGAACTCGTGCGTCATCTGGGACGAGAAGCCGCACTTCCTCGGGGTTTCGGAGATCCTGCGCCGCTCGGCCGAGCACACCAAGTCGCTGCTGGGGCTGGAGCTGAAAATCCGGCTGGGCGAGTTGAGCGAGGCATGGCACGCTGCCTCGCTCGAACGCATCTTCATCGAGAACAGGCTCTACCAGTTGATCGAGGGGTGCAAGAGCCGCGAGGAGGCTTATTCCGCCGTGGATAAGGGTCTGAAACCCTTTAAGATGCGGCTGCGACGTGAAGTGACGCTTGAAGACGTGCAGAAGCTCACCGAGCTGAAATTTATCCGTATTTCGCGTTACGACAGCGAGAAGGCCGACAACGAGATCCGCCAGATCGAGGAGGACCTGAAGTCGACGCAGTACGACCTGGACCACCTCACCGAATACGCCGTGGCCTACTACGAGCGCATCCGCGACAAGTACGGCAAGGGCAGGGAGCGTCGCACCGAGTTGCGCGAATTCGACTCGATCGAGGCGACGAAGGTGGCCGTCACGAACGCCAAGCTGTACGTGGACCGGGCCGAAGGGTTCTTCGGCATCGGCAAATCCATGAAGGACGCGGAATTCGTCTGCGACTGCTCGGACATCGACGACGTGATCGTCTTCACGAAAGACGGGCGTTACGTGATCACCAAGGTTTCGGACAAGGCCTTCTTCGATAAAAACATCTATTATATCGGGGTCTTCAAGCGCAACGACGACCGCACGATCTACAACGTTCTCTACCGCGACGGGAAGAACGGCGCGATTATGATGAAGCGCTGCGCCATCAAGGGCATCACGCGCGACAAGGAGTACGACATCACCAAGGGAACCGCCAAGAGCGAGATACTGTATATGTCTGTCAATCCGAACGGTGAGGCCGA
>CDZI01010425.1_pt1 | contig 11608 bp, 9 predicted proteins | sample 554811 | NCBI WGS metagenome assembly CDZI01 (sample SAMEA3182110, study PRJEB8094) | gut metagenome | biome: human; feature: gut; material: Stool; isolation source: human stools | place: Canada | collected 2013-04-23
TGAACACCATCCGCCAGGAAGGCTACCGCAGTGTCATGATAAACTACAACCCCGAAACCGTGTCTACGGACTATGACATGTGCGACCGTCTTTACTTCGACGAGCTCACCTTCGAGCGCGTGATGGATATTCTCGAACTGGAGAATCCCCACGGGGTGATTGTCTCTACCGGTGGTCAGATACCGAATAACCTTGCCCTGCGCCTCGATGCGCAGAAGGTACCTATTCTCGGCACAAGCGCCAGGAGCATCGACAATGCCGAAGACCGTGACAAGTTCTCCGCCATGCTCGACCGCATTGGTGTAGACCAACCCGAATGGCGGGCGCTGACCTCCCTGGAGGACATCAACGCCTTTGTGGATAAGGTGGGCTTCCCGGTATTGGTCCGTCCTTCCTACGTATTGTCCGGCGCTGCGATGAACGTCTGTTCCAACCGGGAGGAGCTGGAACGCTTCCTGAAGCTGGCGGCGAATGTCAGCAAGAAACATCCCGTAGTGGTGAGCCAGTTCATTGAGCATGCCAAGGAGGTGGAGATGGATGCTGTGGCGCAAGATGGAGAGATTATCGCGTACGCCATCAGTGAGCATATCGAGTTTGCCGGAGTGCATTCCGGTGACGCCACTATCCAGTTCCCGCCACAAAAGTTGTATGTGGAGACGGTGCGCCGCATCAAGCGCATCAGCCGCGAGATTGCCCGTGAGCTGAACATCTCCGGTCCGTTCAATATCCAGTATCTGGCACGCGAGAACGACATCAAGGTGATTGAGTGCAACCTCCGTGCCAGCCGTTCGTTCCCGTTTGTCAGCAAGGTGCTGAAGATAAACCTTATTGAACTTGCCACGAAGGTGATGCTCGGCATTCCGGTACAGAAGCCGGACAAGAATCTGTTCGATTTGGATTACGTAGGCATCAAGGCGAGCCAGTTCTCCTTCAACCGTCTGCAGAAGGCCGACCCGGTACTGGGTGTGGATATGGCAAGCACGGGCGAGGTGGGTTGCATCGGCAGCGATACTTCCTGCGCCATTCTCAAGGCGATGCTCTCCGTGGGATATCGTATTCCAGAGAAAAATATCCTGCTTTCTACCGGTACTCCGAAGCAGAAAGTGGACATGCTTTCTGCCGCGCGTATGCTTCAGAAGAAGGGGTATAAGATATTTGCCACGGGTGGTTCCAGCAATTTCCTTACGGAGAACGGTGTGGAGAATACGCGCGTCTACTGGCCCAGCGAACCCGAACGCCAGCCACAGGCACTCGACATGCTGCACCGCAAGGAGATAGACATGGTGGTCAATATTCCGAAGAACCTCACCGCAGGCGAGTTGGATAACGGCTACAAGATACGCCGTGCCGCCATCGACCTCAATATTCCGTTGATAACGAATGCCCGTCTGGCAAGTGCGTTCATCAATGCATTCTGCACGATGACGCCGGATGATTTGGCTATCAAGTCGTGGGCGGAGTACAAATGATAATTTAATTTGCTATCTTTGCTGAAAACTAAGTTCGATGGAAACAATTTTGACCCAATACTATCAATCTCCTTATGGCGAGTTACTCCTCGGCTCTTTCGGCGATAAACTCTGCCTATGCGACTGGATGCTGAACGAGAAACGTAGAGTAACCGTTGATAAGCGCATACGGCAGGCGCTGCATGCCGATTATGAGGAAGGCACTTCGGAAGTGATTGCAAGGGCAATCATTCAGTTGGATGAGTATTTTGCCTGTAAGCGGACCATATTCGATGTTCCACTGCTTGCAGTCGGAACAGAATTCCAGCGGACGGTGTGGCAGGAGTTGCAGAACATCCCTTACGGAAAAACAGTGTCCTACGGCGAGCTTTCACGAAAGCTGGGCAATCCGAAAGCCGTACGTGCGGTGGCGGCTGCCAATGGGGCAAATGCCCTCTCCATACTCATCCCCTGCCATCGTGTGGTGGGCAGCAACCATACGCTGATAGGCTATGCCGGTGGACTGGCAGCCAAACAAGGGATGCTGGCATTGGAAGCGGACTCTTGCGACGGACCGTCAGGCTCCCGTATAGGACAGCTGTTTTGAGGTCAGGTTTGTTTCTGGTATTCCGCCGGTGTCATCCCCGTCATACGTTTGAAGAACTTCGAGAAGAACGACGGATTGGGAAAGTTCAGTTCGTCTGATATTTGAAACACCAGTAGATTACTGTGTTTCAGCAATACTTTGGCTTCGAGGATAACTGCTTGATTAATCCATTGCATCACGGTTTGTCCGCTTGTTTCACGTATCACCGAACTCAGATAGTGCGGTGTCAGGCATAGCTTGTCGGCATAGAAGTTGACGTTGCGTTCGTGCTTGCTGTGTTGGTTCACCAAAGCGATGAAGCGGCGGAATAGCTCTTCCTGGCGTGAAAGGCGTGCCGGAGTTGACTTGCATGTGTGCTCGTGGATATACTTAAGGTTATAGAGAAGTGAGACAATCAAGTGCTGTACAGCTCCGCGGCGGTAGGGCAAACAATGTAGTATATTCCACAATAAAGAGAAGAAGCTGCTGATGTGTGCCCATTCCTCGTTGTTGCATGAAAGGCGGATTCCGTTTCGTGTATAAGCTTCCGAAAGAATGGAATTCTGTAGTACGGGCAGAAAATTGGCAGTGGGCATGATGACTTGGAATTCGTAGTCGGGACTGACTTCCGATATTTCTATCAGCGAATTGTCAGGGATGATAATAATATCGTGGGCTGTAGCTTCATATTCGATAAGATTGATGGAGATTCGGCCCTTACCTTGCATGATGCGTACAATCCTTCCTTCTTTGGCACGATAAGGTTGCTGGGTGCGGAATAGCCTGAATCCCATTGCTTGAAAACTGATGACCATTCCCAAATCGTCGTTTATAAATCTGTATTCGGAATGTTCTATAAAATCCGGATTGTTGCGGATGTCCTCGAATGCGACGCTTATCGGTTTGTTCTTTTCCATATCTTTCCCTTTATGAATAATGTATATTTCCACCGCAAAGATAATAAAGTGTTCCTATTATTTGTCTTTTTCTACGAAATGTCGTACTATTAGAACATCTTTGCGCACAAATGGATTGTAAGGTTATAGGGTTATGCCTTTATCTTTGCATGTGTATAGAACAAAACCATGTAGAATAAACAAGAAACAGAATGGATATGAAACGAACCGTTTTCTTTTTTACCCTTTCTCTTGCCGCCATGCTGGCACATGCCCAGCTCACGTTGGAAGAGTGCCAGCGCCGGGCGCAAGACAATTATCCGTTGGTCAGGCAATACGGACTGATAGAAAAGGCACGCGGGTACGACCTCTCCAATGCCGGAAAAGGTTACTTGCCCCAGTTTTCCCTATCCGGCAAGGCCACGTACCAGAGTGACATCACCCGGCTACCGGTCGAAATCCCTAATCTCGACATCAAGACTGCTTCGAAAGACCAGTACCAGGTGATGCTCGAAGTGCAGCAGACCCTCTGGGATGGTGGGGATATACGTTCCAGAAAACGATTGACGCGTGCCGCCTCGGAAGTGGAACTGGAAAAACAGCATGTAGACATGTATGCCTTGACTGACCGGGTGAACCAGCTCTTTTTCGGCATCCTGCTGTTGGACGAACAGCTGAAACAGAACAGCCTCTTGCAAGAAGATTTAGGAAGAACCCACAAGCAGGTAGCCGACTATATAGCCAATGGCATCGCCACCCTGAGCGACCTGGATGCAGTCAGCGTAGAGCAACTGAACACCAGGCAGCACCGTGTGGAATTGGAGACCACCCGCCGTGCATACCTCAGCATGCTTGCTGCCTTTACGGGCAAGGATCTCTCTTCCGAAACGGTTTTATTGAAACCGGCTGCCGAAGAAAACATAGACCGGCAGATGAACAACCGTCCCGAACTTCGTTGGTACGATGCGCAGGGAGAGCAACTCCGCCAGCAGGAGGCAGCTTTGAACACCCGGTTGATGCCGCGTTTCGGCCTTTTTGTACAAGGGGCATACGGCAATCCAGGGTTGAATATGCTGAAGGATGAATTCAACGCCTATTACATGGCGGGGGTGCGCATGTCCTGGAATTTCGGCAGTCTGTATACATTGAAGAACGACCGCCGCAGGATAGACAATACCCGCCAACAGATAGAGACCGGCCGGGATGTGTTCCTTTTCAACATTCGCCTGCAGGCTACGCAGCAGGATGCGGGCATTGTATCCATGCGCCGCCAGATGGCGGATGATGACGAGATTATCCGTCTGCGTGGGAATATCCGCCGTGCAGCCGAGGCCAAGGTGCAGAACGGGACAATGACCGTGACCGATATGCTGCGGGAGATTACCAATGAAAGTATGGCACGACAGACCAAGGCATTGCATGAGGTGCAGTTGCTGATGAACATCTGGCAGCTGAAATATACGCTGAACAATTAATGACTATAATCCGTAATTTATAACTTGAAATAGTATGAAATCATTGAAATTATTTCCTTTTTTATTTCTCCTTGCCGCCTGTACCGGCGGTACTCCGAAATATGATGCGACGGGAACGTTCGAGGCTACCGAAGTCATCGTTTCTGCCGAGGCGTCTGGAAAACTGCTGAGTTTCGACATCGAGGAAGGCACGACACTGAAAGACGGGCAGGAGGTAGGCATTATAGATACCGTCCAACTCTATCTGAAGAAACTCCAGTTGGAGGCCAGTGTCAAGTCCGTGGAAGGCCAGCGGCCTGATATCCTGAAGCAAGTAGCCGCCACTCAGGAACAGATTGTGCAGGCACGGCGCGAGCGCGACCGTGTGTCCAACCTGCTCCGTGTGGGTGCCGCCAACCAGAAGCAACTGGATGATGCCGAGTCCCTTCTCGAAGTCCTCCGCAAGCAGCTCGACGCACAGAACTCCACCCTGCGCAACAGTGACCGGAGCCTGACGTGGCAAAGTTCCTCTGTCGGCATCCAGGTGGCGCAGATAGAAGACCAGTTGCGCAAATGCCACATCACCTCTCCGCTGACGGGAACCGTCCTTGCCCAATATGCCGAAGCCGGAGAACTGGCTGCTCCCGGCACCCCTCTTTTCAAAGTGGCGGATATGGAGCAGATTTACCTCCGTGCCTACATCACCTCCGAGCAGCTTGCCGAAATCAAGCTGGGGCAGCAAGTGAAGGTTTATGCGGATTATGGAAAGGAAGTGCGGAAAGAATACCCCGGCATCGTCACCTGGATTTCCGATACGTCCGAATTCACTCCAAAAACTATCCTGACGAAAGACGAGCGCGCCAATCTGGTCTATGCCGTAAAGATTGCCGTGAAGAATGACGGGATGCTGAAAATAGGAATGTATGGAGGCTGTAACTTTAACTAATATCTCCAAACGTTACGGCAGCGTGGAAGCCCTGCGGGGTGTCTCTCTGTCAGTGGCTCCCGGTGAGCTTTTCGGCATCATCGGGCCGGACGGTGCGGGCAAGACATCGCTTTTCCGCATCCTCACCACTTTGCTGCTTGCCGACGGAGGCTCGGCTTCGGTCTGCGGTCTGGATGTGGTGAAGGACTACAAAGCCATCCGCAGGCGGGTGGGGTATATGCCCGGACGCTTCTCCCTCTATCCGGACTTGACGGTGGAGGAGAATCTCAATTTCTTCGCCACCGTCTTCCACACCACCATCGAGGAGAATTATGATTTGGTGCGCGACATTTACCGGCAGATAGAACCTTTCCGCAAGCGCCGCGCCGGAGCGTTGTCCGGCGGCATGAAGCAGAAACTCGCCCTTAGCTGTGCCCTTATCCATAAACCGGATGTCCTCTTTCTGGACGAACCCACTACGGGCGTCGACCCCGTGTCCCGCAAGGAATTCTGGGGAATGCTTCGCCGACTGAAGGAGCGGGGTATCACCATCATTGCTTCCACCCCCATCATCGACGAAGCGCGCCAATGCGACCGCATCGCCTTCATCAACGAAGGAGAGATAAAAGGCATCGATACCCCCGACCGTATCCTGACACGCTTTGCGGGCATCCTCTGCCCTCTGGGCTTGCAGCACGAACGGGTGGAAAACCACGAAAACAAGGTGATTGAAGTGGAAGGGTTGACCAAGCGGTTCGGTAATTTCACCGCTGTAGACCACATCTCCTTCCAAGTCCATCGGGGCGAGATTTTCGGTTTCCTGGGAGCCAACGGGGCAGGCAAGACCACCGCCATGCGCATGCTTACGGGACTTAGCCGCCCCACCGGCGGCAAGGCATGTGTGGCAGGTTTCGATGTGGCTTCCCAACCCGAAGAAGTGAAGAAGAACATCGGCTACATGAGCCAGAAATTTTCCCTTTACGAAGACCTCAAGGTGTGGGAGAATATCCGCCTCTTTGCCGGTATCTACGGCATCCCCGAAGCGGAGATTGCCCCCAAGACGGATGAGCTGCTCCTCCGCCTCGGGCTGGAAAAGGAACGGGATACACTGGTGAAAAGCCTTCCGCTGGGCTGGAAGCAGAAGCTGGCCTTCTCCGTCTCCATCTTCCACCGTCCCAAGATTGTCTTTCTGGATGAGCCTACGGGTGGGGTGGACCCTGCCACGCGCCGCCAGTTCTGGGAGCTGATTTACCAGGCTGCCGACGAGGGCATCACCGTCTTTGTCACCACCCACTTTATGGACGAGGCAGAGTATTGCGACCGCATCTCCATCATGGTAGACGGCGTCATCCGTGCACTCGACACTCCCGGGGAGCTGAAACGGCAGTTCAATGCCACTACGATGGACGATGTATTCCAACAACTGGCTCGTCAAGCTGTGCGAACCGCCGACTGAAAATCCGTGAAATCCGCATTATCCGAGCCTAAATATAAATATAGACAATGAAACAATTCATATCTTTCATCCGAAAAGAGTTCTTCCATATCTTCCGCGACCGGCGCACGATGCTGATTCTGCTGGGCATGCCCATCGTGCAGATAATCCTTTTCGGTTTTGCCATCACCACCGAGGTGAAGAACGTGCGTGTGGCGGTGCTCGACCCGTCGAATGACGTAGTTACCCGCCGTATCATCGACCGCATGGATGCAAGCGAATACTTCACCGTCATCCGCCGCCTGCATTCTCCCGCCGATATGGAGGCTTCTTTCGGAAGAGGGGAGATTGACATGGCGCTTGTTTTCAGCGAGCGTTTCTCGGACAAGCTTTATACCGGCGAGGCGCGCGTGCAGCTTGTCTCCGACGCCACAGACCCCAATATGGCGACTATGCAGGCAGGCTATGCCGCAAACATCATCTCCTCTGCCGGGCAGGAGATGCTTCCGCCGGGAGTGCATGCCGCTGCCATTGTACCCCAGCTCAAGCTGCTGTACAATCCGCAGATGAAGAGTGCCTACAACTTCGTGCCGGGTGTCATGGGACTTATTCTGATGCTGATTTGCGCCATGATGACCTCCATCTCCATTGTGCGCGAGAAGGAGACGGGGACGATGGAGGTCCTGCTGGTTTCTCCCGTCAAACCGCTTTTCATCATTCTGGCAAAGGCGGTGCCCTATTTTGTGCTGTCGTTTGTCAACTTGACCACCATTCTTCTACTTTCGGTCTATGTGCTCGATGTTCCCGTGGCGGGCAGCTTGTTCTGGCTGGTGGTGGTGTCGCTGCTATTCATCTTTGTCTCCCTGGCGCTGGGGCTGCTGATTTCCACGGTCACCCGGACGCAGGTTGCCGCCATGCTGGTGTCCGGACTGATGCTGATGATGCCCACCATGTTGCTTTCGGGCATGATATTCCCCATTGAGAGTATGCCCGTTATCCTGCAGGCCATTTCAGCTGTGCTTCCTGCACGCTGGTATATCCAGGCGGTGCGTAAGCTGATGATTGAGGGAGTGGATGTTTCGCTTGTGCTGATGGAGGTCGGCATACTTGCCACGATGGCGGTATTGCTGATAACGGTGAGTTTCAAGAAATTCAAGCATCGGCTTGAGTAAAGAGCGGATATGAATTTTATATTAATTATTCAGGCAGAAGAACATAAGGACAAAAGGATACGGGAAATCTGTTCTTTTGTTCTTATGTCTAAAATCTTTAAAATATCGTCTTATGATAAAGTTTCTCATTGAAAAGGAATTCAAGCAGTTGTTCCGCAACTCCTTCCTGCCCAAGCTGATTTTCATTTTCCCGTGCATGATTATGATACTGATGCCCTGGGCCGCCAATCTGGAGATAAAGAACATCAATCTGAATATAGTGGACAATGACCACAGCGTCTTGTCTCGCCGTCTGGTAGATAAAATCGGTGCATCCACTTATTTCTGCCTGACAGCGCTTCCCGATACATACGATGAGGCTTTGCTGGCCATTGAAGCAGGTTCGGCAGATGTCGTGCTGGAGATTCCCCGTGATTTCGAAAAGGATTGGGTGAAGGGAGAGGCGCCTCGTCTGCTGGTGGCGGCCAATGCCGTGAACGGCACGAAGGGCAGTCTGGGAGGATCCTACTTGTCTTCCATCATCAGTGACTATACCCGTGAACTGGGTTCGGAGTCGTCTTCGCAAGGGCTTGCCGGGAAGCCGCTTCCCCGGGTGGACATCACTACGCAGAATCTTTACAACCCCACGCTGAACTACAAGCTTTTCATGATTCCTGCCCTCAATGTGGTGGGCGAGAAGGAGGCGGGCACCATCGAGCAGATAAATGTCACCCCCGTCGGCAAGTTCACTTTCATTGCCGCCAAGCTGATACCTTACTGGCTGATAGGTTTTGTGGTGCTGACCATCTGTTTCGTTCTGGCATGGGTACTTTACGGCATTCTGCCGGCGGGACATTTCCTCACTATCTACGGCATGGCGCTGTTTTTTCTACCGGTGGTGTCGGGGTTCGGGCTGGTCATATCCAATCATTCGACCACGTTGCAGCAGGCCATGTTTGTCATGTGGTTCTTCATGCTTATCCTTATTCTGATGAGTGGTCTTTTCACCCCTATCCACAGTATGCCTGAGTGGGCGCAATGGATTACGCGCATCAATCCGCTACGCTATTTTGTGGAGGTGATGCGTACCATCTATCTCCGTGGTGGCGGATTTGCCGAACTGCTTCCGCAACTGGGAGCCGTGTTGGTCTTTGCATTGGTCTTCAATCTGTGGGCGGTAAAAAGTTATAAGAAAAGTAGTTAACTGATTTTTCTTTATTATTATCCTATTTGGCTCTCTTTTTTGAAGAAGGGCTACACCATTTGCCTTGGATAGCTACACCCTTTTGTGTTTAAGGCTACACCATGAGGAGGAAAAGGTGTAGCCCTTTTATTATGGATAATAAAAGCTGTTTTTTGTGCGGAAAAAAAGGTGCAAGTAGTGATATGTATCTAATGATAAAGACAACTGTTATACTTGTCAATTAATTGATAGAGTTTATATGATATCTATCAGTTCCCTTATTGGAAAAAACTCTTATCTTTGTACGCGAATAAATAAATATCTTATACCAAAATGAATACACGAACTACTTATCTTGCCTCGAAACCGCATTATGAGATTCTTGACGGACTTCGTGGCGTGGCGGCTGTCATGGTTATTATCTTCCATCTTTTTGAAGCACATGCAGGTGGCAGCCATCTTACTCAAATTATCAATCATGGTTATCTGGCAGTGGATTTCTTCTTCATGCTTTCCGGTTTTGTTATCGGCTATGCTTATGATGACCGTTGGAACCGGATGACCGTGGGCACTTTCTTCAAACGCCGTATCATCCGCCTGCATCCTATGGTGATTATGGGAAGCATTGTGGGCGCTGCCTTTTTCTATTTTCAGGAGTCGCCTTGTTTTCCACCTATCGAGAATACGTCCGTTGGAACCATGCTGCTGGTAATGTTACTGGGCTGTACTTTGCTTCCCCTTCCGCTGAAGTTTGACATTCGTGGCTGGACGGAAATGCATCCGTTGAATGGCCCGGCGTGGTCGCTCTATTATGAATATATCGGTAATATTCTGTATGCGTTGTTTGTACGCAAGTTCAATAAGGTGGCCCTGTCGGTGCTGGTATTTGTGGCAGGGTGTTTTACGGTGTACCGTTGTCTGACTGCTCCTGCCGGCGATATTGTGGGTGGTTGGGCCTTGAACTGGGAACAGCAGTATGTGGGTATGGTCCGGCTGATGTATCCGTTCTTCGGCGGATTGCTTCTGTCACGCCTCGGCTGGCTGATACGGCTTGAAAAGCGTGCTTTCTGGTGGTGCAGCCTGCTGATTGTGGTGGTTCTTTCCATTCCCCGTATCGGAGGTGAGGATGGTTACTGGATGAACGGGCTTTACGAGGCTTTCTGTATTATCTGCATCTTCCCGGTCATTGTTTCGATGGGAGCGGGCGGCAAGGTGACCGGTAAGCGCTCTACTGCCGTATGCAAGTTCCTGGGAGATATTTCCTATCCGATTTATATCACCCATTATCCGCTGGTATATACTTATACGGCTTGGGTATGCAACAATAACGCTACAATGGCGGAAGGTATCCCTTATATGATACTTACTTTCGTGGGAGCCGTTGTCCTTGCTTATGCTTGTTTGAAACTGTACGACGAACCGGTGCGCAAGTGGCTGACAGACCGTTTTCTGAAAGGGAAAAAGAAATAGTTCCGCATAGCTATGGATATAAAAAATCTCCCGTTGCATTATCTTGTGCAGCGGGAGATTTTCTTTTTAATGGTCGGGCGTTATTTTACGTCGATGAATTTCTTGGCCTTTTCTTTTTCTGCTTCTGTAAACTTAGGCAATGTAATGTTCAACACGCCGTTTTCTACATGGGCGCCAATCTTTTCCTTATCGACATCGTCCGGAAGAATCATGGTTTGCTGGAACTTGGTGTATGAGAATTCGCGGCGCAAGTAGCGGCCTTCCTTCTTTTCGTCCTTGTTGTTCTCTTCCTTGCTTTCTGTTTTCTTTTCCATGCTGATGACCAGATTGTTTTCTTCATCGATGTGAACGTTGAAGTCTTCTTTTGTCATACCGGGAGCAGCCAATTCAACTTTGTACTCTTTTGCTGTTTCGAATACGTTGATGGCAGGGGCGGTGGCATTTGCTTTTACCATCCAATCATTGTCAAAGAAATCATTAAAAATACTCGGTAACCAATTTTGGTTTCTTCTTACAGGCATCATAGTTATAGTCTCCTATTGTTTAAGTTAAACATGCTGTTTAGTTTTGAACTCCGGTTCTTTGTCTTCGGGTGTCTGCCTTTTGGGTTTTCACCATCCGTTTCTTGAACCGTCGTTCGCTAACAATATTGCAAACCTTATGCCAACCAGTTTTCACTGACTTTATTGACTATTTGTCATTGAAAAACTGACTTATTTGCTTGTTTAATGCCATTTTGCTATCTTATTTATTAAAAATTGATAGATTTTCAGACTAATTTAAAACGCATTCTCCAACGCTTGGCTTCTTCGTTCCAATCGTGGCTGATGATTTTGAAGGTTCCGATTTCTGATGTATTCTCCACATGTACTCCGATGCAGAGGCATTCGTCGTAATCGCCTACTTTTACGACACGTACCGTTTCCGAAGCACCATCGGGCAGGCGTTCCAAGTCGAAACGTCCTTGCGCTTCCTCTTGCGTAATGAATTCTGTTGTGACGGGCAGCTGTCGGGCGATTACCTCGTTTACGGCCTCTTCCAGCTTCTTTATTTCTTCTTC
>CDZI01021338.1_pt1 | contig 11547 bp, 14 predicted proteins | sample 554811 | NCBI WGS metagenome assembly CDZI01 (sample SAMEA3182110, study PRJEB8094) | gut metagenome | biome: human; feature: gut; material: Stool; isolation source: human stools | place: Canada | collected 2013-04-23
AGCGTTCATTCATTTTCTTAAGCGTCATCCCTTGATTTTACTTTGCAAATTTACCACAAGCGGCGACAGTCAAGGGCACACCCAGGGGCTTGTCTCCACATTTTTTTCATTGTTTTTGGGTGCAGCGGCTCCAATTTCAAAAACAACCAGGAGGTCTTTGAAAATAATATGGGCCATCTCTTGTCTTTTCTCGCCTTCTCCTTGTTGGTGTTATTTCGCACGTAAAATTTAAGTAATAACGTTTTAAAAATAAAGATTATGAACGCAAGTAACAATTTCACAGTAGTAGGTTTTATCTGCAAGGACGCAGAAGTTAGAAACTTTGAGAAGAGCAGCATCGCTCGTTTTGGCGTATCCATCAAGACCACCGAGAAGAAGGGTGGAGTGGAGATTACCTCTTCTTCCATCCAGAGCTTCGAGACCTGGATCAAGAATGATGACCAGGCACTCCTCGATCTCCTCAAGAAGGGCAAGCGAGTTAAGGTGGAGGGTTTCTTCAAGAGTGAGACCTATCAGAAGGATGGCAAGGAACATCATGTGATCAAGCTTATCGCCACCAGCCTCTCAGAGGTAGAGAAGCAAAAGAAGGAGGAGGCAGCTTAGCCTCCTTTCTTATATCTGCCATGTTTATCTTTCCAAGGCTATCTTTTAGGTAGTCTTGGATTGATGGCACTTGGGGGATGGTATTATATCTGCTACTTCTACTACTACTATATCTACTTCTCCTTTTTCTATCTTTTCCTGCATTACGGATAGGGTAGGAGATAGTGTCTGCTATGACCTCCGCAGTTCTAGAGATGTTTGGAAAAACTTCTACATCTTTGGCTATACTGGCAGATTTTACAATGAGTCTTCGTCATTATTCTCTTAAAAATGGGGAAATCTCGTTTTTTATTTGTACTTTTGCCTAGTTATTTCACAAGAATTCGGATGTTAATAGGAAAGAATGGAAAGAAGAATCATTATATTGAGTGACAATCGTACAGATACCCCTTTGCTCGGGACGGAGCATGGGTTATCTGCTTATATGGAATATGGGGGAAGAAGGTATCTGCTCGATACCGGGGCTTCCGACTTGTTCATGCTTAATGCTGAGAAACTGGGTGTAGATTTAGGAGAGGTTGATTATTGTCTGATCTCGCATGGGCATAATGATCATATTGGTGGGCTATCTGCCTTTTTAGAGATGAATCACAAGGCAAAGGTAATCTTGTCTTCTGAGATTCCTGGGGCTGAATATGCTTCCGTCAGGCGTTATCAGCATTCCATCACGGGAGATGTGGATTTTCAGAAACATAGAGATCGTTTTGTATTCATCAAAGAGGATACTTGTGTGGATGGTATTCATATCTATGCTTATCTGTCTCATCATCATGCACTGCCTTTGGGGGATAGAACGTTGTTGATAAAGGCTGATAGTGGGGAGTTTGTGAAGGATACTTTTCATCATGAGTTGGCATTTGTAGTGGGGGATGTTCTCTTTACAGGTTGTGCCCATAACGGTATTTTGAATATTTTGGAATCCATCCAGGAACCTATTCGTTTGTGTCTTGGTGGCTTTCATCTTTTGGACAGTCATTTAAGCGAGCATTATGAGACGGATGAGCAGTTACGGGAAATCTCTTCGGAATTAGTGCGTCGTTATCCTTATGTTGAATTCTATACCGGGCATTGTACAGGAGAGCATTGTTTTGAGGTGTTGTCTGAAGAAAAGTTTTTGAGATTGCATCAGTTTCATTGTGGGGATGATATTTGCTAGAAATAGGTTGGGTACTTATCGACTGAACCCGATATGATAACTATATCATCAGCCAGTCATTGGTATCTTCGTAACCCAAACGGATTTGGAATATACGTGTCAATATCTGTCCTTTCACCACATAATAGGCAATAACACCAGACTCATCTTCTTGATAAGCCTCATTCAGCAAAGCCTCCGCAACATTGTTGTTGCGAGTGCTATAGAAAGAATCTATCAATCGCAAATTCTCTTCATTAGAAGCCAGTCGTTCACAATGAAGAGAACGTATCAAAGCCATTTGTTCCTCAGTTATTCTCATGGTTTATGCATTATAAAGATTTAATTGACACAAAACAGCTCGTCTTTCACGAACCCTGTTAGCATCAACCATAATGTCCTCTGTTTTCATCTCCACCTCACATGAGTCCAGTTCATCATAGCCTTCTCTTGCATGTTTCCACGAATACTCTCCATGCGTCAAAGTACTCAAACTCCAAGACTTCTGTGGAGCATAAGTTTTAAACACCATATCAAACACTGGCTCATATTGTACAACCTGCTCTTTATCTATCAATTCAGGGAAAGAATCATTTTTATAATACTGGCGAATCTGAACCATGACTGGACCATATTTCCAAGCCTCAAAAAGTGCCTCAAACATAGGTTCACCCTTTTGAATCAAGCACTCACGCTGCGTGAAATAAAGTAGCTTATGCAACTTCATTTCATCAATACGAACGCCAAAATCATCCATATAGCGCTTGTATATATAAGAGGCAACTTGTAATATTCCCATCATGCTCATTATTCATTTTTATAGTTTACGTCACAAAGTTACGCTTTTTTCTTGAAACCGCCAATGAAAAAAGAGGAATTATTTCAGTTCAAACGGTACTTTTGTTCTTTTCGCTTTGTTTTGGACATTGTTTGATGTTCAAAACAAAGCGTTAAATAACCTTCCCCTTCTTAATTTCACTATGCAATATCTAGGTTAGGATGTTTCCAATGATATATTCCTTTTTGGGGTTGTAATATCTAAGTGTGTGTTCCTGGGGGAACGATCATTTTTGTACCATCTATTCAAGGCTACCTGAGTGATAGGGGAGCCTTGGATAAACTGGAAGTGTTTGGGGATACTGGCTCCTCTTCCTTTTGCTTCACTTTTTGGAAGAAAGGTGGCTTGGTCTTGGAAGGTGGTAGTCCTTTGCCATCCTTGTGACAGGTCTCTTTTGTTATAGGTAATCTTCCTTTAGCTTGCCCTTCTTGAGGGAGGAGTGGCTGGTTTTTGTGGTGGGTGGTGGGTCTCGGAGTCCTGGGCGAAAAGAGGGTAGGGGGATTCTCTATTTTCTCGGTAATGTTGATGGATACTTTGGGGGGGGTGGCAGGGCTGCTGTTCTCTAAGTTTGGTTGTTGTAATACGTCCTTTTTGTTTTTCTACTACTTTTCTTGTTTCTTGGAGTAGCGTTCATTCATTTTCTTAAGCGTCATCCCTTGATTTTACTTTGCAAATTTACCACAAGCGGCGACAGTCAAGGGCACACCCAGGGGGCTTGTCTCCAATTTTTTTTCATTGTTTTTGGGTGCAGCGGCTCCTATTTCAAAAACAACCAGGATATCTTTGAAAATAATATGGGTCATCTCTTGTCTTTTCTCGCCTTCTCCTTGTTGGTGTTATTTCGCACGTAAAATTTAAGTAATAACGTTTTAAAAATAAAGATTATGAACGCAAGTAACAATTTCACAGTAGTAGGTTTTATCTGCAAGGACGCAGAAGTTAGAAACTTTGAGAAGAGCAGCATCGCTCGTTTTGGCGTATCCATCAAGACCACCGAGAAGAAGGGTGGCGTGGAGATTACCTCTTCTTCCATCCAGAGCTTCGAGACCTGGATCAAGAATGATGACCAGGCACTACTCGATCTCCTCAAGAAGGGTAAGCGAGTAAAGGTGGAGGGTTTCTTCAAGAGTGAGACCTATCAGAAGGATGGCAAGGACCATCATGTGATCAAGCTTATCGCCACCAGCCTCTCAGAGGTAGAGAAGCAAAAGAAGGAGGAGGCAGCTTAGCCTCCTTTCCAATATCTGCCATGTTTATCTTTCCAAGGCTATCTTTTAGGTAGTCTTGGATTGATGGTACTTGGGGGATGGTATTATATCTATCTTGTATCTTCTATCTTCATCTTATCATATCTATTTGCGAGGGGGAATTTGGAATGTGAATCTGTTCATTCCTTTAATGGGTCAGTTTTAGGGCTTGTTTTGTATGCTTTTTGGATTTTTGACTTACAGAAAGGTTAAAAAGTATGAAAAAACAGAAAATCTTCATGATAGTTGAGATTATCTGAAAATAAATGTGTATTTTTGTACCTATAAATATAAGTATAATATAATTTAAAGCTTAATAAAGCGTATAACTTATATTATAGTATAATTTAAAAATGAGATATTATGGTTGATTATTACGAGTATTCTATACCAGAATTGGTAAAGCTTCTTGGTGCAAGATTCAAGGATTACCGTCTGCGTAGCAATATGACACAGAAAGAGGTATCTGAACAATCGGGTATTACAATCGCAACCATTCATAAGTTTGAGAATGGTACATCTGGCAATGTCTCGCTCGGCACATTTCTTTTGCTGCTGAAAGCGATAGGGCAGATTGATGCCCTTGATGAACTGATGCCGGATTTACCGCCATCTGCGTACCTGATGAAAGAAGAAAAGAAAGTTCAACGAATAAAACATAAGAAGTCATGATAGCTAGTTCATTAAAAATAATGCTTTGGGACAAGGAAATCGGTCGCTTGTCCTGGGATGCAAGGAGAGGGGTTTCGTTTTTTGAGTACAATCCTGCTTTTCTTGGTGGGGGTCTTGATCCGTTCCCTCTGGTGGCTTCTGTCAAGTCACCTGCCAGCCGTCGTCCCATCATGGGTGACAGGGAAACGAAGCTTTACCGAAAATTGCCTCCTTTTCTTGCTGATTCTTTACCTGATGCTTGGGGTAATCAGGTGTTTGAGTGTTGGCGCATACAGAATGGCATTCGCAATCAGGAGATAACTCCGCTTGAAATTTTGTCCTTCATTGGTAAGCGTGGTATGGGAGCATTGGAGTTTATTCCTGAATCATCCGGCATTAGAAAGTCGGAAAAGCTGAATATGAAGTTGTTGACGGATTTGGCTCAGAGAATATTCCTGGAGCGTGAGAATGTGAGGCTGTTGCCAGATGAATCGCTGACCATGCAGTCGTTGATCGCTGTAGGTACTTCGGCAGGCGGTCGCCAACCGAAGGCTATCATCGCGATCAATCCGAAAACCGGAGAAATCAGAAGCGGTCAGATAGCCGGTCACAAGGGCTTTGATTATTGCATCCTGAAGTTTGGTGATGCAGAGCGTTCTTCTGCAGAACTAGAAATGGCCTATTACAAGATGGCTAGGGCTGCAGGCATAAGCATGATGCCTTGCAGGATTATTGAGATCGAAGGTCAGAAGCATTTCATTACCCATCGTTTTGATCGTGATGAGGAACGTAAATTACACATGCAGACATTGGCGGCTCTATACCCTGATGCCGACAGCTATGAAAAGCTGCTGATGGTTTGTCGAAAGATGCGCCTGCCTGAAAGTACCCAGGAGGAAGTGTTCCGCAGGATGGTATTCAATATTCTTGCCAACAACACTGATGATCACAACAAGAACTTCTCTTTTCTGATGGATGAAAGTGGAAAATGGCAACTTTCTCCTGCATACGATATGACCTATATCTTCAATACAGGTGGCTTTCTTCCTGAGAAGATGCATTGTATGATGATGCAGGGTAAGCTTCAAGGTCAGACTCTTGAAGATGCTTTGGCTCTCGGCAAGGAAAATGGTATCAGGAAGGCTGAAAGTATTATTGGTGAGGTTGCCTCTGCTATTCGCCAATTCAGACACTTTGCTGAGGAGTGTGAAGTTAGCCAGCGTTGGATAGGTGCTGTAGAAACCACCCTTAACCAGCATCTGGCAGAGTGGGGATTGCTCGAACGAAGAAAGAATGTTGCATTCAGAATTGGCGAAACCCTTTTTGAGAAGGTACGTGTAGAAAAGACATACAAAGGTAATTATCATCTTTTGTGTGAAGTGGACGGGAAAGAGCGCAAGTTCGTGATTACCGGAAAGAAAGAAGAATATGCGTTGATTGATAGGGTTGGTACTGATAATCTAACTGATGAACAATTGTATTCGTTGGTTGAAACCTTCTTTGTAGGATAAAAGACATTCTTATTATATTTATAAAGGAGAGCGGCCTTTGGGTCGCTCTTTTTGTGACATCTATTCAAGACTACCTGGTTGGAGAGTCTTGGATAAACAGGAAGTATTTTGGAGGATGCTGGCTCCTCTTCCTTTTGCTTCACTTTTTGAAGAAAGGTGGCTTGGTCTTGGAAGGTGGTAGTCCTTTGCCATCCTTGTGACAGGTCTCTTTTGTTATAGGTAATCCTCCTTTAGCTTGCCCTTCTTGAGGAGGAGTGGCTGGTTTTTGTGGTGATGGGTCTCGGAGTCCTGGATGAAAAGAGGTTAGGGGTATTCTCTCTTTTCTCGGTGATGTTGATGGGTACACATGGATATAGGTAGGGCTATTCTTCTCAAAGTTTTTGGTTTAAGGTGGCGTCCTTTTTGATTCCTACTACTTTTCTTGTTTCTTGGGGTGAGCGTTCATTCATTTTCTTAAGCGTCATCCCTTGATTTTACTTTGCAAATTTACCACAAGCGGCGACAGTCAAGGGCACACCCAGGGGCTTGTCTCCACATTTTTTTCATTGTTTTTGGGTGCAGCGGCTCCAATTTCAAAAACAACCAGGAGGTCTTTGAAAATAATATGGGCCATCTCTTGTCTTTTCTCGCCTTCTCCTTGTTGGTGTTATTTCGCACGTAAAATTTAAGTAATAACGTTTTAAAAATTAAGATTATGAACGCAAGTAACAATTTCACAGTAGTAGGTTTTATCTGCAAGGATGCAGAAGTTAGAAACTTTGAGAAGAGCAGTATCGCTCGTTTTGGCGTATCCATCAAGACCACCGAGAAGAAGGGTGGAGTGGAGATTACCTCTTCTTCCATCCAGAACTTCGAGACCTGGATCAAGAATGATGACCAGGCACTCCTCGATCTCCTCAAGAAGGGCAAGCGAGTAAAGGTGGAGGGTTTCTTCAAGAGTGAGACCTATCAGAAGGATGGCAAGGAACATCATGTAATCAAGCTTATTGCCACCAGCCTCTCAGAGGTAGAGAAGCAAAAGAAGGAGGAGGCAGCTTAGCCTCCTTTCCTATATCTGCCATGTTTGTCTTCCAAGGCTATCTTTTAGGTAGTCTTGGATTGATGGTACTTGGGAGATGGTATTATATCTACTTTTCGATGGAATCGCATTTTTTTTGAGGGTTTTCTTTGTGAATTTGGATTTTTGGTGTATCTTTGTGCCATCGTCTATAGAAGTTGCGAAGTTTATGGCGTCATCGTTTCATCTGAGTAGTGGTATCTCGATGAAATCGTTCTTTTTGAGAGCCAAGGAGGAATACATGGTTGATATGGACTGCATGTGTTTCTCTTGGCTCTTTTTCTTTTATGCCGGCTCTTTTATGCTTATCTTTGTCTATCTGTTTTGTTGATATCTATGGTTTGGTTTTACTGTGTCGTGGTTTAGGTAGATATCCATGGGAAGATGATACTTATATCTATTGTTTTCTACTGTAGTTTTGTGAATAGAACCTCGTTTTTATCATTTTGTCGCAGCATAATCCCACCAGGCTTTTTATCGTGCAAAGGTATGGCTGTCTTGGCAGATACCAAACACCACGTTGTTATCGGCGAAGAATCTTTTCCGGCAGCCTTCCGAAATCATAGATTGCGGTTTTCCGAAAATGATTCTCTACCGATTGTTTGGCTTTCTGCCATTTTTGACTGCCATCTTTTTAGGCACGAAAAAAGGCTTGGTGTGAAGGTTATGCCGGAATGCTAAAAAAAAACTCGGATTCATCCTCAAAACTCCAGGGATTTGAAAAAGGCTGGTTGTTTCAGGAAATCCAGAATATTTTAAGTTTAATTTAAAGCAATTTGAGATATGAGACAGAATTTTTCGGGGTTTTGCATGGAGGAATTTCCTCAGTATAAGGCTTATAACAATGGGCTTGGAAACTTGACCACAGTGGAGCTGATTTCTTTGATTATCGGTACAGGTACACAGAAGAATGTGGAACAGGCACGTCAGATATTCAATGTGATGGAGGAGAGCTTGCGAAATATTGCCAAGGCTAGGGTAGAGGACTTGCAGGTGGTTCAAGGTATCGGGGATTCCAAGGCGATAGCTCTTCAGGCAGCCATAGAGCTTGGTAAGCGTTACAGCTTGGAGAATATGGCAGAGCGTCCCGATTTGGGCAGTAGCTTGGCTATCTATAATTTCCTTTATCCGCATGTGAAGGATTTGGAGGTAGAGGAATGCCATCTGCTTTTGATGAACCAGAACTTTAGGCTTATCAAGCATGTGCCTATGAGTCATGGGGGTATCACGGAGACGGCGGTAGATGTGCGCAGAATCATGAGGGAGGCAGTTTTGAACAATGCTACTATCTTGGCAATTGCTCACAATCACCCATCCAATAGCCCTCATCCCAGCAAGGCTGATGATATGCTTACCAAGAGCGTCAAGGAAGCTTGCAGCATCATGCGCATCTTTTTCATGGACCATGTGATAATTGCTGATGGGTGTTATTTCTCTTACCATGATAAGGGTAGATTGGATTTGTAAAGGTAACGGAGAGGCTCACCACCTCTCCAAAAAAAAATATTTGTATGAAAGTGCGTTTATATCATGATGAAAGGGTAAGTGCCAAGGATGCGCCGGATGCATGGTCTATCTATTGTCCTTACCCTAATAAGTATCAGAGGGTTATGGGTATCAAGGGCGTTTATCTAGGTTGCAAGCCTACAGATGAAGGCATGATACGTTGTTGTTGGGAATCCATGGAAGTGGGGCAGAAAGTCTGTTTGGGAAAGCGTATGGCTTTATCCAGTACGCCAAAGGCTTTTCAAGTTGCTTTTCGCAAAATAGAGCGTGTTTATCAGCATGCTTGCAAGGTTGATACCTTGGAGGCATGGGGAAAGTTTCAAAGAGTTTAAAAATAAGGATTATGAATCAGAAAGAAGTTTTGGAGTTTGATGGTTTTCGTGTGGAAAGAGAGTCTTTTCTTGGAGGGGATTGTTATGGTGTAGTCACCTCTTGCAAGAAAGATGAGAAGGGTGTTTCTTATCATTTGGAGGTGGAGTTTGATATATCTACAGCCAAGTTTCATTTTTCCAAGTGTTATGCTCATGAGGTAGTTCCTTGCCAGGAGCTTTCTGCCGGCGGTAAGCTCAAGGTCATGGCTTATCTAATAGTGAAGGCGGCTAGTGTGTATGTGACGGAGAAAGCGGCTGCTCAAAAGATGTCTTTGGAAAAATTGAAGGTGTTGTATCGAGAGGATGATGTGGTGATGGGAGAGATTCTTGCCTCTGAGAAAGCCGATGGCTTGACCATAGAGGAGTCGTTCTTTTTGTATATCCTTGCTCAGAATTGGGCGAATGGTGATGAGTTTTCATGGGCTTGTAGAGGAGTAGAGAAAGAATGTGTGTCTCTTGTGGAAGAGGCAAGGAAGATGAAGATTTGATGTTTAAGAGTATATTCAGAAAAGAAATCCTATGTTATGGTAGGGTTTCTTTTCGCCTTTGATGTTGTCTTGTCTTTATCGGGATTTGACCCTTTGGTCAAGTTTTCTGTTTCCTCTGCAATGTATATCATTGTAGATTCATATATGTTTAGGACAGGTGAGGTGGTTTGTATCTATGTCAGCAAATATCTGGTTGTTGAAATGGAGTTAAAGTATCTCTTGCTGATATCATGCACAAGAAGAGGTCTTTTCGAGTCTGGTCAAGGGTGACTTACCCGCGAAGGTGGACTATATCCCATCTTCACTGGGTAGTTCACGCATGACCATTTTCTTCAAGACTCACGCCCAGGCGTTCTCTTCATGTACATGACAGTTTTAATCCCCAAGGCAGTATGGCCTGCCATGCTACCTTGCCACCTGACCCTATTGTCAGAAGGCTAAAGGGAGAGAGGTTCGTTTTCCCACGGTTCCCTTTGGTCATGGTGGGAAAACACCGTGTTTGATGTGATTTCTGATGGGATATATCTAGGGTTCCATTTTGTTTTTTATGGGGAATACTCCTCACTTTTTATCTTTTCTAGCCGGTAGCCATCACCATAGTCTTTTTACTTTGCAAAGGTATGTGAAGTCCTCTCAGACACCAAACACCACTTTGTTATCGGCTAAGATTCTTTTCCAGCAGACTTCCGCAATCAGAGATTGGGTATTCTAGAAAAGATTCTTGACCGATTGTTTGGCTTACTGCCCCCTTGGACTTCCATTCTTTTATGCACGTAAAAAGGCTAAAGTGATGACGGTTATGCCGGAATGTTTATAAAAAAAAACTCGGATTCTTCTGAAAACAAAAGCTTGAAAAGGCAGTGAATCAGGAAATCCAGAATATATTTTTGAGTGTTGAACCCTTTAAATGATATTGGAGTATGAATGCAAATCTTTATTATGAATGCAATGGTGAATCATGGACTATCCTAGATTTTCACAGCAGTATTACTTTCTCTTCTGAGAGAGGTTTGAAGCAGGCGATTAACCGAAAGATTAATCGTGATTTGGAGTGCGGAAATCTGAGACGGCACTTTGGAACCGGCTCTAGAGTGAATGTAAACGTGTATTGTAAAGAGCTTGGATTTACAGAAAAGCCACTTGCAACTACTCATGTGAATGTATATTGATTTAATGAAAGGATTTAGATATGAGCAAATTCATTGAAGTGACAGCAGGAACGAAGGTGTTGATTAATACTGAGGAAATAGCTTACGTAGAGCCATCCAAAGATTATCTGGACGGCAAGGAGGTTTGTGTGATTACCCTCATACACACAACAAAGCATAGCGTTGAGGGGCGCAAATTCATAACGAAGGAAAGTTATGAGGAGGTCAAACAAATGATTCTCGGGACTAAGTAGTATCATGTTTAATGTTTTTATCCGGTAGTTGAAAGGCTGCCGGATAAGATTAACAAAGGAGAAAATATGAAAAAGTATCAAGTTGAAATCGTTGAAAAAATAGTTTTTCAAGTAAGCGTTGAAGCCGCAAACGAGACAGAGGCTGAGAATATGGCAAGAGACCAATACGACAAAGGTATCTTAGAAGGTAATGGTGAAAAGGTAAGCGTAACATTTGATGTTATTGATGATTAATTAATACGTCTATGAAAAAGTTAACAAAAAATCATCCATCTGCAAGGTGGATGATTTTTTTCGGGCTGCTCCCTCCTACGGCACAGGTGCAGTGTGGAAAGAACGGAGGGTTTGGAGAGTGTAAATTAAACTGTGTCAAGCTACAATAAAAGTAGTTTAACACAGTTTTTATATTATGGACAACTTAGAAATTGATTACAAGAAAGCAGCTCAGCAGTTGCGTAGTGGTGAAGCCTTATTTGGCAAGGACGGAGCATTAGCTCCATTGTTAGAGCGTATTCTCAACTCAGCTCTCGAAGGTGAGATGGATGCTCATTTAAGTGAAGAGGAACGCTCTTCCGGCAACCGTCGTAATGGTAAGATGAGTAAGAAGGTTCAAACAAAATATGGTGAGGTCACTATAGAGACTCCTCGTGACCGAGACGGAACTTTCCAACCTGAGACCGTAAAGAAGCGTGAGACTATTCTTGCCAATGGCATGGCTGACCAGATTATTGAGATGTA
>CDZI01062877.1_pt1 | contig 11470 bp, 7 predicted proteins | sample 554811 | NCBI WGS metagenome assembly CDZI01 (sample SAMEA3182110, study PRJEB8094) | gut metagenome | biome: human; feature: gut; material: Stool; isolation source: human stools | place: Canada | collected 2013-04-23
TCAATTAAAAGAAAAATGGGTACTAGTGAAAAAGTATCTGCTAATGGAAAAGAATATTCTCCAGAAGAGGTATCTGCTATGATATTAGGAGATCTTAAGAAGACTGCTGAAGCATACTTAGGCGAGACTGTTACAAAGGCTGTTATTACAGTACCTGCATACTTTAATGATGCACAAAGACAAGCTACTAAGAATGCAGGTAAGATTGCTGGCTTAGAGGTAGAAAGAATTATCAATGAACCAACAGCAGCAGCTCTTGCTTATGGTCTAGATAAACAAGATAAAAACCAAACAGTACTTGTATATGACCTAGGTGGTGGTACATTCGATGTATCTATCCTAGAATTAGGAGATGGTGTATTTGAAGTTAAATCAACTAGTGGTAATAACCATTTAGGTGGCGATGACTTTGATGAAAGAGTTATGGATTACATCGTAAGTGAATTTAAGAAAGAAACTAGTGTAGACTTAACTAAAGATAAAATGGCTATGCAAAGAGTTAAAGATGCTGCTGAAAAAGCTAAAAAAGATCTTAGTGGTATGACTACTACTGAAATATCATTACCATTTATATCACAAGGTACTGATGGTCCAATTCATTTAAATATGAGTTTAACTAGAGCTAAATTTGAAGACTTAATTAGTGATTTAGTAGAATCTACTACTGAACCAGTAAGAAAAGCTTTAAAAGATGCTAACTTATCTGCTAAAGATATTGATAAAGTATTATTAGTAGGAGGTTCTACTAGAATACCTTGTGTACAAGAACTAGTTAAGAAAGAATTAAATAAAGAACCTTCTAAAGAAGTTAACCCTGATGAAGTAGTAGCTATGGGAGCAGCTATTCAAGGTGGAGTATTAACAGGAGATGTTAATGATATCGTACTTCTAGATGTAACACCATTATCACTTGGTATTGAAACATTAGGAGGAGTAATGACAGTATTAATACCTAGAAATACTACAATTCCTACTAGTAAGAGTCAAGTGTTCTCAACTGCTGCTGATAATCAACCTGCTGTTGATATCCATGTATTACAAGGTGAGAGACCAATGGCTAATGATAATAAGACCCTTGGTAACTTCCAATTAACTAACATTCCACCTGCACCTAGAGGAGTACCACAAATAGAAGTTACATTTGATATAGATGCAAATGGTATTGTTAATGTTAAAGCAAAAGATTTAGGTACTAAGAAAGAACAATCAATTACTATTACTGCTACTAACACATTAAGTGATGAAGAAATCGATAAGATGATGAAAGAAGCAGAAAAGAATAAAGAAGCAGATGCTAAGAAGAAAGAATTAGCAGATGCTAAAAATGAAGCAGAACAAATTATTAATATGACAGAAAAGGCTATTAAAGACCTTGGTGATAAAGTAACTGATAGTGATAAGAAAGAAACTGAAGAGTTAATAGAAAAGGCTAAGAAAGCTATGGAAGGCGAAGATGCTAAAGAAATCACTGAAGCTAAAGATAAACTATTAGAGAAGGCTAATGCTCTAGCTACTAAGGTTTATGAAAGTACTGCAAAAGAAGGACAAGAAAATACTACTACTGAAGAAGCACCAAAAGAAGATAAAAAAGATGATGTAGTAGATGCTGAATTTGAAGAAAAATAATTAAGTAAAAGCTCTAGCTTTCTAGAGCTTTATACTTGTACTTGGAGGAAAATATGGATAAAAAAGATTATTATGAGGTACTAGGAGTACCAAAGACCGCTACCCAAGATGAAATAAAATCAGCATTTAGAAAATTAGCCAAGAAGTATCACCCTGATGTTTCTAAAGAAGAAAATGCTGCTGAAAAGTTTAAAGAGTGTCAAGAAGCCTATGCAGTATTATCAGATGAGAATAAGAGAAAACAGTACGATCAATTCGGACATAGTGCATTTACTAATGCTCAAGGTGGCTTCTCAGGATTTGATGGTTTTGACTTTAGTGACTATGGTGATATCATGGAAGAAGTACTTAAAAACTTTGGTTTTAGAACAAGTTCATCTAAAGGCTCAAAAAGAAAACAAGCCGGTAGTGATTTATTATACAGAATGACTGTTACTTTTGAAGAAGCGGTTCATGGTAGTAAGAGAGATATCGAAGTAGAATGCGAAGATGAGTGTAGTGAATGTCATGGCGAAGGTGGCTTCAATAGTCATACTTGTCCCGAATGTAAAGGATCCGGAACAGTAACTCGTCAGCAGAGTACAATGTTTGGTTCTTTCTTATCAAGAACAACTTGTCCACATTGTGGTGGAACAGGTTCATCATTTGATAAAATATGTACATCTTGTAAAGGAACAGGCAAAGTAGTTAAAAAGAAAACCCTTACTGTAACTATTCCTAAAGGAGTAGATACAGGCAATAGACTAAGATTAGCGGGTAAAGGAGAAGCCGGTACTAATGGAGGACAGCCAGGAGACTTATATATCGAATTTGCTGTAAAAGAAGATTCCTTCTATAAAAGAGATGGTAATGACATTTATATAGAAGTACCACTTACTATAACTGAAGCAGTCTTAGGATGTAAAAAAGAAATACCAACACTATATGGTAATGCTTATGTAACAATACCTGATGGTACTAAAAATGGTACTAAATTAAGATTAAAAGGTAAAGGAATAGATAGTGATATTAATAATAAGAAAGGTGATATGTATGTTATCATTAATGTCGTAATACCTTCAAAGATTAATAGAAAACAAAAAGAACTATTTAAATTATTATCAGAAACAGAATTAGATGATGATAGTGAATTTACTAAATATAATAAAAAATTAAATTAGATGATAAAAAGTCTAATTTTTTTGTTATAATTATATATAGAGAGGGATAATTATGCAAAGATATTTTATAAAAAATAAAGATATGTTATTAGAAGAATCAGATATAAGACATATCAAAAAAGTAATGCGAATGAATATAAATGATAAAATAGAAGTAGTTTATAATAATAAATTACATATATGTGAAATAACTAGTTTAGAACCATTTAATATAAAAGTTATAGAAAAATTAGATGAAGATAAAAAAACAAAAATAGAACTTACAGTAGCGGTAGCTCTAGTAAAAGAACAAAAGATGGATTTAATATTACAAAAATTAACTGAACTAGGTGTATCTAGAATAATACCAGTAAGTATGGAACGTAGTATAGTAAAATTAGATAAAGAAAGATTTAATAAAAAGAAAGTAAGATGGGAAAATATTTGCAAAGAAGCAAGTGAACAATCCAAAAGAACTAATATCCCTATAATTGAAGATATAAAAAGTATCAAAGATTTAACTAAAGAAGACGCCGACTTAAAGTTAGTAGCTTCGACTAAAGAAAAAGAAAAACTACTTAATTACTATTTACAAAGTATAGAAGATTGTGCTAAAATTATAATGGTGATAGGCCCAGAAGGTGGCATTAGTGATAAGGAAGAAGATATTCTAGTAAGTAATGGTTATAATAGAGTATCATTTGGAAATTTAATTTTTAGAGTAGAAACAGCCACTATTTATGTAGCCTCTATAATAAATTATATCAGTAGTAGGAGTTGACAAAAATGATAAATTCATTTAATAATTTTTATAATAATTTGTCTAGTGATAGTTTATTTTTCTTTTGGATAATAATATTTCTTTTTATTTTCTTAGTAGTTATATCAATAATATTAATAAATAAAAATAAGAAATTAGTAAAAATACTAAAAGAAGAGCAAGAAAAAGTAGAAGATAATAAAGAAATAAATAATAATATTTTAAAACAACAACAGTTAGAAGTTCCAGTAGAGACTAAAGAAGTTCCACTAGAAGAACCAACTTCTAATAAAGAAGAAGAAAAAATACCAGTAGTAAAAGAAGAACTAAAAGAAGTACAAGAAGAAGTAAAAGAAAATAACTTATATCAAAAGAATGTTTTAAGAGAAATATCTAGTAAACAACCAGTATCTCCAATTCATATTGAGAAGAAAGAAGAATACATAGCTAGAGAAAATCTAGATAATTTTGACTTTAACAGTGTAAACTATGATAATGGTTTAGGTATGACTTATGAGGATCCCAATATATCTCCACTAGAAGAGATGGAAGATGCTTATGAAGTAAATGATAATATGAAGTTTGCTAGTGAGATAGTAGAAAAGATGGAAGAAGAAACAAAACCATCAAATATTGAACTTACAGATTATGAAAAGAAACAAGAAGAAGAAGCTATAATAAGTTATGATGAATTAATGAAAGTTAAGGATAAAATATATAATATAACTGATGATGAAGAAACAGATGAATTTATTGATGAATTAAAGAATTTTAGATTAGATTTATAATAAGCATAGTAATATGCTTATTTTTTGACATTAATTTCATATAAATTAATATATACTTATCATAAAGGTGATCTTATGAAAGGAAAGATGAAATTAAAGAATAATAGCAAAAGAATAATTAGAAAATCATTTTTTTATCTAGTTATAATATATAGTATATTTTCCATAACCTTCTACTACTCTTTAAAGAATAGTACTAAGATAAATAATACAAAGTTTATAAACTTCTTACTAGGAGGAGGTAATAGTCATTTACTAGAAGACTATAAATTAGTAAATATTGTAAATACTAGTACTGATTTTTTATTTAATATCGATTTAAAAAATCCAAGTAGTATTCTTGATCAAGGAGTATTAATGTATGGTAATAATGAAAAAGTACTAGAAGTATCTCATAATGATGACTATAGTAATTTAGAAGAATTAAAGAAAATAAGTTCTTATATAGAAGATCCTAATCCAGTAGATATAGATAACCCTATAATATATATCTATAATTCCCATCAATTAGAAAACTATAATAATACTAATCTAGATATATATGGAATAACCCCTAATGTATTAATGGCATCATACTTATTAAAAGAAAAATTAAATAGTAAAGGATTATCTACCTTAGTAGAGGATACTAATATGACAGAGTTTTTAAATATAAATAATTGGAATCATGCTAGTAGTTATAAAGCATCAAGAATATTAATACTAGATAAAAAGAATAAATATAACTCATTAAAATATTTTATAGATATTCATAGAGATTCAGTAAATAAAAATATAACAACTACTACTATTAATGGCAAAGTATATGCTAAGATACTCTTTGTAGTAGGTTTAGAACATAATAATTATAAAGAAAATATAAGTAATGTAGAAAAGATAAATGATATAGCTAATAAACATTATCCAGGTTTATCTAGAGGTATTTATAAAAAGGAGGGTCCAGGAGTAGATGGTATTTATAATCAAGATATTAGTTCTAATAGCATTCTAATAGAACTAGGAGGAGTAGATAATAATATTGATGAAGTACTAAATACTACTGAAGCTATATCTAACATATTATATTATTATATAAAGGGGTAATATCATGAATAAGAAAAAGATATTTAAAATTATATTTTTTAGTTTATTTTTAGCCTTTGTAATTAGTTACGTAATAGAGAAGACAGGTTATTATGAATATAACTTACAAAATAAGATGGTTATGACTAATGAAGCAATGAAACAGTTTGAACAAGATATTAAAGAGGGTAAAGATGTAAGAAGAGAAGATTATTTAGTAAGTACTGAGAAAGATTATACTAGTACTCTAACTAAAGGTACTAATAAAGTATCTATTAAAGTAAATAGTATTCTAAAGAAAGGAATAGAAGGGGTATTTAAAGTAATAGGTAGTTTTGTAGAAGATTAGCCCTTCGAGCATCAAATCTCTCAGGGAATCAGCAAGCCTAAGGTCTTGCTGATTAACAATAATATTATAGTATCTAAAGTAAGATTAATATATCTTGCTTTTTTTATATTGACACGGTTTTATTACCATGTTATTATAGACGACAAGACAATGATAAAAGATTTATTATTTTATTAAAAGAAAGGATGATTAAATGAATGAAATAATAGTAAAAGACAATATAAAGATAGAGAATTTAATTTATGAAATAAGAGGTAAACAAGTAATGTTAGATTCTGATTTAGCTATGCTATTTGGTTATGAAACAAAGCAGTTAAATAGACAGGTTCTTAGAAATATAAATAGATTTCCAGAAAATTATTATTTTCAAATAACTACTGCTGAATATATATCTTTAAGGTGCCAAAATGGCACCTTAAAGAATGGACGTGGAGAACATAGAAAATATCTACCTTATGTATTTACTGAATATGGTATTACTATGTTAGCAGGTATTTTAAAAAGTGAACCAGCAATAGAAATGAGTCTTAGAATAGTTGATATATTCATAACTATGAAAAACTATATTAATACCTCACTAATAGAACAGAAATATATAAATAGTTTAGTATTAGAACATGATAATGAAATAAGATTATTACAAGAATCATTTAACAAACTAAGTACTAAAGAGAAAATTAATCATATTTTCTATAATGGACAAATATATGATGCTTATTCTTTACTTATAGATATATTAAATAAAGCAAAGAAAAAAATAATAATTATAGATAATTATGCAGGTAAAGAATTATTTGATATTACCAAAGATATTAAAGTAAATATAAAAATATATACTAAAAATATAGATGAGATATCTAAAAAGAAGTATATGCAAGAATATTCTAATATAGAAATAATAACTACCGATATATTTCATGATAGATTTATTATATTAGATAATAAAGAATTATATAACTTAGGAAGTAGTTTAAAAGATATAGGTAAGAAATGTACTAGTATAAATAGAATAGAGGATTCTACTATATTAAAAGAGTTAATTAGTAGACTTACTAAAATAAAATAAAATTAACGTTAAGAGTTTTGTTAAAAAAGATTATTAATAACTAATAACTTTGAAGTCGAAAATTTCGACTTCAAGTTAAAAAAGGTGTTCACCCCAAATATAATAGATATGGCTGATATTCATTCGAAGACCACTAGGGCTTCAAATGAATAGTAAAGACTAATATAGGCTTTACTAGAAATAAAAAAAGCAAGAAATTATTTTCTTACTTCTTTTAATATCCTATCAGTATTACTAAAGTTTAATTTAGCAATATCATGTAATATCTTTTCACCATATTTATTAACTAATTTAATACCAACATCTTCAACATAATAGTTAGCCCCTTTAGGTAAAAAGATATCATATTTATCTCCTAGTTTATCCATTTCTTTAATAAAAATATATCTACTTATAAGAGAAGATACTGCTACTGAAAGACATTTATCTTCAGCCTTAGTAATAAAAGTAATACCCTTTAAAGGATTAGGTACATCAGATAAATGATTATAATAACTCTTTTCAGGTTCAAATTGATCTACAACAATATAATCATAATCATTATCTTTAACCATTTCAGTTAATACCTTATTATGTAGTACAGCCTTAATCTTATTCATATTCATATCTTTACCATAATTATCATTATATTCTTTATTAGATAACATAATCGTTTTATATGGTATTTTTTTAATAATCTTAGGTACTATCTTAAGAATTTGTTCATCAGATAATTTCTTAGAATCCCTAACACCAAGTTCAGTTAAGAAAGGAATATTATCTTTACTAACAAAAGAAGCAGTAACCACAATAGGACCGTAGTAGTCACCAGTACCAACTTCATCAGAACCAACTGAAGCAATATCACTAGGAATCTCTACTTCAATATCTTTTTTAACTTTAGTATCTTTAGTATCCATAAAATAATCAATATTATCTTTATCTTTTCTAATACTTTCCCACATACCAGCTTCAATATCCGCAGATACCCCTTGGAACATAGCCTTACCAGACTCATATAAAGTAACTATTGTATCACCAGTATCAGCTTGAAATACAGCATATGGAGGAGTTTTATCTCTTTTCATATCTTTATAAAATTCATTCATTAATTTCTTAGTATCATTATCTACTCTTATAACTTTAGTAATAGTCTTACCCAATTTATGTCACCTCTTTAATATATTGTACCATAAAATAAACTCTTATATCAATGAATAATTTGACTATTTAACAATTTATGATATAATAATATTGCTTTTGGAGGGGATTTAAATGAAAATAAATATAAATAAAGAAAGATTTAATGGAGAAAATTTTGTTCTTGATAAAGAAAGAGGGGTCGAAGGAACATTAGCATCTAATGTAAAACCATGGCTTAAGTATTATAATGTCGATATTGATACCTATTCAGATGAAAAGAAAGCTTACTTAGATACAAATATGAATGCTTATGATTATTTCTTAAAAGTAACAGAAAGTTATGGTAATATAAAACTTTTATCATATTGTGGTAAAGTATATACAAGAGAAGATCTAATAAGTAAAGTAGAAGAATATATCAAGAGATTTAATAAAATGAAAATAACAAGAGGAGATATAGTATCATTTATGATGCTTAATAATCCAGATATAATCTTTATGTGGTTTGCTTTATCCAAACTAGGAGCTACTGCTAATCTAATAAAATTTGATGAAGCAGAAGATAGAATTAAAGATATACTAGAAAAGACAAAATCAAAGTATTTCTTTATAACAGATGTACCACTAATAACTGAAAAAGTAAGTAAAGGTATAGAAGAAGTAGATACTTTAGATAGTATTATTTGTATGTCATTATTTGAAGAATTATCTGGTATTCAAAAATTAAATATGTTAGTAGAAAATGCTAAAGGTAAAGCTCAAAGTAATAATCCAAAATTATTATATAAAGAATTAGAAAATATTCTAACTAATATGAAGAAACAAGAAAGAGAGTCTGATTCATATAAGATAGATAAAAGATTTATGTCATTTAAAGACTGGAAGAAATATACTAGAGGAGGTAAACTACTTAATAAACCTATGGGTATAGGTAGTAATACATCAGTAATAGTATATACTGGAGGAACTACTGGTAATGCTAAAGGCGTACCTCTATCAAACATTAATCTAAATAGTAGTGCTTATGGTTTTAAATTAGGAGATTTAGGTTTTGATGTAGGTAAAACTTCAATGAGTATCTTACCACCATCAGTAGCCTATTACTACAATGCTACATATTGTTTATTATGTTGCGGAGTATCAGTAGAATTAATACCATTCTTTACACCTCAGGAATATCCATTATTATTAGATAAATATAAACCAAATATTTTCTTATCAGGACCAATCCTATTTAAAGAAATGGTCGATAGTAATATTATAAAAGATACATCATTTATGACAAGTCCAATATCTGGAGGAGATAAACTTACCGTAGCAGAAGAAGAGTCCGCTAACGAATATATAAAAAATCATGGTGGCAGTGCAACATTAAAACAAGGATATGGAGAGAGTGAGTCAACAGCGGCCGCTACTTATTCTAAAGAAATAGCTTATGCTTTAGGCAGTATAGGAATACCATTTATTAATGTTAATGTTAGTATGTTTGATGAAAATAATAACGAAATACCATTTGGAGAAGGTAAAATAGGAGAAATATGTATAAGTGGTCCTACTGTTATGAAAGGTTACTTTGAAGATAAAGAAGAAACAGATAAAGTATTAATGAAACATAAAGATGGTAAAGTATGGCTTCATACTAGTGATTATGGTTATATGGATAAAGAAGGCAGAATATATCACTGTGGTAGAGCTAAGAGAATGATTACTAGAAGTGGTGATAAAGTATGGTTAACTGCTATTGAAGAAATAATTAAAACTCATCATAATGTTTTTGATTGCTGTGTAGTAAAAAAAGAAGATTCTATTGAAAGAGAAATACCAGTATGTCATATTATCTTTAATAATGAAGATGAAAAAGAAACTACTATTAATGAATTAAATAAATTAATATATACTAAATTAAAAGAACATTATATTCCTAAATATTATGTTATTACTAAAGAAATACCTCTTACTGAAGTAAATAAAAAAGTAGACTTTGTAAAACTAGAGAAAGAAGATATTTTTGATAATAATATTTATGAAATAAATGGTAATATAATAGTACCAAGAAAAGGTAAAACTAAAATATTAAAATAATTATTTATATACCCTCTAAGCTATATCTTAGAGGGTTATTTTAAACCTTATTCTAAGTTTCAAAATAAATATCAACCATATCTATAATATTCTAGAGTGAATACTTCTTTTATTAAAAATATTTCCAAATATATAGTTAAGATACTAGTTATCTTCTTTTTATTTATAATATTCTTAGTTAGAAAGTCTACACCCCAAATATAATATCTTATTGTTATTTCTTCCTAGACTATAGGCTAGGAAGAACATGAAAATACCTTGGATTTTCATGAAAGGTATAGTAATTTTAATAAATATATGATAAAATTAAATAAAGAATAGGAGGAAGATATGTATAGTATATGTTTTACAATAGCAGGAGTAATATTCTCTATATTATTATTTATAATATATAGTTCTAAAACAAACTTTAGTATATCAGAAAATAAAATATATCATAGTATAATTATAACTACTATAATAACAGGATTAATAGAAATATATTCATTTATCTTAGTTAAAAATAATATAGCAGTAGATTCTAGTTTATATTTATATACATTAAAATTATTATTCTTAGGTTTTGTAATATGGTTATATTCATTTACTTTATATACAGTAATAGTAACATTAAAACTAAAAGATAAAGATAATGATAAATATAGAATAATCTTAGTAATATCATCAATAATCTTTACAATATTATCAATAATAACAATAATATTACCAATAAGTATAAATAAAGTAGGAGATTTATTATTACCAACAGGTAGTGGAGTAGAAATAATCTACCTGCTTGCAGTCCTATGCTTTGTCATTATGATTATAGCAATAATATCTAATCATAGAGAACTAAAAAATAAAAAATATTATCCAGTATATTTCTTATTAGTAATACTAGGTATAATGATATTAATACAAAAAATATTTCCAGATTTACTACTAATAAATTTCTCATTATCAATAATAATATATATTATGTATTTTACAATAGAAAATCCTGATATAAAATTATCAAAAGAATTAAAATATACTAAAGAATTATTAAATAAAAGAAATGAATTAGCCTCAAATACCATAAATAATTTAATTATAAGTATAAAAGAACCCCTTACAGAAATAGCAAACTTTAGTAATAAAAAAATAAATAAAAATAATATATCACTATCTCTAGAAGAAATAAAAGAATTACAAAAAACAACTCTTTCATTAGTAGATAAAGTAAATAAAGTAATGGATATAACTAGAATAGAAAGTAGTGATTATAGTATTAAAGAAAGAAAATATCAAACAAGTAATCTAATAGATAATATTAAAGGAATATTAGAAAAGAATAATATAGAAGTAAATTATGAAATATCTACTTTACCTAAAGTACTTTATGGTAGTGATACTAATATAGTACAGACATTTTCTTATTTAGTAGATTTTATTAGTAAGAATTTTGAAAACTATACTCTAAGTATTAAAATATCTAATTTATTAGTTAGAAATAAA
>CDZI01059761.1_pt1 | contig 11448 bp, 6 predicted proteins | sample 554811 | NCBI WGS metagenome assembly CDZI01 (sample SAMEA3182110, study PRJEB8094) | gut metagenome | biome: human; feature: gut; material: Stool; isolation source: human stools | place: Canada | collected 2013-04-23
CTGTTTGCGATGGTCTGCATGGCTCTTGTATGGGCGTATCTCGTTGGTGAGCATAAAGATATATACGTTAAACCGATAAAAATCCTAAAGCATGGGCGAAGGACTAAGTCATTGGTCAAGTATGGTCTTGAGGAAATCTCAAACGTACTTTTTCGACCGACATACACACCCAAATTCGATGTATTCAAATTTTTGTCATGTACTTAAAATATTATTAAAAAATAGTTCTTCATAGAAACTCTCGCTAAAACTAATAATTATAACATTTCATCTATTTCACTTCAATTTCTATCGAAGCAGATTCCAATCCAGATCCGCTTACTTGTACTTGCATCTTTCCTGTAGTCCCTTTTTTCCCACGAACTATTGCCAATGCCAGTCCGTTGAACGACTCCCGTTCTGCACTTTGGAACGGAGTGAATGATGTCGGATCACCATTATCCGTAGCTACCAATTCACCACAACCTGTAACTTCTACTTTCAGCGGTAAGCAGGCGGTCGGGACTTTTCGTCCGGATGCATCCACGATCGTTGCAGTTACGAATGCCAATTCGTCTTCACTACCTATTATCGAAGTATGATCTACCGACAATTGAATCTTCTGAGCCTCTCCAGTTGTCTGGATTTCATCTTCCGCCCATTCTTTTCCATCTTTATAAGCAATAACTTTCACACTTCCCGGCTGATATACGACACTATCCCATACCAATCGGAAATCCTTGCCTTCTTCTTTCGCTTTACGTCCATAACTCTTGCCGTTGACAAACAATTCGGCTTCCGTTCCGGAGGTATAAACATGTACCGGAATAATCTGTCCTTCACGACCAGCCCAGTTCCAATGCGGCAGAATATGTGCCATCGGGAAATCCGGACGCCAATGCGACTGGTACAGATAATAACGGTCTTTCGGGAATCCGGCCAAATCGACTATACCGAAATAACTACTCCGCGAAGGTGGTTGCGTACGAGCCAATTCTGCCAACTGTTTTTCCAGTTCGGCTCGTTTCGACGGATCAGTCCGGAAATTCAGCAGGTTGGTATTGTCTGAATTAAACGGAGTCGGCTCGCCCAGATAATCAAAACCTGTCCAAACGTATTCGCCCAATAAATGCGGATAACGGTAATTGGTAGCAAACTGAGTATCCGGATTACAACCCCAACCCGGAGCATCCACATCATAGGAAGTAATCTGGAAATCTTTACGGATCGTATCTCCTTGGAAATAGACTCCACGTGTACTCAAACAGGATGATGTTTCCGTACCGATCGTCGGCATATTCTTATAGCGTTCATCCTGATCCCATTTAGCCTGTTCGTAGAAGAAGTAATTGACACCCATCACGTCTAATGCCATACTGGCTCCTGAAGCCCGTCCTCCATTCGGGTCATTATACCCATTTGTTACCGGACGAGTTTTGTCCAATTCCTTGACGATTTCGACCAAGTGGCGTGTCATCTCCACATTCTGCTGTTCCAATACTTCATTTCCAATCGACCAGAAAACAACGGAAGGATGGTTCCAGTCACGACGTACCAAGGCTTCCAAGTCTTTCTCGTGCCATTCTTCATACAATTTATTATAGTCCCATTCCCGTTTACCATGAGCCCAGGCATCGAAGGCCTCGTCCATGATCAGCATACCGGTTTTGTCTGCCAAATCCAATAATTCCGGAGCAGGAGGATTATGTGACGTACGGATCGAGTTGCAACCCATCTCCCGCATAATACGGAATTGACGTTCCAACGCACTCCGGTTGAAAGCTGCTCCCAATGCACCCAAGTCGTGATGGTTACAAACACCTTTGATCTCCACCCGGCGACCATTCAAGAAAAAGCCTTCGCGCGAAACGCTAATTTCACGTACGCCAAACGGTGTATAGTAACGGTCTGTTTCCTGTCCATCAACTTGTACGGTCACACAAGCCATATAACGATTGGGTGATTCGATGTCCCAACGCTTACAATCGTCCATTCGTTTTTGCAGGTTAATCTTTCCTGCCGACATCGCCTTCAAAGATAAAGTCTGGTCGTCGAAGCGGAGGACTCGCTTACCCAGACAATCCAACGAATCCAGTTCATAAACAGAAGTCTTTACTACAGCTTTCGCATCCTCATTCATATGATTTTCCACTTCCACCGTCAAGTGTAGATCAGCCGTTTTGTCCGTCAGGTTCGTGGCCTCCATCTTGGTTCCCCAATGACGGACATGTACCTGCCCTGTCTTCACCAACCAGACATGACGATAAATACCAGCTCCCGGATACCAACGTGAATCCCACTTCTCCGTATCAGTCCGCACTGCCAACAGGTTTTCTTTCCCCACTTGGATAAACGGAGTTAAGTCCAAACGGAACGAGTTATAACCATACGGCCATGTTCCTACATACTCTCCATTCAACCAAACCTGGGCATTCGCCATCACGCCATCGAAATCCACATAGAAACGTTTTCCCTGATCTGCCTCATCTACTATAAAGGTTTTCCGATACCAACCGATTCCCTGAAACGGAAGACGACCTGTATTTCCCGCCAAGTCCATCCGGAATGGTCCTTTAATAGCAAAATCATGAGGGACATCCAAGGTTTCCCAGTCCGAATCATCCGTTGCCGGCTCAAACATCCCAGCAGGTTCATCTACACGCGTTCCATCTGCCTGCAAGCCATACCGGATGAAACGCCAGTCATCGTCAAGCGAAACCACATCGGCCTGTCCCGAACGTTTAATAGGGCCTTTCTCTATCCTATTGTCTCCACAAGCTAGACATAAGAGTAAGGCCGCCAAACTTCCTAATATTCTACGTATTATACCCATATATCAATAAAAAGATTTTATCACTTCATAAAATCAAATTTCAAAGTTTTTTTATTCATATTCTCCATATTCAAAGTAGGCAAACTATCCCATCCTAACCACTTATTCCCTTCTATAACAACATCTTTACAACCATTAAAATAAAAGACATTTTTATTTCCTCTCAATTTATCTGTTGTAAAAGTTCTTTCTATTCTATTCCCTTGGAACAAAATGCCTTGAGTACTTTTTGCATATAAAACGGGATAATCAAATGTCTTAAATGTATTATTTATAATACGAATATTTCTATGAACTGATTGATTGGGATTCACTACTGAATTAGATGGATTTAATGCTATAATAGCATTACCAGGGCCCCCTTGATAAGCACAATCTATAAAAGTATTATTTTGGATCAATACATCATTCACAGGGCCTGATTCAAACCAACCTTCTGCATCACTTTCTATCAGAATAGCACTCATACCTGTTTTCTCAAACACATTATTCTCTATTACAACTTTTCGTGGAGTCGTAACCAATAACCCACGAGTACTAGTACGAGTAAAATAATTATTACGAATTTCAACTTCTGGAGTATATGTCATATTTTCTAAACAATCATGACCGATTTCTAGATCTTTTGGAATCGGTTGTGTAAATGAAATCAACATTTCTCTCTCTGATAATTTCTTTACATGATCCACAGTATAAATATTATCCATTCTAAGCATCTGACTAGCTTTAATAAAAGCGACTTCATCTCCTTTATGAAATGCTGTAAAACCATAACTTTGACCATGCATAAAACGTAATTTCAGAGTTTTATCATCTATCTTAGCAATTACTCTCAAATTCGTTGCATGAATATTAATCGGATCATCATGAGCTCCTTCAAAACGACAATTGTTAATCTTTATCTGTCCTTTACAACCGGAAAAGTGCATAAAATCAGCTGAAGAAGCTAATATGCGTCCTCTCTCTTCATTAGGAATACAATTCACATGATTCATCGTTATATCCGTCGAATATTGGCTCACGATTCCCAAACCATGCATATAAGATATATGTATATCCTTTAATTCAACATTTTCCGTTTCATTTATAAAAATCCCCACCTGATCTCTGATAATATCACGAACTGTCAGAATATTTCCTTCTTTAGGCTGAAAAGTTGAGGGCGTATCAAAATGCACTATACCAGGAGAAATTTCCTTAGCCGTGGATCCAGCTAATGTATTCCATCCCCCACTATAGGTAAAAAAATGTGTATCTTTATCCCACTCGATACAATGATTTATGTTAGACCTCCAACCTTCACCTATTAAACTGATTTTTCCATCACGAATATCATACCGACTATCTCGATGAAAGCGGACATCAACTCCTTCCGTTCCAACCTTTATATATTCTATCTCAGAAGCTGTTGGTCTTTCAAAATCGGTAGTTAATGAATGGACTTTTATTCCCTTGCACTGATCAAATGCCATCATGATCATTTTACCATGATACATCAACAATGCATCATTTCCTGCTATTTCCAAATCTTTCAAACCGTCAAACAACAATCCAATCGTCTTAACTTTTGATGGACACTCCTGTTCGGTTGATGTATTAGATACAAAATATTCTTTCCTTATCGCATTTTCCGGCCATATATCATATCGTCCCTTTTCAAACGAAAGAACCTTAGCTCCTCGATTCTTACAAACATCAATAGCTTTTTGTACACCTTCCACACAATTTTCATACGTATTCGGTTTTACATAATCCGAAACATACACTGTATCTCTTGATGATTGTCCTTTTACTGACGATATTACCAATAAGGCCGATATTACTAATCTATAATTCATATCAACTTACAATTATTTAATTTCCAACTTAAATATATTATCAAACAAACATTTTGTTACGAAGCTAACAAATCATTTGTTACGGATATAACAAGCCATTTGTTACGAAGCTAACAAGTTACTTGTTACGGACACAACAAACGAATGGATGCCACATAAAAATACCCGTCAGAATAATGTACAACCAACGGGTATCCGATATGAAAAAATTATTCTGCAATCTTCAATATGATCGGGCACACAATTGTTCGCGGTTCTTTTAGCCGATTCGTACCTGTTGTAAAATACGTCTCAATTTCCAAAGTATAATTACCGGCAAGCAATCCTGTTGGAAAAATAAACATAAGAGTAGAAGGATCATTAATAGCCAATGATGGGATTTCTTCAGCACTTCCCGACTCATTGATAATCGAGACCTTACCAATACCGGTACCATCCTCATTAATACATTTAATCTTTTTACCCAAAATCTTTACATTATTACCCGGTGTTACCGTTCCATCAGTTTTTCCAGTAGCTACATCATATACTTCAGAAATTTCAGCTCCACCCTGTACCAAACGACGACCAGAATATTCCAACTCCACTTTACTTACCCGTGCAGAGAACTGTGGACTTGGCGTAATATTGACCTGAGCTTGATTTTTAATAGGATCTAATGTACCTTTTGCTCCAAAAACTCCGGTAATGGAGGGTTGAATGCGCATCATATCCGATACATATGAATTACCCTGGCAGATCGCTTCCATCAATTCTTCTTCATAAATCCGGATGATATTTTCAACCGTCTCGGTACGATATTCCGAACCTCGCTTCACTACCCGATCGGCTATTTCTCGTGGATTCACACTAACCAAACGCCGAGGAACAGCAACATAATCTTCCAATACATCTTTCGTGATTGTATTCTCACGTAAATCATAATACCACTTGTAGGCCATAATAGTCTGAATTAGAAAATTTATACTAACTAAGTAACGGAGAATAAAATTTTCTTCTCCGCTACTTAGTTTATTAACTAGGGAACACTATTTATTCTTTTCCAAACTGAACAACTTTAATTGTCCAGATTTTCTTGGTCCCATCAGCTGCCATGACTTCATATTTATTCTCTTTTGACCAGTCCCCAGGAGTACCCAAAACAGGGCTTCCCTCTATTGGAAAAATTCTGGCAGCGGTAGAAATAGTCACTTGCCCCCACAACTTATTAACTGAAATCTCATTTCGAATCGCTTCAGTAAAATCACCGCTAGCAGCAGGCACAGAAACAGATACCTCTATTATCCCGGCCTCTGAATTTACATTATTAGTCGTATTTAAACGTTGTTCTTCCATAATAGGTTCACCGGTAATCGGATCTTTTGAATCACCAGCCCACCGATAATAAAATTGGACAGCACTGATTTCCGCTTCTTCATACTCAGGTAATTCAGCCCAATCACAAGAAGTTATCATAAAAGGAAGGCACAATAGCATTAACAACCATTTTACATCTATCGTTCTCATTTTTCTAATCATTTTTAACTTTTACTATTTAAACATTATTCCCAACCCGGATTTTGATCTGCATCGGTAATCGCTGGGTTGGCATTAATTACAGACTTAGTTATAGGAAACAGATAGGAACGGGTATCGAATCTACGCTCATCATTCGAAAATTGAACATTTCCCACATAAGCAGCCGAACGATCTTTAGAAATTTCAATGAAGGTAGCCGGCTCGCAAAGTTCGTCAATTACACTACTGGGTGCTTTCCCATCATTCGCCTCATTTCCATATTTTCCCCATCGCAATAAACTAAAATAGAAGTCTGCTTCATAAAATAATTCCACACGTCTTTCAATCTTATAGTCCTTCCAAGCATCTGCTAAATTTGCCGCTTTAGAAGCCGGAAGTCCTCCGTGAATGGTACGAGTCTGATTCAAAGCCTCCACAGCTTCTGCTACCCGATTTAAACGAAGTAATGCTTCCGCTTTATTTAATAAGGCGCGTCCATACCGAAAAACAACTTTATGGTAAGGAGTAGTTACATTCCAAAATGGCCGAGGACTTAAATTGGTGTACATACATTTTCGGGTACTATAATTACTCAAGGGTACATGAAATTGACCATAATTCAGTGTTGTCCAACGACACATATTTCCATGATTATTCATGGTTAATGTTTCCCCATAAAATTCCGATTGATCGTGTAAGATAGAAGCTTCGAACCTTTTATCCCGATTTGAATACATCAAATCGCTGATGTTTTTATCTCCGCTTGTCACTTCAAAGGCTTTAAAATCTTCTCCATTGAATTCTTTGGCATCCTTGTATTCTATTTTCGCCATAGCTTCTTCCCGACTCAAAGCTCTTGTATGCTTAGTGAACTGACTAGCTTCGTACCAGCGAACAGCCTCGTTACTTTCTTCATCAACCACCAAATAATCATCTACCAAATTTTGTGTAGGGGAGTATTCCAACCACCATTCAAACATATCTCCTACTTTAAACGATGGACCACAACCACTAAGTTCAACATTGCTATTCAACACATTAGCTGTTAGTTGTTGCATATCTGTATTCACCATGGTGGTATTATCCGCACTCCAATATTTTGCCAAAATAATTTCGGGTGAAGAATAAGCCCCATTCTCATTAAAAATATCCCCATAGTTTGGATCTAACGATACACCCTGAATAGCATCTACTGCATTAACAGCCTCCTGATAGAGATCAATTCCAGAACTTACATGCAAGGCTTGAGCATTATCTGTATAGGCAGCTGCAGTTAAGCAAACCTCTGACAATAAAGCTAATCCCGCATTTTTATTCAGACGACCGGCAACCATCTCTTCCGGAAGATCCACAATGGCCTCTCGTAGATCCTGTAAAACATGGCTATAACTTTCTACAATATCCTTTGTCAATGGAATCTCAAAATTATCACTTTCCGTCAAAACACGATCTACCCACATATATCGTCCACCTCGACGTGCCAAATCATAATAAATCATGGCACGCATCATCTTGGCTTCTGCTGTGTATTGCTTTTTGAAAGATTCATCCAATACTTCAGAAGCTGCTACTTTTTCAAGAATCAAATTACAATTACGGATCGCACCAAAACGATCGTTCAACCCCCAGCCATAGGTGTTATCCATTAATCCACGAGCTTCGCCTGGACATCCGGAACGACAATTAATCATGTTATTGGTAAATACCCGATCCCAAAAATTAAATTCCAAGAATCGGCCATAAGCATTCCCATAATTACCAACAACAAACGCATCGACAGATCCTTGATCCGCCCATACTACATTATTCCCATAACTCTCTGTAGGAAAAGTTTCCAAAAAATTGTCGCAACTTTGCAAACCTAAAACAACAGACAAACAAAGTGGCAAAATATATTTCTTATTATATTTCATAATTTCTTATACTTAATGATTAAAAACCTACATTTAAACTAATTGTATAAACCCGTGAAATCGGATAAGTATAACCAGATCCAGAACCAGATTCCGGGTCAAATCCAAATTTCTTAGCAGGGCTAAAGGTTAATAAATTATAACCAGCTAAAGATAATGCACATTTAGATAGCCAAGGGGTATTTCTCAACAGCGTCCGTTTAAAATCATATCCAATTGAAAGATTCTTTAAACGGATGTAACGGGCATCAATCAACCAAAAATCACTACTTTGGAAATTATTTCCTCCATTAAAACCCGCTTGATTGTGCTGACGGGGATACAACGAGTTCGTATTATTTGGAGCCCAAATATCCTTTTGAAATTCATAAACCACAGCTAATTGTTGAGAACTATTTCCTCCTTGCAAAACCGCATCCACATACAAATTATAGTTGGTAGCCCCTTGCCAAAGCATATTCATAAACCACCCTTTGTATTCCAAATCCACATTAATACCATAATTTGCCCGTGGAGAGCCAGCAAACCCTAAACGACGTTGATCCTCTCCATCAATTTTACCATCTCCATTAAAATCATAGTACTTAATATCACCTGCCATCAAATTGGTAGATCCATTTAATTTAGGTGAATTCATCACATCTTCAAAACTTGTATAATAACCTAACGATTCATACAAGTTTCCATAATAAGCACCCACCTGTGTACTTCGTTTATAAGGATTTTTTGTATTAACTTCTGATTCATTCGGATTAATATTCCAACGATCATCATAATAAGTCATATTGGCTGATACACTGTATTTAAAATCACCGATATTATCTTTCCATTGTAAAACGAAATCAGCTCCTCGACGGATACTTTCACCATTTGATTTCAACTTCGGCAAATTTTTACCAAGAGGGGCTGTATATCCCACATTAGATGGAGATGCCAAATATCCCGTTGTTACCTTAGCAAAATAATCTACTGAACCTGACAAACGACCGTTTAATGAAACAAAATCAATACCCAAGTCAAAATCTTTTGTTTTATACCACGTAATATCCGGACTCACCAAGTCCCCTTCACTAAAGCTGGGAACCCATTTTCCTCCTAAAAAGGCACCACGTTGATTTAAACCGTATGAAGTCATATAAGCATAACGAGCCACTCCTCTATCCTGACCTATTTCTCCATAAGAAGAACGTATTTTAAATTGTTCAAACACCCTATTGATATTCCAATTCTTCCAGAATTCTTCTTCTGATAGGGTCCACGCCAAAGAGCCAGAGAAGAAAGTACCCCAACGATTCCCGTCCGGGAAAAGATCGCTACCATCATATCGAATATTGGCTTCAGCCATATATTTGGCTTTATAATCATATTTGATACGACCAATCAAGGCTGCACGCCGATAGCCAACCCCCTCAGAAGAACTATTTTCCATCGTTTCCACAGGACCTGCACCTATTTGATCAACGTCCAACACATAATCTTTACGAGAAAGAGAAGAGTTGTCATAGTCACTTCCACTGGATTCAATGCCCAATGTTGCTCCAACTGTATGTATCTCATTGAAAGTTCGCCCATAATCTGCAAATAGTTGTGTATTAAAATTCGAATGATGATAAGTATTCTTATATAAACTCGGCTTTCCTGGAGTTGCAAGATTTCCATCTAAATCATATGAGGGAACATCTTTATACCAAGACTTAGACCGATCATTCGCTACCGCATAGCTACCTACTCCTCTAATCTTCAATCCTTGTACCCAAGGGACACTCCATTCGGCATTCATAAATGCACGGACTGTACTTGTATTATTTTCTATGTAACCACCATCGCTACTAATATCCTTTAATGGATTATCTGCAACTCCACTATAAATTTGACCAAATGGATTAAGTGCAAGTTCATATGGTTTTCTATTTTGTATGTGGCTCCATACTGCACCATACCCAGAACCACCTGATGTAGCAGGGGAACGATAATCATATAGATAAGCTTCTATCCCTGTCAAAACCTTCAATCCAATCTCTTTCAAATCCATTTCTACATTCGACCTTAAGTTGTAACGCTGCATGTTATTAGAATTGGTTCGATAAATAGACTCCTGATTATAATATCCTAAGCCCGTATAAACCTTCATAGTTTCTGTTCCTCCTGTCAAACTTAAATTATGACGTTGTTCCGGAGCAAAATTTCGCATGGCTAATTCTTGCCAGTCAGTATTCGGATGTCCATATGGATCGGTACCATTTTTATAAAGTTCCAAATCTTCTTGCGTATAGTTTGCAGGTAAACCATCATATTCTAGTCCTCGATTTACATATAGGGCAGCTGTATAGGAATCTACTTTTTTAGGTAAATAAGCCGGCTGACTTAATGTATAATTGAAATTATAATCAATATTCAATTTTCCGGTTTTACCCCTCTTAGTCGTAACCATCACAATACCATCAGCAGCCCGAGCTCCATACACAGCTGTAGCTGAAGCATCTTTCAAAATAGACATCTGATCAATATCTTCCGGATTTAAATTCTGGAAATCTCGTTCCTCACAAATCACATTATCAATTACATACAAAGGTGTACCACCTCCTCGAATAGATATTTTTGCCTTACTGTCAACACCACCTCCAGACTGAGTCACAATCAAACCAGCAGCTCGTCCGGCCAAACCTTGAGTTACATTTGGAACAGGTGCTTTTGCCAATTCTTCTGAGTTAACAGTAGAAACAGCAGATGTTGTTTTTCGTTTAGAGGTTGTTCCATATCCAACTACTACAACTTCATCCAACGCTTGAGAATCTTCCTTCATTGCAATTGAGAGTGTTTTCTGATTCCCCACTTTGATTTCTTGATTTGTATAGCCGATATACGTAACCTCCAATACTATAATCCGCAAAACGAAATGTTTCGACTTTTGGGAACGAAACGTTCTTTTTCCCAAAACGAAACGTTCTTTTTTTCGCACCCCTACCCCCTCTACCCTGCCCTTTTCCGCTTAATTTCTCACTTCTAATTATTACTAAGAAATTTGGTAATCTCGCCAAAAATCGCTACATTTGTATAGTATAAATTGGTGTGTTGTGCACTCTCTCACACATACTAAAGCACTATCAAATTTCATTTTCTTAAAACATTTTCGACCGGCTTACGCCGGTATTTATAATAACACGAACGGTGTTCGGAAACCATCCGAACACCGTTCTTTCGTTTTAGTCGCTTCGCTCCACGCTTTGGCGCTTTGCGCTTACAACACTTCGCGAATCGCTTTATACGCTTCCACGCTTTCCGCCCGAACGAGTTTGCCGCGGAAGGCCAGACGGGAGCCGACATTCGTGTACGAGAACGATGCATCGTTATTCGCATTCGCACTCGACACGCCGCCATACGCATTCGC
>CDZI01063041.1_pt1 | contig 11408 bp, 13 predicted proteins | sample 554811 | NCBI WGS metagenome assembly CDZI01 (sample SAMEA3182110, study PRJEB8094) | gut metagenome | biome: human; feature: gut; material: Stool; isolation source: human stools | place: Canada | collected 2013-04-23
TCCAGCAGCTCGTTCAGGGTTTCCTCCACGCTGCCGCGAACCAATTCCTTGATCTGCCCCTTGATAATTTCCTCATTCAGCTGTACAATTTTCTCGGACATAGTTTGCTGTCTCCTTTCAGAATGGTGTGTCGTGACTTCATTCTACCAGAGCCTGCAAGCTATGTCTTCTTTTATGCTTTTTCCAATTTGCGCAAGTTATTGTACATTATCCAGTTTCTTCTTTAGCGCAGAAATAAGTGTCGATTTCGGTACTTGTTTGAATGCCCAGAAAACGAACCAAGAGCCTCTGTCGATGCTCGTTTTGGGTGTCGGCAGAGGCTCTTTTTTTGTATCTCGTATGCAAATCCGTGCGATATTCGCCCGCTAATCCATAGTGTCGCTATTAGCATTTCTGTATTACTATGCCTCTAATCCATATAATTACCATGAGCGTTATAGAAAAGGTGTAGGTACGCGCTATGATTGACAAGCGAATAGGAAAACGAGTAAAGCAATGCAGAGAACAGCTCGGTCTTTCGCAGGAAGAGTTTGCGGAAAAGACGGGGCTGACAGCAAATTATATTTCTACGGTTGAACGCGGTATGTCATTCCCTCGCTGCGAGAAGTTGATTATCCTTCTCAACGGGCTTGAGGTTTCGGCTGACGCGATCTTTTGTGATGTTCTGGACCGCTCAACGAGCTACAAGGCGTCTGAACTTTCCGAGAAACTTGACTCGCTGCCTCCACAAGCACAGAAACGAATTTTGCAGATGGTTGAGCTGATGATTCAGTAGGAAACCTCGGATAATGGCTAAATCCGTCAAAGACTGCGTGTTTTTTCACGCAGTCTTATTTTTTTGCCATTTTTCGACCGACTTTTGCATACCTCCATGCTATACTATGCATTAGAGACATAGAAGCAATCTTTAATGCACAGAAAGAAGTGGAGAACAAACATGAAAGCTTGCTCCTTTACTGGACATCGCCCGCAGCACCTCCCGTTCGGAATGAACGAGAATGACGAACGCTGTGTCAGGCTCAAGGAGATACTGAAAGAGGAAATTATCAATCTCATCGAGAAAGAAGATGTCACGCACTTTATAACCGGTATGGCTCTCGGTATTGATTTGTACGCGGCTGAGATCGTGCTTGATTTGAAGGCTCGTTATCCCGAAATTACGCTTGAGAGTGCTATTTCCTGCGAAACTCAGGCGGTTAAGTGGTCGATGGCACAGCGAGAACGCTATTATGACATTGCTGCGCAGTGCGATAAGAAAATCATGAAGGCTGTTAAGAAAAACATCAGAAGGAGAACCGTATGAAAACAAATACAACGCAGCTTGCCGCAGCGCGGCGCGCAATTGAAGCTATCGCTATGCGTGAGGGAATCAGCGTGGAAGAAGTCCGCAGAGAAATCAGTCTTGCAATCCTCACGGCACAGCCAAAGGATGCCAGCATTGTCTCTGCGATTCCGTGCGCCGGATTAGTTCCGACCCCGGAGGAGTTGATCGCCTACTGCGTTTCGAAACTGTAAATAAAAGCTGGACTGCATCAGCCAATGTCATTAAATTTAGTGACGAAGGCAGTATGAGTATGGTATTTTTACGGGATGATCTCGATGCTGAAAACATCCGCGATGGGTATACACTGCCGGTCCGTCATCTGGATCACGCCGTTGACCGCGTCGATCCGCTTGACCTCTCCGGTGACAGTTTGGTAGCTGCCGCCGTTCTTCCGTTCGTCCGGCACAAAGTAGGTGATGGACGCCGTGGGCCTGCCGGGAAGCAGCTCCTGGAGGCGCTGCAATTCCGCGTCCACACGCGCCATTTCGTACTCATCCAGTTCCATGCGCTGGTCCGTCATCCGCCCGGTTTCCGCAATGGCTGCGCTGTGGCCGGTCAGGGCGGCAAAGGGTGAAAACTGCGCCGCACGGTCATAGAGAGACATCCGCGGATGTTTTGGCGAATCCGGATGGGGCAGATGAATGATGTCATCGTATTGTCCGCTCATGCCTTATGCCCTTCGATTTCCCGGATTCGCCTTTCCGGTGATCTGTTCCACGGTGATGCGCCAGACCGCTGTCTTTCCCCGGCACTCCGAAAAATCGCCATGGCTTCTGGGGTGCTCTGGTGCCAGTCTCATGCACAGCAGCCGCAGTGCCTTTACCTTGTCTGCCTCATCCGTCAGTTCCTCCGCTCTGCCCAACATGACTGCGGAGGCGTAGCGCGTGGTCAGGGCCGGCTGGTCCACCCATGCGCCGCCCTCTACACAGGTGACACACACCTGCGGCTGGTGGTTCAGACAGTCCGTCTTTTCACCGGCCTGCGCGCAGTGAATATACAGGCAGTTCCCCTCCCGCGCAAAATTCACCGGCACGGCATAGGGCGTTCCGTCCGGCTTTGTCATAGCCAGTACGCCATAGGAGCAGCGCTCCACAATTTCCCACGCCTGCTCAGCGCTGACTTCACGATCCTTTCTTCTCATAACTCTCACATTTTCCTTTCTTTCATATCCGCTGTCATATCATATGCTTTGATGTGTTCTGCGCTGTCAAATCCATGCAGAACCTGTACATCTTCATCTCGAATCAAAAGATTCTTCGTTAATTGTCCGCTCAAGCCTTATGCCCTCCGATCTGCTTATTCCGTTCTTTGGCGGTGGCACCTTCCAGATAGCTCCCGCCGTTCAAAATGGCGTTCTTACCGAATTTTTTCTTGATACCCAGCATAGCCTCCTGAATTTTGCGCTCCCGTTTCAGTTTAGCTTCTTCCTCCTGCATCCGTTGTTCCTGTACCTCGATATTATCGAACAGGTTAAACTGCACCGGGGCTTCCGGCTCCTGCTGTGCCGTATCTTCGCCCACCAACCGATTGGCGGTGATGGTAAGTCTTCGAATAGACAGCTTCGGATTGACCTTTGCGTCATAAACGCCAAGAACGGCGTCCGTGATGCTCCGGGCCGAAGATGTCTTTCTCGGCAGGTTTGCTGTTCCGTGGGTGTGCTTGGGGATCTTTCTGTCATAGCGGTCTGTCACGGTCTCACCGTGGTAGCTGCCGCCAGCGGTGTTTTCAATGTCATATCCCACCGTCAGGGTCAACTGATCCGTTACCAGCTTCTTTTCCAGCAGATCCAGCGCGACGGCTTCCGCCATTTCCCGCACCACCAGCCGTGCTTTCTCAAAGGAATATGGGCACTGCAAAACCTGCCCGGAGCAGATGCTGTTCGTTTCCGGCCGGTATGCCTTGATATCCTGCATCCGGCACGGCTCCCAGCCCCATGCGTGGTCGATGAGGAGCTCAGCGTTGATGCCGAACATTCGATAGAGCAGTTCTTCATAGTGCTTTCTCCTTGCAGTTTTGTATTTGCCTCTGATACAAAGCGATTATATCGAATACGCAGCAAAACGGCAACACTCATCCACAAACAAATTATTGATTTTTGTTCAACGCTATTGCATTTTTTCAACGAAAAGATCTAATAAGCTATAAGTTTATTAGATATCTCAGCCCACTACGTCTCCATTCGTTCTTGAGGTGATGTAAGAGAAGAATTTATCTGTCTCCCCCAATATCAGGTCCTTTTTCTGAAGCAGCAGGGCGTGTTCATCGTCACAGACTACAAGCCACAAATGCAATGATTCAAAGGTGCTCTTTATCCGTGTGTACGGGAGATGTTCTTCGTTCTCCTCCGCGCAGATCGTTATACCGGCATCCTCGAAACGGATAGTGGTTTTGAGCTTTTCCCAATCAACGGTGCGCTGCAGCTCCAGCACTTTCCGCGCCTCCTTTTTGCACGACGCCGGTATGCGCGATGACGTTCTTCCAGGAGCAAGGGCAAACTCCAGCAGGCCTGCAATGATCACGGCTCCGCCCACAATGATCACATCGATGGTTCTTGGCGGCGTCAAGCCAAGGATCAATGTCAAAAGGCCCAGAGCCAGCAAGAACACGCCATAAACGCGGTAGCGCACTGTCCGCTTTTCGTGCGTCGGGCCTTTTGCGGCGTGAGTTCTGATACGGTCTATCACATTCCACATAGCGGGGCAGCGCCGCCGGCTCTCAGCTTCCAAACGCTGGTGCAGCAGTTCCGCAGTTTCTCTGTCCACAGTAGGATCATCGTAGTTGCTTATTTGAAAAAGATACATGGTGCTTCTCCTTTTTTGAAGCCGACTTATTAAGGGTATCAAGGAATTCCATTCATAGCAAATCAGACTGCACAGTGGCAGTCCGATTTGCTGCTATGCTCCGATACCGCTTTACACAGATCTTCTGCAAAATTACTTCCGTTTGGAGCACAAAGGGCGGCCATCAGGCAATCATTTATTGCAGGTCATCATCTATCTCAGCATGGCTCAGCAACGTCTCAATTCTTAAACAGGTACAGGAGGTATCCGTAGCCCTCGGCTTCCATTTTTCCATAGGGGACAAAGCGCAGGGCTGCGCTGTTTATGCAGTAACGCACGCCGTTCGGCGACTCCGGGTCTTCGGTAAACACATGACCGAGGTGGGAGTCACCAGCGCGGCTGCGCACCTCCGTGCGGCGCATCCCGTGGCTCAAATCCTCTTTTTCCACCACGGCGGGACCTTCGATAGGTTTGGTGAAGGATGGCCAGCCACAGGCGCTCTCGTACTTATCCGTAGAGGAAAAGAGCGGCTCGCCGGTGACGACATCCACATAGATACCCTTTTCAAATTTGTCCCAGAACTCGCCTGTGAAGGCACGCTCCGTGCCGTTCTCCTGCGTGACGCGGTACTGCTCCTCCGTCAGCTTGTCACGAATGGACTCCGCCGCGGGTTTCTGATAGTTGCCCGGGTCGATGCGCAGTTTGGAGAAGAGTTCTATCTCTGCCCATGGAATGTGGCAATAGCCGTCTGGGTTCTTTTCAAGATAGTTCTGATGATACTCCTCAGCGGGGTAGTAGTTTTTCAGGGGGCCGATCTCCACGAAAAATTTTTTATTGCGGTTCCGCTCGATCTCCGCGATGAGCTTCACCGTCTCTCTGGCGCTTTCGTTGGTGTAGTACACGCCGGTCTGGTACTGGCTGCCCCGGTCGTTGCCCTGCCGGTTTTGTACCGTGGGGTCGATGACATAGAAGTAGGCCAACAGCAGAGCATCGAGGCTTACCTGCTCAGGGTCATACTCCACCCGCACAGTCTCCCGAAAACCGGTCTCTCCCTTGCAGACGGTCTTGTAATCGGCATCCGCCTCACAGGTGCCGTTGGCATAGCCGCTTTCGGCGTCGATGACGCCGGGGATGGACTGCATCAGCTGTTCCATGCCCCAGAAGCAGCCGCCCGCCAGATAGATGACATTGTCTGTGGTATCCATATAGGTGATCTCCTCGTCGGACCGGTCAAAAGCCAGTCCGTCCATGTTTGTTTCCTGTCCGCTCTTTTCTTTCGGCACAGTCTGCTGCCCGACAGCGCAGCCGCTGAGCAGCAGCACCGAGGCGAAAAGCAGGACCAATACGCTTCGATGCATCGCGTTTCCTCCTTTCAGGGGAAGCTGGGCTCACTCTGCCCCTTCGTGCGCCATGGGCAATGCAATGGCGCGCAGCAGGCACTTTCTAAATCTCGGGTCAGCCCATATCGGCGGCAAGCGCCTTGTCGATTTGGGCTTGCAGCGCCTCTGCCTGCGTCTTGCCGGTGACAGCGCCGACGATGGGCTCACCCACGATGTTGCCGCTGCGGTCGACCACATAGGTGGTGGGATAGGCAAAGATGTTGGTGGTAAACTTTCCCGCCTCACCGTCGGAGTCAAAATACACATTCTGATAGGTGGCGCCCTTCTTGGCCAGCACGTCCTTCGCCTCCGAAATTGCTGTTTCGTCGCCGTCCAGTGTGAAGGTGTTGACGCCGATGAGGGAGCCGCCCTTCTCCGCCAGTTCCTTGTTCAGCGTGTCCAGCTCGGAAAGCTCGCCCACGCAGGGGTTGCAGGTGGTGAACCAGAAATTCACCACGGTGACGGCGTTAGCGGAGAACAGTTCGTCGCTCTTCACCGTGTTGCCGTCCAGGTCTTTACCATCAAAGGCGGGGAACTTCTGCATACTGCCGTCATCGGGAGGGTTGCTCGTGTCGCTGCCCGCGGGCATGCTCATATCGCCATCCATGGATTTCTGCATGATCTCTGGATACTTTTCCTCTAGTGCAGTCAGCTTATTTTCAATATTGCTGATTTCTGTGGTGGACTCCTTCAGCCACTCGTACTCCTTGTCGTTGAACTGATCTTTGGCTCCCTCAATGGTGTCCAGCAGGAAATCGCCGTAATTCTTGCCGTCCTCCTGCATGGTCATGCCCTTATCGGCCGCCATAAACACCTTCTCCCAGAGTTCGGCATTTTCCGACAGGAGCGCGTTTTCCCGCTCCAGCAGCTCCTTGTGCAGGGCGAGCGCCTCCTCGGCGGTTTTCGGCTCGCCGGCCATCTCAGTGTCATTTCCGTTCATTTCCGCTGTCTTGTTATCGTCCTTTGCGCCGCAGGCTGCAAGGGCGAGCAGCATCATCGCACCCAGCAGCAGAGCCAGTATCTTCTTTGCGTTCATATTCGTTTCTCCTTAAGCTTTGTTGTTTTCTCGCAGCGTTGCTGCGTTTTCTTTCTCTTTGCCATCTCCGAAGCCGTAGCGGAAGCACACGGCGTTCGTCGGACAGGCACGGATACACATCCCGCAGCGGATGCACTCGGTATGGTTGGGCGTTTTCGTCACGTCTACGTCCATCTTGCAGGCTTTGGCACATTTCCCACAGGAGACGCACTTACTCTTGTCCACCTTCATCTGGAAGAGGGACACCCGGTTGAACAGCGCATAGAACGCGCCCAGCGGGCAGAGCCACTTGCAGAACGGCCGGTAGAACAGTACGCTCAGCACGATCACCGACAGCAGGATGCTGAACTTCCATGTAAACAGCTTGCCCAGCGCCGCCCGGATGCCGGAATTGGCAAGGGACAGCGGGATGGCTCCCTCCAGCACGCCTTGGGGGCAGAGGTATTTGCAGAAGAAGGGGTCGCCCATGCCCACGTCGTTCACAAGGAACGCCGGCAGCAGGAAAACCATCACCAGCAGGACAGCGTACTTGAGGTATGTCAGGGGCTTGAGCCTTTTTGTGGAGAGTTTTCTTGTCGGGATCTTATGCAGCAGCTCCTGAAACCAGCCGAAGGGACAGAGGAAGCCGCAGATAAAACGCCCCAGCAGCACGCCCAGCAGAATGAGAAAGCCTGTGATATAGTAGGAGAAGCTGAACTTGGACGAGCCCACCACTGCCTGAAACGCCCCGATAGGGCAGGCCCCGGACGCTGCCGGACAGGAGTAGCAGTTCAGCCCCGGCACGCAGACGGTTTTCCCAGCGCCCTGATACAGTCCTCCTTTGAGAAAGTTCGGCAGATGCAGGTTGGTCAGCAGCGTCGCCCCTGCCTGAATCCAGCCCCGGAAGCGGGACATGGTCTGTGAAACGCCTGAAAGCTTCTTATCCAATGCCCACACACTCCAGACATAACTTGATTGCTTTGCTCAGCACCATTGCCGCCTCGCCTCGCCATACGCCAAAGCACAGCATGGCGGCTCCGGCCAACAGCAGTGTGATCTGCGCCGCAGCCTTTTTCCCGCAGCTCATTTTTCATCATCCTTTCCGATTTTCTGTCCCTATCATAGCGTGGGAGAGTTAAAGTCTCTGTTAAGAATGAAAACTTAACGCAAACCTTATCTGTTTTTGCTATAATGAAGACAACACAAAACGGAGAAATAAAAAGGAGGGCTCTCATGCACCTTTTAGTAATTGAAGACGAACGCGCTCTGTGCGAAACCATCGTCCGCAGCCTGCGGCGGCTGGCCTACAGCGTGGACTACTGCTATGATGGGGAAAAGGCGCTGGCGCTTCTGGGCGTGGAGCGCTACGATCTGGTACTGCTGGATCTGAATCTGCCGAAAAAGGACGGCATGACGGTGCTGCGCACCCTGCGGCAGACTGACCGGGAGACACGGGTGCTGATCCTCTCCGCCCGCAGCGAGGTGGCGGACAAGGTGCAGGGGCTGGACGCCGGGGCCAACGACTATCTGGCGAAGCCCTTTCACTTGGCCGAGCTGGAGGCCCGTATCCGCAGCCTGACATTGCGGCAATTCACCCAACAGGACGTGCTGCTGACCTGTGGCGGTCTGACCTTTGACACCCGCTCCCGCGCTGCCACCGTTAGCGGACAGTCCCTGACTCTGACCCGCAAGGAAGCGGGAATATTGGAGTACCTGATGGTGCATCAGGGGCGGCCAGTGAGTCAGGAGGAACTGATGGAGCACGTTTGGGACAACAGCGTGGACAGCTTCAGCAATTCCATTCGCGTCCACATCTCCGCCCTGCGCAAAAAACTCCGCGCCGCGCTGGGCTACGACCCCATCCGCAACCGCATCGGCGAGGGCTATCTAATGGGAGGTGAGGAAGCATGAAGTGTCTTTCCTTACAGTGGCGTATCACTCTGATGTCCGTCCTGCTCATCGGCACCACCTGCGTGGCCATGAATTTGCTGCTGTGCTCCTCCGGTATGTATTATATGGACACCATTGCGGACAGCTTACAGGGCGGTGGCACGGTAATTCTGAATGAGGAAGGCACTGTGTGCTTTGACCCGCAGCTCATAGCACCCAACGAGGAATTGACCATCGTCGTCGATGGGGCGCAGGGGCGCTTCCGCACAACCAACTGGTACATCACGGCTGCAGTGACGCTGCTCAGCGGTATTCTGGCCTATTTTGTCAGCGGCCGCGCTCTCAAGCCCCTGCGAAGCTTTGCCTCGCAGGTGGAGCAGGTGCAGTTGAACAATCTTGCCGATATGAGGATCGACGAAGATGTTATTCCGGAATTCCGGCAGCTGAGCCGCTCGTTCAACCAGATGCTGGAGCGGCTGAACAATGCCTTTGCCGCCCAGCGGCAGTTCACCGGCAATGCTGCCCATGAGCTGCGCACGCCGCTGGCACTGATGCAGGCGCAGCTGGAGCTGTTTTCCTCAGAGCACCCTGACGTGCTACCGGAGACTGCGGAGTTTCTCGCTCTCCTGCGGGAGCAGACTGAGAGGCTGACGCAGATGACCAAGACACTGTTGGAAATGAGCAATTTGCAGCAGGTGGCACGGAATGAGCGAATCCAGCTTGCTCCTATGATCGAGGAAATCTTTACGGATCTCGCGCCACTGGCGGAAAAGCGCGGCATCATGCTGGAGGCGGATGGCGACGGCATCATGACTGGCAGCGACGCGCTGATTTACCGCATGCTCTTTAACCTGACGGAGAACGCCGTCAAATACAACCACCCTGGCGGCGCGGTGCGGGTCTCTCTTGCACAGGGGGCGGAAAAGCTCATCATTCGCGTTTCTGACACTGGCCATGGCATTCCGGAGGAGTATCAGCGGAGCATTTTTCATCCCTTCTTCCGGGTAGACAAGTCCCGCAGCCGCGAGTACGGCGGCGCGGGACTGGGGCTTTCTCTGGTGTGGGAGATCGCCAATCTCCACGGCGGCTCCGTTTGGGTGGAGGAAAGCTCGGACAAGGGCACGACCATCGCGGTAGAGCTGCCGGCAGGGGCAGAAAACGATTCTTCCAGTGTGGATGCTCCATAACAGGCCTTGGCTGTTTCATGGTGATCATTTCTAAAGTCCGCGATGCGCATCCCCTAAAACGGTCGTACACGAATGTGACAAACTCACGCAGATATCGGGTGGCAGTCATATATATCTAACTAGTACAGAAGAGAAATGCGCTTAACGCGCATTTCTCTTCTGTGTATTTTCGTCCTCCAGCAGATCGGTCATGTTTTTCAAACCAATGCCCAATGTGGAGGTATTGTGCAGCAGCGCGGATATTGCGGGCGGCAGTACCCCCGCTACGCCCAAGGTGATCAGCGACAGGTTGAAGGCCACGATAAACCGGTAGCTGCCGTGAATCCGCGCCATCAGCGCTTCACTGAGCTTACGCAGCGTCACCAGCTCAAAGAGATCCTCCGAGGCAACGGTGATGTCAGCGATCTCCCTGGCGATGGCCGCGCCGGTGGAGATGGCGATGCCGGCGTCCGCCTCGGAGAGGGCGGGAGAATCGTTGACGCCGTCCCCCACCATGATAACGGTGTGTCCCTTTTCCTTTTCCTGACGGATAAAGGCGGCCTTGTCCTCCGGTAGGACCTCTGCGTAAACGGCGTCCACGCCCACCTCCGCGGCAACGGACTCCGCTGTGCGGCGGTTGTCGCCGGTCATCATCACCACATTGGTAAAGCCGCTCTCATGCAGCGCTTTTACCGCGTCCTTGGCCTCCCGGCGCAGGGGATCGTGGATGCAGATGACCGCCGCCAGCTCCCCGTCGATGCAGAGATACAGATGGGAATATGCGGCGGGCAGCGCGTCATATTTCTCCTGCTCTCCCTCCGGGATACAGCAGCCCTCGTCCTCAAAGACAAAGTGGGCACTGCCGATGATGACCTTTTTGTCCTCTACCATACTGGAAATGCCGTGGGCCACCACATACTGCACCTGAGAGTGATATTCCTCATGGGTAAGGCCCCGCCGCTTCGCCTCCTCCACCACGGCGTTGGCCATGGAGTGGGGGTAATGCTCCTCCAGACAGGCGGCGAGGCGGAGCATATCCGCTTCCCGGTGTCCGCCGAAGGGAACGATCTGCGCCACCTTCGGCGTGGCGTAGGTCAGCGTACCGGTCTTGTCGAACACAATGGTATCCGCCTTGGCCACAGCCTCCAGAAAACGCCCGCCCTTGACAGAAATGTGATGCCCGCTGCTCTCCCGCATGGCAGACAGCACCGCGACAGGGATCGCCAGCTTCAGCGCGCAGGAGAAGTCCACCATCAAAACGGCCAGCATCTTGGTCACATCGCGGGTCAGCAGATAGGTCACAGCCGTGCCGCCCAGCGTATAGGGAACCAGCCTGTCCGCCATGCGGGACGCCTTGTCCTCAGCGGTGGATTTTAGCTTTTCCGATTCCTCGATCATGCGGACCACCCGGTCATAGCGTCCGCTGCCGGATACCTTTTCCACGCAGACCACACACTCGCCTTCCTCGGCCACCGTACCGGCATAAACAGGGCTGCCGGGCCGCTTGGCCACCGGCATGGATTCTCCGGTGAGAGAGGACTGGTTCACCATGGCCTCGCCCTCTACCATCCGGCCATCCAGCGGGATCATGCCGCCGGTGCGGATCACGATGCGATCCCCCGGCTTCACGTCAGTGACCTTCGTCAGCACCTCGGTGCCGTCTACCTGCTGCCAGACGTTTTCTACCCGTAGGCTCATGGCGGAGGCAAGGTCGGCCACGGACTTCTTGTGGGTCCACTCCTCCAGAATTTCCCCCAGCCGCAGCATGAACATGACCGAACCGGCGGTGGCGAAATCTCCCCGCACCATAGACACGGTGACGGCGGTGGCATCCAGCACGGCAACGGACAGCTT
>CDZI01042112.1_pt1 | contig 11130 bp, 13 predicted proteins | sample 554811 | NCBI WGS metagenome assembly CDZI01 (sample SAMEA3182110, study PRJEB8094) | gut metagenome | biome: human; feature: gut; material: Stool; isolation source: human stools | place: Canada | collected 2013-04-23
AATGAGCAACTACAAAAATTTGTAGGAAAAGGTGGTAGGCAGTATAATTTTATTAGTGCAGGTGTCGCAAAGGGAAAAGGATTTTCTGGAGAGGTTATTTGTAATATTTATGCCCCAAAAGGTACAAAAATGATTTATGCAGAGCCTTTTAGTTATTATAGCGGTGCAGACTATGATACAAGTGGTTTTGATGATTGGGATGGTACTAAAAAACAATCTACTTTTGGCGGAGAAAGTGAGATGATTATACAAAGGGGTGCATATTATAGAATTACCAAAATAGAAAAATCTGGATACACTATTTATATTGATATGGAAGTAGTCTTAGATAAAGGCTATGATAAATTCCAACAGAGAGGAGCTTTTAAGGGCTTAGAACGATAGGAGGGCTAACAATGAATGAGGAAAGATTAAAAGAGTTAAAAGAGGAGAAGTTTTCTAACTGGGAGGAAAACGGTAAATCTTGCGTAGGTTGTATTTTTGCTTATGGGGATAATCCTATGGAAAACGATCCTAGTAAGTGTAGTTGTGGAGTGTATAAATATCCAGCCACAAAGCCAGATAAAGTATTTATAGATGGTGGAGCGTGTAAATATTTTAGAGAAAAATAATCAAAAGAGGCTAACAGGTGTAAAAACTTGTTAGCCTCTTTTTTTACCTAAATTTTGAGGAGAAATCTGATTAAGATAGATAAAAGGAGGCTGATAACATGATAGAGGCAGGGCAAGCGGTATATTTTATTGAAAATAGAGGGATGGATCCTGTTATAAAGTTTGGAATAGTGAGGGGTCTTTGGGAGGAAAGAGGATTTTATCATTATGCTGTAGATTTCCTTAGTATCAAAGAGCATAGATACATAAAAGGTATCCCTTTTGATGAGTTTACTAATACTGAATGGAGAAAAATACCTAAGGAGCTAAGAGATAAAGCGTACACGATACAGCCAGATGTAGTATGGAGGTTAAAGCCAGAGGAGAGAGCTTTATTACAGACTAGCTTTATTGATAATCCTAGAGATATTGAGAGGCTGTATAAGGCTGGATTACTGGTATCTAAAGAGAAAATCTCTACAGCACATATAGAGGTAGAGTTAAATAGATCTAATGAGTACAGGATCGTAAAAATACAGCGTGGGTGGACTTATGATTATGGCAAGGATAAGCGTACAGGCGTTATTTTAGAGGCTTGTAAACTTTATGAGGCATATTCTAAGGCTAAAGAAGAAAAGGAGCGTATAGAGGCAAAATACAAAGCGGAAAGAGCCCTCTCAGATTATGAGTGGAGTGTAAGAGAGATAGATAAAGTACTGAGATTACTACACGATGATACACTAGCTAAGGAATATAGGCGGATCCTCCTTAGTATGGCTAATGTAGATGATATTGAAATAAAAAAGATAGGAAACATTATTTACTACAGGTATTTTAGCAAGAAAGAACCCTATAAAATGGTGCAATTATAGGAAAGATAAACTACTAGCGTTATGCTGGTAGTTTTTTTTTTGCTCTGAAATAAAAATCTAAAGAAACTGAAAAAAGATTACATAGTAAATACATATTTTCTCCAGATATTTACCCTAACTTATGTAGAAACAGTAGGGATATTTTGCAGATAACTTACGAGGGATCAGCATTATATAACTCATTTTAAGGAGGATAACAACTATGGCAGATGTAAACACAAACACAGCTACACAGACACAGGAGCAGGGTAACGGTACCCAGACTAATACCACAGCTAACGCTAACACTACTGGAGCAGGTGCGGATAACACTCCTAAGGTAAAGACAGAGGAGGAGATCAGAGCAGAGATCCAGAAAGAGTATGAAAAGATGGCAGATAAGAGAGTAACGGATGCTCTCAAAAAGCGTGATAAAGAGTGGGCGGATAAGCAGGCTAAGGAAAAAATGACAGAGGATGAGCGTAGACAGGCGGAGGAGCAGGAACGCTTACAGGCACAGGCTAAGAGAGATCTGGATCTTACTATCAAGGGCTTAAAGCTGGATGTAGTAGATGCAGTACAGGAGATGAGGCTGGATGCTGGCTTTAGAAATCTTATCGCTGTAGAGGACTTAGCAACTATCACAGATGAGGATGAGCGTAAAGCTAAGCTCACTGAGAGAGTAAAGGGTATGAAAAAGCTCTTTGATGCTGAGGTAGCTAAGGAAGTTACAAAGGCTAAAGCTGAGTTTCTCAAAGGTACTACACCTACTACAGGTACAAGTACAAAGAATACGGAAAAGGATACCTATAACAAGGCTAAAAAGGCAGGAGATGTTAAGGGTATGCTTGATGCAAAATTTTATGCCACAGATGAAACAGATTAAGAAAATAGGAGGTAAATAACAATGGCAGAAATGGTAAAAAGAAAAAAGTTTCTTGATGGAGAGGTATTAGATCTTAGTGAGCAGATTGCTCTTACATCTCCTACAGATACTCCACTCTCTACTCTTATTTTAGGTAGAGGAGCTGTAGTACCAGCAAAGGATATTACAGTAACATGGAGAGAGCGTAAACTCAATGAGGATAAGGGTACTCTTAAGTTAGAGGGTGCTGAGGCAGGAGAGGTAATTACTTCTACAAGAGGATCACTCTCTAATGTGTGTCAGATCATCGAAAAGGTAACGCAGGTATCTGGTACAGCACAGGCTCTTAATCCGCTTGGGATTGGTAACAGCTTTACCGCAGAGGTTAACGATCGCTTAGTAGAAACTAAGAGAGATATGGAGTGGTATTTCCTTAATGGTACAAAAACACTGGAGCAGGATACCACACCTAGACAGATGAACGGATTACTTAACTTAGTAAACACTGAGAATGTAATTGATGCTACTGATACAGGACTTACTGAGGATCTTCTCTTAGATGCTTTACAGAAAATGTGGGATCACGGAGCACAGGGAGAGTATTTCACTTTCGTCAATGCTACAGTAAAACGCCTTATTAACAAGTTAGCTAAGAGTGGGGATAACATCCGCTTTGTTAAGGGCGATGAGGGCGTAGGTAAGGCTTTTGGTGTTACTTACAATCGTTTTGAGAGTGATTTTGGTGTGCTTAACATGGTACTTAACCGTCATGTAAAAGCAGATGCTCTCTTAGCTGTAGATCTGGAGCAGGTGCAGATTGCAGAGCTTAGACCTACTTTCTATGAGGATCTTCCTAAGGGCGGAGATTACGAAAAAGGTCATATCATCAATGAGAGTACAATTAAGCTCCTTAATAGCTATGCTGGAGCTAAGATCATTAACATTTCAAAATAAGCAGGAGGTAAATAGTCATGGCAACTACAGCAAAAACAGAAACAGCTAAGGTATACAAGTTTGTTTCTCAGAATAAATTTTTGACTTGTACAGCCCTTAATATCCAGTTTATGGATGGAAAGGCAGAAACTAAGGATCTGGCAGTAGCTAAAGAGCTGGCTAAGATTGATGGGGTACAGTTAGTAGAGGAATAAGGAGGGATCTCCTATGGATAGCTTAGAGCGTTGTAGGATCCTCTGTGGAATATCGGAGGATAACACAAAAAAGCTGGGGCTATTGAGTGTGCTCTTAGAGAAAGCAAGAGAGGATATAGAGGCATTTTGTAGAGATACCTTTATAGAGCCTCTTACTAACAATGAGGGCATTATTACAGGATATACGGATGTATTCCCTAAACAGCTTAAGAATGTGCAGGAGGATTTAGCTATCCAGCGATTTAGAAAGCTGGGGGCGGAGGGGGAGAGCTCTTACACCTTAGCGGATGAGAGTGTAACCTTTGATGATCCATTACCTGTATCAGTAGAAAAAAAGCTGTACCCATACCGCCAGCTATTCCCTAGATCCTATACGCTGGATGATCCAGTAGGCGGATATAAGGAGGGCTAAGGTATGCAATTTCTCTATGATAAGCAAGTGGTAGTAAAAAGATACTCCTCAACTTTAGGAGAGTTTAACCGTCCTAATAAAACTCTTGTAGAGGTTGGTACTTATGAGTGCCATACCGCAGAGAGTAGTACTACCACAGCACAGCTCCAGCCACAGAAAAAGAATACCACAGATCTTACACTCTACACAGATCCAGAGGCTCTCATCAAAAGGGGAGATATTTTATATATCTATGAGCTGGATGAGTACGATAAGCCTATTATGAGTACGGAGTTTAAGGCTATTGCAGATAAGCCTTATAAAAAGCGTACTCAGCTCATTGTATCGCTCCTCAGTGAGGAGGAGGTATAGTGGAGGGCTTTACTATCGAGGGCTGGGATGATTTTGTAGAGAACTTTAGTAAGTTTGTGGATAAATGGGCGGATAAGAAAAAGATCCTCCTCCAGAGGATGGCTAATATCTATCATGGCGAGGTTATACCTCATGTGCCAGTAGATACCTCACGGTTAGTAGATAGTATTACCATTTTCGGAGAGGGGATACCTCACGATTTTGTAGAGGTGGGAACTAATGTAGAGTATGCTCTGTATGTAAATGATGGTCATGTACAGCATAAGAGATTTTTACCAGCGGATAAGCTGAGTGTGGGCGGAAAAGCTAAATACCTTAAGAACAGGAACCAAAAAGGGATCATGTTAAAAGAGAGCTATGTAAATGGCTCTTTTTTTATGGAAAAAGGTATGCAGGATGCTAAGCCCAGACTTAACAGACTGGTAGAGAGCTTTTTACAGCAAATAGGCAGAGAGATAGAGGGAGGTAGCTTATGAGATTGCTTAACAGCGTATGCAGGGTTATAGCCTCCGCTTATTCTGGGGTGCCAGTGCATATAGAGGAGGTTCCTAATAACTTTGAGCGTAACAGCTTTTATGTAACGCTGGCTACAGGCAGTAGCGAGTTAAAAAATATCAATGTGTATGAGGATGATCCGATATTCCAGATCGTTTACTTTGCGAAAAGAAACGAGGCTAATCAAGTGGTAGCGGAAAAACTCTATGAGGTAAAGGAGGAGCTTAAAAGGCTTTTCCTCCTTAAGAGGGTTGTACCTGTGGTCCCTTTAGCTGGAGTAAAGGAAAAGACTAGATATGCAAAGATAGAAAACTACTCCGATGATGTGAGAGTTAGTGAGGGTGCTTTGTATGTAAAGATCACTCTCAACTTTACAGAGGATGTACCTGTAGAGGATAACTATGAGCTTATTGGAGATGTGGATATTGAAACAAAGACAGTAACAAACGGATAGGAGGTTAAACAGAATGGGATTACCAGATATTATTATTGAGTTTTCCAAAAAGGCAGTAACAGCCATCCAGAACGGATCTACAGGCATTGTAGGTATTATGCTTAAGGATGCCAAAAACAAGGGAGCTATGGTGCTCCGTAGTGTGGATGAGATCCCTACTGGAGATAGTGCTTTTAGTGCAGAGAATACCGCTTATATTGAGAGAGCGTTTATTGGCTCTCCATCTAAGGTAATTATCTACACGATGGATACAACAGCAGAGAGTTACGATGAGGCTACAAAGTATTTTGCTACACAGAAAGTAAATTACATTGTAGGAGCTCCAGATCTTACCACAGAGGAGGCTACTAAGCTGGCTACATGGGTTATGGGTATCAGAAAGAACTCTGTACGCAGACCTGTAGCAGTACTCCCTAAGACCGCTGGAGATAGCAGGGGCGTTATTAACTTTGAGGTAGTAAACAGCTCCGCTACAAATAAGATCGAGGTAGGAGAAAAGCAGTATACAGAGGCGGAGTACTGTAGTAGAATTGCTGGCTTGTTAGCTGGCTTAGATCTCAGAGTATCCGCTACCTATAAGCCTCTTACTGAGGTAACAGCTATCCCTCTGGTAGATAGCGATGAGGAAGTAGATACCGCTATTGATGCTGGTAAGCTCACTCTCTATAACGATGGAGAGCGTGTTGTAATTGCAAGAGGTGTAAACTCCCTCACTACAGTTACAGAGGTAGAAACAGCGGATCTCCAGAAAATCAAGATCAACGCTATACAGGATCAGATTGAGGGAGATATTTACAGCACTATTAACAAGAGCTACATCGGTAACTACAGTAACTCTTATGATAATAAGTGCTTACTGATTACAGCTATCAAGGGCTACCTTAGAGGGCTGGAGGCTACAGAGGGTGGTAAGGGCTGGCTTAAGGCTGATAGCTCTACTATGGAGATCAATGTAGCTAAGCAGAAACAGTACTTAGAGAGTATCGGAGTAGATACCTCTGAGATGGATGAGCAGGCTATTAAGGAGGCTAATACAGGCTCTCATGTATTCCTTAAGGGTACTATCTCTATCTTAGATGCTATCGAGGATGTAGATATTTTCATCAATAAGGATTAAGGAGGTAATTACAGATGGCAGTAGAAACAAAGCGAATTTGTAACGGTACCTTTGGAGAGCTCTGGTTAGATGGAGACTATGTAGGAGAGTGCTATAAGGCACAGGCAAAGGTAGAGTTTACAAAAGAGGAGATTAAACAGTGCGGTACTTTCTTCACTGATAACAAGGTTGTCGGATGTAAGGGTACAGGATCTCTCACTATGCACAAGGTAAATTCCAGAATGGCTATTAAGGTAGCTAACATGGTTAGAAATAAGCAGGATGTACGCTTTACGCTTATCAGTAAGTTAGCGGATCCAGATGCTTACGGTGCAGAGCGTGTATCTATCACAGGAGTACAGATGGATGATCTTACTCTCTTTGATTGGGAGGCTCAGAAACCTCTTGAAACAGAGGCTCCGTTTACCTTTACAGGGTACGAGTACTTAGATCAGATTACTCCTCAGTAAGAGTTATAAGAGTGCAGTTTGGGGAGGGTAAAACCTCCCCTTATTTTTATTATATGAAAAATTAAGGAGGGCTATAACATGGCTACAAAGAATGTAAATGCAGAGGCAGTACAGGCAGAGGAAACAGAAAAGAAAGAGGCGGTTAATATCTTAGATCTCCTCTTAGGCTCCGATGTAGGAGAGATTAAGCTCCCTACTAAGGAGGTAGAGATTACCAGATTATCACAGGTATACGGTGCTCCGTTTATCCTCACAATTAAGGCGATTACTCCAGCTAAGTTTGAGGAGATACAGGATATGAGCATTGATGTAAAGGGCAAGGATGCAGATATTGATATTACCCAGCTCCAGCTCTTTACAGTAATCGAGGGTGTAGTAGATGCTACAGGTGCTCCGATGTTTAAAAACAAGGAGCTTATGAGTAAGTTTAAGGTATCTACTCCTAAGGATCTGGTAAGAGCGATCTTACTTTCTGGAGAGATCGCTAAGATTTACGGAGAGATCTCTGAGCTGGCAGGTTTCGGAGATAATGCGGTTAAAGAAGTAAAAAACTCATAAGTACAGATGGGCTTACCCAGATGATGTATTACTACTGGAAACACGGTAGAGTACTCCCATCTGTATTTTATAAATTGCCTAGAGGAGAGCTCTTAGTGTTACAGGCTTTTTACGAGCAGGAGAGAGATGATAATAACAAAGAGCTGGAGAGGGCAAATAAGAGTGAGAGTGTTATGTACAATATAAATCTACTCACATAGAGGAGGTGGCATATATGGCGGTAGAGTTTGGTGCAAAACTTTATTTAAAAGATAATATGTATGCTACCCTTAAGAAAAATCTAGGTTTACAGCGTGAATTTTCGGAGCAGATAGATAAAACTAATGCGAGTATGCAACAGATGGGGCGTACAAGGGTTAATGCTACTATCAATGCTACGGATAACGCCTCTGGAGTAGTAGAGAGCGTTAGACAAACTGTAAATAGTGTAGGCAATACAACAGTATCCCCAGAGGTATCCTTACAGGATAACGCCTCTGGGGTTATTGGTGCTATACAGGATACCTTAGATACCGTCAATACTACCACAGCTACTCCAGAGGTGGAGGTAGAGGATAATGCCTCTCCTACTATCAGCGAGGTAGAGAGTAGAGTGCATAGGCTGGGGAATGTGAGAGCATTAACCAGAGCAGAGGTAGACGATCAAGCTACAGAAAAGGTAGAGAGAATAACCCAGAGGATCAAGGATCTTACTAAAAAGGTATTCTCTCCAGTGATTAAGTTAAAGGATCTCACGGTTAGTACAGTAGGCAAGATTAAGCAGAGGCTTAAAGAGATAGCCACTACTTTTACTCCTATTGTAAAAATCAGAGATCTAGCCTCACAGGGCTTAGCTAAAATTAAAAATACCTTAGGTGGGCTACGAGATAGAGTTACCTCTGTAGCGGTAGGGATCCACGATAGAGCTACATCTGGACTAAATAAAATAAGGGTAGGTGTACGAACAGTAGGAAAGCTGGTGGCTAAGCCTTTTATCTCTGTTAGGGATAAAGCCACAAGTGGGATCACAAAGGTTAGAAACTCCCTAAAATCCGTAGGGAAAACAGTAGCTAAGCCTTTTGTTACTTTGAGGGATAAAGCAAGTGCTCCTCTGGGTAAGGTAGGCGGTGTACTGAAATCTGTAGGAAAGACGGTAGCAAAACCTTTTATAGCAGTAAAAGACGGTGCTAGTAAGATCCTCCACGGTATAGGCAGTAGCTTAAAATCCATCGGTAATATGTCTGTAAAGGCTATGGTAGCGGTAAAGGATGGGGCTAGTGCTGTACTGGGTAAGATCGGTAGTACACTTAAGAGCCTTGCAAAAGGCGTAACAATCGCTGTAGGAATTGCAGGAGCAGGAGCTACAGCTCTTATGGGTAAATCCTTAGGAGAGGGAGCTAAACTACAGCAAAGTATAGGCGGTGTGGAAACACTGTACACAAAGACTAATAGCGATGGTAGTACAGATACCTCAGCGGTAGATAAGATGTTACAGTATGCTAATCAAGCATATAAAACTACAGGCTTATCCGCTAATGAGTATATGGAAAATGTCACCTCATTTAGTGCCTCTCTTTTGAGTGCGTGTGCAGGGGATACAAATAAATCCGCTGAGATTGCTAACAAAGCTATGATAGATATGGCGGATAACGCTAACAAGATGGGTACTGATATGGGATCCATCCAGAACGCTTATCAAGGCTTTGCAAAGCAAAATTACACGATGCTGGATAACCTTAAGCTGGGTTATGGTGGTACTAAGGAGGAGATGGATAGGCTCCTTAAGGATGCACAGGCTATCACTGGTACTAAGTACGATATAAACAACTTAGCGGATGTATATACAGCCATCGGAGTAATACAGGATAAATTAAATATCACAGGAACCACAGCAAGAGAGGCAGAGCAGACCTTTAGCGGATCTTTTGCGATGATGAAAGCCTCAGTTACTAACCTCTTAGGTAATTTATCTATAGGGGATGGAGAGGCAGTAGCTAGAAGTATGGGAGAGCTGGTAGAGAGTGCAAGTACCTTTTTCTTTGGTAACTTTATACCGATGCTCCAGACGATTTTTAGCAACTTGCCTACAGCAATAGGAACAGCGGTAGAAAAGGTAGCTCCTCAGATTAAGGAAAATGTATTACCACTCCTTACATCTATCAAGGATGCAATCTTTACAGGGCTGGGTAATATCGGTATTGATACTGAAGCATTGCAAGCTATTTTCGATCAGCTTTTTAATGTAAAGGTAGACGGTGGCGGTATTGCTAGTATGTTCTCTGGGCTTAAGGATGGAATAGTACAGGCGATCAATACGATCTTACCTATCATCCCTCCGATTATCTCAGCGGTACAACAGATAGCTCCTGTAGTAGGGCAGGTAATTAGTACGATTATGAGCGGTGTATCTCAGATCATTCCTTATATCGTGCCAGTGATCCAGACTATTACTAATATCATCGTAACAGCTATGCCAGTGATCCAACAGATCATTACAGTAGTGGTAAGTGCGATTGTAGCTATTATGCCTACATTGAGCTCTATTTTTACTTTTGTGGGAAATGTGATCCAGCAAGTACTTACTGTGATCGGTAATCACATGGGATTATTCCAGACTATTGTATCTGTAGTAGTAACAGTAGTATCTACTGTATGGCAGACCTTAGCCCCTATAATCAGTGCGGTAGTAGATGTGATCCTTACGGTGGTGGATGGGCTACTTACAGGAATTGAAACGGTATTCAATTTCTTAGCTCCATACATCTCTCAGATCTGGGGTAGTATCTGTGGATTTTTCGACAGTGCAAGCTCTACGATTACCACTATCGTAGAAACCATTAAGAGTGTATTTCAAGGCTTATTTGATGCGGTATCCACTATTTTCGGTGGTATCTCCAGTGCTGTATCTACAGCGATCGGAACCGTAACAAGTGTAATAAGCGGAGCGATAGATGCTATTAGCGGTTTTGTAGATAAAATTGGTGGTGCAATCTCAAAGGCTAAGGACTTTGTAGGAGGTATCGGAGGTAAGGTTAAGAGTGCTTTAGGTTTTGCCTATGGTAAAGACAGAGTACCATACGATAATTACCCAGCTATCCTCCATCAAGGAGAGAAAGTCTTAACCAGAAATCAAGCAGATCAGTATGAGAGGCGGATGAGTACTAGAGGTGTACAGCTTAAGGATGTTACACCTATAGACAGGGATCCAGATGATCCACAGGATAATAACGGAGGTACAGGAGGTACAGGAAATCCACAGGATAGCGATCTACCTAAGAGCGGTGGTATCGGATCCGTAACGATTGAAAAATTGGCGGATACGGTAATCATTGAGAAAGAGGCAGATACAGATAAGGTTGTTTCTGATATGGTGGCAAAATTCAAAAAGTTGTTACCTAACATGACTTAAGAGAGGAGGGATCACTTTGGAGTTTTGGTTACAACAGAATAAGGATAAATTTCAATTACCTGTAAAACCCTCCGATTACACGGTATCCGTATCACACAAAAATACGGTAGTAAATGTAATACAGGTAGGAGATGTAAACCTTATCGGTAACACAGGCTTAAGAGAGATCTCTCTTAAGTCTTTCTTTCCAGCAAAAGATTATAACTTTAGCAATAATGCAGGGCGTAAACAGCCCTTAACTTATGTAGAGAAGATCGAGAGCTGGAGAAAGTCTGGTACTCCTATTAGGGTTATCATTACAGGCACTCTTAACATGGAGGCTACAGTAGAGAGCTTTGTGTGGGGAGAGCAGGATGCTACAGGAGATATTTATTATACCTGTAATCTAAAGGAGTACAAAAAGATAAAGACAAAGAGAGCTACCGTTACTATAGCTACTGTAAAGCCTACAG
>CDZI01042744.1_pt1 | contig 11093 bp, 8 predicted proteins | sample 554811 | NCBI WGS metagenome assembly CDZI01 (sample SAMEA3182110, study PRJEB8094) | gut metagenome | biome: human; feature: gut; material: Stool; isolation source: human stools | place: Canada | collected 2013-04-23
CCATAGCTCAGTTGGTAGAGCAAAGGACTGAAAATCCTTGTGTCCCCGGTTCGATTCCTGGTGGCACCACTATCGATTCGGTAATTTCTCGGAACCCATTGAAATTCAGTCATTTCAATGGGTTTTCTTTTATACTCCAATACGCAAATTCTAGCCGATTCGAGTATCTGGAAATGTCCCATTCGGTGGCTTTTTCAGAGTCCCTTTAAAAAACCACCGATTGCACTATATTTCACTCATTTACAATAATTTGCGCCAATCATTTTTAGGAGCAAAAACATACTTTTGCATACCTGCTTGAATGTAATGGAAACAGCGAAAAAAGAAAAGCAAAAAAGATTCTTCCTTTACTGACAAATATAAGATGAAGGAAAACAAAGAGAATCTTAAAACTAAAAAAAACGGTGGTTTTTCAGACCATGTCTACCAAAAAGCCACCGATTTTAACTTTTTTACCGACTTCCAACTCATCTTTCAAGTTGACAGAATAACTAATTGTATTTACCAACTTAAAGAAAAAAGGTTATGAAACAAGGAACAATGAAGATTCTGTTTTTCGTTCTCAAAACGAAATTATTAAAAAATGGTGAAGCACCTATTCTAATGAGGATCACAATTAACGGTCAATACGAAGAAACACGAATCCAAAGAAGCGTTCCTCTCAAACTGTGGAACGCAGCCAAAGGATGTAGTAAAGGAAAAGACCGGGCTTCCAATGAACTCAACAGTTATTTATCTGAATTAGCCACGCGAGCATTGGAAAAGTATAAGGAACTTATACTGGAGCAGGCAATATCCACTCCCTCCTTAATATTAAAACGTGTATTCGGTAAGGATACGGAAATGCGTACCCTGCTTGGAGCAATACGACAAGAAATCAAGGAGATGGAGAAAGTTGTGAATATTGACTATGCACCAGTGACCATCAACCGTTACAAAAATGTACTGAAAAAACTCGAAAATTCCATTCCTACATTTTATGACAAAGAAGATATTACTTTCCATGAACTCACTCCGGAATTCATAAAAGCCTTTGACCTTCATTTAAAAACAGAAGTCGGTTTATGCCGCAACACTATTGTACGATATATGAAATGTTTCAAGAAAATCACAAATATGGCACTGGCAAAAGGTTGGATGAAGAAAGATGCGTTTTATGGATACAAAATGGAACAGGATGAAACAGCTCCTGTATTCCTCACATATGACGAATTACAGACCGTTATGAATAAGGAATTCACTATACCCCGACTGGCACTGGTACGGGATATTTTCATTTTCGCCTGTTTCACCGGTCTGGCATTTGTCGATGTGTCCACGCTCAAAAAAGAAGATATGGTGCAAGATAATAATGGAGACTGGTGGATCAGAAAAGGAAGAATCAAACTGATGCATCGGCGTAAAGCATCTTCAATCTGTAACATACCTCTACTTCCCGTTCCGCTTGCCATACTAAAAAAGTATGAAAATAATCCTGTCTGTATCAAAAAAGGATATTGTCTCCCAGTTCCCTGCAATCAGAAAATGAACAGCTATCTCAAAGAAATAGCAGATTTCTGCGGGATTAAAAAAAATATCACCACTCATGTCGCCCGGCATACATTCGGGACTACCATTACGCTCGCTAACAATGTACCCCTACAAGATGTATCGGTTATGCTTGGGCATGCTTCCACACGAATGACGCAACATTACGCACGAGTAATGAATGCAAGCCTAAAGAAATCCATGATTCATGTTAAGGAGCAATTGACACAATAAATTAACGTGAGTTCGACAAATTCAAAATAAGGCAAGCTGTATATCAATTGTTCTCGTAACATTGATACACGGCTTCTTTGGAAAACGGCAGTATGCTGCGATTGCACCCAAGAGGTTGACAATGAAATTATCAAAGGTTCTATGTCTTGAATGTTCCACTTGTGATATATTCCTGAGTTCGTCATTAACGGTTTCTATAATGGTTCGTTTCCTAAGAAGGAGTTTGTCTGAAAGTGACATCAACGTTCCTTTCATATTGCTTTTTAACTTGGTTATAAGCTGTATGCCATTGACAAACAATCTTTGAAAGAGGTTCTTGCATACCCGTAAAGGAGTACTGTCAACGAAACTGATGCCTGTACATTTGCCTAAAAGTATCTTTTTGATAAACAAAGCCAACGGGATGGCCACCTCTTTTCCAATTCCACAAAGCGGTTATAAGAGACAGCCTTTGAAAAAAGGTGGCGCATATACATGCAGACCTTTTCTTGATAGAAATGAGGCTGTCTCAAAATAGAAAAATGAGGCAGCCTTACTTATAATCTGTAAGTTGAAGTATAAGAATCCCCTTATTTTAGCCTTATTTCCTTATAAGAAAGGGCAAAATAAGGAGATTTTTTCTAAAGAGATTTCAATCTATAAGTTTTTCGTTCTTGAAATTCTATTTTGAGACAGCCTCTTTCTATTTACACAATCAGATGGATAGTCCCATCCCGATATTAGGACATCATCTTCATATGCCATCGTATTTTTTTAAGACATTTATTGAATATCCCTATATTGATATAATAATCAACAACTTATAAAGTCATTTCTGTGATAATCTACGATAATTCGCGTTAATCTTGTGTTTTATTATTCATTATAAACCCATACACATTACCGGCAAAATCTGTTACATACAAAGCGTTTCCCGCAATAGATACTGTAGAAAATATGGGTACACCGGTTTGGTATTTCCACAGCAGTTTGCCATTTATACGGTTCAATGCATACAGTATTCCGTCAGAAGCCCCAAAGAAAATAGTATCTCCAACCAACACTGGACTAGTCTCTACAGTTGAAGATGATGGTTTAGAATAAGGAGATGTATAAATCAAAGCGGGGTTTGTTTTAAAATTCCATTTCTCTTCTAAGGTCTGCTTGTCTAAAGCTATGACTCCATTAGTAGCTGTTCCAAATATTATCTCGGATCCAGTGACTAAAGGAGTTGAATTCACATTGACCGAACAATTCAATTTTTTACGTACTATAATCTCACCGTTCTTTGAATTCAAGATAAAAAAGGAACGGGAAGAAAGAAGATAGAGATTCTCTCCTTCCCAAGCAACAGAGGCCGAACGATATTTTAATTCTGCATCTTTATTCTCCCACAACAACTCACCATTAACAGCATTATTGGCATACAACCCCTTCCAGTTTGCATGCCCAATCAGAATATTATGTCCAAGAGAAAGTGTTGCCACGCATCCTTCCCCCCTGCTCCAAGCTCCATTCTTCCAAATAAGTTCCCCCGTAGCTGCTTTCAAGGCACATAATGATTTTCCTGTACCGGCATATACTATATCCGAAACAGCAACCAAACCGTCATTCAAAGGAGGAAGTACACCGATATTTAAATCTTTTTCCCAAACCAATGTCCCAGTTTCTGCTTGAATCGCATATAGGTAACCATGTACATCTTGGGCAAAGACCAGTCCATCAGCAATCGCAATACTACTGCGTACAGAGCCACGAAGTGAATACCGCCAACAGACTGTTCCATTTTGCGCATCCATACACACTACAGCCGCTTTCCCCGATTCATTATCATCGACCGATGCCGTAAATAGACGTTTCCGATATACCAAAGGAGCAGACATAAAAATAGAAGCGCCTACATTTTTAATCCATGACAACCGCAAAGGCAATTGTTTCCTTTCAGGCTTTTCATAAAAAAACGAACGCCTGCATCGCCTTACCTCTCCATTATTGAAAAATGCCTCCACTATTACAGTAAGCTGCCGATGTTCCCATTGAGAAAGCAAAGGAATTTCCGCATACCAATTGAAATCACTCTGACGTTTCAAAAGATTGGAGGAAAGAACTTTTTTACCTTCCGATTCACACCAATAACGCATGGTTCGTATTGGGGAAACCGTAGAGTAGGCATTGACGGACAAAGGAATCTTTCCGGAAGGAAGTGTTGGCAGCTGTCCATTCTCCAACGAAACAATATGTAATGAAGGAGACAGATAACTGTATCGGAACTCGGACGCCACGTTTCCCTCTGTATCAACAGTCAGTACACGAAAAGCAGAAGGTGCATGGTCAATACCACCACAAGCAGGCGTAGAGGTACAGATAGTATACACCCCTGTCACTTTATGCTTATGCACATGATTTACGTGCCAGTGACCGTACAACCAAGCTTTCAATCCCATAGCCGGTAAATCTATATACTCCGTATCACTCATACCATATTTAAAAGCTACCGTATCTTCCGGCAGGCTATGATTGAAAACAATGATCGACTTCTCCTTGCCTACATAAGCAAGATCATTTTTCATCCAGCGATATACATCTTCCTTAGTATACTCCGGTAAATAATCTCCATGAAGCATAGGTGTCATTATGTAATGTGTATTCCCCACATCAAATGAATAGAATACCGGTCCGTAGAGTTTCTCGAAAAGTTCTTCCCCATAAGCACCTTTCACCAAGTCATGATTGCCTATTCCATAAAAGATTTGCGTGTCTTCCATCAAAGCGGTATTCAGCAAGCCTATATGACTGTTCAGTCCCGATTCATAACAAATATCCCCTGTATGCACGATAAAAGCTATTTTCTCATTGGCCGAATAGTCACGGAGATTATCCACCCACGCTTGATTCCCTTCTTTTCCACGTATTTCTGTATCAGAGATATGTATAAACCGGTGACTACCGTCAGCTTGAATTCCTCCATAACAAGGATATACCGGAAAATCGTATTCCGTACGACCGTTCTCTATCCGGTAATAGTAGGCATTATCAGTCTTATATCCGGAAGGAGTAGTAATAAACAGAAATGCATACGGGAATGTCCGGGCAATTGATATGCGCCATTTGAATCTGTCTGTACCACATTTAACCCATCGGAAACAGAGACCCGATGCAATCGTTTTTCACCTTCATCGAGGAGACCATTTCTGTTCTCATCAACGAAAACCTTTCCTGTATATTGAGCCATAGCTTGTAAAGTCATACTACCCAGCAAACCAATAGCCATACAGTATTTCATGTATCTACTCACCTTTAGCCATTTGAATACTGACATCAGTCTGCCCCTCTACTTCTATTGTTTTATCGGCAAATCCTTTTTTCGAGAAAATAAGTCTGCCATTATCTTTCACCTTGATAGTATATGTGCCCCGATAGTCAGTCAACGCACTTTCACCGGATTCTTCGGACTGGACTTTCACTCTGGCAAGCGGAGTTGCCTGTATATCACGGACAGTTCCTTTTACTTGAATCACTTTTCCATCTGTCCGTGATTTGAAAGAAGTACCGGACACCGTCTGTCCTCCCTTTCCGGAAGAACCGATATACACCGGAAGGTTGAAATAAATCCGGTCGGAAGAAGTACCTACCTGTAATTCAAATTTGCCCGATTCGAGATAACGATTGCCCAAATCATCTGTCAGATAAAATTCATGAACAGGAATCATTATAGTCGTTTCCCGTGTCTGTCCGGGAAGTAAATCTACTTTTCTGAAACCTTTCAACTGCTTCACCGGTGTCATCACCGAGCTGACCACATCTCGCATATATACCTGTATCACCTCTTTCCCGGTTCTTTTCCCCGTATTTTTCAATTGAACAGTCACACAAACGGTATCATTAGCCTGATAGAGTTCCTTATCTGTAACAGCTTTCAGATATTCAAATTGAGTATAGCTCAATCCATATCCAAATGCCCATAGCGGGGAACTATTTGAGAAAACATAATCTCTTCCCGGCTTTTCATAAGTTCCCGGCTCTTTATAATATCCTTTATCCGTAGGCAAATAGTTATAATAGACAGGGAGATGCCCCGTACTTTGCGGAAATGAAAAAGTCAGTTTTCCGGAAGGGTTCACATTGCCAAACAAAATATCCGCAATAGAGTTTCCTTCCTGTTCGCCAGCATACCATTGCGCCAATATCGCCGGAATATTCTCTTTCACCCAAGGTATGGCAAAAGGCTTTCCTGCCACCAATATAACAACCACCGGCTTTCCCACAGCAAAAACCTCACGTATTAATTGTTCTTGTGCACCGGTCAAAGAGATATCACTCAAATCGATTCCTTCTCCGCTAGTAGACGGCTCTTGAGTATGACGTACGAACGCTGTACTCGAACTCCCCACAAATATCAAAGCAACATCACTATGACGGGCAGCATCCACAGCCTCCGCTATCCCCGAAGTATCCAAAGAAGCCAAAGAACATCCTTTAGCATAGTTGATTTTCACCCTATCACCCAACAAGTTTTTGATTCCTTGAAGCGGTGTCACTCCATCTTCTTTCTTTTTACTCCAGGTATAATCTCCAAATTGTACATTATCCGCATTAGGACCAATCACCGCTACTGACTTCAAATTTCGAACATTCAGCGGCAACAACTGTCCATCGTTCTTCAGCAATACGGTCGATTCGTCTGCAATCCTACGTGAAAGTTTCACACTTTCTTTCGAACGGAGAGGAAGCCGATAGACTGCTTGTTCCTGATAGGGATCTTCAAATAACCCCAATTCAAATTTAGCACGAAGCACTCGTCTCACGGCCTGATCGATATAGCTGATATCAAACTCTCCATTCCGTATTTTATCAGCCAGCACTGCATAGCAAGAGCTGGAAGCCTCCACGTCCATTCCGGCGGTCAAAACCTGCCGGGCCGCTTCGAAATCATCCACCGCCGTCTTATGGAAAGTCTTCAGCATACTGACAACTCCCCAATCCGAATAAACATATCCCCGGAAACCAAATCTATTGCGCAAAATATCCGTCAGCATAAAACGAGAAGCAGAATTAGGAATTCTATTCCAAGAATTATAACTGGACATGACAGCCATAATTTCAGTTTCAGCAAGCACAGCCTCAAATGGTTTCAAATAAATATCAAATAAATCACGTACACCACACTCCACCGAAGCCAGATTCAATCCACCCAAAGGATTACCATGCGGACCGTAATGCTTCAACATCGGAGAAATTCCATGTTCCATATATCCTTTTACCTCAGCAACCGCCATCTTTGAACAAAGAAAAGGATCTTCACCAAAAGACTCTTCTACACGTCCCCAACGTAAATCACGTACAACATCAATACAAGGTGCCAACACTTGCTTCACTCCCATCGTATTCAGTTCGCCTGCAATATGTTTAGTCTTTTCGTAAGCCAGTTCTGGATTGAAAGTACTCCCCATCGCGATATTCTGAGGGTAGATAGTTGTTCCCTCATGCACCACTCCATGCAAAGATTCGGCAACCGGAAATCCGGGAATACCCAGACGTGTTTTTTCTACCATATAGGTTTGTATCTCACGGAAAGTCTTACGACAGCTTGCAGCCGTCAATGGAAAACCTTCAAAGAACCCATATCCTATTCCACCGCACATCTTATCCAACTTCTCTTGATTCAGGATCTGTCCATCGAACACATCCCACGAATGCAAATGACGAATCTGAGCTATCTTTTCTTCCAGTGTCATCCGGCCCAGCAAGTCATTCACTCTTAGTTCTGTAGGAAGAAGTGGATTCTTATAAGAAAATGATTGCTGTGCGTTAACTGTAAGTATACAGCCCGACATCGCCACTAGTACGAGGCCTATATATTTCTTCATATTCTCTTATTTTGGTTAATCTATTTATCTAAGTTTAAACTTTACACTACTACGAATATCGGCTGAGGAGGCTCCTATTAAAGCTCGAAATTCTCCCGGTTCCACCACCCATTCGTGTTTCTCATCGTCATAATATTCAGTGCATAATGTTTCACACATACAGCTACTCCGTTTTTCTGTACACCTTTTATGTAAGGTACTACCATACGGGATGCCCCAAATGGGTCTTCTCCCATATATTCGAAATTCCGGCCGTTCAGCGGGCTACGATAGATATTAACTCCCGGCCCCAATAGGACATTCTTATTGCGGTAGCGTGCTTCTTCTCCAATATTGCTTCCATATATATAAGATAATTCGGGATTCCACGTAGCCGCCAAACAGGTTAATGCCGGAAAGGCAATACAAGAATCATTCGTCCACTTAGCTATATTCCATTGATCCCAAAGCAGTTCTTCACGTACATCGTGTGGACCATCAGACATCCAGTTTTCAGGAATCCCTAAACGAAGAACACCGGGAGAACTGAACTTAGATTGGGCATGGGTCATTACCGCTTTTTCTTCCAAAATCATGCGTGCCAAAGCATTCTTCCACACGCTTCTCTATAGGTTGATTATTATCCAAATAAATGGGAACCTCTTGCTGCTGTGCAAAACTACATATCGTCCAAAGACCCACTGCTCCTAATATCCATACTTTCATTATATATTACTCAAACTTGGGTTTATGCTCCTTGGGGTAGCTGAAGGTATTATTCATTACCCAGCGACCCTTATAGATTTTAGCGCCGTAGATGTTAAATAGTTTCTTACCTTTCTCGTTTATCAGACCATCAGACCACCACTCGGTAGTAGGATACAACATCAGTACCCCGTCGGCACTGTTACACACACTCTTCACAGCGTAAAGCGGGTAAATCAATTCAGCTTTGTTATTCTTTATATCATATTGCCACACATTCTCAATACTCTCTCAAATACAAGAATATTCAACAAAAGACTATTCTAAAGGAGTAATATTTGACATAGTTTTATTACATCACCCAAAGTTGTCTTAAAAACTTGCTTCATACTAAACAAAGAAAATTCTTTCAAGCAAGGATATCTATAAATATCATATTCCATTTAAATTCCCTTTGTTAAATTTCCAGTTTTTTTCAATCAATCTCTTGCAACGTTGGTGCCACAGCTTCATTCGCTTTAACAGCTTTATGGTTATAATCAGTATGTTTACTTACCCTTCTACACCTATGATTTGAATATAAACAGCATAGAAACTTTCCTTTATCAGTTCGAATAACTAATTGGCGTAATTTTGATATTCATTCGTTACCTCTTCTGGAACATTATACTGTATATATCTTCAATTCTTGTCAGGTACCCAAAAATGTCCTTTCAATACCATATCAATAACTACATATTCACCAAACATAGCAGCACACACAATGATTACCACCAACTATCGAATTTACCAAACGACTAGAGTCGTATTTCTTAATCCACGCAGCTATCTCCACAGTCTTGAGATAAAACAAATAGTACATTAAGATAATCGGAATGAAAAACCGGTATGCCAAGAAATGTGTATTCCAGCTATCCTTCCGTATTCTTTTTCCATTTTAAATCGCTATATATCGTGACCAAAAGGTAATAGCGACCTCACCTTTATACAATATTCATCTTAAAATACTTTTTTACAACTATTTCTATTTCATTAGTACATGCTTGGCATAATTTACACTTTCCCGTTTATAAAATCCAACGAGACTATTCAAACGCTTCAAGAATTCCTGATAGTCTTTCTCCTCCGGCATCATCCATTGCACCTCAGCTAAGGCTGCCATACGTGGCACCATCATGTATTCTACATGTTCAGGAGTCGCAATATACTCAGTCCACATATTCGCCTGCACACCAAGAATATGCTTTTTTTCTTCATTTTCCAACTCTGTTGCCACCGGCTCAAAACCATATACCTTTTCAACAGTCACTCCGCTGCCCATCGCCAGTGGTTCCTGCGCCTTGTCGTCAGACTGATAATAATCAAAGTACATATAATCATTCGGCGTCATAATCACATCATGTTTCAACTTTGCAGCTTTGATACCTCCCCGTATCCCACGCCATGACATCACCGTAGCATTCGGCGCCACATCACCTTCCAAGATCTCATCCCAGCCAATAATCTGTCGTCCCCTTTCATTGAGATATCGTTCGATACGCTTCATACAATAACTCTGTAACCGGTCTTCGGTAGAATGTTTTCTATCAGTTCTCAAGCCCTCTTTCTTCGCCAATCCCTGACATTTCGGACACATCTCCCAACGAGTTCGGGGAGCTTCATCCCCACCGATATGTATGTACTTGGACGGAAAAAGTTCTATCACCTCTGACAATACACCTTCTAGAAATTCATACGTCTTTTCATTTCCTAAGCAAAGAACATCCGGAAAGACTCCCCAATGACATGCCACTTCATAAGGACCTCCCGTACAACCCAGTTCCGGATAGGCTGCCAGTGCAGCCAACATGTGTCCCGGCAAATCAATCTCGGGGATAACTGTAACATATCGCTCCTGCGCATACTTCACGATCTCCCTTATCTCATCCTGCGTATAAAAACCGCCATAAGGTTTTCCGTCAAACTCTGTCCGGCTAGCGCCAATTCCCGTCTCTTTACGTATAGAACCTATCTCCGTCAACCGGGGATATTTCTTTATTTCAATTCTCCATCCCTGATCTTCCGTCAGATGCCAATGAAAATAATTCATATTGTGCATAGCAAGTAAATCAATATACCGCTTCACAAAGTCGACCGAGAAAAAATGACGTCCCACATCCAGCATCATTCCCCGATAAGCAAATCGGGGAGCGTCTTTAATGACAGCTGCAGGCAAAATGATATCTGAACCATAAGCTATAGCAGGAACAGACTTGCGCAACGTCTGCAAACCATAGAAAACCCCATTGGCAGCCTGCCCTTTTATCGTCACCCTGTCCGGTAGCACAGTCAGTTCATATCCTTCCGGGTTGTCAATCGAAGCATCCAGCCCTAACATAATCACATTCTCGTCATTCCCACCTTGCCCGGGTTCCACTTTCAACCGCCTTCCTGTTGTTTCTTCAATGTATCCGGCAAGGAATTGTGCATTCCTTTCTAAAAGAACATTATCTTCAGGATAAAGAATCCGGGTATCTTTCTCAACAACAAAAGAATTCCCATCTACCATTACTATTTCATGTGGTAAAGGTATTACATTCCTATAGTCCGCCTCCACTCTTTCCGAAATATCGCACGCGGCTATAACAACGAATATCACGCTTATTGTAATCAGTTTCTTCATATCGTTTCTGCTTAGTCGATATTGGGAGTATCCCAGATTTTGTCTTTCTCGCAGTCTATATACAGTATTTCACTGCCACACTTCATGCGGAAACGTCCTTGCTCCAACCGCCATTTCCTATCCTGACCGACAAAAGCCAG
>CDZI01057589.1_pt1 | contig 11028 bp, 8 predicted proteins | sample 554811 | NCBI WGS metagenome assembly CDZI01 (sample SAMEA3182110, study PRJEB8094) | gut metagenome | biome: human; feature: gut; material: Stool; isolation source: human stools | place: Canada | collected 2013-04-23
AAGGCCGCGTTCCACGGACTTCCGAGATGAACCAAAAAAAAACGACGTTCGGGTGGATGCTCCGAACTCCTTCTGCGGCAGGTGCTTTGATGGATCCATGAGGTTAGCACGAAGCGTTTCTCCGGTGTGGGCGAGCCGGTTGGGAATAACCCGAGCGGCGCGCACGAAATCGCCAGATCTGACAAAAGGCTCATGGCCGAATTCGCAAAATGGAGGAGGAATAAGCTTATGGAAGGCAGAAAACACGCTCTGTAACATTCGGAACGTAGGGCGGCGGCTTGACTCGTCCCGCCTCATCCGACCAGTGCGTCGGGCGTTTCGCGGATGCGGACGTCCGCGCGACATTCACAAAGGAATAGAGAAGATGAACCGCAGAAAGTTTTTGAGCTGTGCCGTGCTTGCGGCGACCGCGGGCGCCACGGGCGGCGCCATGGCCATGGGCACCGCCTCGGGCTACAACGTCGTGGGCTTTGCGGCCCTTTACGGTCCGTTGGGCGAAGTGCTCGTCAATCCGTACGGCATTGCGCCGCTCACTGCCATCATCAAGAACGGCGGCTATGAACTTCTCGATGCCGACGTGCGCGTCGTGCCGAAGAAGGGCGGTCAGGAAATCGCCTACAAGGTCTCCCGCTCCCAGCTCCTCACGCACGGCGGCGTGCCGGTCTTCGGTCTGTACGCCGATTACCAGAACCAGGTCGAAGTGACCGCCAAGAAGCGCTTCAAGGGCCAGGTCGAAACCGTCAAGTTCACCTACACGATCTACGCCGGCCCGATCACCGGCATTCCGTCCGGCGCCCCGCACGAAAAGAGCCTGATGTTCAAGGCCAACGTGAAGAAGGTCTCCAAGAAGTTCGCCGACCGCCTCTACTTCGTCAACAACCTCGGCACGCCGAACGCCCAGACCATGCGCACCATCTGGAACAACCCGATGGGCGGCGCCATGACCTGGCAGTTCCCGCCCAAGACGGTCATCATCGACACGAAGGGCGAAATCCGTTGGTTCCTCGACTACCGCGACCTCTGGAAGCCCGAGGATCCGTATTCCAACGGCGTGATGATGGGCTTCCACCAGAATCCGGACGGCTGCCTCACTTTCGGCTTCGGCCAGCGCTACGCCAAGTACGACCTCATGGGCCGCAAGATCTGGAACCGCCGTCTGCCCAACGCCTACGCCGACTTCTCCCACGCCCTGGATCCCGCCCAGAACGGCCACTACTTCCTGCGCGTCTCCTCCGCCGACCTGCGTCGCGCCGATGAAAAGCGCGTGCACACGGTGCGCGACGTGATCATCGAAGTCGACCAGAACGGCACGGTAGTCGACGAATGGCGTCTCTTCGACATCCTCGACCCGTATCGCTCCGACGTGATCAAGGCCCTTGACCAGGGCGCCGTGTGCCTGAACATCGACCCGTCGAAGTCCGGCCACACGCTCTCCGCCGAAGAGCTCGCCAAGCAGGAGGCCGAAGGCGAATTCGGCGACATCGCCGGCGTGGGTCCGGGCCGCAACTGGGCTCACGTCAACTCCGTCGACTACGACCCGACCGACGACTCGATCATCATCTCCTCGCGCCATCAGTCCGCCTGCATCAAGATCGGCCGCGACAAGAAGGTCAAGTGGATCCTCGGCGCGCCCAAGGGCTGGCGCTCTCCCTGGAAGGAGGCTCTGCTCACGCCGGTCTCCGCCAAGGGCCAGAAGCTCAACTGCACGGACGTCGAGTGCACGGACACCGACTTCGACTGGACGTACACGCAGCACACGGCCTTCCGCGTTGATGAAAAGTCCGACAAGCGCTACTGCATGATCTCCGTCTTCGACAACGGCGACGCCCGCAATCTCGACCAGCCGGCCCTCGCCTCGATGAAGTACAGCCGCGCCGTCATCTACAAGATCGACCAGAAGAACATGACCGTCGAGCAGGTCTGGGAATACGGCAAGGAACGCGGCCACGACTGGTACAGCCCGGTCACGTCGCTCACCCGCTACGAAGCCGACAAGGACTCCGTCATGGTGTACTCCGCCACGGCCGGCATGGACTTCAGCCTCTCGGGTGGCTCCTCGACGCCTCCGCGTCCTGTTCTTAATGAATTCGAATGGGGCGCCAAGGAGCCCGCCGTCGAAATTCAGATGAGCCCGGGCAGCGGCTACCGCGCCTTCCCGATCAGCGTGAAGAAGGCCTTCACGGAAAACTGATCCTGAGGCATCCGCACGGGCCTCGTGCGGCCCCATGAAGAAAGAAGGACCTCCGGCGACTGCCAGCGCCGGAGGTCCTTCACATTCCGAGGAATGCGTCCCTGAGTCAGAGGCGCCGCTCGACGAGAAGGCCTGGCTCGCCCGCATGGGGCTCGAGGTCCTCGCGGAACAAGAGCGGGGCGTGCTTTGCGGCCGTCTCTGCGGGAATACGTCCGCCCGAGCCAGGCAGGATCGTCTTGAGTTGTGCGAGAGAGAAGCCCCATCGGAATGTGGGCGAGAAGAATCAGGACGCCCGCCTTGAAGGCAAAACTGTGGGCAGCGAGCGCGCCCTGATAGAACGGCGACTGCTCATGAGGCTGGTGCAGGATGAAGAGGAGCACGCCCGTGCCGATCAGCGTGAGGTTGAGGAGCACGAGGAGCGCGTAGGCGATGCGCTGGCCCGCGTTGTAGCGGCCTTGCGGTTCGGCCTTCGTGAGGCGCAGGAACCTGAGAAGCTTTGTTGGATAGCCGCCGAGATTGTGCAGCCAGGCGAGGAACGGGCGCTCGGTGCGTAGGATTTCGTGCACGAAGCGCCTTGCCCTCGCGTGCGAGAAGACGAGCCATGCGGCGATGACGATGATGAGCGCGAAGCCCGCGATGAAGTGGACGGAGACGTCGAGGCGTTCCGGGCGTATGCCTGCGCGTGCGGCGGATCCGAGCGCAATGCCTGAGGCGGCGAGCGCCCCGGCAGATGAGGTTGAGGAAGTGGACGATCTGGTCGGAGGGATGGAAGCGCTTGACCGAGGCGTGCCTGACGAGCGTTTGCATAAGGGGACTCCTGTACGGGTTGTGCCGCGGAGCGCCCTCAAGGCGGAATGACGGATCTGCGGTGGGTTGAACGAGCGGCGGGGAGCGAAAGGCCTCCCGAGCGTGTTTTCAATCGCGCCACGAGGTCTTGGGGCAATGTTGGTTCAGACCCGTGTAAAGAAGCGCAAGGACGTGTCGGCAAAGTGGGAGGAAATCCGGGAAGGACATGTTGAGGGCATGAAAAGGGCGCGGTTCCCGGCGGGAGCCGCGCCCATGCGTGCATTTGTGAACGGTCTGATGAGTTTGCCGCGGTCAGGCCGACTTGGCGGGCAGGAAGGCCCTGACGGCGAGGATCAGGTCGCGCACGCCGTAGATCGTCATGAAGAAGGCCGAGACGGGGATGGCGGCGTAGGCCCAGCGGACCTGCAGCCAGGGGATCGACTGGAAGGTGGCCTGTGCGCGCAGGACCCAGACGATGCCGTACCAGCAGATGAGCGCGTAGGTGACGAGCTCGATCACGGTGACGGCGAGGCGGCAGCAGTGGCCGAAGTTCGTGCCCGCGACGCGGTCGGTGATGACGTCGACGACGAAGTGGCCGCGCGTGCGCACGAGTTCCATGGCGCCGGGGAAGATCATCCAGACGAGCAGGATCTGGATCCAGTCGTCGGTCTGGGTGAAGTTGTAGACGGGCACGAAGCGCACGAAGACGTTGGCGATGAACATCACGAAGATGCCTGCGAGCGCGAGCGTGCTCACGGTGCGCGCGGTGACGGAGACGCAGCGGTCGGCCGCCTTGAGAAGGTTCATGACGGCGGACATCAGGGCACCCATTTGGCGAAGCCGAGCGAGAGCTCGGGGATGAAGGCGACGAGGATCGCCACGATGATCATGATGAGGACGTAGCCCACGGCCTCCTTCGCGATGGCAAGGACGTGCTCGCCCGTGATCGAGCTCATCACGTAGAGGTTGAGGCCTACGGGCGGCGTGAGCACGCCGATGGCGAGCGAGATGCACATCACGATGCCGAGCTGAACGATGTCGTAGCCGAAGCTCTTGGCGAGCGGCACGAAGATCGGGACGGTGATGAGGAGGATGGCCGTGCCCTCCATGAAGCAGCCCATCAGCACGAGGAGCGCGATGATGAGAAGGAGCACGGGCGCCGCAGTCGCAAAGGAGGTCGACATGAAGGCGATCGCCTGCTGCGGAATGCGGGTGTAGAGGAGTACGTACTGGAAGAAGCCCGCGGTGGCAATGACGAACATCACCTTGGCGGTCTGCTCGACCGTGTTCCAGAAGATGGCGGGAAGGTCGCGCACCCTGAGCGTTCCGTAAACGAAGAAGCCGAGGAACATCACGTAGAGGGACGCGACGGCGGCCGCTTCGGTCGCCGTGAAGATGCCGCCGAACATGCCGCCCATCACGATGACGGGGGTCATGAGCGCGAAGAAGGCCTCCCTGAAGGCCTGAAGGCGCTCGCGCCAGGGCGCTGGCTCGGTCTTGGCGTAGTTTCGGCGCGCAGAGACCCAGGAGGACCAGCCCATGAACATGATGCCGAGCAGGAGGCCCGGCACGGCGCCCGCCGCAAAGAGCGAGTTGACGCTCGTCTGCGTGAGGCCCGCGTAGAGGATGAGCGTGATCGAGGGCGGGATGATGGGGCCGAGGGCGCCGCCCGCCGCGATCGTCGCGCAGCTGAACGGGCGCCCGTAGCCCGACTTCGTCATTTCGTTGATGGCGATCATGCCGATGCCCGCCGCGCAGGCGGCCGCCGAGCCGCTCATGGCGGCCATGACGACGCAGGCGACGATGGCAGCGTTGGAGAGTCCGCCCCAGCGGTGGCCGAGGCAGACGCGTCCGAAGCCGAAGAGCGACTTGCTCACGCCGCCCACGGTCATCAGGTTCCCCATGAGAAGGAAGAACGGAATCGACATGAGCGTGATCCCCGAGACCTGCGCGAACATGCGCTGCGGCACGAGGAAGAGGCGTGTGGGGTCGCCGCCCGCGAAGAGGAAGGTCGCGATCGAGGCGAATCCCATGGTCACGGCCGTGCTGACGCCGAGAAGCATCAGCAGGAGCACCGCCCCGAAAATGACGAACATCAGCATGGATGAGCTTCCGTGCTTACTTGGCGCGGTTGGCCTCGACGGCGTCGAGGAGCTTCTTCATCTCGTCCTTGCCCGCGAGCTCGCCAATCTTGTCGTAGGCGGGCTTCATGAGCTTCACGAAGGAGTCGCGGTCGGGGTTCGTCACGTGCATGTCCTTCTTCTTGAGCTCCTCGATGACGGCGGCTTCACCGTGGCTGATGCGGTCGCGGGTGAGGTTCTGCGCCTTGACGGCCTCTTCCTTCAGGATGGCCTGCAGTTCGGGCTGGAGGCCCTCGAGGAACATCTTGTTGAAGAGAAGGACCTGGCAGTCGAAGTAGTGGTTCGTGAGCGCGAGCTCGTCCTGGGTTTCAAAGAGCGAGTCGGCGAGAATCGTGAAGACGGGGTTTTCCTCGCCCGTCACGACGCCCTGCTTGAGGCTGGTGTAGAGCTCGGAGTAGGCGATCTTCTGCGTGTTGGCGCCGACGGCGTCGAAGGCGGCGAGAAGGCCCGTGGCGGGCGGAACGCGGATCTTGACGCCCTTGAGGTCGGCGGCGGAGTTGACGGGCACGCCCTTGGTCGTCGTCTGGCGGAAGCCGTAGTCGAACATGGAGAGGCCGACGGCGTCGTGCTGGGCGAGGCCCTCGTTCATCCAGGGCATGACGAAGGCGTCGATCGTGCGGTGGGCGTGATCATAGTCCTTGAAGAGGAACGGAGCCGTCATGGCGTTGAGCTTCTTCGAGTACATGGCGAGGTTGCCGAGGCTCACGACCGCGCTGTCGAGCGCGCCGAGCGTGACCTGTTCGGCAAGCGCGGGCTGGTCGCCGAGCTCGCCTGCGGGGTAGACCTCGACCTTGACCTTGCCGCCCGTGCGCTCGGAGACGTTCTTCGCGAACTGAAGCGCGGCCTCGTGGTGGGCGTGCGAGACGGCCGCGGTGTGGGCGAGGCGGATCGTCTGGGCGGAGAAGTCGGCGGCACCGGCGACGGCGCACGCAAGGGCGGCCGCGACGGCCACGGCGGCGGTCTTGATGAAGTTGGGCATTGTGTGGGCTCCCGCTGTTGTCTGTCCTGAACCTCCGCCCATGGGCGAAGGCACATGTCGTTTTTTTGAAGCTAACCATTATAACGGGAGCCGCCTGCGGCCGAAAGACGGTGATAACGCGCGCCCGCAACAGATTCGCGAGGCTCTCCATATGCAGACGACTGCCGCAGAGGGATGAAGAATAGGAGGACAATTTCATGTCATCGTATGGGAGCACGTACCGTATGAAGATTTCGCGGACCATATGATAATTCCCCCGAGGTAGTACTTTGGGGGTAGGCCTCATATGTCCAATGCGCGACTTTTGCCGTATGAGAGGCGCTTCGGGGACGTTTAGACTGTGCTCAAACGGTCGCAAAAGGCGGACGGGTGCCCTCGCTCCCGCTTGCCGGCTCAGACGCACGGACCGTTGAAACGACGGGCCCGGCGCAGCGGGAGAGCTGCCAGGAGGCCCTCACCGGAGAAGATCCTATGTTTGAAACGCAATACGAAGCGCTGCGGCGTCAGGGCATTTCCCGACGCAGCTTCCTGCAGTTCTGCTCCCTCACGGCCGCGAGCCTGGGGATTGGAAGCGCGGGCGCCAAGGACATCGCCGAGGCGATGGAGACGAAGCCCCGCACGCCGGTCATCTGGCTCCACGGCCTTGAATGCACCTGCTGCACCGAATCCTTCATCCGCAGCTACCATCCGGTCGCCAAGGACCTGGTGCTCTCGATGATCTCGCTCGATTACGACGACACGATCATGGCCGCCGCCGGTCATCAGGCCGAGGCCGCCCTCGAGGACACGATCGAGAAGTACAAGGGCAACTACATCCTTGCCGTTGAGGGCAACGTGCCGCTCAACGACGACGGCGTGAACTGCATTCCCGGCGGCGAGACCTTCCTGAGGAAGATCAAGCACGTCGCTGCGGGCGCCAAGGCCGTCATCGGCTGGGGCTCCTGCGCCGCCTGGGGCTGCGTGCAGGCCGCCAAGCCCAATCCCACGCACGCCGTGCCGATCACGGAGATCATCACGGACAAGCCCATCGTGCTCGTGCCCGGCTGCCCGCCGATTCCCGAAGTGATGACGGGCGTGGTCACCTACATCCTCACGTACGACCGCCTGCCGCCGCTTGACCGCATGGGCCGTCCGAAGATGTTCTACGGCCAGCGCATTCACGACAAGTGCTACCGCCGCGCCCACTTCGACGCGGGCCAGTTCGTCGAGAAGTTCGACGACGAGGGCGCCAAGCTCGGCTACTGCCTCTACAAGGTGGGCTGCAAGGGACCGACGTCCTACAACGCCTGCTCGGCCATCCGCTGGAACGAGGGCCTCTCCTGGCCGGTCCAGTCGGGCCACGGCTGCATCGGCTGCTCCGAGCCCAACTTCTTCGACAAGGGCTCCTTCTACGAGCACGAGACGACGGTCCTGCCTCCGGGCTGGGGCGGCATCGAGGCGACCGCCGACAAGGTGGGCCTCGCGACGCTCGGCGTCGTCGGCGTCGCGGCTGCCGCGCACGTGGCCATGTCCGCCGTGTCGCAGGCCCGCGCCAAGAAGACCAACAAGGACATCGGAGGTAAGGAAGAATGAGTGAACGCAGAATTGTTGTGGATCCGGTCACCCGAATCGAGGGTCACCTGCGCGTCCAGGCCACGCTCGGCGACGACGGACGAATCGCCGACTCCATGAGCACCGGCACGATGTGGCGAGGCCTCGAGGTCATTCTCAAGGGCCGCGACCCGCGCGACGCCTGGGCCTTCGTCGAACGCATCTGCGGCGTCTGCACGGGCATTCACGCCCTTGCGGCCGTGCGCAGCGTCGAGGACGCCCTCGGGATCAAGATCCCGAAGAACGCCAACATCATGCGCAACCTGGTCAATGCCACGCTCTACGTGCACGACCATCTGGTGCACTTCTACCAGCTCTCCGCGCTCGACTGGGTCGACGTGGTCTCGGCGCTTGAGGCCGATCCCCGCGAAACCGCGGCGATCCAGCAGAAAATCTCCCCGAGTCATCCGCTTGCCTCCGTGGGCTACTTCCGCGACGTCCAGAACCGCTTGAAGAAGTTCGTCGCGAGCGGCCAGCTCGGCATCTTCAAGAACGGCTACTGGGGCCATCCGGCCATGAAGCTGCCGCCCGCCGTGAACCTTCTTGCCGTCACGCACTATCTTGAAGTGCTCGACTTCCAGAAGGAGATCATCAAGATCCACACGATCCTTGGCGGCAAGAACCCGCATCCGAACTATCTGGTCGGCGGCATGGCCTGCCCGATCAACATGCACGATACGGGCGCCCAGGGCACGATGGTCAACGAGGTGACGCTCAACTACATGCGCGACATTGCGAAGCGCTCGCTCGAGATCGTCGAGAACGTCTATCTGCCGGACATCAAGGCCATCGCGGGCTTCTATCCCGAATGGTTCAAGTACGGCGCGGGCCTCTCCAACAAGAATGTCCTCTGCTACGGCGAATTTCCCGAAATCGCCAACGACTGGTCCGATGCCTCGATGCAGCTGCCGCGGGGCGCGATCATCAACGGCAACCTCAACGAGGTGCACGACGTCGACCTGCGCGACCTCAACGAGATCCAGGAATTCGTGGACCACTCGTGGTACCGCTATCCGGACGCCAGCAAGGGCCTGCATCCGTGGGAAGGCATCACCGAGCAGGCCTTCGAGCTCTCGAAGGGCTCCGTGGGCGACAAGACGAAGTTCGAATGGCTCGGCGCCGACGGCAAGTACTCCTGGATCAAGAGCCCGCGCTGGAAGGGCCACATGATGGAAGTCGGTCCGCTCTCGCGCTTCGTCATGGGCGTCGCCAAGAACGTGCCGCACATCAAGGAGCCCGCCATGGCGCTCCTCGAGGAGCTCAACGCGCCGCTCGAGGCCGTCTTCTCGACGCTCGGCCGTCACGCAGCCCGCGCGCTCGAGTGCCGTTGGGCCGCCCAGAAGATGGTCCAGTACGTCGACGATCTGACGGCCAACATCCGTGCGGGCGACGAATGCGCCGCCAACATGGAGAAGTGGGAGCCCAGCACCTGGCCCAAGGAAGCCCGCGGCGTGGGCTTCTGCGAGGCCCCGCGCGGCGCCCTCGGCCACTGGTGCGTCATCAAGGACACGCGCATCGCCAACTGGCAGGCCATCGTGCCGACGACGTGGAACGCGTCGCCGCGCTCTCCCTCGGGCGAGCTCGGCGCCTTCGAGCAGAGCCTCATCGGCACCCCGGTCGCCGTCGAGGACCAGCCGCTCGAAATCATCCGCACGATCCACAGCTTCGACCCGTGCCTGGCCTGCGCCACTCATCTCCTGAGCCCGAAGGGCGAGGAACTCTGCAGCGTCAAGGTGCGCTGATGGGAGGCCGCTATGAAAATCGATCCCGTCACTTTTGAAGTCGATGCGAGCGGAGGCACCCGGCCCGTATACGTCTGGGAGGCCCCGGTCCGAGTCTGGCACTGGCTGATGGCCGTCGCGATGTTCGCGATGATCATCACCGGCTACCTGATCGGCCGACCGCTTGTCTCCAACCTCGGGGACACGTGGATCACCTACGACTTCGGCTACGTGCGCATGGTGCACTTCGCCGCGGGGCTGTTCTTCACGGCGCTCTTCATCTACCGCCTCTTCTGGGTGGCGGTGGGCAACCGCTACGCGAGGATGATCTTCTTCCCGCCGCTGTTGTCGATGAAGTGGTGGAAGGGCGTGTTCGCCCAGGTCGCCTACTACCTCTTCATGAGGAAGTCCGCACCTGAATACGCCGGCCACAACCCGCTTGCGCAGCTCGCCATGTTCGCGATGTTCGTGCTCGGCTCCTTCGTGATCATCATCACGGGCCTCGCGCTCTACGCGCAGTCCTGGGGCTGGGACACGAGCTGGATGGCCTGGTTCGGCTGGGTGTTCGTCCTCTTCGGAGACGCCCAGGCGGTCCGCACGGTGCATCACGTGATGATGTACGTGTTCATCCTCTTCAGCATCGCCCATATCTACATGAGCTTCCGCGAAGACGTCATGGGCGGCGCCACCACGCTCTCCTCGATGAGCACCGGCCTGCGCATGTTCAAGGAGGACCATCACGGTTGAGCCTGATTGTCTCAGGTGACTGAAGCCGCAAAACAAAGGGGCCCGTTCAGGCAGTAATGCCGGGACGGGCCTCTTTTTGTTGTCTTGTTTCTTCTTTTCTGGTCCTGAAGTGGGTTGGGATGCTGAGGACGCAGTCGGGCGTCCGAGGATGCGGAGCCGGGCCAGCCCGACACTTTTTCCCCTGCGGGCGGCCGCTCCATGGGTCCGCATTATGCTCCTAAAAACCGACTGAGCGGTATTTGTTGTTGAGGGAAAGTGTCATGAGGGAAATTCCGACCTGTGGCACAGATTTTGCATAAGCCTTGATGCTCAAGGGAAGGGTAATCGTTATTGGTGAAAATCCTAAGGGATTGTCCTAGGTTTTTAGCTGATATAAAACCGACCGGACGGAATGTATTGGTGTATGATGCGTACCGTCGTGTTCTCCCACACTCCAAGCAGTTCCTCAGAGGACCGTCCTCAGGGGAACTCATCTTAAGGACCAGCCAAAATGTTCAAGAAGACTCTTCTCTCCGCCGCCGCTCTTCTCGCGGCCGGCACGCTTTCCGCTTCCGTCTTCGCCGCTCCGGTGACCGCTGAGGGCACGGGCGTCGGCAAGCATGGCGACATCACGGTCGCCGTGACGTTCGATGCCGGCAAGATCCAAGACATCAAGATCGTCAAGAACGCCGAAAACCCGATTCTCGCCAAGAAGGTCTTCACGGACCTCAAGGATCAGGTCGTGGCCCTCTCCTCCACGGACGTTGATCTCGTCTCCGGCGCCACGTTCTCCGCCAAGGGCTTCATCGACGCCGTCAACGACGCCGCCAAGAAGGCCGGCGTGACGCTCGCCAAGGCCGACAAGAAGGCTCTCAAGAAGGCCGCCCGCGAACT
>CDZI01056301.1_pt1 | contig 11014 bp, 11 predicted proteins | sample 554811 | NCBI WGS metagenome assembly CDZI01 (sample SAMEA3182110, study PRJEB8094) | gut metagenome | biome: human; feature: gut; material: Stool; isolation source: human stools | place: Canada | collected 2013-04-23
ACTCGAAATCGTGGTCGCTACTCGGTAGCTCCCTGTCCGGAATCCCTTGATTTTACGGGGTTTTTCGGGTATTCTTAACTTAATATTTTTGCTTGTTCTCCCCATCAGTTCTCCCCGTTTTCTGAGGTGCTGATGTTGAGATAAATACGGAGACGTATCGAAGTGGTCATAACGGGACTGACTCGAAATGCTGTAAGTCGAAAGGCTTCTAGGGTTCGAATCCCTAACTCTCCGCCATAAGTCCACCGTAATTTTGATAGAATTACGGTGGACTTTTTCTATGCCCGAAAACCGCTTGAAATAGGGCTTTTCGGCTGTTCAGGCTCATAAACGAACCCCGCTGCAGAGCAATTCTGCGGCGGGGTTTTGTGCGTTTTACGGTTGTTTCAGCGGTATGAGCCGTTGTAATCGTCAAACAACCGAGGTAATCGTTAAATTGTCAGCGTATTCGTTAAATCACTGGGAGTAATCGTTAAAAGACAAAGCGAAATATTTATCCATTTAACTTCCTGAATTTCTCGCTTCGACTTCTTTTAAAGTTCTTCCATCTGAAGCTTTCCAAACTTTAGGGCCACTTATACCATAACCCAAAACGAAATCAGCTGCTGCCGACGAGCTGAAAAAAAGGATATCCTCTGTTGTTACTAAGTCTTGTACACGGCCATCAGAAAAACACTTGTCTCGAAGTTTGACGATACCTGCGTTTAAAGATTTAACAGAAACTTTTTCGTTCAGAACTGAGCCTTTAAGAAGAACAAATCCTTCGGTGGTCACTACACCAGTTGCCTTTACTGATCCCTGCGATAAATAATATTCATCATTTCGGTCAACAGGCTCACCGTTGACAGTTTGTACCATAGGCTCTAATACTTTGTACCCCAGGGCATTAATAAGAATTTAAACGTTATCAATAAACTCCTCCATCGCGGAAACTTGCGATTCTTTCATTACAGTATTTCTATAAGTATTTTTAGTAAGAACGGTATAACGCTTATTATCACGTGCGATTTCCACAAAACGATTTTCAAGGTATCTTATAAGCGCCTTATTAAGATCACGACCTGTAAATAACACAGCAGTGTTCCAATAGTATTTTTCTTTCTCCATTTGGCTGTCCCGTATATGTTGAGTCAGTCGATCTTTGAGATTTTCCGCTTCACCGATGTAAACGGAATCAGTCCCATCGTCCTCTTTACAAAAAAAGAAAGTAAACTCCTGCCTGAGATATGTCATCACGGTTACAGGTTGCAACTTCAATACGCGGGATTTTAATGGCTTTACCGTTCCAGTTAGAGAGTTCTGCTGTAATAATGCTGTCTGCAGTACCGTTCACAAGGAACAATTCAATTGATTTTCCATAAGTCACACAAATCACCTCCTTATACAATATGCTTTTCTTCAGTTATTTTATTTTTAGAGGTATATACACGATAATCAATTATAACGGAACGGCATACACAAGAGATAAAGCAAAAGACGAAATAGAAGCCAAACAGAAAATAATATCAAAACTTTCTGATGACATTCTTGATAAGCTGAGAGATTACCTCTCAAGCCTTGACACTTTGGAGGATAAGGTAAATGGATAAGCTGAAAATGCACACGCCGAACAAGGCGGATGAAAATTTTAGAAAGCTGGCGGCGATGTTTCCCAATGCCGTGACGGAAACGATCAACGAAAACGGTGAGGTCGTCCGGGCGATCGACAAAGATGTGCTGATGCAGGAGATTTCCTGCTTCATTAGCGAAGCACCTTCATTTTTCGTGCACCGAAGGTACGCTTAATTGAAAAAAATATAGGTGCTTTCACCGTAGGTACGCTGAGGAACTCTTTGATTTTTAGAACTTTAGCTTACGGTTAACATTCTTCGACGATTAGACGCTTACAGGGTTTTCTGTTTTGTCTAAAGAGCCAAGCGCAGCTGACGTAAAATCCATCGGCTGCGCCTATATGTTTTTATATTATTCGGTTATGTCATCACATGGCTTTTTAAATAATATTGCTCACATTTCAACGCTGTACACATATTTTCCGCTTGAAACTTCAAGGCTCTTTCCGTCGGGCAGCGTGATGACAGCGCTCGTGTTAAACGGAACATTAATCGAGAGTACAAAAACGCCGTTTTCAAAATTCCAATTGATTTTGATAGTTCCGCTCGAAAGCTTTTTGAAACATGACACGCTCGTGAGTCCGCCTCCGACGAGGGGTGCAACCTTAAATTTTTTGTAGCCCGGCTCAATCGCTTCGAGTCCCGCGACGCGCCTATATAACCAATCGCCGACTGCACCGTTCGCATAATGGTTGAAAGAAACCATTCCTCCGCCGACAGCGTTTACCAGACCGCTTCCCGGATCTTTTCCGAGATTGACGGTTCCATCGGGTCGAAGCGCGTCCCAACGCTCCCAAATTGACGTTCCTCCGGCTTTGACTTCATACAACCACGACGGGACGGTATCCTGAAGTAAAAGGTCATATGCTTCATTTATATACCCGTTGTCCGAAAGGGCGAAAAGGAGATATGGTGTTCCGAGGAAGCCGGTGGAAAGATGATTATCGGCTTCTTTCACGAGTCTTAAAAGGTTTTCAGCATATTTTTTTCTTTCCTCTCCACTCACCATTCCAAAATACAGCGGGCAAACATAGGCCGTTTGAAACTCGTTTTTGAGCGTTCCTTTTTTGTCGGTAAAAACGTTCCGATATGCGTTTTCGATGCACTTTCGCTTTCCTTGAAACGCCTTAGCCTCCTCTTCAAAACCGAGAATGGTCGCAATTTTTGATGCGAGGGCGCAATCGTTGGCATAATATGCGGTTGAAATCCACTTCTTTTTTGCCATCCATTGCTTTTGATTTTCGTTCGGAGCGCACCAATCGCCGTAAGAAAATCCGTGCGACCAAATGTATCTATCTTCCCCCGATGAAAACGCCGCCGCTTTCTTTTCGACTCCCGAAAGATATCTTTTCATCATCGGATAAAACTTTTCAAGAATGGTTTTGTCCCCGCTGTTTTGATAAAGCGCCCACGGGACAAGGAAAACACAGTCGGACCAGCCGGCCGTAATCTTTGTTCCGCCGAAATGTTTGACCCGAGGAACAACGACGGGGATTCCTCCGTCTTTTGTCTGCTGTGCTTTCACATCAATAAGCCACTTTCTAAGAAAGCGGTTCATATTGAAGTTGAAACACGCCGTCGAAGCAAAAACGGAGATGTCGCCCGTCCAACCGAGTCTTTCGTCGCGCTGCGGACAGTCGGTCGGGATCTCAAGGAAGTTTGAAAAACCGCTGTATCTTATATTCTTTTGAAGGCGGTTAATGCTTTCGTTGGAGCAGAAAAAGTCTCCCGTTTCCTCGTCAATCGAGGAAATAACCTTCATTCTGACCTTGACGTTTTCAGGCTCAATTCCGCAAAGCTCGGCATAACGAAAACCCATAAAGGTAAATTTCGGGCAGTAGGTCTCTTCTTCTCCGCCGCAAACATATTCAAGCTTTGCTTTCGCCGAACGCAGCGGCTTTGTAAAAAGCTCGCCGTTCAAAAGAACCTCCGCATGTCGAGCGGTTATCCTCTGCCCTTTTCTCCCTTTAATTTCAAGTTCGAGAACTCCGGCGCAGTTTTGACCAAAATCATAGATATAGCCGTTTTGGCTTTTTTGAATCTCTTTCGGTTCGAGCGTTTCGATTATTTTTGCAAATTTTCCGTACGATGCGACGAGGCGCGGAGAAATACGGGGCTTCTCTTTTTCGGCATTTTCGAAGATCGCCTTGCTCAAGGTTTTCGTTGCGTCGAATATCTCTCCGTTATAAAACGACACGTCTCTGACAGGCCCGTCAGCGGTAACGAGCCAGCTTTCGTCGGTTTTAATTTCGTCTTTTCGCCCATCGTCATATTCGATTTGAACAAGCGCTTTGAGCGCGAGCCTGTCGGCGCCGAGCTTATTACTTCTATTCAGGCCAAAAATCCCGACCGCCCAACCGCCCGCAACGGTGAAAACCAATTCGTTTTTCTCTTCGAGAAACGGCGCAATGTCATAAACCTGATATTGAAGTCGGTCTTCAAAACTCGTGAAACCGGGAGCAAAGCGGTCGTCGCAAATCTCTTTTCCGCAAAGCGTGAAAGAATAAATTCCGAACGCGGTTGAATAAAGCCGCGCTTTTTTCACCTTACCCGAAAGCAAAAACTGACGTTTGAAGACGAGCGGAATGGGGCTTTTTCCGAAACCGACGTGATATTTCGGCTTCGTTATCCACTCCGCAGAAAAATCACCGGAAAGAAAGCCCGTTTCAAACTCCGCCGTTTTTTCGGCTTTGTTTCCGTAATTGTCACAAACCGTCGCTTCCACCGTATAAACCGTGCACGGGAGGAGAGCTCTTCCGCCATAAACGATATTGTCGACAGTAGAGCTTTGCTCTTCTGTCTGCCAAAGGACAGCTTCGTTACTTTTGACCTTAAGGGAATATGAAGAAATAAAAGCGTTTTCAAGCTCGTTTTCGGTTTCAAGAGTGAAGCGCGGATTTTCACTGTCTGTCACGGCAAAACCGCACAGATCATCGATTCGGATATTTTTAAGTTTCATTTTCCGCCGTCTCCCGTCTTTCCGAAAGCACCGCCTGAATTTTTTCGGCTTCTTCATTGTTGATTCTGTAAAGCAACAAGAACACAATCGCACCAACAAAAACCACTATACCCGGAATCAAGCCGTCAGCAAGGCTGAGGCCTAACTTTGTGTATGAGCCGTCGCCGTTTGCTGTCCATGAAAGAACGTAAAGCGAAAAAGCTGCGCCTATTCCGTTGCTGATTTTTGTAATCATTGAAGTCGCTGCGGCAATCACGCCCTCAGCACGCAGGCCGAGCTTGTAGTCCACATAGTCGATATTATCCGCCTGAATCGAATAATACAAAAGCTGTGCAAAGCTTGTTCCGCAGCTGCAAATTACGCTTGAGATGCAGGCGGCGACAAGACCGCTCGTTTTGTCGTTGACCGCAACAAGACGAACGAGACAACCGATCGCCGTAACGATCATTCCGCAAACATAAATCCTGCGCTTTCCAATCTTCTTCGCGAGCGGAACGGCAAGCAATGAGACGGGGCCGCCGACAATTGCGACCGTATTCATAATCGTGAGCTTTCCGATCGAGCCGAGCGCGTGCGTTGCATAATATGAATTCGACGTTGCAACGAACGCAAGTCCCGTCTGAACAATGAGTCCGCCGATGAAGAAAGCGATAAGCGGCTTCAATTTAATGATTCTTAAAACATCCTTTGCTTTATATCCGGCATCCTTGAGCGGTTCGACTCGCTGATGAATGCCCGTGATTCCGCCGAGCGAGCACGAAAGGATGATTCCCATAGCAAGCAGATTCATAATATTATAGCCCTTGACGGAAGAATTGAACTTTGCAAAAACAATAGGAGCTATGAGGTTGAGTCCACCGCCGAGACCGTAAGCAAAATTTTTTAGCATTGCAAGGAAATTTCGCTCCTCCATATCGTTTGTCATTACAGGAAGCATACTGTTGAGTGAAATGTCCATAACGGGGAAGGTCACACCGAGAAGCATATATGAAATATAGGCAACTATAACCTTCATCGAGTCCGAAACATATGCCGGACCCATCCATACCACGGCATAGTTCAAGGTGCAGATGATCGTTCCGACAATAAGAATCCGTCTGAATTTTCCGAACTTTGAGTTTGGCGCTCTGTCAATGAAATATCCGATGAGCGGGTCATTCACTCCGTCAAAAACTCTTGCTATCAAAAACATTGTTCCGACGACCCTTGCGTCCATGCCGAGTGTGTCGGTATAGAAAATCGAAAGGTATGCGTTGACCATGGTCATTATAGGGATGTTTCCGAGGTTCACGAAGAAATATGACACGCGTTCCTTCCAAAGCGGCTTATTCCCGAGCTGAAGCGTGGCACCCAATCCGGAAAGCTTTGATTTCTTTTCTTGGTTTTCTTTCATTGTTATGACCGTTCCTTTCCGCTGCGTGTAAGACACAAAAGGCTCAGAAAGCCTTGCGCCGTAACACAGCATTAAAAATCTGTGTTGAGACATGCTTGAGAATTTATATTCATTGCAGAGTACGTGGATGTGAGTGGGCACAGCGAAAGCTGAACCGCATTGTTGTGTGTATCAGCTGCTCTTTCAAGCACAAATTACATTATTACTCCTATATTCAACAACGCATCTTTTCAATAAAAAGAAAAAAGGCGGCAAAAAATTATGATTCATCTTTCCTCTTCATAGGAATTGTAACATATCGTTGTGATTATTTCCACCACTTTCTGAAGAAATATCCGCAATAAAAATCGCAATCAGCGCCTTGAAATGCTGTATAAAACCTTTCGAGGCGCTGCTCTTTCTTTTTATTCTACATATTGCCGGGCGAATTCCCGGTAAAGCTGCTGTGCGAAGCGATGAACACGCACCGAAGCAGCTTCTACGCATGGAAAAAGAGACTGTCAAATCCATCCGAACGGGCAAAGGCTCTGATCGACAATATTATGCTGTTTCGGGAATACCACGTGAAGTACCCATCCCACGGCTATCGGTGGCTCAATGCCAAGATACGTTTGGATACCGGCCTCGTGCTTTCCCCAGCGTATGCCCATAAATGCTGCAAAATTGCTGGAATCAAAAGCAGGGCAAAGCATTACAGGTACAAAAAGCCGGGCGATACGTGCCGTGTATTCCCTAATCTGTTTATGACAGAACTGAGGATCGACAGGCCGCTTCAATGCATCGTCAGCGACATGACAGCTTTCTATGTGAAGGGCGTATATTATGAGCTGACGCTGTATATGGATCTGTGGAAAAACGAGATCGTCAGCCATTCTCTTTCATCCAAGCGCGGAGACAGGATGACCTACATCAGCGGCTTTCGGGATCTGCTTGAACTCAAAAAGCAGCATCCCGAATACAGGATGATCCTGCACTCCGATCAGGGAGCTGTATATGCGTCAAAAGCATTCAATGAGCAAAGACCTGCCTATTCTCTTAACTATCTGACACCCGTTAAATTCAGAATGTCCTATGCCCCCGCCACGCCTGATCAAAAACTCATATTTCCCTGCCCATTTCTTTCGCTTTTGTGTCCATTTTTTGTTGACTAGTGCACTCTTCCTTTGGCAAAGAATTGCACCCCCCTAAATTCAAAAATGCACCCCTCCAAACCGTAATTGCACCCCCTTAACGGGTTTCTATCAAAATTAGAGTCATTTGCCAAAAAGTCCAGTAAAAGGCAGGCTCTCATAAGGACACTTTCAAAAAGTGACCGATTGAGAGCAGCACAACGCCACAGAGATTTAAAACTCTGTGGCGTTGTGCTTTTTTATAGCTAACAGGAAAATGATTAGAAAAAAATTTGATCTTTGATTAAGGTTGCGGGCGTAACAGTTACTGCAAAGTGATTTATTCTACAATGGCGGCGTTCGTCAGTCTGGAATAGTAAGCAGTATATTTCCGTAAAAACAGCAAAGCCGCCCGGTTTCGGACGGCAAATTGGCACAGGCTGTGTTTTATACTCCCCAAAGCAACATGCCGAGTGCGGCAGAAAAGAGTATCATTATAATCGGCGACGGTGCAGTTTTTTGATTTTTTATATCCGAAATGTGTCAGCCACAGAATGGCAAATACCAAAATGGATTTAGGATCCGGAGCAAGCGCCGAATGAATATTCGTAAAACCAAGCAATGTTGATATGGTCATACCGATTGCCGTAGCGAGAATCATTGCAATAACGCAGGGGCGGACGCCGGAGAGAAAAGCGTTGACGCCGGCATATTTCATCAGGTTTTTGAGTACCGCCGCAATTAAAAGTATAATAATGAAAGACGGAAGAACAACGCCGAGCGTAGCAAGAAACGAGCCGAGAATGCCGCCTTATGTGGAGCCTATAAATGTCGCCATATTAACGGCAAGCGGACCGGGTGTCGATTCCGAAACGGCAATAAAATTTAAGAATTCGCTTTCCGTTAGCCAGCCGTTTGAAATGACTGTTTCTCTTACAAGGGAAACCATTCCGTATCCGCCGCCGAAGGAAAGGGCGCCGATCATTAAAAAATTCAGGAATAATTTCAGGTAGATCCTTGTTAATTGCCGTTTCCTTTCCGCAGTTTTTTCAGGAAGAAAATCACATAGTAGGCTCTTGCACAAATAATGCATACGGGGATCAGCCAAAGAGCAAGATTGTATATATGCTCCTTGTTGATGCAGGTTTTTCTGCATCGCCATATCGCCAAAGCAAAGCCAAGCACCATACCGCAGGCGATAATGAGTCCGTACCAAGCGATACACAGCCCTTCAATTCCGAAAAGATTTTCTATTGCATATCAGTTCAAATCCTTGTTTCCTCGCTTTTCTCAGTCTACCCGCAGCATACGGTAACCGACGCCGATATGCGTCTGAATGTATTGCGGACTGTCCTTTTGCGGCTCCAGCTTTTTGCGCAGTGTCGCCATAAACACTCTCAGGGAAGCTATATCGTTTTCCCAGCTGCTGCCCCAGATCTGCTGCGTGATATAGGTGTGTGTCAGCACCTTTCCGACATTATGAGAGAGCAGACACAAAAGCTTGTATTCAATCGGGGTCAGGTGCAATTCCTCCCCGTTTAAATAAGCGCAGCCGGCGGCATAATCGATTTTAAGCTCGCCGTTTTGAAAAACGGGTGAGTCGGTGTCGCTGTTTGCCTGCAAAAGCAACAGTCTTCTTTGCGTGACACGAAGCCGTGCCAAAAGCTCCTCCACGGAAAAGGGCTTTGTCAGATAGTCGTCCGCCCCGGCATCCAGCGCCGTGATTTTGTCTTTATCCTCGCTGCGCGCACTGATTACAATAATGGGCATATTTGACCATGAGCGGATGCTTTCGATTACCTGCGTTCCGTCGATATCCGGCAGACCCAGATCCAGCAGAACGATATCCGGGTTATGGGAGGTCGTCTCCATAATCGCACCGTGTCCGTTCTCCGCGGTCAGGTAGCGGTAATCGTGAGCCTTTAGCGTTGTTACGATCAGATTGCGGACGGGGCGGTCGTCCTCCACGACGAGTACAAGGGGTTTATTCATTCAGAGTCACCTCGCTGAGCGGTAAAGTAAAGGTAAATATGCAGCCGTGCGGTACGTTATCCGTAAGCGTCAGCGTTCCGCCGTGCAGCTCTACGATAGATTTACACAGGCCAAGCCCGATCCCGAAGCTTCTGCGGCTGTCTGCGACGGTATTTTTCCCGGTGTAAAACATTTCAAAAATATGCGGTTTCATATCGTCTGCAATTCCGTTTCCGTTATCGGTGACTCGAATCACGGCATCCCCGCCCTGTTTTTCGGCACTTACGCAGATCTCGGAGCCTTGTTCGGTATATTTCAAAGCATTATCAATAAGGTTGACAATGACTTGCACGATAAGCTGTGCGTCCATACGGGCAAGGATCAGATCGTCGCACCTTACCGTCACCTTGTGTCCGACGGATTTTTTCTTCAAATGCGAAACGGCTTCGTTGACCACTTCGTCTACAAGCTGGTCGGTAAGCTCCAGCTTCAGGCGTCCGTCATTCAGCCGTGTAACATACAGCAAATTTTCCACCACGCCGATCAGCCATTCGGAATCGTCATAAATATCTTTATAGATCTGCTGCTTTGTTGCTTCATCCAGGCAGCCCCCGTTATGCAAAAGCGTGTCCGCATTACCCGAAACGGAGCAAAGCGGCGTGCGCAGATCGTGTGAGATCGACCGCAAAAGGTCGGCGCGCAGCTGCTCACTTTTTGCAAGATCTGCCGCCCGTTCCTTTTCGGCGGCGTTGTGAGCATTATCCATTGCCAGCGCACATTCGTTCACAACCGATAGTACGATGCTGCTCTCAAATGAATCGGGCTTTTCGGGTTTCATCGGTATCCCGATTACACCGTAGACTCTGCCACCTGCACGGATCGCAAGATAAAGACATTCGGATTTTCCAAACTGTGCTGTCGCTGCTCCTGCACGGCGACCGTTTTGAAGCACCCATTCTGCGGTCTGCCGCTCTGCATCGCTTAGCAGCTTTTCAGCGTGTGTATCCTTTTTTTCGGCATACAGCCGCCCGGACAACATTCCGTTTTCGCCTTTCGTATAGGCAACAATACTGCGGTCAAGCAGCCGCGAGAGCTGCATACAGGTCACGCTTAAAACATCATCGTTGCTTTTTGCTTTTTGCAGCAGACGGTCAGTGTCGAACAGCACCTGCACACGGAACGCAGAGCGAGCCGAGAGCCTTGCATGATCTTTCAGCTTCGAGGCAAGCGTGCCGGTGAGAACGGAAGACGCCAGCATGACTGCAAAGGTAACGGGATAGCCTACGGCATAGGTCTGAAAGGACAACCTGGGTTCGGTAAGGAAAAATCCGAACAATACAACACTTAGAAGTGAGCCTGCCATACTGCAAAGGTATCCTTTGGTCAAAACGGAGATCATCAGCACACCTAGGATGTATACTGTAACGATATTAGTATCGGGAAAGCCGAGATGGCCGAACAGAAACCCGATCGCCGTACATACGGCAAGCGCCAGGACGGTCACGGCAATATCCCGCAGCGACGGTATCTCTGCACCTAAGAGCAAACGGCGTCTGTGCGGCTTTGTATAGTTCAGTGCATCGGGAATAATATGAATGTCAACATCGGGGGCGGAGGAAATCAGCTTTTCGGTGAGAGTCGGTCTTCCGAACAGCCCTCTGCGTCTGGCACTGCTTTGCCCGATCACGATTTTTGTGACATCGGAAAGCCTGACATATTCCGAGATCTGCAGCGGTACATCCTCGCCGTGCGTCATAACGATCTCGGCGCCGAGCCTTTGCGCGAGCTGTATGTTCTGCGAAAGTCGGGACTGATCCTCATCATTTATGACTGTATCCGTCTGCACATAGATGGCGGTAAATCTTGCATGAAGGACCTTAGCCATCTTTGCGGCGGTGTGTATGATCCTTGCATTGGACGGCGAAGAGGATAGGCAGACAAGGATATGCTCGTCTGTATCGAATTTTGACTG
>CDZI01044553.1_pt1 | contig 10813 bp, 12 predicted proteins | sample 554811 | NCBI WGS metagenome assembly CDZI01 (sample SAMEA3182110, study PRJEB8094) | gut metagenome | biome: human; feature: gut; material: Stool; isolation source: human stools | place: Canada | collected 2013-04-23
TTCGACGTGATGTTCGTGCAGAACGAGGAGTCGAAAAAACTGCTGGCGACGCTCGGATTCGACAACGTGCTGGTGGCCGGCGACACGCGTTTCGACCGCGTCGCCGAGATCGCCCGGACGGCCAAGCAGATAGATGTCATCGAACGCTTCAAGGCCGACGATCGGCTGTTCGTCGCAGGCTCCACGTGGGAGCCCGACGAAGAGCTGCTGATCCGGCTGATCAACGACAATCCCTGCGTGAAATTCGTCGTCGCGCCTCACGAGATGGACGAGGGGCGCATCGCGCACCTGATGTCCGAGGTCAAGGGCGGCGCGCTGCGCTACACGCAATGCACGCCCCGCACCTCGTACGGGTCGCGCCAGGTGCTGATCCTCGACACCGTGGGCATCCTCGCATCGGTCTACGGCTACGCCACATGGAGCTACATCGGCGGCGGATTCGGCGTCGGCATCCACAATACGCTCGAAGCCGCGACGTTCGGCCTTCCGGTGGCATTCGGCCCCAATTACCAGAAATTCAAGGAGGCCCGCGATTTGGTGACGCTCGGCGCAGCGCGTTCGGTCGCCGACTACGAACAGCTGCGGGCGTGGTTCGTTCCCCTGCGCGACAACGAAGAGTTTCTGCAAAAGACCAGCCGCATCGCCAAGGACTACACCACGCGCCATCAGGGTGCGACGGACATCATCGTCAAGACGATCTTCCACTGATCCGGCAATCTCCGAAAAAACGTGCAGCCTCCACGAAGGAGGCTGCACGTTTCATTTTCAATCGGCGTCCGGAGCCGGAGAATCACTCGTAAAATAGAGCGATTCGCAATGCTTTTTCAACTCCTTCCACGGATAATAAGGACCTCCGGGGATCGGCAGCCGGGCGTCGCGCTCGTTGTGCAGCACGCGGACCCACACATCGCCCGTCGCGGGATTGCGGAAGAAGACGAACTGGATGTTGGTGCCCATCGGCGTCACGGTCTGGGCATTCCACACCGCGGCAACGTCGTCGAGCGACTCCACGCGCGTCGAAGCGCCCTCGACGCCCAGCAGGGCCAGCAGCGGCGTTATGCAGGTGTCGTGCCCGAAGCGCAGCGAAGCCGAGAGGTCCGACTCACCCCGGACGACCTCGTCGGCCGTCTCGACGATGTTGCGCAGCAACGCCCCGGCATCGGCGACGATCGGGTCCCCGAAGCGGGCCGAGGGCCCCATCTGCATATAGCGAAGGGCGTTCTCGCACTCCCAAAGCGAGTAGAGCTCCTCGTCGGTAAAGATGTCGTAGAAGGGTTCGATGCCCAGGTGGCTAACGTCCTGGACGATGCTGGCGAGCATGTAAAGATCCTGCATCAGCTCCAGCGGCTCGGCGACCGTCCGGGGATCGGTGACCAGCGACCGCACCAGACGGTCGGGGTTCAGCCGCGCACGGCTCAGGCTGTCGGCGACCGCCGCAACCGCCTTGCGGGCAAGCACCAGCGAATTCCCCCGCGCCATATAGTCGAGATAACGGCCGCTCGCATCGCGGGTGGTCGTGATCGCCGGATTCAGCTCTTTGAGGCGTTCGTTGAAGGCCGCCATGCTCAGGATGCAGCGCGGCACGAGCGTCGAACGGCTCTCGACGCGGCACACGCGGCCGCCGTCGGTCGAGAAGACCTCGGGCCAGGCCGCATACATGCGCTCGGCGATGCCCCGGTGCTCGGCCGTTCCGCGGGGCGAAAGGTCCCCGTAACGCAGGTACGCATCTGCGGCCAGCGCCTCGACCTTCGCCAAAACCTCCTGCCCCTTAGGAGTCAGTTTGCCGGCCTCGGAGGCTTGCAGCAGGACGCCGAGGGGCCGGTCGTACGCCTTCTCCGAGGAGTGGTAGCGGCTGCCGTGACGGCCGTAATGGCTGATGTAGAAAGGTTCGTAGCCCGCGGGAACCGGCGCCGCGGGACCGGGCAGGTATTCGTAGGAGCGGTAGATGCCCGCCGAGCGTTCGGGATGCGCGGCGAACTCGGCAGGGGTGGGCTGCGCCGCAGCGCAGATCGCGGCCAGCAGCGACAACGCCAGCAGCCGGGTTTTCAGGGTAAAGTATCTCATAATCAGCATTTGTTGGTCATTATCCGAAGCACGAGCCGGTCGGTCTCGTCCATGCCCTCGCGGCCGATGGCCGTCAGATTGCGGATGCAGCGGTCCACATCCTCCTCGATGATGCCCTCGACGGAACTGACACAGCGGCCGTCCATAGCCATCATGGCCGAGAGCACGGCCGTCGAGACGCCGCTCGTGAGTTTCATCGCACAGCTGGGCTTGGCGCCGTCGCAGATCATCCCCGTCAGGTTGGCGATCATGTTCTTCACCGCCGCAGCCGCCTGTTCGTAACCGCCGCCCATCAGGTAGGTGATGCCGCAGCTCGAACCTGTCGCCGCCACCACGCAGCCGCACAGGGCCGACAACCGCCCGAGGCTCTGTTTGATGTAGATCACCGTCAGGTGGCTCAGCGCCAGCGCCCGGATCGTCTGCTCCTCCGAGGCATGCACTTCGTCGGCATAGACCGCCACGGGAAGCGTCGCGGCGATGCCCTGATTGCCGCTGCCCGAGTTGCTCATCACGGGAATCATCGCCCCGGCCATCCGGGCGTCGCAGGCCGCCGAGGTGTAGGAGAGAATCCGCGTGAAGAGGCTGTCGCCCATCACCTTCCGCTCCCGGTCGCAGCGCAGCGTGCGGCCCACGCAGTGGCCGTACTCCCCGGCCAGCGACCGTTCGGCGGCGGCCATGTTCAGACGGCGGGTTTCGAGGATGAAGCGCAGCTCTTCCACGGGCGAGGTCATGGCGAAATCCCACACCCGGGCCAGAGTCAGGGGCACCTCCCCCGCCTCCTCGTCGCATCCCGCCGGGGTCCGCTTGTCGAACAACACCTCGCCGTCGCGGCTCACGAAGACGAAATCCGTATGCCCGCCGGCAATGACCGCCACGGCCCGATGCCCGGCGGCTTCGACCTCCGCCTCGATGTAGAGCTTTTCGCAGACGCCCTCTTTCAATCCGATCGAGATGCACCGCCGGCCGATCATCTCCCGGCCTCGCTCCACGGCCTCCGGCGTCACGTCGCGCAGCACCTCCAGCCGGTATTCCGAACGGCCGATCAAAGCCCCGAGAGCCACGGCGATCGGCAGTCCGATCATCCCCGTTCCGGGAATCCCGACGCCCATAGCGTTCTTGAGGATGTTGGCGCTCAGGCGCACGGCGATCCTTTCGGGCCCGGCGCCCAGCGTCTCCGCGGCGCGCGCCGTACACAGCGCCACGGCGATCGGCTCGGTGCACCCGATGGCGGGCACCACCTCGCGGTTGATGAGATCTATGATTCTGCGTCGTTCGGATAAAGACAGCATAGCGGGTTATTCTTAGAATTGACAAATGGAAGCGCCGTTACGGCAGCGACATCAAAGATAGCGATTTTTAACTATTTTTGTCAACAGACAACGAACCGAATCATGGAAAATCCGAAAAACCGCAAGTGGAAAGTCCTCACGAGCGAATACCTCGCGCGCGAACCGTGGTTCACGGTCCGCCACGAGAGCCTCGAACTGTCCGACGGACGCCGCATTCCCGACTATTACGTCCTCGAATATCCCGACTGGATCAACGTCATCGCCATCACGCGCGACGGACGCTTCGTCTTCATCGACCAATACCGCCACGGCCTCGGGGAGACCTCCTACGAGATACCCGCCGGCGTGTCGGAACCCTCCGACGGGTCGATGCTCGCCGCGGCACAGCGCGAACTGGCCGAAGAGACGGGCTACGGCGGCGGCGAATGGCGGCTGCTCATGACCGTCTCGGCCAACCCCGCGACGCAGAACAACCTCACCCACTGCTTCCTCGCCACGGGGGTCGGGCGGATCGGCGAACAGCACCTCGACCCGACGGAGGACCTGCGCGTGCATCTCCTGACGCGCGCAGAGGTGCTGGAACTGCTGCGCACCGACCGCATCCGGCAGGCCCTGATGACCGCGCCGCTGTGGCGATACTTCGCCGAAAACCCCGCTCCGCCCGAAGAACCCCGGGAGGAGTGACGGCCCGATGAAAAAGGAGCGGCCCCTCGGGGACCACTCCTTGCGTTTCGGAGACCGGACGGCTATTTGCCGACGGTCTGGGCCAGCGCCGCGAAGCAGCGCGACGGATCGAGCCCGAGGGCGGACATCAGTTCCGCCTCGGGAGCGCTGCCGCGCGTGATCGAGCGCAGGCCGTGACCTGCGGTGTAAAGGTTGACGTTCTCGGCATAGCCCGCAGCATCCTGCCCGCAGAGGTAACGGGTATGCTCCGCGGGAATGTTCTTCCCTTCATAGACCGCGAGGTCGGCGACATAAACCAGGTCCAGGGGCGCCGTAAAGACGAAATCCTGCATCCCGGCCAACTTGCGGCGGTCGCCCTCCGCGACGCGCACGAGTTTGTTCGCCTTGGCGTCGTAGGCATACACGCCCTCGGCGAAGAAGGCGTAGACCCGGATCGGATAGAGCGCCAGCGCCGAGGGGGCCGTCAGGCGATCCGTTCCCGGACGATTGACGCCGGCGGCAGCCCACATCACGCCCGAAAGCTCTTCGAGCGTCAGCGGTGCAGCGCTATACTCGCGCCACGAGCGACGCTCGGCCAAAGCCTGATTGATGGTCGCTCCGCCCACGGTGTCGGGAGTCAGAAGGACGATTTCGGGACCGTGCTTCACTTCGGTCCGGGTCACCGCGGCCTTCCGGGCCGACGGGGCGCCTCCGCACGCCGCCAGCAGCAGCGCGGCACAGGCAAACAGTTTCGTTTTCATAGTCTTGCGTTTTTTCGGTTCCCAGCAAAAATAATGCACGCGAAGCACAATAGCAAATTTATCCGCACGCATTCCTCGACGAAGCGATCCCGGCGGCGATCCCCGCACGGAAACAGCGGTCCGAAAGCCCGATTCCGCAAAACGCCCCCCGAAGCGCGGGATTTTTTCGTAACTTTGCCCGCATGAAACCCGAAACCGTCCATACCGTCGTCTTTTCGCCGACGGGAACCTCGAAAAAAATCGCCGCGGCCGTGGCCCGGGGAATCGCCTCCGCGACCGGAACCGCCGCATCCGTCCCGCTGAAAACCATCGACCTGACGCACTCGGCCGGGCAACCCGCAACGCTCCCCGCCGACACCGTGACCGTGATCGCCGCCCCGGTTTACGGGGGCCGCGTCGCCCCGATGCGCAGGACCTCGCAGAGGCCGAGGCGTTCGGCGCCGCGGTGCGCGAAAAACTCGCCGCCGGGAACCTCACGCCGGTCGATGCCGCCGGACTGAAAGACGTGCGGACACCGCTGCTGCCGATGCTGCGGTTCATCCGCTTCGTGCTGGGCTACCGCCGCCGGCAGCGGAAAAATCCCGTCGTCTATCTGCCCGCAGGCAATGCCGATCTCTGCACCCGCTGCGGCCGCTGTGCGGCGATCTGTCCCACGCAAGCCATCGCCCGCGGCGACGAAACGCACACCGATCCGGCGTGCTGCATCCGCTGCTGCGCCTGCGTCAAGGGATGCCCGGTCGGGGCGCGGAGTTTCCACACTCCCTTCGCCGCAGCCCTCGCACGCAACTTCGCCCGGCGCAAACCGCCCGTAACCAGCGTATAGGCCATGATCGAACGCATCGAATCCCCGGCGCCCGCCGAACTGGAAGCCCTGACCGATCTGTGGGAGCGGTCGGTACACGCCACGCACGACTTCCTCACGCCGGAGGACATCGCCTTTTTCCGCCGCATGGTGCGCGAGGAGGCGCTTCCGGGCGTGGAGGAGCTCCACGTGATCCGGGACGAAAAAAACGGCTTCGCAGCCTTTGCGGGCGTCGAAGCCGGAAAACTCGAAATGCTGTTCGTCGCACCCGAAAAGCGCGGGAGAGGTTTGGGACGCGAACTCGTGGAATATCTCGTCGCCCGCCGCGGCGTACGGCGCGTGGATGTCAACGAGCAGAACGCGCAGGCCGCGGGATTCTATGCCCGGATGGGTTTCCGCGTCGTTTCGCGCAGCGAGACGGACCCCTCGGGCCGCCCCTACCCCATTCTCCACCTGTCGCTTTAAGCCCGGATCAGCACCGTCACGGACATCGGTCCGTGGGCGCCGAAGACCAACGCCTGTTCGATGTCGGCGGTCTTCGAAGGCCCCGACATGAAACACCCGTAGCCGAAATCGTCCACCTCGGGACGCACGACCGCCTCGTGCATGGTGTCCACGATCGCATCCTTCGGGATGACGATCACGAGGGCCGTGGCCCCGAAATAGAGGGCTTTGTGGCGGATGTCCTGCGCGATCCACACCGCGCCGTTTTCCGCGACGCCGAACGCCCCCTTCACGACGCCCAGATCGACATCGACCAGTTCGCGCGCATCCTCCACGGCATCGGGGTCGAGCGTGGCGACGCTCAGTTCGGGCATCGCCGAAGCGATCGTCCGCGCATCGGGATAACAGCGGCGGACCGCCTCGTCGAGGGTTTCGCCCGGCAGCATCCGCACCGCCCGGCCGCCGGCGGCTTCGAGCCGTTCGGCGAACATAGCCGCGGGGTCGTCGAAGCGCTGGGGCGTGAAACCCGGCGCAGGATAGGGATATTCGGGCATCCCGTCGGCCGAAAGTTTTTTCAATATGATCTCTTTGCTATTCATTGTCTTGCTTTTTTCACCGGCTTTTCTCATCGCACGGTCGTTATCGCCGCCTCCGGCGTCGTTTACAAATCCGACCCACCCCTAAATCCCCTCCTCAGGAGGGGACTTGGTGCCGCCATGCGGCAAGGAGCGTTGCGGACAGCCTTGCTACTTATTCGCCTTTTTCCACCATCCATTGAAAGTCTTCGGCGCGAAAGGCGGCATGGCGCGGCCGGGGGCGCTCCACGGGTTGAGCCCGTTTTCGAGCACGAAGCGCGGGAGCTTCTCCGCCGCGCGGGCCAGGGCGATGCCGCCGTAGAATCGCCTCCGTCCGCCCATGACGAAGTCCATGCCCTTGACCGAGAGTTTCTTCACCGGATCGGCCAGGTGCATCCCGTCCAGCTGCTGCCGCCACATGTAGATCTGCTCCCCGAGGTCGATCTGTGCCGGGCAGACATCCGAACAAGAGTAGCAGAGCGAGCAGGCCGAGACGTTGCCGTGGTGAAGCTTCGGCGAACGCAGCATCCCGAGGTTGATGCCCAGCGGCCCGGGGATGAAATAGGAATAGGTATAGCCTCCCGAACGGCGGTAAACCGGGCAGGTGTTCATGCAGGCCCCGCAGCGGAGGCACTTGAGCATGTTGCGGTGCGCGGCGTCGGCCAGCCATTCCGAACGGCCGTTATCGACCAGAATGACGTGAATCCGTTTCCCCGGGGCGGGACGGCGGTAGAGCGAGGTGTAGCTCGTGACGGGCTGTCCGGTGCCCGAACGCGCCAGCAGGCGCGTGAAGACCGCCAGCGCCTCCATGTCGGGGATCACCTTCTCGATCCCCATGATGGCGATGTGCAGATTGGCGAACGAGGTGCCCAGATCGGCGTTGCCCTCGTTGGTGCAGACGGCCAGCGCCCCCGTGGAGGCCACGGCGAAGTTGACGCCCGTCATCGAGATGTCGGCCCCGAGGAACTTCGGCCGCAGGGCCCTGCGGGCCGCGTGGGTCAGGTAGGTGGGATCGCTGTTGCCCGGCTCGGTGCCCATCTCGCGCTCGAAAAGCGCCCCGACCTCCTCGCGCCGCACAGCGATCGCAGGCAGGACGATGTGGCTGGGCGGCCGGTGCAACAGCTGCATGATCCGCTCCCCGAGGTCGCTCTCCACGGCATCTATGCCCCGTTCGTGCAGGTAGGGCGTCAACCCGCACTCCTCCGAGAGCATCGACTTGCTCTTGATGAGGTTCGTGCCCCCGTGCTCGCAGACCAACTGCCAGACGATCTCGTTCATCTCGGCGGCGTCCTTCGCCCAATGGACCGTCATGCCGTTGGCCGAGGCGTTGCGCTCGAACTCGCAGAGGTAGTGCCCCAGGCGGCTCAGGGTGTGGCGTTTGATCTCCGACGACCGGCGCCGCAGCTCCTCCCACTCGGGAACCGTCATCATCATCCGGTCGCGCTTCTCGCGCACGGCGTACAGCGCCTTGTCGTGCCAGGCCATGCGTTCGGCGTCGGCGACGAACCGTTTCGCGGCTTTGGAATGGGTGCTCATAACTTCGAATTGAGGATTTCAACGATATGGAGGGTCTTCACCGGCAGTTTCTCGCGGTCGATGATCCCCTGCATGTGCATCAGGCACGACGAATCGGCCCCGGTGATGTACTCGGCCCCGGTGTCGATGTGCCGCCGGACCTTGGCGCGCCCCATAGCCACCGACACGGCGTTCTCCTCGACGGAGAACATCCCGCCGAAGCCGCAGCACTCGTCCCGCCGCTCGGGCTCCATGACCTCGACGCCCTCGACCAGCGCCAGCAGGTCGCGGAGTTTCGACCGAAGGGGCACGTTCATCTCGCTGGGCGACGAGAGCCCCATCTTGCGCACTCCGTGGCAGGAGTTGTGCAGGCTCACCCGGTGCGGGAAACGGGCGTCCAACCGCGCAGGCTTCACCACGTCGTGCAGGAACTCGCAAATCTCCCAGATACGCGCATCGACGCACGCATGCTCCCTGTAATTGTCCAGCAACCGCGGGTAGCCCTCGCGCACGAAGACCACGCAGCTGGCCGACGGACCCACGACGTAATCGTATTTTTCGAACAGCGCGTTCATGCGTTCCGCCAGCGCCTTGGCGTCCTTTTCGAACCCCGCATTGGCCATCGGCTGACCGCAGCAGGTCTGGTCCAGCGGGTATTCGACCTCGCAGCCGACCTTGCGCAGCAGTTCGTACGACGCCCGGCCCACCTGGGGATACACCGCATTGACGTAACAGGGAATGAACAATCCGACCTTCATTCGTTTTTCCATTTTAATGCCGGCCCGAACCCTACCGAAGATACGGATTTTTCCGGGATTCGTGCATCGGCAATGACTTTCCGTCCGCTAAATTACAAAAAAAGAGGGCCCGGTATCCCGGTCCCTCCCGTTTCGGGTGCATTTTTCACTTGATCTCGATCCGTCGGGCGGCGGCAGCGGCCTCCGTCACCTTGCGTTTCGGGATCTCGATGGTCATCACACCGTTCTCGACCTTGGCCGAGATCTTGTCGCGCTCGACGTTGTCGGGCAGCAGCAGGCTCTGCTGGAACTGCGTGTAGGAAAACTCCCGGCGCAGGTAAGTGCCCTTATGCTCCTTGTCCTCCCCCTTGGACTCGTTCTTCTTCTCCATCGAGATGATCAGTTCGTTGTCCTCGTTGAGATGAACCTTGAAATCCTCCTTGGTCATGCCCGGAGCAGCCACTTCGACCTTGTATTCGTCGTCGTTCTCCAGGATGTTGACGGCCGGAGCCGTGGCGTTGCGGCGCTCTACGAGCCAATCGTTGCCCAGAAAATCGTTGAAAATGCTCGGCAGCCAGTTCTGATTACGTCTTGCAGGTACCATAGTTTTGTCCTCCTTGAATTATTTTGGTTTAACATTCGTTTCCTTTCGCCCGCCCCCTCCGGAGCGGATTCATCCCTATACGGTCAAATCCTGTGCCATGCACGAAAGAATGATAAAATGTCACGAATTGTCACAGATGCTGAAAAAATGTCCTGACAGAACGACATTGCGGCGACATTTGTTTACATTTGCGACATGGACCAAGAATCGACATTCCGGCAGGCGGTGCCCCGCGAGGCGCCCCTCATCATGCAGATCATCCGGCAGGCGCAGGCCCGGATGCGCGCGGCAGGCAGCAGCCAATGGCAGGACGGGTATCCCGCCCCGGGACATATCTCGGCGGACATCGGCCGCGGCTGCGGCTATGTGCTGTGCAGGCCCGGCGTCAGGGAATGCCGTGCGATCATCGCCTACGGCGCGGTGGCGTTCGACGGAGAACCGGCCTACGAGGCCCTCGAAGGCGAATGGCTCACCGACGGGCCTTACGTAGTGGTACACCGCATGGCCGTCGCCGACGGCGAATGCGGCAAGGGCGTGGCGGCGGAGTTCCTGCGCCATGCGGAGGAGATGGCCCGGGAACGTGGCATCGGCGCATTCCGCATCGACACCAACCATGACAACCGTCCCATGCTGCGGCTGCTCGAACGCATGGGATTCACCTTCTGCGGAAAGGTCGTCTACCGGAGCGGCGAACGGCTGGCGTTCGAGAAGAGGCTCTGAGCGGGAAGGCTCCGCGGGCAGCCATCACGGCGCGGTGCGGCGCGGCCAAGCGTGCGGCCGGGCGTGCAACCGGGCGTGCAACCGGGCAAGACCGACACCCCGCGACGCAGACTATATGCCGAGCGGATCGGCCGGTGCGGGACGTGCGGTGACGATGCTGTCAACGACGAATTTCGTGAAACCCCGCCAGGGCAGCGCACCGAAATACTCCCGGTAGTGCAATTCGAGGGTCTTGCCGCCTTGCAGCATCAGTTCGCGGGCGAGCGCCTCGTCCTCGACCGAAAATTCGAACTCATAGGACTGGATCGACCCGGCGGCCTTCGAACGGATGCCCGTCTGGATCAGCTTGCCTTCGTAAGTCTTGAAAACGAGTCCCTTGTAAACGACGTAGTTCAGTTCCCCGCTCTTCACGCCTTCGCCGAAGACGAAATAGAAGCGGAAATAGAAGAACACGGCCAGCCCGACGGCAAGCAGGACCGTGATGATGCCCCAATATTTTTTCATAACTCTTTTGTTCGGCCGCACGCGGCGGCAATCATCTGCAAAGGTAACAAAAAGCGGAACCGTTTCAAAACCCAATCGCGGCCAATGCGACAAAACATTACGGCTAATAAACGTGTCGTTACGACACCAAAGGTA
>CDZI01007608.1_pt1 | contig 10584 bp, 10 predicted proteins | sample 554811 | NCBI WGS metagenome assembly CDZI01 (sample SAMEA3182110, study PRJEB8094) | gut metagenome | biome: human; feature: gut; material: Stool; isolation source: human stools | place: Canada | collected 2013-04-23
GGTACAATGTCTTCAAAAGCGAACTCATTGCAGAAGCCTGCTTAGACAGAATCGTGCATAAAGCAGTGAAATTTGAACTCAAAGGAGAGAGCCTAAGAAAAAAATACTAACTTTGCCACCGATACTGAAGATTACAAACCAAGTGAACGGATATCACCGGAAACGGTGAACGGGGATCAGCCGGAATATGCAAATTGGAGAAATATGTAACGGTATTGAATATCCCATTACCAGATAGATTTGATATGGAAAAAACACTTTGTGTAGTTGAAAGACAATGTAAAATCAATCTTTCGGTGGAAATGCGTAACAGAATGGTGGATGCGGCTTTAGGTATGACCTCAATGGAAGCCGATTTAGCATTTTGTCTTGCCGCAGTTAAAGACGATCTAGGACAGAATGCGCCATATACGGTTTCGTCTGAAAAAGAACAAATCATAAAGAAATCAGGTATTCTTGATTATTTCCCGAAGAATGAGAGTCTAAAGGATGTTGGTGGCATGGAAATCCTTAAGGATTGGCTATTCAAAAGACAAAAAGCTTATGAAAAGAAAGCGCGAGATTTTGGATTGCAAGAACCAAAGGGACTTCTCTTATTAGGTGTTCCCGGATGTGGTAAAAGTCTTACAGCAAAGAGTATAGCTTCCTTTTGGAACATGCCCCTGCTAAGATTAGATATTGGAAAAGTTTATCAAGGACTTGTTGGTAGTAGTGAAGATAATATCAGAAAGGCTATTGTTACTGCGGAGGCAGTTGCACCTTGTGTTCTGTGGATAGATGAAATTGAGAAAGGACTCAATGGAGTACAATCAAGTGGCTCTACTGATGGCGGAGTTACCTCTCGCATATTTTCCACAATTTTGACTTGGATGCAAGAGAAAACTTCTCCTGTATTTGTAGTGGCTACCGCAAACAACATAAATCTTCTTCCTCCAGAATTACTGAGAAAGGGACGCTTTGATGAAATTTTCTTTGTTGATCTTCCAACAGCAAAGGAGAGAGAAAACATATTCTCTATTCATCTAAAGAAAAAAGGGCAAGATCCATCTCAATACCCCATAGGTATGTTTGGAAAAAAAACTGAAGGATTCAATGGTGCAGAAATAGAAGAGTGTATTAAGGAAGCAATGTTTGCAGCTTATGTTGATAATCCCGAGAGTCCAGTTCTAAATGCATCGCATATTATGGACGCAATATCAGAAACGGTTCCTTTATCAACTACAATGAAAGAGCAAATAGCTGCACTTAGAAATTGGGCTGCTACGAGAGCAAAAAATGCTTCGAGCATTGTAAAAGAAGAGCAAAAGGAAATGCCAATTCTTTTGACTCGTCCAGAATTGGAACTTGAAAGGTCATTTGATTTAAATTCCCCAATTTAAAGTTTTTACGAACGAATGGGTATGTCTTTTTTTGATTATGACATTTTAAATGGCAAATGTAGTAAGTATGAAACAAACCATTTGCACATGTACGTAGATGATAATATTGATTTGGAGAACTTGGACAATATGACATTATCTGCATATGCAACATTTGTTCATGAATATATACATTACATACAGCATATCACAAGTCTATATGGCATAAGGATGAGTGATATGTACAATAGAATGTTTGCGAAGTATCGTGATTATATAAGAAATAACGATGAAATAAATGTCCCATTAAAGTTATGGGAAACAGATGGGCACATTCATCAATTTATATTTCATTTCAACAATCTTGAAGGAACTAAAACAACAGATTTTAACATTTCCGACATAGAAATAGATGAACGTGAAATATCCATCGCAAAAAAAGAGAAAACAGCTGTATGGATAGGGTGTTATGATTTTGAAAACGACAAAGCGAAAGAACATGGATTTCAATTTGGACATCGTTGTGTCATTGAGGGTATGGCTCATGCTATTCAATCTATGATTAATAACGATGTAAGCCACGCCATAATACCCTACCATGCAGTCGAACTTATTATAAGTAAAACTATGCCTGATATAGCACAGGATAATAAGAAAATAGCGTCTATTTGTTTGTGTGCTTTGCTTTGGGATAATCCAGGCATTGGTTTCTTTGAAGTACTCAAGTTATTTAAACAGCATCCAAATTGGGATGGAAAGGACTTGTACCAATCTGTTATTCGCGATTATGCTGTTTCATATAAGGGAAAGACTATGCCTTTTTATAGACTATTGAACATTTTCTCTAATGATTTTAAAGGAAGTTTGGAAGCATTAATGGGTACGGATTTAGAATATTATTCCCAAGTTATAAATAATTGTATATTGGACTGCAGTAAATGTCAACACCAGCTTATTGATTTTTTATATGATTGTAACATATCCGATAGGGAGATTTTCAAAGAGAAACTATTAAATCACTACGGGTATCCTTTTATAGATGGAAAGAATCAGAGTGTACTTCCAAAAAATATGGTCGGTGGAAAAATGTCTGCATACAAAGAGTCAGCGATATTGTATGGAGTAGAACTAATTATGGCGAGATTATTAACGTATAACAAGAAAAAAGAATGCAGACGTTATCCTATATGTTCATCAACGATGTTTTTAGAAGATGCGAAATGTGATGCTACTGAAGAATGTCTTTCTACCCAGTGGAAAAAGAATAAACCATGTATTTTTACCGAAACACTAAGGTATTTTGGGATAAAAGACAAAAACTATCAAGATAAAATATGAAAATACTTGAACACGACCTACAACAATACCTCCTCCGTGAGTACCCACAAGAAAATGCTCGCTGTGAATGGAAGGAATTTAAAAATTTGAAGAACTCGTTCTGTGGGGACGAGAAAAATGATGTTATATCCTACGTATCGGCTATCGTCAATATGGAGGGAGGGCATCTTGTGCTTGGAGTTAAGGATAAGACGCTTGAAATTGTCGGGACAGATATTTCGAGACTTACTTTCAATGGGCAACCTGCAAACACACAGTCGGCAACGTTCAAACTTACAGAACAATGCACTTATCTATCATCGGAAGGTCTAAGCATCGAAGAATTTGTAACTGATGATACAAACAAGCGAGTATGGATAATACATATTCCAAAACACTTGCCTCGTCGCCCAGTCCTTGCTCACAAGAAGGCATGGCAGCGGATAGAAGATTCTTTGGTTGAAATGACTAGCGAAAGGATGAGTGTCATCCTCGAAGAGTCTATCTATACTGCAAAGGATTGGTCAGCGGAAATTGTACCAGATGCTACAATAGACGATTTGGATGAGGTTGCCATTGCCAAGGCTCGAATGATGTTCAAGAAGGTTCATAGTCGCATACCTACGGAAGAAGTGAATGCTTGGAATGTCCAAACGTTCCTAAGCAAGTGTGGATTGACAAGGAACGGTGGTATTACTCGGGCTGCAATCATCTTGTTGGGCAAATACGAATCCGCTTTCAAACTTCGCCCATCCGTAGCGCAGGTTACTTGGACACGCAGAGACAAGAATCAAGAAGTGGTTGACTACGAACACTTCACTGTACCTTTTATATTAACGGTGGACGAAATTCTATCAAAGATTGAGAATCTGACATTACGTGAGATGCCTGGAGGCACGCTTTTCCCCGACACGATGAAGCAGTATGACGACTATACCATTCGTGAGGCTCTTCATAACTGTATTGCCCATCAAGACTACACTCTTCAGCAGCGTATTAATTTTGTAGAAAATCCAGGTTACTTGTATTACTCCAATGCTGGCACATTCATTCCCGGTACTCTAGAGAATGCTTTGAAAAACGAAGAGCCTCAGACGCATTTTCGTAATGAATGTCTTTGTAGGGCTATGGTTGACTTCAATATGATTGATACCGTAAGCCGTGGTATCAAAAAAATGTTCAATGAGCAATGGCGCAGACATTTTCCTATGCCAGACTATGAGATTGACCAAGTTAAGAAGAAAGTGGTTGTCCGTATCTATGGCAATGAAATCAACAAACGATACACTGATTTGTTGAAGACAAACGACACTCTTTCTCTATGGGATTGCATCTCGCTTGACGCAGTACAGAAAGGAAGAACTATTCATGAAGACGTTGCCCTAGACTTGCTAAAACGTGGACTTATAGAAGGTGAGGCTCCACATTACAGCATTTCTCTTAGCATTGCAAAGAATACTAACCAACTGCCTTCTTATACAAAATCGAAAGGATTGGATAAGGAGAGGTTGCGCCAAATGGTTCTACAATATCTCAGCAATGCAGGAGACGAAGGTGCCAAGCGAGACAGTATATACGAATATCTCAAAGATGTGCTTCCTGCTAATAAGACGGAAGAGCAACAACTTCGCTATGTTGGCAGACTATTAGTAGAATTATATGAAGAAAAACAGATAGACAGAATAGGGTTGAGGTGGATATTGAAAGATAACAATCGGTCGGTTAAATTATAATCCGACCGAAAAATCCCCAATCCGACCGAAAATCCGACCGTTTGACGATGTTCCGACCGAAAACAGCCCAATAGAACGGTATGTCTGACACAGATATTCAATACAAACCCAAAGAAAAGGAAATATGTTATTAGGAAACAAGATAAGGTCTCTTAGAGACGAACAAGGAATATTGCAACGCCAAGTGGCTGCATACTTAGAAATAGACACACCCATGTTCAGCAAGATTGAACGTGGGGATAGACGAGCAAAGAGAAGTCAAGTAATTCAGATGGCAACATACTTCAAAGTAGATGAGAAGGAAATGCTCACCCTTTGGCTTGCTGACAAAATTATAAACGATTTAGAGGGTGAAGATGAATTGAAACTTACAGCCATTGAAACCGCCAAATCCGAGTTAATGGATGTTAATCGCTGATTTGCAGCAAACAATTCATCTTCTGATATAAACAACACAAGATTGATTTCTTGCAGACAATGGGAACTTTATGGTATCATTTACGCTTGATGCCATAAAGTTTCTTTTGATTTACAGATATTTACAAAATACATACTGGTTCAAGCGTGGGAACTGTACTTGTTGCTCGTCCCACACTCTAAAGGCTCTCGCATTGCCCTGTTCGTCGAAACGAGCAACGCCGAAAGCCCCACGCCGATAGTATTATATAACTCACCCTTTCCCTCTTGGTATAAAGGTAGGAACCAAGAGGGTATAAAAGGGCTATACATATATACACCCGAGGGCATCCACCGTTGCTTTGTTTTTGACGAACAGTTTGAATTTGCGAGATTCTTAGAGTGTCAAAACCAAAGCGTCAAGTAAACGCCTTTCAATAATATGTCTTGTTTCCCTCCACATCCCTTATCATCGGCGTGGAAAGGAAACATCACAAAGATATAAACTTTCTATTGAATTTATCTTTTTCCCTTTAAAAGTTTTTTATCAAGAAGATCAGAAAGGGAATGTTTCCGGATTTTGGCGAGTACCACACTCCACTCGCAGTCTCAGACTAAACAATCTTTAATGCAGCCATGTTGCTACCAATTTATCTACTTCTGCCTGTGTATATATACGTCCGGCCTTGTAATCCTCTTCTGAACGCATGACCAGATCATGCTCAACTTCGGTAAGCACATAAGGAGTTGTTTGTTGATACACAACATTAGAATCCTGCATTTTCATAGAGGATGGTTTGTCTGATGATTGTTGATATTTTTTCTTTGTCATATCCTAATAACAACTTTCTGATACTGAGAACATCACAAAGATATAAACTTTTTCTTTGCTTTACTATTTTGTGTCAGAAAAAAGTAGGGGAGGAGGAATAGGCTAAAGGTTGGGAATAAAAATAATCCGCCATTCGATGTCTTTCTCCGTTGAAAGGATTGAATGACGGATTGTTTGTTTCGTTTTATTTCGGTTAATCTTTCCGGATAGCCGGTATAATAGAGAGCAGATAAAGAACGCCGATACTCATAACGGCAACGGCTCCTACCTGTGACTGCATCCAGTCGGATACGATACCCATGAAGAGTGGGAAGATTGTTCCTCCAAACAAACCCATGATCATCAAACCGGATACTTCATTCTTACGGTTCGGCAAGTGTAATAATGCACGGGTAAATAGCATGGAGAAGATGTTGGAGTTGCCTAAACCAACCAAGGCAATGCAGACATAGTGGGCGGCTAGCGATTGCATCGTAAACAATCCGATCATGGCTGCAACCATCATCAGAACACTGACAGTGAATACTTTCTTCATGGGAAAGTAAGCGAGCAGGAAGGCGCCACTGAAACAGCCGATGGTTCTGAACAGGAAATATACACTGGTGGCAAGTCCGGCACCGGTAAGAGTCATGTCCAGACGTTCCATTAATAACTTGGGTGCTGTCAGATTCAATCCGACGTCTATACCTACATGGCAAATGATACCTAAGAAAGAGATCAAAACCACCTTATCTGCCAGTAAGGCAAAACATTCACCGAAGGTAGAACTCTTGGTCTCTACAGACGAACTCTCATCGATGTGTGTCATACCCAGCAGGACGCAAGCGATAACAGCAATAACCAAAAAGATGAGGAATAACAGTTTCCAATTTCCCCACGATACGGCTGCCCAACCGGCGATGATAGGAGCCAGGAATGAGGCAATCGCCTTGACAAACTGTCCTAAGGTCAAGGTACTGGCCAAACGATTCCCGCTGACGATATTCGACAAGAGAGGATTCAGAGATACTTGCATCAGTGTATTTCCGATGCCTAGTAGCGAAAAGGAAATCAACATGCTGGCAAACGAATAGTTGAGCATGGGCAACAAAAGGGCTACCGCTGTCACTACAATACTGAGTAAAACCGTTTTCCGCTGACCAATCTTATTCATCAGCATACCTGTCGGTACAGAGAATATCAGAAACCAGAAGAATACCATGGATGGCAACAGATTCGCCAAGGTATCTGATAATTGGAAGTCCGCTTTAACATAATTCGTTGCGATACCGACCAGATCAACAAACCCCATCGTAAAGAAGGAGAACATCACCGGGATCAGCATCCAGATCATACTTTTTTGTTTTGTACTCATGACGTTATTTATTTTTTAGGGTAAACAGGCCAAGCTCCATCTTTTGTGCAGACAAAAGCTGCTGTCTCGACAGCTGTCTGATGAGCTTCTTTCAATGATTTTCCAGACAAGATAGAACAAACAAAGGCACCTGAGAAAGAATCGCCTGCACCAACCGTATCGGCAACCTTCACTTTCGGTGTGTTGATTGTTGATTTCTCGTTTTCTGAATAGATTGTGCTATAACGGCTTCCGGCAGTCAGGACCAAATACTTCAAGCTGTATTCTTGCATGATGCGATGGCAACATGTATCTTCATCTCCTTCAAGCTTAAACATCGGGCGGAACATCTCGAGTTCTTCGTCATTCAGTTTAAATACATTCGCCTGTTGAAGCAAATCTTTTATCAATTCTTCGGAATAATATTTCTGACGAATGTTGATATCGAAGAAACGTAAAGCCGATTCAGGAGTATAAGAAAGCAATGTATTCAGGGTTTTTCTTGATTCCGGACTGCGCTGGGCCAAGGTTCCGAAACAAACTGCATCTGCTTTCTTCACGATATGAATGGCTTCCTCTGTCAGAGGAATATGATCCCAGGCAACACCTTCCACAATGTTATATGTCGGGATACCGTTGTTGAGTTCTACAAGTACAGTTCCAGTCGGATAATCAACTGTTGCTATGCAATGGCCGATACCGTTTTTGTCAAGTTCCTGAAGGATTTCTGTTCCTGCCAGGTCATTGCCAACAGCACTGATTGCATAACCTTCAGCTCCCAGCTGAGTTGCATGATAAACAAAGTTTACAGGAGCACCACCGGCTCTTTTCCCTGTAGGCAGAACATCCCATAGAAGTTCGCCTATTCCTACGATTACAGGTTTTTTATTTTCCATATATATTCAGATTTTGTTTTTTGTCATTTTCAATACACTTAGATTCCGTAAACCTCTGCGGCTTCAACTTCAAATGTTCCTCCTTCACCGAAAAATTCCCATTGAGTATATGGTTCTGTCGGGAAAACAAGATTGGTCATAGCTACCTTTCCGCCATTCAGGAATATCTCAACAGAGCATTTGTCAACAAATATCCTGAAATCATATTTCTTGTCAGTTGGAAGTTTTCCCCATGTTGCCAAAGCAAAATCATTTACATAATTGATAGCATTGGTCTTTCTGTTATCATGATTCTCTTTTGCATGAGGAGCACTCTTTTCGCCAAAGTCCACCAAGCCACTGTTTACCCTGTCCATAACAAGTTTTTTATCAGCAAGATCAAGATATATTTTCACATTCTCACCTTTGGAATTCTTCAACGTAAATCCGGCTTTCTTCGCATTCAATGGGTTGATGGAAACATTAAGTTCATATGTTCCTTTGTTACCGTCAATCAACTCGCCTGCATCATGTTTACCATCAACTTTAAACGGTTCTAGTTTGTTTGAAGTCCCGTTCCTCAATGTTGATAATTCATCAACAGGAGTCGAAGCCATATAAATATGACCATCTTCTGAATAAAGGCTCAATTCACGAGGTAAACCTTGTGCACTGCGGAACTGCTTTGTTGGCACAATGTTGGCATATTGCCAGTTCGACATCCACGGCATTGCTATCACACGGTCACCGGTATTTGAGAATGTAACCGTTGCATAATGGTCTTTTCCCCAGTCCATCCATTTTGTATATTCTTTGGGTGTATCACATGTGAACTTTGTTCCGTCAAAATCTCCGACAAAATATTCGGTTGCTGAGCCTCCAAACATACATCCGGGATTAACATTCACAATCATCACCCATTTCTTCTTGTCCGGATTACCGTCAACAGGCAATTCAAAGAAGTCTGGACATTCGAATTGGTTCGGTTGTATTCCATAACCTTCACCAAAACAGCTCATATAAGTCCAATCTTTCAAATCAGAAGAAGAGTAGAAACGCATTTCCTTGTCTGCAGAAACTATCATCACCCATTTCTTCTGAGGTTCATACCAGAATACCTTTGGGTCACGGAAATCACGTAAACCGTCGAAGGGAGTAAGAATAGGATTGTTCTGGTATTTAGTGAAGCTTTTTCCATTGTCAGTACTATAGGCAAGACACTGTATCTGTCCGTTTTTATCGCTGGCTGAAGTGTAGAAAGCAACAATAGCTCCTTCTCCAAATCCTGCAGTATTGTTTTTATCAACTACTGAACTTCCGGAAAAAATATGTCCCATTGTGTCGCGTTCCAAAGCAACAGGCTGTTGTTCCCAATTCACCAAATCTCGGCTCACGGTATGTCCCCAGTGCATATTTCCCCACATGGATCCATAGGGATTATACTGATAGAACAAATGGTACACTCCGTCTTTGTAAACCATTCCATTAGGGTCGTTCATCCAACCGAAGGAAGGCGTGAAGTGATATACCGAGCGGAAAGGTTCAACATTGTCTGTATTGAATGTGTCACTAAGTGCTATTTCTTTCCAAGTCACACATTCTTTGTCAATATTGCTTATACGCAATGTCACGTTTTTATCTTGAGGAAGTTCGAAAGGCACACAATAGTCTACTTTATTTCGTGCCAAACGAATATCCATATCAACTTCGCCTGTTTCTTCATCAAGCAAACATACTTTTGTTTCATTGGCCTTTTCTTCAATAGGTAGCAATATATATTTCGTTGGCTTATCAATAGAAATAATAGCTGTATTATCAGACTGCCAATCTACTTTATAAGCGATTTTATCAGATGACGTACAAGAAGAAGCTAAACAAAGTGCCAATAGGCTTAAAAGTCCATAATTTGAAATTCGTAACATAATCAATGATATTAAGATTTAATTGCGACAAATATACTTATTCTAAAATTCAATCGCTATAACAAATGAAACAAAAGATATAATATTTGTATCATCGATGAATACATATTGAAAATCAGGCTTTATATACATAAAGATTTAGATATTTTGCATTTCAGTAGGTGTTTTCCCATATACTATTCTGAAACATTTGGTGAAATATGCCGGAGATGAAAAACCACATTTGTACGCAATTTCACTTATCGTATATTGGTTCTGTTGCAATAGTTCCAAGGCTTTTTCCAGACGATAATTCCTTAACGACTCAACAGGTGAGAGTCCTGTCAGTTCCTTGACTCTGCGATAAAGATGACCTCGGGACAAAGCAAGTTCTTCACTTAATCTTTCTACCCCGAAATTAGAATCGGAATAAAAGAGCTCGAGTTTCTGCATATATTGACGCAAAAACAATTCATCTGTCGTAAGCATATCATCCGGACGTTTGTCTTCCTTTTGCTGCGACTTTACTAAATTCTCGAAATTCTTTTTCCATTTTCTTCTTTCCTCAATGAGTGAAGCTATGCGTACTTTCAGATAATTTATATGGAAAGGTTTCTGAATATATCCATCAGCACCTTCCGATATTCCGTGAATCTGTTGTTTGATGTCGGTAAGAGCGGTGAGCAACAAGACTGGAATATGCGCTGTTGACCAATAGTGTCCAAAATAATTTTGCGATAAAATAAAAAAAGGAAGTAGAACTAAGGTAAAATGACTACCTTAGTAGTGAGCTACCAACTCTACTACTTCCTATGGCAAATATAACACTTTTTGCGCAG
>CDZI01061950.1_pt1 | contig 10489 bp, 5 predicted proteins | sample 554811 | NCBI WGS metagenome assembly CDZI01 (sample SAMEA3182110, study PRJEB8094) | gut metagenome | biome: human; feature: gut; material: Stool; isolation source: human stools | place: Canada | collected 2013-04-23
TCACCCGTTAGAACGTGCCCATGCCGAGCACACAACAGAAACGGCCCCTGCCTTCACGGGGGCCGTTTTCGTTGACGGACACGACGTCAGGCGGCTTCGGCTTCGAGGGCGCGCTCCTCGAACCTGCGCTTGATGCGCTTCATGAGGCGCACGTAGAGGTAGAGCAGCGGCACGACGGTGACGGCCCAGCTGATCGGATAGACGATCATCAGGGTCACGTAGTCGGGGCTTGCCGCGAAGACGGTCCAGACCCAGATGAGGCGCACGGAGCACACGCAGATGAGGGTCGCCATGGCGGGCGGCATCGAGTAGCCGTAGCCTCGCATGGCGCTCGAGGAGACCTCCATGAGCACGCTGATGGGCTCGAAGCTCGCCACCCAGAAGATGCGCGCCATCGCGAGCTCGACGACAGCCGGCACGTCCGTGAAGAGTCCGAGCATCGTGCGTCCGAAGACGAGCACGAGCGCCACCATCAGGACGGTGGCGACCATGTTGAGGCCCGTGGCGACGTAGGTCGCGCGCTTGCAGCGCTCGAGGTTCTTCGCGCCGTAGTTCTGGCTCACGAAGGTCGTGGCGGCCAGACCGAAGGCGTTGATGAAGCAGTAGATGTTGATCTCGATCGTGAAGGCCGCGACCGAACCCGCCATGGCGTCCGCGCCGAGACTGTTGATGGCGGACTGGATGACGAGGTTCGAGATCGAGAAGACCGCGCCCTGAAGGCCCGCGGGCCAGCCGATCCTCACCATCGGGCGCAGCGCCGTCATGTCGATCCGGAACACCTCGCGCGGCTCAATGTGAAGCGGGCCATCGGCCGTTATGAGGCTGAAGAAGAGGAGCGAGGCGGCGAGCGCGTTGGCGAGGACGGTCGCGAGCGCAACACCCGCCGTTCCCATGCCGAAGACGAGCACGAAGAAGAGATTGCCCGCAATGTTGACGAGGGTCGCCGCCACCAGCGCCCAGAGCGGCGTCTGCGTGTCGCCCTGGCTTCGCATCACAGCGGCGAGGAAGTTGTAGATCGCAATGAAGGGCATGCTGAGAAGATAGACGCGCAGATAGGTGAGCGCATCGTCTCTCACGGCCTCGGGCACCGACAGCCAGTCCATGGCGGGCCCCGCGAAGCACTCGCCGACGATCGCCGTGCCTATGCCGAAGATCACCGCCGTGGCGAGCGCCGTGTGCACGGCCCTGTTCGCCCGCTCGGGCTCCTTCATGCCGAGCAGCCTCGCCACCACGACGTTGGCGCCGAGCGCAAGACCCATGCAGAACGCAATGATGAGGCCGATGACGGGCACGTTGTTGCCCACGCCCGCCATCGACTCGTTCGAGACGAAGCGCCCGAGCACCGCAACGTCGGCAGCGTTGAAGAGCTGCTGGAGCATGCCTGTGAAGGCGAGGGGCAGGGCGAAGACGATCATCTTGTCCCAGATCGATCCGTTGAGCATGTCGATCTTCTTGTTCTTGCGGCGCATATCCTTGCGTTGTCCTTTGGCTGGCTGTTGTTCTGCCGTCGGGTCCGGCACTTTCGTTCTTCCGTTCATTCTACCGCCCCCTCCCGCCCTTCCAAGAGTCCCGAAACGAGCGCGGAGCAGTCTTTTGAGCGACCTCACCCGCGCTTGGCGCGTCGGCCCTTCGCGGCGAGGCGATAGCGCTGCCTCGGGTTCTGGCGCGCCTCGGTGGGCTCGATGACGCCCGCCTCCACAAGACGCTTCACGCGCTTGGCGGCCGTCTGGCGGGAGACGCCCGCAAGGAGCGTGATCTCCTTGACCGAAAGACTGCCCGCCTCCGCGAGCCTCTCCCTGAGAATCGTCTCGAAGTCGGCCTGATCCGCACCCGCCAAAGGCGCTGCGGACTCGTCCGGAGCCTCCGCCCTCACCTCTTCTCTTATGTCGGCTTTTTCCTCCTCGGCCGCCTTTGCGAAGATGACCGTGAAGGCGGCGGGCGTGGTTTCGACGCGCACGGCGAGGCCGTCGGCCCCGCAGCCGAGGATCGCGGCAAACCCGAAGCCCGTGCCTTCGGCGGCGAGGCCGCCTGCGAGCGGCGTGAGGGAAAGCATGCGCGCGAGCCTTTCGTTTCGGCTCGCCCTGAGGCCCGCGTCCGAGGCGAGCGCCTCGGGCGCCATGCCGAAGAGTCCGCCCGGGCTCCTGATGTCGACGGCGTCCTCGAAGACGCGCACCCGCACGGGCATGCCTCGTCCTTCAGGCGAATAATCCCTGTGCTCAAGGGCGTTGACGAGCGCGGCGCGAAGGGCTCGGGCGAAGGCCCCATCCGTCGTTTCCGCGGCGGGCGCCCACGACGCCATGACGATCCTCTCCGCCTCCGCGGCCATTTCGGCGGCGGGGCCGGGCACGGGCTTCATGAAGAGCACTCTGCGGCCCTCGTCCGCGCCGTCGCCCCTCGGTCCCTCGAGGACCGACACCTCGAGCACGAGCCTCGGAAAATGCTTCTGCGGGAAGATCGAGCCGGCGACAAGGCCGCCGAGCGTCGGGCAGATCCTGCCGTCGACGCGGGTGAGGACGCCGAGCTGCATCAGGGCCGTCTCGTCGGAGAGTCTCGCGAAGACGTTCGGATGACGCTCCCTCGCAAAGCCGAGCATCGCGGCGATCCGCTCGGCCTCGAGCTCGTCGGGATTCGCGTGCTCGACGGGCTCAATGTCAAAGAGCGGCGGACAGCGCTCCTCCATCATGCGGTAGCGCTCATAGGCGGTCAGAGGCCTGGTGCCCTCGTCAGTTCTCAGAAAGGCGCCCGCACGGCCCGCGCCCTGCACGCGGGCGGGCCTGCGCCTGCGGTCGACCTCATGCACGCGCAGCCAGGCGACGGGCCGTCCGTCAACGGACGCAATCCCCGCCTCCGCGCGCACCTCAGGCTCCACCGCCCCGAGCGCCCCGCGAAGGGCCTCGACCGCCGCCTCGGCATCGAACCCCACCGCAGACCGCCATCCGTCCTCAGGATCGGGGCCGATCAGAATCCATCCGCCCGCCGTGTTCGCAAGGGCCGAAACCGTCGCTGCAAGACTCTCGTCGGGCGCCTTGAGCACCTCGACGCTCCTGCGCAGATTCGCGCCCCTCATGAGACGCGCCAGCACGCCGCCCGCGTCCTCATTCCCGACTTCAGACATGCCGTCCTCCCGACTTGACAAATCAACTGTAAACCCTTCCGCCGGGGTGCACTCCGTCCGCTCCCACAGCCCCGTCGCGCAACCGGAAATGGCCCCGCGACAGCTCAAACTGTAAACATGCGGTACCGGAACTGTCAACCCCGCCCGCTGACAGTAACGCATACTTTAAACTACAGATCAGACATATTTTACCTTTACACTTGCCGACTCTCTTCCTCCGGCCGGCTCACGGAAAAGCATCCCGGTCATTTCCACTCATGACTGTAAACCACGCCAAACCACCTTTCCACCCTTTACAGTTGCAATTCCTCCGTCACTCGAAAATGCATCGTCATGCAACAACTGGAGCTTCAGCTCGACGGGTTCCGATGCGCTTGTCTTCAGAGCCTGCGAGCCCGCCGTCTCGCCCCGAAGGACGGGCTGAACGCTGGTCGAAGATACTTTGCGAGCTGATTTTCATCGAGCGGCCTCGGCGCATTTTGAGGCCCTCTTTGGCGCGAAGACCGTACGTCCCCTTGAAGTGGCCTTCAAAATGCACCATGCCGCAAAGGACGTTCTGATCCTCGAACCGATCCTTCGGGTATGGGCTGCACGAGGTTCCATCATCCCGGATACCTCAGGCGCGCCCGCGTACTCGGAGCCGCGGACGTCGTCGAGCGCTTCATCGTGAAGCAGTCCTGAAAACAATTCGGGCGCCCGCAGCATCTGCCGCAGGCGCCCGAATTGTTCTTGCCCGTCCCTCGACGGCGCCCTTTCCGGGCTTAGCCGCAGACCCAGAGGGCCGTGCGGTAGACGACGAAGGCGAAGGCGTAAGCGAGGAGCGTGTAGGCCACCCACAGGACAGCCGGCGCCTTCCAGGTGCCCATCTCGCGCTTGATGGCGGCGAGCGTCGCGAAGCACGACGGGCTGAAAACGAAGAAGGCGAGGAAGGAGAGGCCCATCGGGATCGTCCAGCTGTGCTGCAGGATCGGCACGAGGGCGTCCTCCGCGTCGCTCGCGGTCGCGTAGAGCGTGCCGAGCACCGAGACGGCCACCTCGCGCGCGCCCATGGCGGGAACGAGCGAGATGCACATCTGCCAGTTGAAGCCGATCGGCGCAAAGAGGGGCTCCAACGCGCGGCCGAGCATGCCCGCGAAGCTGTAGTTGATCGCGGGATCGGTCGCGCCGGCGGGCGCGCCCGGGAAGGTCGTCAGCACCCAGAGGAAGACCGTGAGCGCCAGAATGATCGTGCCCACCTTCTGCAGATAGATGCAGGCGCGCTGCCAGAGGCCGTGCGCGAGCGCGTCGATGCGCGGCAGGTGGTAGCTCGGCAGCTCGAGCATCAGCGTGCGGTTCTCGCCCTTGCCCGTCGTGTGCTTGAGGATCCAGGCGACGACGAGCGCGCCCACCATGCCGAGACAGTAGAGCGCGAAGAGCACGAGGCCCTGCAGGCCCACGCCCCAGACGGAGACGTCGGGCACGAAGGCCGCGATCATCACGGCGTAGACGGGCAGCCTCGCGCCGCAGGTGAGCAGCGGCGCAATGGCGATCGTCGCCCAGCGGTCGCGCTGGTTGCCGACGATGCGAGCCGCCATGATGGCGGGCACCGCGCAGGCGTAGCCCGAGAGAAGCGGCAGGAAGGAGCGGCCCGAAAGGCCCACCGAGCCCATCGTGCGGTCAAGCAGGAACGCCGCTCGCGGCAGGTAGCCCGACTCCTCCATCAGCAGGATGAAGAAGAAGAGGATCAGGATCTGCGGCAGGAACACCACCACGCCGCCCACGCCGCCGATGACGGCGTCGACGAGCAGGTCCTTCACGAACCCGTCGGGCAGGTGCTCGGCGCACAGCTCCCCGAGCATGTTGAAGCCCTCCTCGATCCACTCCATCGGATAGGCGGACCAGGCGAACACCGCCTGGAAGACGAAGAAGAGGATGATCATCAGGATCGTCACGCCGAGCCAAGGATTGAGCACGACGCGGTCGATGCGGTCGGAAAATTCGTCGGGGAAGATCTTGTCAAGCCCGAGCTTGCGCAGGATCCTGTTGAGGCGCGCAAGGTCGTCCTCCTCGGTCGCCTCGGGCACCCAGGACGACCAGGCGGACGGGTCGGAGAGAAGCTCGGTGAGCCTGTCGATGCCCTGCTTGCGCACGGCGATCGTCTCGACCACGGGCACGCCGAGCTCGCGCGAGAGGTCCTCGGCCTTGAGCTCGATCCCGCGGCGGCGCGCGAGGTCCATCATGTTGACCGCCACCACGGCGGGGAGCTTCAGGCGCTGCGCGGCCATGACGAGCTTGAGGCCGCGCCTCAGGTTCGTCGCATCAAGCACGCAGACGACGAGGTCGGGCCTGCGCTCGCCGCGCGCGACGCCCTTGAGGACGTCGACCGTCACCTTCTCGTCGGGCGAGCGCGGATGAAAGGAATAGGTGCCCGGAAGGTCGAGCACGCGGATCTTCTCGGGCGCGCCGATGAGTTGGCCCTCGACGCGCTCGACGGTCACGCCCGCATAGTTGGCGACCTTCTGCTTCGAACCCGTCAGAATGTTGAAGAGCGACGTCTTGCCGGCGTTCGGATTGCCGAGCATCGCGATGAGCGGCCCGGACGGATAGATGTCAACGGTGGAGACGGCCATCAGTCGCGCCTCCTCACCTCGATGCAGCGGGCCTCGACCAGCCTCAGCGCAAACGTCGAGACGCCGATGCGGACCGCGATCGGATCGCCGCCCAGAGCGGCCTTCTGCAACACCACGCACGGTTCGCCCGCGGTGAAGCCGATTTCCTCAAGCCAGATCTCCCAGTCTTCGGGAGCGCCTTCGGCATGGACGCCGACCACCTCGAGCTCGTCTCCGATGGCGGCCTTGTCCAGAGTGAATGTGTCGGACATTTTTATATATGGGGGGCTGATCCTTCGTGCCTCGGGCCGCCTCAGGGGTTCGGAAGCCCGGGTCCAGCCCCGTGGGTGAGGGCTGAGAAGGAAAATGATTCTCTTTTAGGTGACTCGCATTTTACCCGTTTGCGCAGCCGTCGGCTCGATTCCCTGAAAAAATTCCTCGCCCACTTGGACCGCCTCCGCCTCCCGAAGAGGCGCGCTGTCACCCAAAAATGACAGTTTTCCCTTACGACGAATACTCCCAAGGGGGTATTTGCACCCATTTCACCCTAGTCAATCTGATGTATAACCCTTGAAAATCAATGGGTTAGAATGAAAGAATCCCCTGCCATTCAATGCGGTTCGCGCCTGACGCCGAACCCGCCTCACCAACGGAGTTCCCCCCTGATGACCGAGATGACCGCTCCCGCGCGCGTTCGCGAGATTCCCTATAACTACACGTCGCTCTCGGACCGCGAGATTGTGATCCGTCTCCTGGGCGAAAAGGCCTGGGACACGATTGAGTCTCTTCGCGGCTCTCGCCGCACCGGCCGTTCCGCCCGCATGCTCTTCGAAGTGCTCGGCGACATCTGGGCGGTCGAGCGCAATCCCTATCTGGTCGACGACCTGATCGTGCACCCGAAGCGCCGCAAACTGCTCGTGCGCGAGATGAGCCGCCGCCTCGAGGCCGTTCGCCAGCGCGCCGAGGGCAATGCCGACGTGCTTCGCCTCGTCTCCGAGGCGAGCGCCGCCGTGTGCCGCTTCGACAACAGCTTCCCGAAGCTCATCGAGCGCCGTGTCGAAGTGAAGCGCCGTCTGTCCGCGATCACCGATCCGGACAACATCCGCTTCGACGGCTTTGCGCGCGTCACGCACGTCACCGACGCCACCGACTGGCGCATCGAGTATCCGTTCGTCGTCCTCACGCCCGACCGCGAGGAGGAGATCGCGCCCCTCGTGCGCGCGCTCTTCGAGCTCAAGCTCACCATCATTCCGCGCTCGGGCGGCACGGGCTACACGGGCGGCGCCGTTCCGCTGCACCCCGACACGGCCGTGATCAACATGGAGAAGTTCGACCACCACAGCGGTCCCGTCATGCGCCGCCTGCCGGGCGTCGAGGGCGAGCATCCCGTGATTGAATGCGGCGCGGGCTGCGTCACCCGCCGCATCGAGGAGGCCGCGGCCGCCGCAGGCCTCGTCTTCGCGGTCGACCCCGCCTCGGCCGACGCCTGCTGCATCGGCGGCAACGTCGCCATCAACGCGGGCGGCAAGAAAGCCGCCCTCTGGGGCACGACGATCGACAACCTCGCCTGGTGGAAGATGGTCGACGTCAACGGCCGCATGATCCGCGTCGAGCGCGTCAACCACAACTTCGGCCGCATCCACGAGGTCGAGACCGCCGAGTTCGACATCCACGAGCTCTCCGACGAGGGCGCGGTCGTCAGGACAGAGCGCCTCTCGATTCCGGGCCGCACCTTCCGCAAGGCGGGCCTCGGCAAGGACGTCACCAACAAGCTTCTCAACGGCCTGCCCGCCATCCAGAAGGAAGGCACGGACGGCATCATCGTGAGCGCCGCCTTCGTGCTGCACCGGATGCCCGACTTCGGCCGCACGGTCTGCCTCGAGTTCTACGGCACCGTGGCCGAATCCACGCCCGCCATCGTCGAGGTGCGCGACTTCGTGCGCGGCCATCCGACGGTCGAGCTTGCGGGTCTCGAGCACATCGACTGGCGCTACGTGCGCGCCGTCGGCTACCGTGCCAAGCTCGAGGGCCGCGGCATGCCCAAGATGGTGCTTCTCGCCGACATCGTCTCCGACAACGAAGCCGACCTCGACGCCGTGGCCGAACGCTGCTGTGAAATGGCGCGCGCCCGCGGCGGCGCGGGCTTCATCGCCCGCACGTCCGCCGATCGCAAGGCCTACTGGAAGGAGCGCTCCCGCACGGCAGCCATCGCCAAGCACACCAACGCCTTCAAGCTCAACGAGGACGTCGTCATTCCGCTCGAGCGTCTCGGCGAATACTCCGACGAGATCGAGCGCATCAACATCGAGTTCTCCTTCAAGAACAAGATCCGCATCGCGAGCGCCTTCATCGAGCGCCTCGCCGACACCGCGCTCGACGAGCGTCCCGGCATCACCTTCGCGCGCGACCTCGCGGCCCGCGTCAGGACCCGCTGGGAGGAAATGCGCGCCGCCATGGACGGCGACGCTACGCCCTATCTCGCCGAAGGCGTCGAGCCCCGCGAGGGCGAGACCGTGTTCCTCGCCATGCGCGACGGACGCCTTCGCATCTCCGTCAAGCGCGAGATCCTCGAGATCCTCGCCGCGGCGCTGCCCGCCGACGTGATGGCCGAGCTTCACGCGCTCCACAAGAAGCACGTGAGGAGCCGCCTCTTCGTCGCGCTCCACATGCACGCGGGCGACGGCAACGTCCACACGAACATCCCCGTCAACTCCGACGACTACGGCATGATGCAGGACGCAGAGCACACGCTCGGGCGCATCATGAGCTGCGCCGTGAAGCTCGGCGGCGTCATCACGGGCGAGCACGGCATCGGCCTCACGAAGTTCGAGTTCGTCACCGACGAGGAGCTTCGTCCCTTCCGCGAATGGAAGAACAGGATCGACCCCGAGGGCCGCTTCAACAAGGGCAAGCTCATGCCGGGCGGCGGCCTCGAGCGCGCCTACACGCCCTCGTTCGAGCTCTTCCGCGCGGAGTCCCTCATTCTCGAAAATTCGGGCCTCGGCGCCATCTCGCAGTCCGTCAAGAGCTGCCTGCGCTGCGGCAAGTGCAAGCCCGTCTGCACGACGCACGTCCCGCGCGCCAACATGCTCTACTCGCCGCGCAACAAGATCCTCGCGCTCGGGCTGATGACGGAGGCCTTCCTCTATGAGTCGCAGACCCGCCGCGGCCTTTCGCTCAAGCACTTCAACGAGCTCGTCGATCTGGCCGACCACTGCACGATCTGCCACCGCTGCGTCAAGCCCTGCCCCGTCAAGATCGACTTCGGCAAAGTGACCACCGCCGTCAAGGCCTTCCTCAACCGCTCGGGCCACAGGGATCTCAATCCCGTCGCGCTCGCGGGCGGCGCGCTCGTCGACGCCGTCAACCCGATCGCCGTGCGTGCGCTCCATGCAGGCGCCGTTCGCGCGGGCTTCTCGCTGCAGCGCCTCGGCAACGAGCTCGCCGAGAAGTACCTCGCCGCGGACCTTGCGCGCATTCGTGAAAAGCCCGCCAACACCACGGGCCGTCCGAGCCTCAAGGGCCAGGTGATCCATCTCGTCTCGACGCCGCTTCCGGGCCGCATGCCCAGACAGACCATGCGCGCCGCGCTCGGCATCGAGGACGAGGTCACGATCCCGATTCTTCGGCGTCCCGACATGCCCGCCGACACCGAGGCCGTCTTCTACTTCCCGGGCTGCGGCTCCGAACGCCTCTTCGGCGACGTGGGCCTCGCCGTCGAGGCGATGCTCATGCACGCGGGCGTCCAGACCGTGCTCCCGCCGGGCTACCGCTGCTGCGGCCACCCGCAGCTCGCCTACGGCGAGACCGCCAAGGCCGAGAAGATGATGACGGAGAACCGCGTGCTCTTCCACCGCATGGCCAACACGCTCAACTACCTCGACATCAAGACCGTCGTCGTGAGCTGCGGCACCTGCATCAAGGCGCTCGACGAGTACGAGTTCGACCGCATCTTCCCGGGCTGCCGCATCATCGACATCCACGAGTTCCTGCTCGAGCGCGGCATCACCATGCCCATGCACGCCGACACGTACCTCTACCACGATCCGTGCCACACGCCGCTCAGGCTCAACCCGCCGCTCGAAACGGTCAAGAAGCTCACCGGCGCCAACGTCGTGCAGTCCGAGCGCTGCTGCGGCGAGTCGGGCCTCTTCGCCGTCAAGCGCCCCGACATCGCCTCCCAGGTGCGTCACCGCAAGTTCGAGGAGATCGAGAAGGCCAGGGCCAAGACCAGCATCAAGGGCCACGTCAAGATGCTCACCACGTGCCCCGGCTGCCTGCAGGGCCTCTCCCGCTATGAGGAGCGCGCCGACATGGACGCCGAGTACATCGTCGTCGAGATGGCCCGCCAGATCCTGGGCGCCAACTGGCGCGACCAGTTCATCCGCACCGTGAAGAACGGCGGCATCGAGAAGGTTCTCGTCTAGGAACGCCTTCTCTCCGGGCAGCCTCCCGAGGGGGGCCGGACGGCAACGCCGTCCGGCCCCCTTCCCCTGCCCCGCAGTTCGCAGCCGCGTCCGACGGCTTCGCGCCCCGGCGTCCAAGCACGCCGCCTCATGGTTTTTCCTCTCGCGCGTGCGTTTCGAAATGCAAGCGTATTCTTCAGAACAGGCTCGGGGCGCGCGCCCTGACTTATCCTTCGGCTAAGAGAAACAACACAAAAAAGGAACCCACACATGCTCAACGACTAGCAGAAGCCCGTCGTCAAGGCAACTGCTCCCATCCTCGCCACCAACGGCGAGGCGCTGCTCGCTCACTTCTACTCGCGCCTCCTCACCCACAATCC
>CDZI01017749.1_pt1 | contig 10481 bp, 10 predicted proteins | sample 554811 | NCBI WGS metagenome assembly CDZI01 (sample SAMEA3182110, study PRJEB8094) | gut metagenome | biome: human; feature: gut; material: Stool; isolation source: human stools | place: Canada | collected 2013-04-23
GGTCTTGCTCATCTTGCCGTTACGACGATTGCCAGAACTATGGTCAGCACTATTAAGGTGGGCATCCATCTCACCTTCTAAGGCTGCGTTTAGGATACATTCCAGCATGGGAGCCAAAGCTCCGTCTTTACCAAAGAGTGCTTCACCGCTACGCAGCTGCTGGGCTGCTTTCTTGTAGTCTATTTCCAAATTGTCCATATTATAAAAACTGTGTTAAACTATTATTATTATAGCCTGACACAGTTTATTTTACACTCTCATACTTCTTTACGAACTCCAGCACTCTGTGCGTGTACTCCTCTTTATAGTCGCCATACGCATCGGCGTGCTTGCTGCCGTGTGCTATCCAGAGTGCCTTAGGCTGCGGTTTCGCCTCGTAGAGCGGATACACCATCCAGGTGGGCACAAACGTATCGTTGTCGCCGTGTATGAAGAGCATCGGCTTCTGGCACTTCGCAACCTGCTTCAGTGGCGATGCCTCATTGAAGTTCCAGCCGTACTTAACCTGCACAAGCCACGAGGCGGTGTACATCAGTGGGAAGTCGGGTAACGAGAAGCGGGCAGATATTTCGTTCGAGAACTCGTCCCACACGCTCGTATATCCACAGTCCTCCACGAAACACTTCACATACTGCGGTGTCTGTTCGCCACTGACGCACATCGTCGTAGCGGCACCCATCGAGATGCCGTGCACCACAAGGCGCATCGAGTCGGCTTCGGTGCGGAACAGTTCGGGTGCCAGGCTTATCCAGTGCAGCACGTCGAGGCGATCCTTCCATCCCATCTGTATTGCGTCGCCGTCGCTCTGTCCGTGCGCATAGAGGTCGGGCAGCAGCACGTTAGCCCCAAGCTCACGATTGTAGATGCGTGCGATGGGCAACATACGTGTGGCGTTGTCACAATAGCCATGCACAAGCACGGCGGTGCGCCCCTTCGCACGTGGCGAACGAACGAACAAAGCATGGGCACGCTTACCCGTTGTGGGCATCACAACGAACGTATCGCGCAGTGCGCCCACGGCTTGCAAGCTATCGAGCCACGACTTCAGTTCGGGGAAACGCTTCTCTATCTGTGCCAAGTTGGAGTTGCGCTCGCGCTCAGCACTCACAAGAGCATAGTCGACAAGGTAGAACGAAGCTGCGGTGACGATGCCTAACAACAGTGCAAGACTCGCACCGAGGCTTATCAATAGTTTTTTATGTTTCATACGCTCCTACATTACTTCAAGTACGGTTTCAGCACCTCCACCCACTTCTGGTATCCCTTGCCGAGCAGATGCAGTCCGTCGTTGGTGTACTCCGGGTTCATCACATCGGTAGAAGGCGTTACGAGCGACTTGTACACGTCGATGTATGTAACGCCGTGGCGTGCGGCAACTGCCTTTATCTTTGCGTTGAGCGCAGGAATATTCTTCTGACGGTCCATATGACCAGAGAACTTGTTAAACTTCGGATTCACGGGGAACACGCTCTGCACGTAAAGCTTCGTCGCAGGCGACTCGCGCTTCACGCGCTCCACAATTTTCTCCACGTTCTTCACAATCTCGTCCATGCTCTTGCCGCGAGCAAAGTCGTTGGTACCGATGAGCAGGAATATCTTCGCCGGCTTGCCCTTTGTCACAGTGCTCAGACGGTCGAGTACGCCTTGGGTTGTATCACCACTGATACCGCGGTTCTTGGCGTGCGGATTGCCCAGCAGCTCTGCCCACTCGCCACCGTTGGTGATGCTATTGCCGAGGAAGATGATGTCGCTCTTGCTGGTAGGCAGCGCCTCAAACAGAGTGGCACGCTGATAATAGAATGTGGAGTGTTTCTGCTCCTGAGCCTGCATCGTGCACGCACAGAACAGACTCAACATAACGATTAGCTTCTTCATAGTTGTACTTTTATTGTTACGCTACGCTCAAGTTGGTGCAGCAATCAGATTGAAACGTTTATCTAACTCTAACGACAAAAGTACTAATAAAAATCGAAAGCGACTATGTTTTTTGCATCCTTTTGTGCAAAAAACACAGCTACGAGGAAGACTTATTCGACAAAAATACGTAACTTTGCAAGCGTTAAATCAAAGTGTAACTAATTTATGGACGACTATCACGCGGAAAACCCGAATTTGTAATGCAGGAGGACGCTCTCACAATGCGGTTTCCCAAGCATCGTTTAACCCAAGGAGACAGCTTTATGAGAACATACTGGAACACCAATTCTACCCTCAAACAAATCGAAGAGTGGCAGCCGAACTGCTGGATACAAGTTACATGTCCAACAGAAGAAGACCAGCAATTGCTGGAAGACGAGTTTAACATACCCGATTATTTCCTTTCCGACATCAGCGATACCGACGAACGTGCCCGCTACGAGTACGACGACGGCTGGATGCTCATCATCCTTCGTATCCCATACGTGAAGGAGATACGCTCACGTACGCCGTACACCACCGTGCCGCTCGGCATCATTCACAAACGCGACGTGACCATCACCGTGTGCTACTACGAGACGAACATGATGATCGACTTCGTGTCCTACCACCAGAAGCGTGGCGAGGGATTTACCGACTATGTTGACATGACATTCCGCCTCTTCCTCTCTTCTGCCGTGTGGTATCTAAAACGCCTAAAGCAGATTAACACGCTCATCGAGAAAGCGAAGCACAACCTCGACCACAACGTGAACAACGAGTCGCTCATAGCACTCTCGCGTCTGCAGGACTCACTCACCTACTTCGTCACATCTATCCGTGGCAACGAGACATTGCTTGCCAAACTGAAGTTCAAGCTGCAGGTGGACGAACTGGATGCCGACCTCATCGAGGACGTAAACATCGAGATGTCGCAGGCTCGTGAGACAACGAACATCTACTCCGACATCCTCGAATCGACGATGGACACCTACTCATCCATCATCAACAACAACATGAACACCGTGATGCGTACACTCACCTCCGTGTCAATCATCATGATGTTGCCTACGCTCATCTCCTCATTCTTCGGAATGAACCTCATCAACGGCATGGAAGAATACCCGTTCGGCTTCATCGTGGCGATACTTATCTCGGTGATAATATCAGCCCTTTCGTGGATTATACTGCGACATAAGCGACTGCTTTAAAGCAAAATGCAAAAATAAATTGCGTTTTTTGTCGCTATTCAAAATATTTTATTTAAGTTTGCAGTCTATAATAAATAATGTGAGGATGTGGCTTCGCGCCACATTCGTGTGAATTACCCTTATCATAAACTTAAAACAGTTAAATGATGGACTCTCAAGAAAACGCCCTGTTGCAAGGTGCACAAGAAGAGCAGAACGTGGAGCAGACTGCCGTAGAGCAGACCGCTGCAGCCGACGTTCAGCAAGTAGAGAACACAAAAGTCTACAAAACTAAACAAGAAGTCGTTGACCGCCTGAAGGAAATCGTCGCAAGCGACGAAGCTCCAGTTAAGGAGGAAATCGACCTTTTAAAGACAGTATTCTACAAACTCCACATCGCAGAGCGTGAAGCACGCCTGAAAGAATACATCAACGGCGGTGGAAACCCTGAAGCTTATCAGGTTTTGCCCGACGAAACCGAGGAAACTTTCAAGGCGCAAATGGCTGTAATCCGCGAGAAACGTGCGCAGATCATGCAGCAGCAGGAGGCTGAAAAGCAAGCCAACCTGGAGAAGAAACTCGAAATCATTGAGAAAATCAAAGCCATGGCTACATCGCCCGACGAGGCAGGCAAGTCGTTCGGTGAGTTCAAGGAGCTGCAGCAGCAGTGGAAGGACATCAAGAACGTGCCGGCTGACAAGGCTAACGAGCTTTGGCGCAACTACCAGTTATATGTAGAGCAGTTCTACGACCTGCTCAAGCTCAACTCTGAGGCTCGCGAGTACGACTTCAAGAAAAACCTCGAGTTGAAGACTAAACTCTGCGAGGCAGCAGAAAAGCTCGCCGACGAGGAAGACGTAATCAGCGCTTTCCACCAGCTTCAGGAGCTCCACCAGCAGTACCGCGAAATCGGACCAGTGGCTAAGGAGCTGCGCGAGGAGGTATGGGCACGCTTCAAGGCTGCATCTACCGTAATCAATAAGCGCCACCAGCAGCACTTCGAGGATCTCCGCGCTAAGGAGGAGGAGAACCTCGCACGCAAGACCGCCCTCTGCGAGAAGGTGGAGGAACTCTGCAAGACCGACAACAAGGGTGCTGCCGACTGGGAGAAGCACTCTAAGGAGATTATCGACATACAGAACGAGTGGAAGACCATTGGCTTCGCTCCGCAGAAGATGAACGTGAAGATATTCGAACGCTTCCGCGCTGCCTGCGACGACTTCTTCGGACGCAAGGCAGAATACTTCAAGGCACTCAAGGCTACCTTCTCAGAGAACATCGAGAAGAAGAAGGCACTTGTGGAGAAGGCGCAGGCACTCGCCGACAGCACCGACTGGAAGGCAACAAGCGACAAGCTCATCGCGCTGCAGAAGGAGTGGAAGACCATTGGCATGGTTCCGAAAAAGCTCGGCGACCAGCTCTGGCAGGACTTCCTCGGCGCATGCAACAAGTTCTTCGAGGCTCGCAACGCAGCCGGCGCTGGTCAGCGCAACGAGGAGCACGCCAACCTCGAGAAGAAGCAGGGCATCATCGAGCAGCTGAAAGCACTCGCCGAGAACGCTGCCGAAGCTACACGCGAGAAGGTGCAGGCACTCACCGAGGAGTACAACAAGGTGGGACACGTGCCGTACAAGGAGAAAGACAAGCTCTACGAGGCTTATCACGAAGTGCTCGACCGCATCTACAAGGAGCTGAACATCTCTACAAAGCGCCGCCGTCTGAACGACTTCAAGGCTAACATCAAGAACGTGGCAAAGCGTGGCGAAGAGGCTCTCGACAACGAGCGTGGACGTCTGGTTCGCCGCTTCGACCAGCTCAAGCAGGAGATACAGACCTACGAGAACAACCTCGGTTTCCTCAACGCAAGCTCCAAGAAGGGCAACAGCCTCATCGACGAGATGAACCGCAAGGTGCAGCAACTGCGCGACGACCTCGAACTGGTTCGCCAGAAGATAAAGGCTATCGACGCAGAAAACAAGTAAGCAAAATGCCTAAAGAGGCTTAAGAAGGCTTAGTTCGGCTTAAGCGCTGCCTTAAGAAGGCTTAGAAAGGCTTAGCCCCAACAAACAATAACGAACAAGGGAGTCAACAATTGTTGACTCCCTTGTTCGTTTTTATCAATTCTTCATATCCCTATCCACCATTGCCGCGACGCACGAATCCGACCACACATTCTCGGCGGTCTCAATCATATCGAGCACCGTGAAGACGGGCAGTATAACACCCATTATCGCAACCGGCGCACCCACGCCCGACATCAGCGAGAGCGTGAGGAAGAAGCAGCCCATCGGCACTCCAGCGTTGCCGATAGCAGCCACCACGGAGATGAACAGCCAAAGCAGCATCACGGGCAGCGACAGCTCCACACCGCCGTTCTGCATCACGAAGAGCGATGTCACGAAGATGAACGCAGCGCAACCGTTCATGTTGATGGTTGTGCAGATGGGCAGCACGAAGCGCGCCACCTTGCTGTCCACGCCGAGTCGCTCCTCCGAGGTCTGTATCGTCACGGGTAGCGTGGCAGCCGAACTTTTCGTGAACAGAGCCATGAGCACAGCCGGCATCATGCGGCGCATAACGTGCACAGGGTTGAGTCCGCGAGCCACGAGGAACAGTGGCAGCACCACGAAGAACTGCAGCATATTACCACCCAATATCACGGCTACATACTTGCCTATCGATGCTACGACCGTGCCTGCCGACACCTCTGCCGACAGCTGTGCAGCGAACGCCACGATGCCCACAGGGAGCACAGCGATGAGCCATCGGATGAGTCGCGACACTACCTCCTGCAGCGCACTCAGTCCGCGCATGAGCAGCACCTTGTTCTCCCCCTCGGGCATCTTCGCCAACGCCAAGCCCACAGCCACGGCTATGAGCAGCACCGACAGTACATTGCCCTCAATAAACGGGCGCAGGAAGTTGTCGGGCACGATGCCAATCATATAGTCGAAGTACGACCCATTGGTCACCTCCTGCGGTACGCCGTCACCCAAACGGCTACTCTTCACCATCTCCATCGGCAAGTTGTCAGGCGAGATGATGATATAGAGCACCATGCCCACAGCAGCTGCAGCGACAGTGGTGAGCAGCGTGTAGCTGATGGTATGGCGGAAGATGCGACGTGTCTCGCGCTGCATACCGAACGTTGCAAGTGTTGTTGTCACGGCGAGTGCTATGGTCGGCACAGCTATAAACTGGAAGAGACGTGTGAAGATGGTAGCCACGAAGTTAGCCGCCGTGTTCACCCACTCCACGCCGAGCAATCCGAGGCACGAGCCCACAACCAATGCGCCAAGCCACAGCCAGAAGTTCTGCCTTCCGCCACAACAGGTGTGTTTTGTTTCTGATTTGTTGTTCATTCTAATCTCTAAAAGAAAGGGTTATTAAACGGTTTTCTTATTTCAGCGCTTCGACTTGAAGAATTCGGTCATAAGCGTTCGGCACTCCTCCTCCAGAACGCCACTCACCACCTCACACTTCGGGTGCAGAGCCTTTGGAGCGAAGGCGCGGAAACCGCGCTTCTCGTCTGCAGCACCATACACCACGCGCCGCACCTGCGCCCAGCCCAAGGCACCGGCGCACATGATACAAGGCTCTACGGTGACGTAGAGCGTGCAGTCGGTGAGATACTTTCCACCGAGCTGATTAGCAGCCGACGTTATCGCCTGCATCTCTGCGTGTGCCGTCACGTCGCCAAGTGTCTCCGTGAGGTTATGCGCACGCGCAATGATGCGGTCGCCAGCCACGACAACCGCGCCCACGGGTATCTCCCCCTCGTCGCGTGCCGCCTCCGCCTCCACCAGAGCACGACGCATAAACTGCTCGTCCTTCTTCTGCTGTTCTGTATTCTCCATATCGTTTTATATCTTCAAGTGGATACTTAATAAGTACATCGTAGATACTAAGTCACTAAAAAAGTGAATACAAAGATAATGCAAAAGAAAGACAACACAAAATAAGCGTACTTATTTTTTTATAATATAAGTACCACTACCGCATACCAACCTACTTACTTTCAACAATTTTAGCGATTCTAACGCTCACTTCATACAACAGGTATAAAGGAATCGTTACCAACACAAGTGTCATCAAATCAGGAGGTGTTATAATTGCAGCAACAATCATAATAACAATTAAAGCATGTTTCCTTAGTCATTTAAACATATAAGTTACAATAATGAATGCCAAATACAACAACCATTAATCCTATTAGCAGCAGTTTTATTAATAAAATATATGAAGTCTTGTCACTTATATAATTCCAAGCAGAGGCAGCTTTTTTAGGTTCTAATTTCCCAAATCGAACATACTTGTGTAAAACTCGTGCGATGTGTTGCATTATAAAGCGATACACCATTTCGATAGACAAGTATAGAATACAAAGGAAAATAACGATATAAAATTGCTTCTTTTCTAAATTCGTTTCTGTTGTAAACATTGCTGCCCATGAAGACCCAAACAAGGCATAGACGATTCTTTCTGCATGTTTATTGAACAGCCTTGAATTTTCTGCTATATACGAAGCTAAGTTATTTTGTAAACTTTCCATTTTCATTTTGGGGAATAACGACGGTAACCGCTTTATTCTTGTCTATTGTATATTTATCAAATTTGTGTAATAATGGAGAATCTTTTGAATTATCCGGTATTGATACTATGTCAAAAAAACTTTTCTTTTTACTTTCTGGAGTTTTAGCCATAACTCTTATCTCTAATGGTTTACTATTTGGTACTGTTCCTGGATAAATCTGAAGAGGTGAATTATTTAAGAAATCCCTTAATTTACAGTTTATGATATTACACCAACATACGTTATTATTATCTATAAAATCTTCTAATTTTCCTATGCCTTCCATCGCTTTATCATAGTCTTTATTCAATAAAGCAGTTTTTATTTCTTCCTTTAAAGTTCGGAGTTTATTTAAATCATTCTTCTTCATAAAATCATCTTGTCAACTTATAGTTCATCCATTCATCCTTTACGGAATCAGAGAAAATTATTGCGGGCGTTTGTGGTTTCCGATTTATCACGATAGACTGGCGTCTTACATTTGTAGTGATATACTCAGATAATTCTCCTAAAGAGCATTTTCCTTTTGTCTCATTCAGTTTTTTCAAAAGGAAATAGGTAAATAGACCATGGGCTTTCTCATTATACGGATAAGCGGTTTCTTCTCCTGACGATGCTGTGAGAACAATAAGTTTGCCCATAGGCTTTTGTTCTTTGGCTTTAATGGCAACACCACGAGCCGAAGCCAACATACCATTACCTCTCTGTGCTCCACTAAAGCAAGCATCCATAAATACGATTACAGACTTAGCATTAAGTTCACCCAATTCTTTGTAAAGCCTTGCCAGAGGGAAGCACACCTCTGTTGATTTGCCGTCAGCGTCGGTAGGTAGCAGATATGCTGTTTGGTCTTTTTCGTTAGGTATGCCATGTCCTGCATAATAGAAGATGACATTCATGTCGCCGTTATAAGCGTCGGAAATATCTTTTATGTCATTGAGAGCCGAGAGCATAGAACCAAATGTAGCATCCTTGTATTTACGAATGTTTTGCATGGGTATGCCAAGTGTCTTTTGGCAATATTGCGCAAATATGTTCATGTCGTTATTGGCAAACGCAACCTTAGGCACAAGGTTGTAATTCTCGTTGCCTATTGCAATGACAAAAGTGTTTGATTGTAATGATGCAGTTTGCGGAATGTTCTTGTCGATAGTATTGTCTACAGCTTTCTTAGGAGACGTATTTTGGGCAACCGAAGTTTTTCCGTCAAGATCGACATTCAGAGTCGGCACGTCATAGCTTAAATAATCCAAATTGTCGTTCGCTGCCCTCTCTGTGCTCTTCCACGACTTGTTGCCTAAACTGAATATGCAAGATGTCACAGCGATATTGTCATCTATAATACCATATGTCGGTTGCATCGCTACTTTGCTCCAATTAGATTTGAACTGCATTGCTTCTTCTAACGGTATCTTTGCGTAGATGGTGTTTGCACCTTCTATGCTAACAGGATAAGCTCCATAGTCGGCATCGTATGTACCTAATGTTCCTTTTGTTGTTTTAGGTTTGTGCAGAGCTATATATTCAGTCTTTGCCTGATTTACAATCTCATCAACTTTATTTTTCTGATTTTCAGCAGTAACTCGTTGTTTCCATTGTTCAGTGGTTTCATATTCTTTCTTTTTTTGCCATTGTGGTATTTCTTTAGCTATTTTGCCTAATGCCATATAGCTAAATGTTGTTTGTATCTTTTCGAATTTCTCATCAAAGGGAGTTCCCATAAAAGGAGATTCAGGATTGTCGCTTTTATAGCCGTACATACCATACTTAATATTTGAATTCAAACCTTTTACGTTTTTTATGCCCGTACCCCAAAAGGCACAAAAGCCAATATAGGTAACAGAAGTAGGAATATCTATATGAGCTAAACCTTTACAACCATGAAAGGCATCATTACCTATTGACTTTAGTTTTTGGGGAAAATGTATATTTGATAATTTAGGATTTCCTCTAAAAGCATTGTCCCCAATTATTTCAACATTGTCATTTAAGTAAACTTTTTCAAGTTGACTATTTGATGAAGAGCAACAAAAAGCACTATTCCCAATTTCTCTTATAGGATCTGCTAGATACACTTCTTTCAAATTAGGGAAATTATCAGAAACTTTAAAGTCAATTTTTTCAATGTTTTCTATTGCTAACTTCGTAACTTTCTTAAATAGTTCAATATTATAATCTTCAATTGATTTCTTGAGTGTATTGCCATCTATACCCAAAATAAGCGAATTTATCGCACTAAGAATTTTATCACAGTAATAACCACTTGTCCGTTCTAATTTTTCTATACTTCGCGGAAGAAATAATGCATCAAATTTTCCAATTGTGCCAAGCCAGTTTATATCAAAATTTGAGTATTGTGTAAATCTAAAATCCAACTTTTCTATATAACTTTTTTCAAAAGCATATTTATGAAAATCTCTAAGATGCTTAGGAAATCGTATATAACCTATGTGGCAATTATAAAAAGCATCTGGGAGAGTGTAAACTAAACTGTGTCAAGCTACAATAAAAGTAGTTTAACACAGTTTTTATATTATGGACAACTTAGAAATTGATTACAAGAAAGCAGCTCAGCAGTTGCGTAGTGGTGAAGCCTTATTTGGCAAGGACGGAGCATTAGCTCCATTGTTAGAGCGTATTCTCAACTCAGCTCTCGAAGGTGAGATGGACGCTCATTTAAGTGAAGAGGAACGCTCTTCCGGCAACCGTCGTAATGGTAAGATGAGTAAGAAGGTTCAAACAAAATATGGTGAGGTCACTATAGAGACTCCTCGTGACCGAGATGGAACTTTCCAACCTGAGACCGTAAAGAAGCGTGAGAC
>CDZI01056968.1_pt1 | contig 10276 bp, 11 predicted proteins | sample 554811 | NCBI WGS metagenome assembly CDZI01 (sample SAMEA3182110, study PRJEB8094) | gut metagenome | biome: human; feature: gut; material: Stool; isolation source: human stools | place: Canada | collected 2013-04-23
CCTTAAAGTCAAAGACTACCTATTTACCTTTCTCTCCAATCCAAGTGTGCCTTACGAGAACAATGCCAGTGAGCGGGGAGTTAGGAAAATCAAGATAAAGCAGAAAGTCAGCGGTTGCTTCCGAACAGACAGCGGTGCCGATGATTTTGCCAAGTTGCACTCCATTGCTGAAACTGCTATGAAGAACGGAAATTCTAAATTCAATGCAATTCTTGCTGTAGTACAACAGTAAGACGATTACTCATGCCCATAGGGGTGCTGAGTAGTTACTTGGTGGCAAATGCAAGTAAAATAGAGTTAAAAGGCGATTCTATGCGCCAGAAATTGAAAAAATAAATTACCTTTGCAAATTGAAAAGCAGAACTGAAATCTTGGTACCGCTTGCAGCGATACAAGCGGTACCGATTGCAGTGATAGCATGGTACCGATTACACCGCTACGCTTGGTACCGATACAGCGCTATCGTCAGTTAGTCCAAAATTGCAGGAGGGTTCTGCCATCGTAGTAGACTCTATGATAGCCAAGAAGAAGAACATTGAATCAATGCAGAAGGCACTTAGATTCTTCGTCACAAACGGTTTGGGCAAGAAGGCAGAAACAAAGATGGTCAATGTGGCTGGCATCTCAGGAAGTATCCATACGGAAGATGGCATCTATGCAGACTTCTGCGGCTACTTCCCTATCGAGAAACCGAAATACACGGTATTCGTCAGCTATAAGAGACCAGGGACACCAGCTCCTGGAGGAAACATGGCAGGACGAACTTTCAGAAAGATAGCAGAGTTATTGGAAAAAAACATCAAATAAAAACAATACATATGGAGACTATTATTTCAACAATTGTGATTGTAGCTTGTACTTATTTCTTTACTCGAAGAAAAGCAAAGCCTACAGAACAAGAGCCAGATGTCAGTACACAACCTGAGGCTTCCGCAGAGATACAGCAAAAAGAAAAGCAGGATGAACCTCCACACACCAAGGATTTGTGCATAGAGCTACTGAAGCAATTAAATTGTGAGGTAACTACTTCGAAAGAGAACGAGAACCGCTTGTATTTTGAGTATCAGGGAGAACATATTGTCATTGATGCCAGTAACGACAGCTACTTCATTGAAATGTGGGATCCATGGTGGTTAATTGTTCCATTGGATGATCTAGAGCAAATGTCAAACGTACGTAAGGCAATTAACGTAACCAACAGCTGGGGCGGAACAACCGTATATTACACCATCGAAGAAGAACAGAAATTTGTTCTCCATTCCAAACGCCAATGTATATTGCCAAAAGAATTGCCCAACGTGAAAGAATATCTCATGGCTCTACTGAATGATTTCTTTACTGTAAAAAAATGGCGAATGAAGAAATTATTGTACAACAAAATAAAGAGAACTGAGATATCCTGGGGTTAGGCAAATATTTTATTTATAATTTTGTCGCAAATGTTCAGTAATAACCATACAGTACCCAAAATACAAAGCAAACTATCATCACGCTACAGTCCAATTATCTAAGAACTGGTAAGATCTATTCTTAGGGTATGCCCCAATTAGGTGTACCCTATAGAATGGACTGCTCGTAAGCAAGCATACCTAAAACGAAAGAACTCCCCATTAATTGTGCCAAAGCAGAACCCTTCAAGAACCTCAAGCAAGTAAAAAAGAAAGAACCTTTGGCCAGATGTAAGAGTATGAACACTACACCTAACTTAATTGAGAAGTGACAAAGCTCTTTCACAAACCAAAGGTAGAAAGGCGCAGCTACCATCGAACCCCTAGGCTGCCTTTCGTTGGAACAGGTGCTGTCGCTCCAAACCTTTCTTTTATGCAGTCGGCATTTCTGCGCAATCTCATTCATTGCGAATATCCAACTGCCATGCAAAACATTGGCGGTAAAAATGAGAACGTAGCTATGACCCTCTCCCTCAATCCAACGTTTCGCAATTGCAAAGTTATATTTTTCCATTGAAATCCCAACACATTGAAGCGTTAATCTTTTGTAATATTTGAATATCCCTTTTGGATTATATCAATTAATCTCTACATTTAAAAGAAAAACACCATCGACATTAAGCTATAGTGGAACTATCGAACAGGAATCATCCCTTGTTGTAATGGCCGATGGTATCGTACTTTACAGTAATGAGAAGTTAAGTAGAATGATCTACCAAAAAATATACGTGCCCCTCTACGTCATATTTAAACCGATGCCTTGCATCCAGTCTCATGCTAGCTTCAATGGACGATTTCGTCGAATTTGGGAAAAACACCTTCACTTGCTGATATATTTCCATAAGCGACAATGGCTTACCGGCCAGAGACAACACCTCATAAATTTTGTCTACCATCGTCCCCCAATAGATATGCTCCCAAGATGCCAACCCATAGTAGCCTGACAGTCCAATGGATTTCACTTCCTTCATTTTAAGCAAATAAACGCGGATGGTATTAACCGTAAGATGACGATAAGTAGGACACCTTCTTAGAAAAATGTCTCTAATTTCCTCCGCTCTCATTGGTTTGCCTCTTTCTTTCAGTATATCCAGTAGCTCATAAGTAACGGAGATTTTGTTTCTTTCAGCCACAAAACCACCTTCACTATCCACTTCCAAACCAAAGATATCCAACATCAGATAAGTAAAGAAAGAAATGAAATGCTCCTTACCACCTAATTTCTGAATATCCAGCTCCTTTAAAAACATACTAGCCTGATAATGCTCATCCTTGAAACGAATGGTAGCCAACAGTTCTTTCATATTCTCAACCAGCTTGGCTATTTCTTTTGTATCAAACAGACATGCATTAACCAATATAAATCTATCTTGATAATTGTACTTTCGAAACTGCTTGTTTAAAGGATAGCAAGAATTTCTCAAAAATATCAGTTCCATCAGCCCAATGACATCCTGCAAATGCTCTTTTTCCAAGATATTCTTACAAATAGGCGAGTAGAATCCAATAAACGGCATTTCATACAAAAAGTCGTAATATTTCCAATGTCCATCCTGTGTAATTGGTTCAGTATTCTCCCCTATTGGGAAAGAAAGATACTTCTTAAGTTTATATGATTTTATATTGTAGGCTTTCATCAACTCCTGAAGAGTTCTTCTTTCTGTCCCGATTCCTCTATATTCTAAGAAAAAACACCTTCTTTCATTAAACATTCCACTATCCAGATAATCCGTAAAAAGAGTGAACATCGGATAATAACCATTTGCCCGATGAAAATCAATCACAAAGGATACCTTTTTATCCGTCATGAATGGAAACAATCCTATTGTGCATAAACAGGTATGTTCAAAGTCTATGGATGTATATGCCTCTACAAGAAAATCAAGCAAAGACAACGGATAATGATCGTTCAAGGAATGTTTAAGTTTATATTCAATGCCAAAACGATCAAATTTATCAAAGCTATGATATGTCCATGATTGGAACATGTCAACTTCATATGTCAATCTATCTTCCACAAAAGGAAATATCTGGACATCATCTATCACCTTAAAGTTCTTTTTAAAGACAGCATAATGCAATTCCAACAAGAACCTGTTCTTATTAGAAAGACGAGAATAAAGTAACGTTCCCAATGCATCTTTACCCACCTTATGCATATAATGCTTAGCATTATCATGAACATAAAGACTAAACTCGTTATGAATATCATGCATCAAATATTCCAGACAAAGTAAGAAAACATATAGGCATGAAGCTGCCCTAGGATAATTATCCACCATCGACATTAAGTGAGATCCCTCCATACAAATGAACTTCAGTATATCTAACGAAGAAGGGAATATTGCCTGAAATTCCTTGCTATCTCCAGCATTCTCACATAAATGAGCATAACAGATGACCATCTTTTGCATGATTTCATCACCACAAAATTGCTTTACCTCCAAAAGAGGATCTTGAGAATTAATCGTAGCAAAAACATGCTCCACATCATTGATAACCTTCAATCCTATCCCTGGTATTGCCCACAACTTTTTTATCCCCATAGCCTGAAGGTCTCCAACAGTGAACAGTGAAAGAGCCCACAGTTTGTTGTAAGTAAACGTTGTTATCAGCTTATCGCCTAATAATCTGTATATCGATGTATCAATAGTATACATAATTCATTTTTATATTTCATTGTTCTTGAATTTCTTGACATAGAAACCAGCAAAGAAACTCACAATGCTAACGGTAAAAATCCCATATAAAACAGTTTAATCTTTCTTGTCAAACGTAGAATACATAGCTACCTGAAACAAGTTCCTCACTTCAGAATTATCTGACTTAAGCCAAATACCATCCTTGCTAGCCACATAAACAGCCAACACCATAAGAAGAAAAGAGTACAAGCAGTTAAGCCCAACCTGAGCAGATGTCAAAGCAGCACCAACCCAGAGCAAAGGGATTACCAGAACATTTCGCCTGTTTAACCATTCATTGAAAATATAGCTATTCATTATTATAAGTTTAAGCACTTTTATACAAAGGTACAAAAGTATTAAAAATATAATAGAATACCAACTTTTCGTTAGTAATTTTACTGATAATTCCTCAAAATACTTGAAAATGAGACTATTTCTTTAAAAGAAATCTATTTCAGTACCCCCTTAAAAAGTATCTCTAAGAAAAAAGCACGTTGAACTGTCCACAAGACTTTAGCACGTAGGCAGTTCAAATTAATCCTTGTTGTAGTGGACGATGGTCTCGTACAACAATGAATACGAGAAGTACGACGATGAGTTGCGCAAGTCTTAATCCTTATTGTAGTGGACAATGGTATCGTACCAAAAAAACGTAAAAGGCAATGAATCCTCGAATCCGGTCTTAATCCTTGTTGTAATGGACAATGGTCTCGTACCCCATAAACAATTAAAACTATACAATTATGATTAATTTTGTCTTAATCCTTGTTGTAGTGGACAATGGTCTAGTACCTCAACAAGAGTGCTAACATTGTAATGACACTCGGGTCTTAATCCTTGTTGTAGTGGACGATGGTCTCGTACCCCATAAACAATTAAAACTATACAATTATGATTAATTTTGTCTTAATCCTTGTTGTAGTGGACAATGGTCTAGTACCTCAACAAGAGTGCTAACATTGTAATGACACTCGGGTCTTAATCCTTGTTGTAGTGGACGATGGTCTCGTACCCCATAAACAATTAAAACTATACAATTATGATTAATTTTGTCTTAATCCTTGTTGTAGTGGAAGATGGTCTCGTACAATACGTACTTTGGTGCTAAGCTATCGGATGGTAGGTCTTAATCCTTGTTGTAATGGAAGATGGTCTCGTACTGTATTTAAGAACATCGTTGGTGTCGAGGTTGCGACTGTCTTAATCCTTGTTGTAATGGAAGATGGTCTCGTACATGACTTTATGCTCAAATTCCATAACGATTTGCGCTATCAGGTCTTAATCCTTGTTGTAATGGAAGATGGTCTCGTACAGATTATGAAAATTTCAGTAAAAGGCGGCGGAGCTGTCTTAATCCTTGTTGTAATGGAAGATGGTCTCGTACTGATGGCACATTCTGGCTTCTGCATGAAGAAGGACAAGTCTTAATCCTTGTTGTAATGGAAGATGGTCTCGTACAAGATGGCGACACCTTCATCAATGAGATTAGTGGTGAGTCTTAATCCTTGTTGTAATGGAAGATGGTCTCGTACTCGACCTTATAAGACTATACTGATTATCAGCAAGTTAAAGAACTTTGCTAAACAAATATTAACTTTTCTTAACCGAAAATTAACTATTCCTTAGCGGGTGCAAAGGTACGACTTTTTTCTGAGATATGCAAGCCAATTATTCTTAAATATTTAGGCCTTTTAGACCTCACAATTTAGTCTTGTTAACAACAAATCAAAAAGTTAGCCCCAAAAAGCACTCTTCAGCATAAAAGTAAACTACACCATCACAATATCATAAACCAACAAATCAAACTACAAAAAAACTATTCCTCACATATATATAATAAGGTATTATATGCACCCTAACAACAAAAAACAGGAAAAATGAGCCAGTGAAATATCATTTCACGATGTTCCCCTACCTTTGCACCCAGAAAAACCAAAGCCGCTATGGTTAAGTTGTTAGCGACACAGTTGTATCCATTCATAAAAATGGCATAAAACAAAAGAAAGTAGCAAAAAAAGGGAAAATTGAGTGAGTGAAATACCATTTCAAACTCCCACAGTACTTTTGCAAACGAAAACAGGAACAAGAAGTTAAACCCATTAAAATTGAAGAATATGAATTACGAATATCGCTACCTCATAGAATACCTCCCAAAGAGATACTCCGCTACAATGAAACAAGAGAATGACAGAGAAGTCATCTACGACTTCAAAAACGGCTACTGCAGCCTTAGCTTGATGAACACAATCGTAGAATGCATCAAGGAAATAAAAAACGAAACAGGTGGCAACAACTGGAGAGTATGCTTCATACCAGCATCCACCCACCACAAGACAGCTTGCCGCTACCAAAAGCTCTCAACCTTCATCGAGAAGGAAACAGGAATTGCCTGCGACTACCATACCATCCTGCCCATCCAGGACCAGGAATCAGGCCACATCACAGGCAAGAAGACAAACCCGGCAGAGAACTTCAACATCAAGACAAGCGACGTTGCCGGCAAAAACATCATCCTCATAGATGACGTCATCACAAGAGGCATGACATACGTGCACACAACCAACAAACTCATCAACAATGGTGCCAACATGGTAAAGGGACTCTTCCTCGCCAAAACAATCAATCCTGACTGGGTAAGACATTCAGCATAGCCCTTCAGAGAGAACAAGAGAATAAACGTTAAAAAATATAAAGATCATGACAAAAGAACTCAAAATGAACGCCACCCCAATGACAGAGGATGCTGCATCAACAGTACAGGATACCAATAAACTGGAGTACGTAAACCTCATGGAATATCTCCCTTTGAGATACCCTCCAACGTTAGAGGAAGAAAAAAATCGCAGGATTGTAAGCAACTTCAAGAGGGGAAGATGCTCACCGGAACTGAAGAAACAGTTCACCGATGCAATCAAGCAGCTCAAGGAAGAACGCAAGGACGTGAAGCTGAGAGTCTGTTTCATGCCGGCCATCACTGCAGACAAGACAGCCCTCCGCTACTCACAACTGGCAACTGCCATCGAGTCAGAAACAGGCTTACCAAGTGACTACCATACCATCTTGCCAAAGCCAGAGCTAATCACTCAGCACATGGCTACCGGAAAGACTAATCCAGCAGAGGACTTCCTCTTCAACAAGGAGCAAATCGAGGGAAAAGACATCATCCTGATAGGTGACATCATCACCACGGGAACAAACTTCACCAAGACAAGTCTAAAGCTTGCAGAACTTGGAGCAAAATCAGTCATCGGCCTGTTCTTGGCAAAGACCATCATTACAAAGTAACAAAAAATTAAATCAAAAATATAAGAATAATGAATAATTATCAATACCTTAAAGAATATCTCCCAGTGAGATACCAGGCAAATGCCCAGCAGTTGGCAGACCGTCAGACTTGCTATAACTTCAAAGACGGCTACCTCAACGACGAAGTTAAGAGTGGATTCCTGAACAAGATCCAGGAAATAACAAATGGCGAGAAAACAGGTTGGAGTATCTGCTTCATCCCTGCATCCACCAAGAGTAAGACCCAGGCACGCTACAAAAAGCTTGCAGAAGCAATCCAGGCAGCCGGCTACAAGGTAGCAATCAATGCCATCTACAATGAGCACGACCATGAAGCTGGTCACCTCACAGGAAAAACCGGCAACCCAATCGAAGGCTTCGGCTTCAACGCCAGTGACATCGCAGGAAAGAAAATCATCGTCATTGACGACATCATCACAAGAGGAAGAACCTTCCAAATGGTTGCAGAAAAGCTGGAAACCATGGGGGCAGTAAGCGTAACAGGATTGTTCCTGGCAAAGACCTTCAACCCAGATTACCATCCTTACTATGATCCGACGGACGATTACGATTCGGAAGACTACTACGATCCATCAGACTACTACGAGGAGGAAGAGACATATGACAACTACAACGGTTCATACGCCCAAGACGTAGAAGGCTGGAGCGACCAGGACATAGACGACGTTTTCGACGGCGATCCTGATGCCTATTGGAACATCGACTAGTACAAACAGAACGTGTAGCTGCATAACAGAAATAATAAAAAAGAAATAGAACATAAAGAAATATGGCACTCAATACAGAACTCATTTTGACATTGAAAAACCTCAAAGGGTGTGGAAACAAAACCGTTCTCTCCATAGCCGAGGTTGCTCCATCCCAAGTGCAAACCATCGAGGACCTATGCCACTTCTGGCCAACACTTAAGGGCAAGAAGTTCGAAAAGTACTCTGCCACTGATCTCCAGGAAGCCAACAGAAAGGCACTGACCATCATCAACGATGCAGAGAGAGAAGGTGTAGGCATCATCTCCTATTACGAAGAAGCCTTCCCTCAAATCCTGCGTGAGACCATCAATGAAGATGGCAATGCTGACGCTCCATTGATTCTGTTCTACAGAGGCAACATCAAAGTTCTCCAAATGCCGGGCATCGCCATCATCGGTACAAGAGAACCGACAGAAGCAGGAACCCAGGCAGGAATCTACTTCGCTGAAAAGTTCGCAGAACAGGGTTTCAACATCGTATCAGGTCTTGCCATAGGATGTGACACCACCGGTCACCAGGGAGCATTGAACGTGAAGGGAACCACCACGGCATTCCTTGCCAATGGCTTGGATTGGGAATCCATCTACCCTAAAGAGAACTTGGAACTGGCCAAGAACATCGTGGAAAGCGGAGGGCTGCTGCTTTCCGAGTACCCGGTAGGACAAAGAGGCAACCGCTATACCCTGGTGGAGCGTGACAGACTGCAGGCAGGACTCTCATATGCTACCATCGTCATCCAGACAGGTCTTAGAGGAGGAACCATGCATGCAGTAAATGCCACCCTCAAAGCCCGAAAGCCCCTCTTCATGATCAGATACAAGAACATGGATGGACAGGTAGGCGGAAAAGCAGAAGGCAACAAGAAGTTCCTGGAAGAAGGAAAAGCACACGCCCTGACATCAGGTTCATTCGAAGATGCCCTTGCCGTCATCAGAGAATCAGTAGAGAAGATCAACAAACCCAAAATCAAGGATTCATTATTCTAGCATATGATAAAAGGAGTGATTTTTGATCTGGACTTGACCCTTGTAGATACCACAATACTGGAAAATGCCAGAAAGATGAGAAACTGGCACGAGGCATATGGACTAATCCCATATACCTCCATGTATGCAGGAATCCAAGAAGTCCTAGACAATATAAAAGCACAAGGAATCAAGATGGCAATAGTCAGCAGCTCACCCCGTCCCTACGTGGAAAGAATCGTTAGCCACTACCAGATTCCAGCAAGATTCATCGTTGGCTACCATGACGCCCATCCCATCAAACCTCATCCAGCCCCTATGCTAAAGGCATTGGAGTTGATGAATGAGAAAGCGGAAGATGTTCTGAGCTTTGGAGATAGGGCTATAGACATGATTGCAGCTAAAAGAGCAGGCATAAAAGCCATTGCATGCCTTTGGGGAACTAAGGAAAGAAGCATGCTGCTTGGCACCGCATACGACCAAGCAATTAGCTCTCCACTGGAGATTCTTCCATACCTGCAATGAAGATAGCAGAGACATTGAGTATGGTATCCTCTCATCAGGTTCCACTAGACATCCACATTTCTAATGGAACCTTTTTAAATCACTTAACCCCCCAAAATACAAAATTAGAGTAAGTGAAATACAATTCACTTTTTTGCAATACCTTTGTGATCATAGCGCTCTTTTACACTTTTACGTGCCCCCTATTATAAAAAAGAGATTACTTGATACCAATATAGAACAAACTGATTCTATTTTGACGATAGCGCTGTATCGGTACCAAGCGTAGCGGTGTAATCGGTACCATGCTATCACTGCAATCGGTACCGCTTGTATCGCTGCAAGCGGTACCAAGATTTCAGTTCTGCTTTTCAATTTGCAAAGGTAATTTATTTTTTCAATTTCTGGCGCATAGAATCGCCTTTTAACTCTATTTTACTTGCATTTGCCACCAAACGGTCCATAATGGCATCTGCCAAGGTAGGATCACCTATGTAATCATACCATTTGGCAATGGGAAGCTGTGAGGCGATAATGACGGACTTTCTCTCGTATCTCTCTTCTAGGATTTGGAGCATTGCGAGTCTGGTCTTGTCATCCATTGGCTGCAACCCGAAGTC
>CDZI01006845.1_pt1 | contig 10230 bp, 8 predicted proteins | sample 554811 | NCBI WGS metagenome assembly CDZI01 (sample SAMEA3182110, study PRJEB8094) | gut metagenome | biome: human; feature: gut; material: Stool; isolation source: human stools | place: Canada | collected 2013-04-23
ATAAAGAAAAAGCTCTGCAAATCAATGATTCACAGAGCTTAATCGAGTACTCGAAGCGGGACTTGAACCCGCACAGCCGCAATGGCCAAAGGATTTTAAGTCCTTCGTGTCTACCATTCCACCATTCGAGCATCCTAAAAAGGGAAAAGAGAGCGGAAAACGAGACTCGAACTCGCGACCCTAACCTTGGCAAGGTTATGCTCTACCAACTGAGCTATTTCCGCATTTGGAGAACGGGTGCAAAGATAAACAGTTTTCCCGTTTCTGCCAAATTTTTTTTTATAAAAGTACAGTACTCGCAGCGGGACTTGAACCCGCAGAACCTTTTACCTGCCCAGCAACTCTTTCTCTGCAGCTTGCATGGTCTCAAAATTGAAACCATCTACCACTTTCTGCATCAGAGCAGAGACTTCATCGTTGCAAAGGTTTCCGATACTGCCTTCATGGGTATGGTGTACCTCTTTGCTGTGCGAGAAGTTTCCGGCTTCAATATCCAGTCCCACCTTCTTGTAGGCATCGCGGAAAGGCATCCCTTCACGTGCCAAGCGGTTGACTTCCTCCACACTGAAAATAAGCAGATACTTGTCATCATCAAGAATATGTTCGTTCACCTTGATTTCGTTCATAATGTAAGTCGTCATCTGCAGACAGTCTTTCAGTTCCTGAAAAGCAGGCAGGAAGACCTCTTTGATAATCTGCAAGTCACGGAAATAGCCGGAAGGAAGATTGTTGGCTATCATCATAATCTGCTGGGGAAGGGATTGCAGTTTGTTGCACTTGGCACGCGTCAGTTCAAAGACGTCCGGGTTCTTCTTGTGAGGCATGATGCTGGAGCCGGTAGTGCAATCGTCCGGCAGCTTCACAAAACCGAAGTTCTGACTGTTGAACATACATGCGTCAAAAGCCAATTTCGATATGGTTCCGGCCACACTGGCAAGGGCGAAAGCTACATTACGCTCCATCTTGCCACGCCCCATCTGGGCATACACTACGTTGTAGTTGAGGGAATCAAATCCCAAAAGACGGGTAGTCATCGTACGGTTCAGCGGGAACGAGGAACCGTATCCCGCAGCAGAACCCAAAGGATTGCGGTTGCACATCTTGAAAGCTGCCTGAAGGAACATCATATCGTCCACCAGGCTCTCGGCGTATGCCCCAAACCAAAGTCCGAAAGAAGACGGCATGGCTATCTGCAAGTGTGTATAACCCGGCATCAGTACATCCTTGTAGCGTTCGCTCTGCATAACCAGCACATGGAACAATTGTTCCACAGCCTCCGCCACTTCCTTTATCTCTGCACGGGTAAAGAGCTTCAAATCGAGCAACACCTGGTCGTTGCGCGAACGTCCGCTGTGTATTTTCTTACCTATATCACCCAAGTTGCGCGTCAGCATAAGTTCCACTTGTGAGTGAACGTCTTCCACTCCCTCTTCTATCACAAATTCTCCACGCTCGGCCATCGCATAGATTTTCTTCAATTCGGCCAGCAATTGCCGCAGTTCTTCCTTCGTCAACAAGCCAATGCTTTCGAGCATCGTGATGTGCGCCATGGAACCCAGCACATCGTGCTTTGCCAAATAAAGGTCCATTTCACGGTCACGGCCTACCGTGAAGCGTTCGATATCCTTATTTACCTGAACGGATTTTTCCCAAAGTTTCTGAGCCACGTTGTTTCTAATGATTAATGGTTAGTGATTAATATTGTATCATCGCCAACATATCTGCCATCTTCTCCAATCCTTCCTGCAAGGGTTTCTGCACCATGGTCTTCATAAACGGATTTATATCCATGCCGATGGTCAGTTTCATTTTACATTCGGTTTCGGTGACGGGTACAATCTGTATCCACAGATTGAAGGGCAGCGGTGAAGTGGTTGTTGCAAACTTGATACACTTGCAAGGTTCCTTCTCCACAATCTGCAACGTAATCTTTCCCACGGGGGCCACCTCTATCGTCATGCTCTCCGCGTCAAAACTCAAGTTCTTCACTTTGTCTTCAGGCAGACGGTCTTTCACCTTCTCCAGATTACTCAGGTCGGAAAGTTTTTCATAAACAGCTTCTTGTGAAGCCGGTACAACTTTCACTCCACTCTCAAATTTCGTCATAATCAATCGTATTCAAAAAGAAAAAAGAACTATCCGGACAGAATCTATCCGAATGGCTCTTTTATCCATATTAACATTTTTACAAATAAGTTCTTATTTACCAGATTCCCAATGTGCAGGGTCTTTACGCCATTCATTCAGAGTCTCCACATCTTCTTCCTCGATATAGCCCGTACGCAGTGCCACTTCCATCACAGCCTCGTAATTGGTCAGCGTCACCAAAGGCACCTTGGCATCCTTGAAAGCCTTTTCGGCAACCGGGAAACCATAAGTATAGGCAGCCACCATACCGATGACCTCACATCCGTCACGGCGGATAGCTTCTACAGCCTTTAAGCTACTTCCACCCGTAGAAATCAAATCTTCCACGACTACCACCTTCATACCGGGACGAAGTTCACCTTCAATCAAATTCTCCAGTCCATGGTCTTTCGGAGTGGAGCGTACATATACAAACGGCAAGTTCAATGCATCGGCCACCAAGGCACCTTGCGGGATAGCTCCCGTTGCCACACCGGCAATGGCATCCACTTGTCCGAAACGTTCCAAAATCAGACGCGTAATTTCAATCTTTACGAAATTACGGAGAGAAGGATAAGAAAGGGTTTTGCGGTTATCACAATAAAACGGAGACTTCCATCCGGATGCCCAAGTGAACGGGTTAGCCGGTTGTAGTTTAATCGCTTTTATCTTCAGCAACTTCTCTGCAAACAATCTTTCTAAAGTTTTCATAGCAAAACTAATCTATATATGATAAATATGGCACAAAAATACGGAAACAGAATGAGAATAAAAAAGAGAAAGCCGATAATTTTCATTCGGAGTAGTCATTTTCCTCAGAAACCTCTATGCAACGACATATATCCTTCATTTCGAACCCCCTGCTCAAGGCAAAACGCACCAGTTTGCCATTCAACTCATACTCACTTTCGGCACGGACGCTTTTACGCTTTGCCGCCAGCAGTTTCTGCAAGACGGCGTGGTATTCCTCCTCATCAATCTCGTTCAAATAGGGCCAATAGACAGATGAAGATATCTTTTTCAACTGGAGCGCCTGCCCTATCTTCATCTTGCCCCATTTGGCAAAACGGTATTTGTCGTTGATGAAAGCACGGCAGAAGCGCTCTTCATCAATGTACTTCTCTTGTTCCAGACGGTTGATGATACGGTCTATGGCATCATAGGCAATGCCCCAGCGTTGCAGTTTCTCCGCAATCTCCGCCCGGCAATGCTCGGCAGTGGAGCAATATGCCGCCACTCTGTTCAAAGCTTCAGTTTCAGTTATTTCTATCATCGTTCTGCAATTACGTACCGGTCGTTGCCGGAAATATCTTTTCGGATACGGACATTCGTATAGCCTTGCTTGCGAAGCATCGAAGCGACAGCCTCTCCAAATGCCCGGTTGATTTCAAAATAGAGTCGGCCGCCGGCCGTCAGCATGCTCCGTCCCAGTTCACCTATACGCCGATAGAAACGGAGCGGGTCGCTATCCGGAACAAACAAAGCCCGTGAGGGTTCCCAGTTCAAGACGTTTGGTTCCATATCCCGCTTTTCTATTTCCGTAACATAAGGCGGATTACTGACGATTACATCAAAACATTCACCCTCAACCGGTTGATACGTCAGGACATCACGCTGTACAAATAGCACGGAAGCCTGCAAAAGGTGGTTATTGTCGCCGGCTATGGCAAGAGCTTCTTCGGAAATGTCCCAAGCAGTTACTTCCGCTTCCGGCAACTCCTTAGACAAAGTGACGGCAATACACCCACTTCCGGTGCCAATGTCGAGAATACGGGAAACCGGAGCGACTTCCTTCAGCATCCCCTCCACCAGCTCTTCCGTTTCGGGGCGGGGAATAAGTACCCCCGGAGCCACCCGAAAAGTACGTCCCAGGAAACGGGCAGTACCCTGCACATACTGTATGGGCTCAAAATTGCACAGACGGAAAAGAATGCTTTCCAATTCCTTTTCATCCTTTGGAGATAAAATCATATCTTTGCCCAGGTAATAGTCAATATGACTCTGACCTAACATTTCACAGCAGACAATACGGGAAAGATTGGCTGCCTCCCGGGGAGGATAGCACTCCTGCAAAGCACTGCGGATATGTGAAACGGTTACATTCATTCGGAGTCCGGTTTTATTCGGGCTGCAAAAGTAATCATTAATTTTGATTATTCAACCAAAAGACAAGCAAGGATATGAATTCAGAAGAAGAGAAATATATGCTGCGATGCATCCAACTGGCACAAAACGGACTTTGCAATACAGCACCCAACCCGATGGTGGGAGCGGTAATAGTATGTGACGGGAAAATCATAGGCGAGGGATACCATGTGCGCTGTGGAGAAGCCCACGCCGAGGTCAACGCCATCCGTTCCGTGAAAGACACGTCCCTGCTGAAACGTTCCACCATCTATGTCAGCCTGGAACCGTGTTCGCACTATGGCAAAACTCCTCCTTGTGCAGACCTCATCATCGAGAAGCAGATTCCACGCATCGTCATCGGGTGCCGGGACCCTTTCTCTAAGGTTGCGGGCCGGGGCATACAGAAACTGAAGGATGCCGGACGTGAAGTTATTGTCGGAGTGCTGGAAACAGAATGTCGGCAGCTCATCCGCAGGTTCATCACTTTCCATACTTTGCGACGCCCCTACATCACCCTAAAATGGGCGGAATCTTCTGACAGATATATCGATTACTCCCGCACGGACGGTAAACCGGTTATCCTCTCCAGCCCGCTGACTTCGATGCTGGTACACAAGAAACGGGCAGAGCACAGTGCCATATTAGTAGGTACCCGTACGGCTGAACTGGACAATCCCTGCCTGAATGTCCGCCATTGGTACGGCCGTTCACCGGTACGTATCGTGCTGGACCGGCAACAAAAGCTATCCCCCAGCCTTCACCTATTTGACGGTAGCGTGCCGACCCTCGTTTTTACAGAAATCCCGCACGCTCCGCTACCGAATGTAGAATATCTGCCAGTCAGCGACTACCGGCAGAATATACTCCCCGAAATCATGGAAATGCTGTATACACGCGGATTACAATCCCTTTTGGTAGAGGGTGGCAGCCAAACGCTCCAATCCTTCATTGATGCCGGATTGTGGGACGAAATCTTTGTGGAAGAAGCTCCGCACCTTCTTCATTCCGGCGTCAAAGCACCCGAAATCAGTGACGGATATCCATTTGCAACAGAGTATTCTTTCGGCAGGAGTTTTCGCCATTATACGGCCTCAAGAAACAGTCAATAGCCTCATTTCAGGGCTTTTTTATCGAGAAAAAGGGGGATATTATCTATAATTTTATATAAAACTTCCCCGTAAAGCTGTTTATAGAAAAAAATGTTCCTATTTTTGCAACTTGTAAATAAACACTAACTTTCAAAATGAGAATAAAGTTTCGATCAGTAATTGTGAGTTTTCTTATTGTGTCATTTGCTCTAAGTTCATGCCTTGACTCTGACGACAATTATGAATTCAGCTCCGATGCTACTATACATGCTTTTGGTATCGATACCATACATGGCAAACATTACAAATTTACAATTGACCAGCTCAATAGACTCATCTATAACAGAGATTCATTGCCCGTAGGTTCAGATACCATCATTGACCGTATTCTGATTGATACTATGACCGTTACCGGTTGGATAACTTCAGGCTCGCCTACCGACACGGTATTCGTCATGTCGGACTCCGTGGATTTGAGACCCGCCATGAACAACGATGCCGGCATGCTGTTCAAAGCACATGCCGCCGACGGTGTTACAGTCCGCGAATATAAATTGAAAGTTAATGTACATCTGCAAGACCCGGACTCACTCGTCTGGACAGACATGCAGAATAGGGGGAATATATTCTCCAATACCATCAATTTAGGCCAGCAAAAAGCGGTTATACTTGGAGACGAGTTGTTTGTCTACACTTCCAACACTACCGCTTACAAGACATCGACTGCGCCCGATAAATACAACTGGAGTAAAGTCAATGTCAGCAACCTCCCCTCAGACGTAAAGCTGACATCTGCCGTAGAGTATAACAATGCACTCTACATGGTTACAAAAAGCAAAAGAGTATTCAGCTCTACCAACGGCGGCGCCTGGACAGAAGTCACTACATTGGGAGACAATGTCATAGTCCTCATTAATGGTTTCTCCGACCGGCTCTCGGGTATTGTGGAAATCAACGGAAAGCAATATTTCAACATCTGTAAAGACGGAAAGAATTGGGAAACGGAAAACACGGCTGACAACCTTACCCTTGAGGAAGTCCCGGCAGGATTCCCTACCGAAAACATATCCACCACCCAGACCAACACCGGCAATGGTGTAGAGAAGGTGGTTCTGGCAGGAATGCCGCTGGCCAACGAACAAGAGACAATACCCTGGTTCTCATTGGACGGCAAAGGCTGGGCAAGCCTGGCTAACACGGTGTACGACACATCTTGTCCCGGCATGGTCAACCCTGCCATTATGTACTATGGCGACATGTTCTATTGCTTTGGAGGAGAACTTGACGCCATCTACAACTCCATCACAGGCATTGCGTGGAGCAAGACAGAAACCAAATTCCTGCTACCCCAGGAATTCAAAGGGAAAGGCGCGTACTCCATTATAGTGGAACCGACGAAAGACAAAACTGTGGCCCCGGCAGACAAACGGGACTTCATTTGGGTGATATTCGGCGGCAACGGCACCAAAAATGAAGTATGGCGCGGACGTCTTAACAGATTGGGCTTCGAAATACAATAATAATGATGTCATATAAGGAAGAAATCGATCTAAACCGGATACCCCAGCACGTGGCGATTATCATGGACGGTAACGGACGGTGGGCCAAGCAGCGTGGACACGAACGCAGCTATGGACATCAGGCCGGCGCAGAGACTGTGCACGTCATTGCAGAGGAAGCCGCTAAATTAGGAGTCAGATACCTTACTTTATATACGTTCTCTACCGAGAACTGGAATCGTCCGTCGGACGAGGTAGCCGCCTTGATGGGATTGCTCTTCGACTCCATAGAGGAAGAGACGTTCATGAAGAACAATATCAGTTTCCGGGTAATAGGAGATATTGAAAAACTGCCTGCCAACGTACAGCAACGGCTCAACACTTGCGTGGCACACACCTCCCACAACACGGGAATGTGCCTGGTACTGGCATTGAGCTACTCTTCCCGCTGGGAAATAACGGAAGCTGCCCGGCAAATAGCCGACCTGGTACAGAAAGGTGAGCTGAAACCCGAACAAATCGACAGTGAGCTCATATCCCGTCATCTGACAACCCACTTCATGCCCGACCCCGACCTGCTGATACGTACCGGAGGAGAGCTCCGCCTTAGTAACTACATGCTCTGGCAATGCGCCTATTCGGAACTTTATTTCTGTGATACCTATTGGCCCGACTTCCGTGAAGAAGAATTACGCAAAGCCATATGTGACTATCAGAAACGCGAACGCAGGTTCGGCAAGACCAGCGAGCAAATCAATTAATCACCGGACACACAAATAGTAAATAGTAAATTGTAAAATAGTAAATAAAAAGATGCACTATCGTATTTTCTCCATACTCGTAACGTTTGTCTGCCTTTTCGGCTGCGCACTGACAACAGCAGCACAGGACGTAAACAACACCGATGAAACCGAAAAGCCGGTTATACTCTATTCGGGAACACCCAAGAAGTATGAAATAGCCGACATTAAGGTCGAAGGAGCCCAGAACTATGAGGATTATGTAATTGTCGGATTGTCCGGACTATCCAAAGGGCAGACTATCACCGTGCCGGGTGACGAGATTACACAAGCTTGTAAGCGCTACTGGCGCCACGGTCTGTTCTCTGACGTGGAAATTACAGCAGACAAGATTGAAGGCGACCAAATTTGGCTGACCATTCATCTGACCATGCGTCCGCGTGTTTCCGACATACGCTACAACGGTGTGAAGAAGTCAGAGCGTGAAGACCTGGAAAGCAGAATCGGCATGATAAAGGGCGGTCAGATTACACCTAATCTGGTGGACCGCGCCAAGACCTTGATAAAGCGCTATTTTGACGACAAGGGCTTCAAGAATGCAGATGTAATCATCACCCAACGTGATGATCCGGAAAAGAAGAATGAAGTGATTGTCAACATCGACATCGACAAGAAGGAGAAAGTGAAAGTACATCAAATCACCATTGTAGGCAACGAGGCCCTCACGACCAAGAAGCTGAAGCGTGTGATGAAGAAAACAAACGAAAAGGGCAAGCTGCTCAATCTGTTCCGCACCAAGAAATTCATTGAGGACAACTACGAAGCGGACAAACAGCTGATTATCGACAAATACAACGAACTGGGTTATCGTGACGCCATCATCGTGACAGACAGTATCAAGCCCTACGATGACCGCACGGTAGACATCTTCATGCAGATTGAGGAAGGACAGAAATACTATCTCCGCAATGTAACCTGGGTAGGTAACACACTGTATCCTTCCGAACAACTGAACTTCCTCCTCCAGATGAAGAAGGGTGATGTCTACAACCAAAAGTTACTTGAAGAGCGTACAATGACCGATGACGATGCCATCGGTAACCTTTACTACAACAACGGTTATCTGTTCTACAGCCTCGAACCGGTGGAAGTAAACATCGTGGGCGACTCCATCGACCTGGAAATGCGTATCTACGAAGGTCGCCAGGCTACCATCAATAAAGTCAGCATCAACGGTAACGACCGTTTGTATGAAAACGTAGTACGCCGTGAACTCCGTACCCGTCCGGGCGAACTCTTCAGCCGTGAAGACCTGATGCGTTCCATGCGTGAAATCCAGCAGATGGGACACTTCGACCCCGAACAAATCCAGCCCGACATCCAGCCGAGACCGGAAGACGGCACGGTAGACATCGGTTATGACCTTGTATCCAAAGCCAACGACCAGGTAGAGTTCTCCGCCGGTTGGGGACAAACGGGTATTATCGGTAAGTTAAGTCTGAAGTTCACCAACTTCTCTCTGTCCAACCTGCTGCATCCGGGTGAGAACTACCGCGGTATCCTCCCGCAAGGTGATGGTCAGACATTGACCATCAGCGGCCAGACCAATGCCAAATACTATCAGTCATACAGCGTTTCATTCTACGACCCGTGGTTTGGCGGTAAACGCCCGAATGCATTCTCCGTATCGGCTTTCTATTCCCGCCAGACCGACATCAGTAGCCGTTATTACAATTCAGCCTACATGAACAGCTATTACAACAGCTATTATAGCGGTATGTATGGCTACGGTATGTACAACTACGGCAATTACAACAACTACGAGAATTATTACGACCCGGACAAATCTATCCAGATGTATGGTCTTGCAGTGATGTTCGGTAAGCGTTTGAAGTGGCCGGATGACTACTTCCAGTTCACAGCCGAGTTGTCTTACCAACGCTATGTTCTGAGTGACTGGCAGTACTTCCCGGTTACCAACGGTAAGTGTAATAACCTCAGCCTCAACCTGACCTTGTCCCGTAGCTCTATCGACAACCCGATTTATCCGCGCCAAGGTTCCGAGTTCTCGTTGTCTGCACAAATCACACCGCCTTTCTCTCTGTTCGACGGTACCGATTACAGCAAGTACAGCACCAGCAGCCAGGAAGACATGAACAAGATGCACAAGTGGATTGAATACCACAAGTGGAAATTCAAATCCAAAGTCTACATCCCGTTGATGGACCCGATTACCGTCAAACGTACTCCGGTGCTGATGGGACGTGTAGAATTCGGTTTGCTGGGACATTACAACAAATACAAAAAGTCTCCGTTCGAAACGTTTGACGTGGGTGGTGACGGTATGACCGGCTACTCCAGCTATGCTACAGAAAGCATCGCCCTCCGTGGTTATGAGAACAGTTCATTGACTCCATACGGTTCTGAAGGTTATGCCTATACACGTCTCGGACTGGAATTAAGATATCCTTTGATGCTCGAAACAAGTACCAGTATTTATGCGTTAACGTTTGTGGAAGCCGGTAATGCATGGCATGATGTCAATAAGTTCAACCCGTTCGAATTGAAGCGTTCAGCCGGTGTCGGTGTCCGCATCTTCCTCCCGATGATCGGTATGATGGGTATCGACTGGGCTTACGGTTTCGACAA
>CDZI01036850.1_pt1 | contig 10222 bp, 13 predicted proteins | sample 554811 | NCBI WGS metagenome assembly CDZI01 (sample SAMEA3182110, study PRJEB8094) | gut metagenome | biome: human; feature: gut; material: Stool; isolation source: human stools | place: Canada | collected 2013-04-23
TAGTAAAAGCTTTTCTCGGAGATCCCACGCCGCCGGCAAAACTCCCGTTTTGTCAGTCCACTGTTGCTGCATTCCTGAATAAGCATTCTCCATGTCTGCGCCCGATAGTCGTCCCGCACTGCCAATACATCTGCCATTTGATAGCATCTCTCCCTCCTTCTCAAAAAACTCACCGTGCGTTTTTCAACCTAAACCAAGTGGCCGTCCATGCCAACACCTACGGCATCTATCCCTCAGAGATCACGGCGCTCCAAAAGGACTATGCCGACCTTTGGGAGCCACTGTCCGAGCTGCTGAAAAAGCTGTCGGCTGTGGTGAGTATGTAAAAGATAAGTGGCAAAGGTGGTTTACCTTTGCCACTTATCTTTTGATTAGCTTTCCTCATTCTTGATTAACCGTAGAGCGGGCTTCTTGCGCTGGTTGAAATCATCGAAAAATTCATCTGGTAATCCACAGATACATTTCAAGTCTTGAAGCGGTAATGCAGATGCGTTTATAAAGGCAGATTTGGTAATGACCTTGTTATCTACCAAAAGATAGATTGCATCGCGTAACATTTCTGGATCAGCAACAGTCAAAATATCATCCAATGGCTCTTTGTGCCAATATTTTTGAGTCGTCATCTGACGCTTCAAATAGTTAATTTGATTTTCGGTCAATAGTTCAAGTGTTTCGCAACGCCTAATTATTGTAGACATAGCCGCTCCCCATTTTCGCTTAATTAACTCCAGTGAAACTAAGGAAGTGCTTCGTATGTCCTTTGGAAAAGAGGTTGCAGGTAGTAAGAAAGCTGCCGCAAACCGATCCGCTTGTGTATCAGCTAAATCGACAACTTCTTTTTTTACAGAATCATCATCTGCGATTGAACTATGCATAATTAGATGACCAAGTTCATGTAAAATGCTAAACCGTGTACGAACAGCGCTTTTTTGTGTGGAATGATACAGAATGTACGGAGTTCCATCTTTCCAGCAAGAAAAAGCATCAATACCCTTGAATGCACAATAGTTGTTCGTTGCAAATTGGGTTACAATGACACCTTGGTTCTCCAACAAGCCTATTAGGTCACCAATCGGGTCATCATTTATGCCCCACTTTTTTCTGATGGACAGAGCCATCTCTTCGATGTCTTCAGAAATTAAATCTTCATATTCCACATCGATTGTAGGCAAATCTCGCTCGACAAAATCAACATATTCTTCGAGTTGCTTTTTAATCTCATCTGTCCACTTTATCTGATACCGGCAAGCCGTCTTAACCTTTTTTGAAATATTAGATTTTGAACGAAAAAAAAGAGGACTGCTGCCTGCGTTTGAGTTTTCCTCTATTTTATAAAAGAACTCCGCAGGAAAACCAAGGCTAAAAGAAATGGCCTGAAGCATTTCGGGAGAGGGGCTAACAATGCCCCTCTCATATTTTGAAACGGACTGTCTGGTAACTCCAATGTCTTCGGCTAAATCCTCCATTGACATTGCCCGCGCCTCTCGCGCTTCTGTTATTCGAGAGGGAACAATTGTACTAATCACGAAATACCCTCCTGAATGCCGTGTGCCAGTATCTCTTTTTTCAACGCAGCTTTTTTGCGCTCGAACACCTTTGCATTTTCGCTCTCGCCATTTACTGTAATCTGCGGCAGGAAGAATTGTTCAGCTACTCCGGTATAGCCGGGTTCGGGAAACTGGACAACAGCAAAGGTCTGTCCGCGTCCACCGAAGGTCAAAATGCCGTAGTATGGCGCATCACCATAAGGCGGCGTCAAATCATCGTCAATAACCATTTGCCGCTGTATGGCGTGGTTGTTGTTCGACAGATTAACCTTATACTTAGACGGATATGGCAAATCATTGGGAGATGCACTGCGTGCAACATGGAGGATAACTTTTTTATTTCTCAGTTCGGGAACCCGTTGGTTATATTGAAATTCACGCTGCACAAATTCAAACGGAAATTTAGGATCGTGACTTTCAATTTCACACTGCATTTGCACAACTTTTGTTCTTATACGACCTCGCGTATCGTCAAAGTAAGGGTGCCCAAACATCGGACGCTGAGTCTCCATCAACTCGCGGTAAGTAGCATCACCGACTTGAACGATAGACGCAAGGGTCATCAGTTCGCGGGGTGTGAAAATATCTCTAAACTGGTCATGCATATATCTGCCCTCCACGCTCAAGTTTTATTTGAGCTCATTTTACATTATTCCGGAGTTTTTGTCAACCAGATTTTCTAATTAAGGTATTTTTGGCATCCTTGCGTGCCTATTTCCCCAGCGGTATAATATGGGTAGAAGGACAATCCAACCCGATTATTTAATGGAGGTAGCTGCTATGATCGTTCTCAAAATCCTTGCCGCCCCCGTGATGGTGGCACTGTCCCTGCTGGCCGCTATGGTCACATTTCTGTTCTGCGTGGCGTCCGCCGTGTGCGAACTGGGCTGCATCGTGCTGACGCTGCTCTCCCTGATCCTGTTTATCGGCGGGCAGACGGTGGGTGGGATCGTGTTCCTCGTCCTTGCGTTCCTCGTTTCTCCCTTTGGCGTTCCCGCTATCGCTGAGTGGCTGGTGGACAAACTGCACTCGGCCAAGTTCACCCTGCGGGATTTCATCACCGGCTGATACTTCGGGACAAAATGTCCCAAAGCTGAAACGACGGCGGCTGACCACAGCCGCCGTTTGTCGTACAGGAAGGAGGGCTGCCTACGGCCACGACCTACTACAAGAAGCACAAAATCAGCAAGGGCGAAACCATCGTGCAGTCCTTGAAAGAGCGGTTTGACTACGGGCAAAACCCAGATAAGACCGAGGGTGGCGAATTGATCTCGTCCTACGGCTGCGACCACATGACCGCTGATGCCGAGTTCCTATTAAACAAGGCCAAGTACAAGGCCGCCACAGGCCGGGAGCAGCGGCGGGACGCAGATGTGCTGTGCTATCAGATCCGCCAGTCATTTAAGCCCGGGGAGATCACGCCGGAGGAGGCCAACCGCATCGGCTATGAAACGGCGATGCGCTGGACAAAGGGCAAGTATGCCTTTTTCGTTGCAACCCACACAGACAAGGCACACATCCACAATCACATTTATTACAATTCAACCTCGCTGGACTGCACCCGGAAGTTCCGAGACTTTATCGGCTCTGGCCGTGCGGTACGGCGGCTCTCTGACCGCATTTGCCTTGAAAATGATCTGTCCGTCATCACCGATCCTAAGCTGCACAGCAAGGGACGCTTTCTCCATTACGGGGCGTGGCTGGGGACAGCGCGGCAGCCCTTATACAAGGAACAGCTGCGGCGTGCCATCAATGAAGCTCTTGCAAAACGCCCCGTCGATTTTGATGCTTTCCTCCGGCTCATGGAGGCGTCCGGCTACACGGTCAAGCATGGGCGCGGCGGTACGATCTCTTTTCTTGTTCCGGGGCAGGAGCGGGCGACCCGGCTGCGGGCATCCACCCTCGGGGACGGTTACGATCCCGAGGACATCAAGGCCGTCATCGCCGGGGAGCGCCCGATCCCGGAACAGCCTGTTTCTGTGCCTGCGCCCTCTCGCCGTGTCAATCTGATCGTGGATATACAGGAGCGCCTGCGCTCCGGCAAGGGTGCGGCCTATGCACGGTGGGCAAAGGTCTATAACCTCAAGCAGATGGCGGCGGCGCTTCAATTCATGCAGGAGCAGAATATCACCGAGTATGACCAGCTCTCTGCCAAGGCCGAGGACGCCGTTTCCCGTTTTCATTCCCTGACCGAGCAGCTCCGGAGGACGGAGGCTGACCTGTCCACAACATCCGAGCTGATGGGAGCCGTGGTGCGGTACGCCAAGACCCGCCCTGTCTTTGATGGGTACAAGGCCGCCAAGTACAGCCGGAAATACCTTGCCGAGCATGAGGCGGAGCTGGCGGACTACCGAGCGGCCAAGGCCACAATGGGAGAGCTGCTGGGTGGTGAGAAGCTGCCAAAGATGGCAGAGCTGAAAGAAAAGCGCCGCCAACTGGCGGCGCGGAAAAAGGCACTCTATACCGAGTACCGCTCGGCGCAGGAGGAGATGCGGCAGGCCGTGGCGGTCAAGGCCAACATCGACCATCTGCTGGGTGTCACGGACGGCCAGCGCAAAAAGGAACAGGAGCGATAGCGCACGGTGACGCAGACAAATTACTTTGGGACAAAATGTCCCAAAGCCGGGTTTGGGGAGGCTCCCCAACAAGCGTTTTTGCAGCCCGCCGGGATGCAAAAATAGCAAGTGTGGCTACACTTGCCCTGCTTGCCGTTAGTGCGTTCCCCGGAAAGCCCACGGAAAAACGGAGGCAGCGCCGTTTCTTACGCTTCTGACCTTTCACGGTTTTCTATAATCGTATGGATAATGCCCTCAACGAGCCGCAGCTCGTTTTCGCTGAGAGAATTAAGCTGAATGTTGATCCGCTTCTTTGCGGCTTCATTGGCACTCATGTTTGGATAAAAGTATTCATCCACGGAGATGCCGAACATCGTCACCATTTGGTAAAAGGCATTTAGGCTCGGATGTTGTCCATCGTTTTCGTGATACATAATGGTACGCGGATCACGGTCAACAATATAGCCTAACTGCTCCTGCGTCATACCCTCGCGCTCACGGGCTTTCTTAATGGCAAGTCCAATCCCGTGAAAGTCAAATTTGCGCTCGTCCCGTTCAATTTTCATAGCATCACCACCTAATGTAATTTTACATTTCGGGTAATAGCATTTGAACGATGTTATATTTCATTTCTCTGCATATTTAATTTCATATATTTGCCGAGCAAATTCTCATAGTTGACAATGGCTGCGGTGTAGCATATAATGTACTTATCAAACAAGTACATTATATGACAGGAGGCGCAGCCTCATGGAAATCATTATCAGCAGCAACACCAGCAAACCCATTTATGAGCAGATCACTTCTCAAATGAAAGCTATGATCATGAGCGGCGAGCTTCAAACCGGCGACCCGATTCCGTCTATGCGGGCACTGGCAAAGTCGCTTCATATCAGCGTCATTACAGTACAGAAAGCCTATGAAGATCTGCATCGTGATGGCTTTATTGAAACAACAGTAGGCCGTGGCAGTTTCGTATCGGCACAGAATAAAGATTTCTTTCAAGAGGAACAACAGCGCCGGGCGGAAGAACATCTCCAAGAGGCTGCCGATATTGCACGCTCCGGCGGTATCCCTTTGAGTAAATTGGTTGAGATACTGACGATGTTCTATAAAGAGGAGGGCTGACGATGGAAAACATTTTGCAAATTGCAGACCTGACAAAACGCTACCCCGATTTTTACTTAGACCATTTGACCCTCAATGTTCCAAGCGGTAGCATTGTCGGTTTGATTGGGGAGAACGGTGCAGGAAAAACAACCACCATGAACCTGATCCTCAATGCTGTTACCAAGGACGGCGGAGATATTCTTGTTTTCGGGCAAGATAATCTTTCCCACGAAAAAGAGGCCAAACAGCGGATAGGCGTTGTGCAGGATGAATGTAATCTTCCCTTTATGTTCTCTCCCACAGACATTGAAACCATTATGCGTCAAATCTATGCCCAATGGGACTCCAACCGCTACTGGGAGCTATTGAATAGGTTTGATTTACCTGTGAAACAGGAAATCGGCTCATTTTCAAAGGGTATGAAAGTAAAGATGAACTTTGCGATTGCCCTTGCCCATCATGCTGAATTGTTATTGCTGGACGAGGCAACAAGCGGGCTTGATCCTGTTATGCGGGATGATATGCTTGATCTGCTGTTAGACTTTGTTCAGAGCGAGGAACGCGGCGTTCTCTTTTCTACACATATTATGAGTGACCTCTCTAAGATTGCGGATTATATAGCTTTTCTGCATGAGGGTAGACTGCTGTTCTTTGAGTCGAAGGACGAATTGATCTACCATTATGGACTGATCCATTGTGGGGAAAAGCTATTTCGAGAAATTGACCGTGGCGATATATTGGCGTGGAGAAAACAGGATTATGAGTATCAAATTTTGGTGGCAGACCGAGAAGCTGCTGCTCGGAAATACAAGGGCTGCGTAATCGACCCGGCCACCTTAGATGACATCATGCTTTTGTATATCAAGGGAGGGTCACTATGATTGGTTTGGTCGCAAAAGATCTTATCGTATTCAAAAAGATATGTAAACCCGCTTACCGTCTGTTAGGCATCATCCTATTACTGTGCGCCTGCATTTTCATTCCACAAGCGGCAATCCCGTATATTTCACTGTTGCTCCCGCTGATGGGCGTTGCTTTTCTGACCGAGTTGGTTAAAATCGAGGAAAAGAGCGATTGGAAGAATTACTTACCGGTTCTCCCTATCACGGATAAGGAGATTGTTGTCGGGCGCTACCTGTTCAGCGGAATACTGTTTGTTAGTCTCTCTGTGTTGACTTTCTTGCTTTGTATCATTGCTGCTTTTACAGGACATTTTTCGTTCACCACAGTTGTACCAAACCTTGTTTTAGGTATGTGTTGTACGGTGCTTACAATCTGTTTGGGTGTCCCCTCGGGCTTTGTTTTCAAACAGTCAAACTGCACCGGGGCAATGATCGCCGCCATCATGGTCTGTGCGGTAATACGGTCTACTGGTCTTGATACCGCCTTTTTCGCCGCATCCTCATTCCTTGCCTACGCACTGCTTATTATCGGTATGGCATTACTCCTTTACCTGTCCTATCGTGCGTCACTCAGCATTTTCAGAAAAAGGCGTTATGCAAGAAGTAAGGTGGCACCTAATGATTGAAAATAACTGGATTCTATGTCCAATATGCAGAAATAAGACACGCATCAAAATTCGGGGCGATACGGTGCTTGAGAACTTTCCTCTGTATTGCCCAAAATGCAAACAAGAAAATCTAATCCGAGCTTATCAACTAAATATCATAGTTATCAAGGAGCCAGACGCACAGACGCAGAGCCGATAACCCGTAGCCAACAGGCACACGGTTTATCGGCTCTTTTCTTTTGATAATAGCTGCGCTGGCATACACAACAAGACCGTTTCCGTTCGGCCTTGCGGCGCAGAACGGCGGTTTTGAAATATTGCATTTCAAGCCGCCGTTTTCCTTTTGAAAAATTGGATCAATGGGGGGTGTGGTAAAGTCGCCCTTTTTTAAGGATACGGCGGTGTCCGAGGAGGTATCGCCGTGTCCATTTTTTTCAGCGTCCATGATCTGCACCAGCTAAAAAAAGCGTAGCCCCTCCATCGGAGCAGTCCGGCTTTGAAAGTGAAATTAAACATCATGTAACAGGATATTTATTTGCTTGCGTCCGCATAGCGTCATGCTGTGCGGGCGTTTTTATATGCCTGTACCTTGGGACAAATTGTCCCAAGGTAGCCAGTCCCGGCTGTCGATCTCCGCCGATTCTTCTTTCTGTTCACCCACCCACACATGAACCGAATGGAGGAAATACAAATGACGACCATCAATCTGAAGGACTTTTACGCTTGGTACACCCATGATGAATACATCGAAGTTTCCGACGAAGTGGCCGCCGAGCTGAAGGCGGACAAGCTGTATGAGGCAGCCCATCAGCGGCGCACGACCCGCAACAAGGCACAGTATTCCCTCGACTGTGACGATGGGATCGAATACTCGGCCTGCCTGCATGAGCCGACGCCGCAGGAGCTTCTGGATCGCATGGAGTTGTTTGTCCACCTGTGGAACGCCCTCAACTCTCTGCCGGAGGTGCAGGGCGTCCGGGTGGAGGCACATCTGATCCTCGGCAAGAGCTACCGCCAGATCGCCCGGGAGCAATGCGTGGACAAGAGCGTTGTCCGGCGCTTGGTAAAGCGCGGCATGGCTGCTATGAAAAAATATTTGAAAAAAGTTCTGTGAGCGGGGCTCCATTTGCCCGATTTTTGTCCTTGGTATATGAGAGGTAGTTTTCACTTCTCCGCAGCAAGGTAGTTGATGCTCCGTCACGGATCGTCGCTGTCCGCTGTGAGGGAGCGCCGCATTGAATATGAGCTGTCTTATGACAGGCCAACAGGAGCGGGTGCGGCGCTCCCAACTGTCAAAAACACCTTGGGACATTTCGTCCCAAGGTCATAAGTCACAGGCCAGCGCTTTTATGAGGCGCTGGCCTTTCCCTGTTGCCGAGAATTGAAAAGGAGGTCTTTATGCAGCAGAGAAAACAACATACCGCATTTGCTGTGGATGGCTACGCCATCACCGCCAGCTTCGCAGACTGCAAAAATGCGGCAGCGCTCCATCATGTAAAGCAGATTTTACTATCTTCCTTTGCCAACAATACGGCAAAAAATAGCTCCGGCGACATCCTTGCAATCCCTCCCGAACAGAGGGATAATAATAGTGGGGGTAGTCCCTATGTACCTTGAAAACTTCATATTCCCCGCGTATTGATTGCGTTTTTTCATTGACCCATCGACAAATGAAAGGACGGATCAATATGATAGAAAACAGAATGATGACAGGTAATCGGGTTGATTGCCTATACCGCGTGTCCACCGACAAGCAGGTGGACTACAATGACAAAAGCCAAGCCGACATTCCCATGCAGCGCAGAGAGTGCCATCGCTTCTGTGAAAAAATGGGCTGGACGATTGTTCACGAGGAACAGGAGGACGGCGTGTCCGGGCATAAGGTTAGAGCTGAAAACCGGGACAAGCTGCAAATCATCAAGGAGCGCGCCAAGCAGGGGAAATTCGATATTCTGCTCGTGTTCATGTTTGACCGCATCGGGCGTATCGCTGACGAAACGCCTTTTGTGGTGGAATGGTTTGTTAAAAACGGCATCCGGGTCTGGAGTACGCAGGAGGGCGAGCAGCGTTTTGATAATCACACGGACAAGCTCACCAACTACATCCGCTTCTGGCAGGCTGACGGCGAAAGCGAAAAGACTTCAATTCGCACAAAAACCGCTCTCGGCCAGCTTGTCGAGGACGGCGGTTTCAAGGGCGGTCTTGCTCCTTATGGGTATGACCTTGTAAAGAGTGGGCGCTTCAATAAACGCAAGCACGAAGTTTTTGAGCTGGCTGTCAACGAGGCCGAGGCCGCTGTGGTACGGATCATCTTTGACAAATATGTGCATGAGGGTTTCGGTGCTCAACGGATCGCCACCTACTTAAATAACATCGGCTATCGGGCGAGGACGGGTAAAATGTGGCATCACGCCAGCATCCGGGGTATCATTTGCAATCTGACATATACTGGGGTGCTTCGCAGCGGCGAAAGCCGCTCCCAAACGCTGCCCCACTTACAGATTATAGAACAGGAGCTGTTCGAGGCTGCACAGCACATTCGTACCTCCCGTGCCAACTCCGCCGAACAGGAACGGCGTGTACCGCTGAATACCCGTGGCCAGTCCTTGCTGGCCGGGAATGTCTTTTGCGGGCATTGTGGCTCCCGGCTGGCGCTCACCACCAACGGCAAGGCTTACCCGTGTAAGGAAGATGCTCACCGCATTGTAAAGCGTGTTCGGTATATCTGCTACGGCAAGACCCGCAAACAAACCGAGTGTGACGGGCAGACTGGCTACACAGCGCATATTCTTGACGGTATCATTGACAAGGTGGTGCGGCAGATCTTTGAACGGATGAAAGCGATCCCCAAAAGTGAAATCGTCAATATCCGTTATCGTGAAAAGATGGAAGAACGGAAGGCACTTCTCAAAAGTGCAAAATCAGACTACGCCAAGGCCGCCGCCGAGCTTGATACGCTCCGGGCAGAGGTCATTAAATCTCTCCGGGGCGAAAGTGCTTTTTCGCAGGATTTGCTTGGTTCTTTGATTTCTGACTGTGAGACAAAATGTCTCGAAGTTCAGCACACTATGGAGGCGGCGCAGGCAGCCTACGACGAGGGACAGGCCATGCTGGACGCCTTAAACGCTCAGTATGACGATATTATTTCATGGGCGGATATGTACGACAGCGCCAGCACGGAGTCAAAGAAAATGATTGTGAGCTGCCTGATCCGGCGTGTGGAGGTGTATCGGGACTATCGGCTGCATATCGACTTCAACATTGACTTTGAGCAGTTCAGCGCTGGACTGGACATTTCGGCAATCGCAGCATAAAGCAAAACCCCACTTCCAAAGAAGTGAGGTTTTCTTCACACTCTCTGTGATGGTGGAGATAAGCGGGATCGAACCGCTGACCTCTTGAATGCCATTCAAGCGCTCTCCCAGCTGAGCTATACCCCCATATGGAAGAGAGTGTAAATATTGAGTTTTAAGTGCGGGGGTTGTTTACCGCTTCAACCG
>CDZI01029291.1_pt1 | contig 10183 bp, 6 predicted proteins | sample 554811 | NCBI WGS metagenome assembly CDZI01 (sample SAMEA3182110, study PRJEB8094) | gut metagenome | biome: human; feature: gut; material: Stool; isolation source: human stools | place: Canada | collected 2013-04-23
TTTTTAAGTGCAATCCTGTTCGGAGCCTTGATGGTTACCTCGACAGGAACATTTGTGTCTTGTAAAGACTACGATGATGACATTGACGAAATCAATAAAGAGTTGACGGAAATCAAGTCTCAGATCGCAGCTTTGGAAAGCGCTGTAAACAACGGTGACTATGTGACCGGTGTTACTCCTACCGCTGACGGTAAGGGTATGATTTTTACTTTCTCCAAGGGTAGCCCTGTAACGGTTACTTTGAATGTAAAAGATGGTGAATCAGGTGAAAATGCTCAAAAAATTACTTTTGACGAAAAAACAGGCGAAATGTTGGTTGACAATAAGCCTACAGGTATTTTCCCTGCAAAAGATGCAGAAAAAGCTCCCGTTAAGATTGAAGGGGGATATTGGGCCGTATTGAATGACAAAGGTGAATATGACGTAACTGAAATTCCTGTTTCGGGTGTTACTGCAGTAGTTACTGATGGTATTTGTACATTGACTGTATTCAATGCAGATGGCACTACTACTGTAGTTGAGTTGCCTACTACTTCTTCTACTATCACAGAACTTGAAGTAGTTGGTTATTTGGACGCTAAGGGTGATTTTACTGCATTCTCTGATGCTGCTTCTCACGATAACAAATATGAGATGGGTTACTCTGCTTTCTATACAGCTACTAAGGCGCCTTGGGAATGGGTGGATGCCGATGAATCTCAAAAAGTAAAAGGTGAAATTGCTGCCAAAACAGGTGTGGTTTCTCTTGCTGGTCAGTCTTTGGTGATTCGTGTAGCTCCCGCTTCTGCTGATTTATCAACAGTGGCTATGTCTTTGGTTAATTCTAAGATGGACGAAGCTCCTATAACTTTAGGTACTCCCGAAGCATTCAAAGGCTTGGTGACTCGTGCTGCTTCTGCTAATGGCTTGTGGGCTATTCCTTTGTCGAGCAAGGAATTGACAGGTTTGAATGCTTTGACTGATTTGACCGGGAAATTTGGTGGTGAAATAGAGGATGATGAGTTTAATATTGCATTTGCTGTAAAGACTCCAAACTTCTTGTCAAACTTCAACTTGGCATTCAATAAGGTTGAATTGGATGCGGTGAATGCTTCTCTGAATAAGAAAGAGTTGACTGAGGTTAAACAGGAAGGAAACACTAATGTTTATAAATCTACTTCCGGTACAGAAAACAATGCTTATGTGATTGTTAAACAAGGTACACCAAATACCTTTACTTTTGATGTTCCGACTTCTGTTTACAAGAGCCAAATTATTGTAGATGAATATATAGCTCAGAACTGGGGTGTTGTGATTGATGGTAATTCATTCACAGTAAACAAGTATAATGACAAACAGACAATTCCTTCATTCCCTGTTTATTTCAACTATATTCAACTGACAGACAAAGGAATCAAATCTGTAACTCAGACTGTATGGGTTCGTATGGAACGTACAATCAAGGAACAGGTAGTTCTCGATCCTGTTAACCATATCATTCCTGCCAAGGTTGCTGATGATAAGTTTACAGTTTCTTTGGACAAGATGTTCAATGAAATGACAGCTGAAGAAAGAGTTAATTGGAATAAATTTGCTCACGACATTGTGACTGTGATTAAACAAGTAAATCCTAACGGTGATGATATTGCAGTTACAGGATTTGATGATGATAATATTGCTTATCTGACAGCAGACAATAAGCCTGCTACTTCAGCTCTCAATATTGCTAAGTTGCAATTCATTCCGAATCACGAATGGAATCAAGAAACATATCCATTTGATAAGGAATACTACATTGTTTCTGATTTCGAGGATGAAAACGGTGACGTATTGAGCTCAGTTAAGATTCCTTTGACCGTAGGTATCCCTGCGTTGTCAACTCTGTTGCAGAAAGAGCAGGTAGTATTTGGTGGCACTAACAATGGTACTGGCGTATTGAATGAAATGGATTATGCTTCTGACAACAACGCTGTATTCTACTCATTGAAGTATGCGTTTAAAAACCAGTTGAAGGATGCTTTCGAAAATAAAAATACTGTTAAATTCATTATTGATCCTCAACAGGAAATAGAAGGTAATCCGGTCGTAGACTTGGCTCACATGGGTACAGGCGAAAAGCGTACAGGTGTTAATCAGGCTATTGTTTTGGATGATAAGGAAAAGGCTTACAACACTCCGATCAATATCTTGATTGATGGTGAAACTACTAAGTATGTTGGTAAGTACACTTGGTCAGACAAAGAAATCAAAGATAATGCTTTCACTATTAAGATTGTCAGTCCGATTGAGCAAGGTATCGTTGAAGCTGCTACGGGCGATGTAATCGAAGTAGTTGCTACAGAAGATGGTACAGCTAAATTGACTGATGCTGATTTGACTACTAAGACTTATGCTAAGGTTGAATATAATATCTTCAAAGATAAGTTTGAAGACAATGAAACAACAGCTACTTTGTGGACCAGTCCATACATGAAGGGTATCTCATTCAAGTCTATGAACGAGAATACTATTAAAGCTATTGCTAATGAAGACATTAAACCTGCAACTAAGGTTAAAGATACAGTAACTCCTGGCTATGTAGTTTTGAGACCGATGAATGTTGCTTACGAAGGCACTACAGAAGTAGAAGTTAAAGTAACAGACGTTTGGGGTTATGCTAAAACTGCTACTGTTAAAGTGAAAGTTCTTGCTGAAAAGAAATAATTTATCTGTGAGATTAATTATCTGACAACAGATAAACTCTGATATGCAGGGTACGTCTCTTTCTGATTTGCGGGAAAGAAGGTGTACCCTGCTTTTTTTGTATCTGTATATTTTTCACAATCTTAATAAATATGTATTTTTGCACAAGTAAAATCGTAATTATACATTTTATTATGTTAGACACCCTTCTTTTAATCAGCGGTTTAGCCCTTATATTGCTGGGAGCAAACGGCCTGACTGACGGCTCGGCTGCTGTTGCCAAGCGTTTTCGTATTTCCGACCTCGTAATCGGTCTCACCATCGTGGCTTTCGGTACTTCCGCACCCGAGTTGGTAATCAGTGTACTTTCTGCTTTAAACGGAAGTGCAGAGATGGCTATCGGTAACGTGGTGGGTAGTAATACATTCAATGCTTTGATGATTATCGGTTGCACGGCGGTGGTACTACCCATCAAAGTTGGTGAGGGAACAATGAGCAAAGAAATACCGCTGGTGATTCTTTCTTCGCTGGTACTTTTCTTTTGTGCCAATGATGTGATGCTCGATCAAGGCAATGAAAATATAATCGGGCGGATTGACGGACTTATTCTGCTTGCTTTCTTTCTTATTTTCTTGCGATATACATTTGCCATTGCACGAAACGGAGGCGAAGAAGTGGGAGAAGAACAGAAGATTAAAGAGATGCCTGTATGGAAATCTGTTCTTTTTATAGTGGGCGGACTGGCAGGTCTCATCTTTGGCGGGCAACTCTTTGTTGAAGGAGCAAGCGGTATTGCCCGGTCGCTGGGTGTCAGCGAATCTGTTATAGGATTGACTTTGGTGGCAGGAGGTACTTCGTTGCCCGAGCTGGCCACTTCTGTTACGGCTGCATTGAAGAAGAATCCGGGTATTGCCATCGGAAATGTGATAGGTAGCAATCTGTTTAATATATTCTTTGTGTTGGGATGTAGCGCAACTATTTCACCTTTGCCGATGGGTGGCATCAATAATCTTGACTTGACAGTGATGATTGCTTCCGCACTGCTGTTGTGGCTGGTGGGATGGTTCTTCAAAAAACGTACCATTACACGCCCTGAAGGGGTGTTGATGATGGTGTGTTATGTGGCTTATACGGCCTATCTTATTGCCCAACAATGAAAAAAGGTGTGAAAATCACCTCTTTTTAAATTAAAAACAGCTATCTTTACCGCCTGAATTTTTATAAAAATCGAACATGGCTATTACCATTAAGAAAGTCAGTACCCAAAAGGAACTAAAAACATTTATACGTTTTAATTACGAGTTATATAAGGATAATCCCTATTCCGTACCCGATTTGTACGATGATATGCTGAATACGTTCAGCCCGAAGAAGAATGCTGCTTTTGAGTTTTGCGAGGCTGTTTACTTTTTGGCCTATAAAGATGATAAAGTGGTGGGACGTATTGCCGGAATTATCAATCATCGTGCCAATGAAACATGGCAGAAAAAGGAAGTGCGTTTTGGATGGATTGATTTTCTGGATGATATAGAAATATCACGTGCACTGCTGGATGCTGTGTCTGAATGGGGAAAGTCGAAGGGCATGGATACTATTCAAGGACCTTTGGGCTTTACTGATTTTGACGCGGAAGGAATGTTGATTGAAGGCTTTGACCAGTTGAGCACGATGGCAACTATTTATAATTATCCTTATTACCCGCAACATATGGAAAAGTTGGGATTTGAGAAAGATGCCGACTGGGTGGAGTATAAGATATATGTGCCTGATGCTATTCCCGACAAGCATAAGCGTATCAGCGATTTGATTCAGCGTAAGTTTAATCTGAAGATTAAGAAATATACATCGGGTAAAAAGATTGCTGCCGAATACGGTCAGGCTATTTTTGAGCTGATGAATGAGGCATATGCGCCCCTTTATGGATTTTCGGCATTGTCACAAGGACAGATTGACCAATATATCAAGATGTATCTGCCTATCGTGGATTTGCGTATGGTGACTCTGATTACGGATGCCGACGATAAACTCATTGCTGTGGGTATTTCAATGCCTTCTTTGTCTGAAGCATTGCAAAAGGCAAAAGGACGTTTGCTGCCTATGGGATGGTATCACTTGATGAAGGTGCTGTTTATGCATAAATATCCTCCCATGCTCGATTTACTGTTGGTGGCTGTGAAGCCTGAGTACCAAAACAAAGGGGTGAATGCTTTGTTATTCTCCGACTTGATTCCTGTGTATCAGCAATTGGGATTCAAGTATGCCGAAAGTAATCCTGAACTGGAGCTGAACGGAAAGGTACAGGCGCAGTGGGAGTATTTCAAGACAGAACAGCATAAGCGCCGTCGTGCTTATAAGAAAAGCATCGGCTGACAGATGCCGCCGTGAAGAAACAGAATTTGTAACCGTTACTAAGATATGGAAGAGAACAACGAACTGATAAACAATTCCGCCGTAGAATATACCGACGATAACATCCGCCACCTCAGCGATATGGAGCATGTGCGTACCCGTCCCGGTATGTATATTGGAAAGTTGGGTGACGGAGCGCATGCAGAAGACGGTATTTATGTTCTTTTGAAGGAGGTACTCGATAACAGTATCGATGAGTTTAAAATGCAGGCGGGCAAGAAGATTGAAATTACAATAGAAGATAAACTTCGTGTCAGTGTGCGCGACTTTGGCCGTGGTATTCCTCAGGGAAAACTGATTGAGGCGGTGAGCGTGCTGAACACGGGTGGCAAATATGACAGCAAGGCTTTTAAAAAGAGTGTCGGGCTGAATGGTGTCGGTGTGAAGGCGGTCAATGCATTGAGTTCGCGCTTTGAAGTGCGAAGCTACCGCGAAGGGAAGGTGCGTATTGTTACTTTTGCCAAAGGAGATTTGCTGACAGACCGGACGGAAGATACTTCGGAAGAGAACGGTACTTATATCTTCTTTGAACCGGATAATACTTTATTTGAAAATTATAGTTTCCGCTCTGAATTTGTGGAAACGATGTTGCGCAATTATACTTACCTCAATACGGGGTTGGCTATCATTTATAACGGACAGCGTATATTGTCGCGCAACGGGCTGGTGGATTTGTTGAATGATAATATGACGGCTACCGGTCTGTATCCCATCATTCATCTTAAAGATGAGGATATAGAGATTGCCTTTACGCACACCGGACAGTATGGCGAAGAGTATTATTCGTTTGTCAATGGGCAACATACCACTCAGGGGGGTACACATCAAAGTGCTTTTAAGGAGCATATTGCACGTACTATTAAAGAGTATTTCAATAAGAATATGGATTATGCGGACATCCGTAACGGATTGGTGGCAGCCATTGCCGTCAATGTGGAAGAACCGATGTTTGAAAGTCAGACAAAGATTAAGTTGGGATCTACCAATATGGCTCCCGGCGGTCCTACGGTGAATAAGTTCGTAGGCGATTTTGTGAAGACGGAAGTGGATAATTATCTGCACAAGCATATGGACGTGGCGGATGTGATGTTGCAAAAGATACAGGAATCCGAGAAAGAGCGTAAAGCGATAGCCGGTGTGACTAAACTGGCCCGTGAACGTGCCAAGAAAGCGAACCTTCATAACCGTAAGTTGCGCGACTGCCGTTTCCACCTCAATGATGCAAAGGGAGATAAGAAAGAGGAAAGCTGTATTTTTATCACCGAGGGTGATTCGGCAAGCGGTTCTATCACGAAAAGTCGTGATGTAAACACGCAGGCGGTGTTCAGTCTTCGCGGTAAGCCGTTGAATTCTTACGGGCTGACCAAGAAGGTGGTGTATGAGAATGAAGAGTTTAATTTGCTGCAAGCGGCTCTTAACATAGAAGAAGGCATAGAGGGACTGCGTTATAATAAAGTGATTGTGGCAACCGATGCCGATGTGGACGGCATGCATATACGTCTGTTGTTGATAACGTTTTTCCTGCAATTCTTCCCCGATTTGATAAAGAAAGGACATGTGTATATTTTGCAGACTCCTTTGTTCCGCGTGCGTAACCGTAAGAAGGGAGTGTACGAAACTGTCTATTGCTATTCGGAAGAGGAAAGGATTGCTGCTATCGAACGGTTGAGTCCCAATCCTGAAATTACTCGGTTTAAGGGACTCGGAGAGATTTCACCCGATGAATTCAAGCATTTTATCGGAAAAGATATGCGTTTGGAACAGGTAAGCCTTAGAAAGACCGATTTGGTGAAAGAACTGTTGGAATTCTATATGGGTAAGAATACCATGGAAAGACAAAACTTTATAATTGAAAACCTTGTTATAGAAGAAGATATAGCGTGAGATGAGAAGAGCAATATTTCCGGGAACATTCGATCCCTTCACCATCGGGCATTATTCGGTTGTAAAACGGGCATTGACCTTTATGGATGAGGTGATTATCGGTATTGGTATTAATGATAATAAAAAGACTTGGTTCCCGATGGATAAACGTCTGGAAATGATTCGCGGATTGTTTGCCGATGAACCTCGTATCAGGGTGGAGGCGTATGACTGTCTGACGGTGGATTTTGCCAAAGAACAGAATGCCGGGTTTATCGTGCGCGGCATTCGTACCGTGCATGATTTTGAGTACGAGGAAACCATTGCCGATATCAATCGGAAGCTGGCGGGAATAGAGACTATTTTACTGTTTACCGAGCCCGAACTGACTTCTATCAGTTCTACTATTGTGAGGGAATTATTGCAATTCGGTAAAGATGTTACTCCGTTTTTGCCTGAAGGAATGAAAATAGATTAATGATGAAATATACCAAGTATTTAGTTGCAGGCTTGATTGCCTGCATTTTTTCTTTCTGTGCTGTCCGGGCACAGGAAAGAAAGTCTTTAGTGGATTCCCCGGCCCGTAAACTGCAATTGGCGGAGTTTGCCATTGCCAATCTATATGTCGACAAGGTGGATGAAGGCAAGATGGTGGAAGAAGCTATTATAAAGATGCTGGAACAGCTTGACCCGCATTCTGTTTATTCGGATGCGGAAGAGGTAAAAAAAATGAATGAGCCGTTGCAGGGCAATTTTGAAGGAATCGGTATTCAGTTTAATATGGCGGAAGATACTCTTTTCGTTATACAGCCTGTATCGGGAGGTCCTTCTGAGAAGGTTGGCATTCTGGCCGGTGACCGCATTGTAATGGTGGATGATACGATTATTGCCGGTGTGAAGATGAGCACGGAAGATATCATGCGCCGTTTGAAGGGGCCGAAGGGTTCGGAAGTGAATCTGAAAATTGTGCGCCGCGGAGTGGGGGAACTGCTTCCTTTTACGGTGAAAAGGGATAAAATTCCGGTTTACAGCCTCGATGCTTCTTATCTGTTGAAAGATAAAATCGGCTATATCCGCATCAATCGTTTTGGTGCTACCACGCATGAGGAGTTTAAGAAGGCATTGGCTGAACTGAAAAAACTAGGCATGAAAGATCTGGTGCTTGATTTGCAGGGTAACGGTGGAGGTTATCTGAATGCTGCCATCGATTTGGCAAATGAATTTTTGGAAAAACAAGAGTTGATTGTTTATACCGAAGGACGCCGGAATCCTCGTAGCGAGTTCTTTGCCAAGGGTACCGGAGATTTCCGGGATGGGCGTCTGATTGTGCTGGTGGATGAGTTTTCGGCTTCTGCCAGTGAAATCGTGACCGGAGCTGTTCAGGACTGGGACAGAGGAGTAGTGGTTGGTCGCCGTACTTTCGGTAAGGGGCTGGTTCAGCGTCCCATCGACTTGCCCGATGGCTCTATGATTCGCTTGACGGTGGCTCGTTATTATACTCCGGCAGGGCGTTGTATTCAGAAGCCTTACGAAAGTATTGAAAAATATAATGAAGATTTGATAGACCGCTATAACCGAGGGGAAATGCTGAGTGCCGATAGTATTCATTTTCCTGATTCTCTTAAGTTTAAGACTCATAAATTAGAACGTACGGTATATGGTGGAGGTGGCATTATGCCGGATTATTTTGTGCCGATTGATACGACGCTCTATACTAAATATCATCGTCAGTTGCGTGATAAGGGGGTATTGATGAAAGTGCACTTCCGGCAGATAGATGCACATCGTGACGAATGGTTGTCTAAGTATAAGAAGTTTGATGATTTCCATAAGAAGTTCGAAGTTTCTCCGGATATGCTTCGGCAATTGGTAGCGACAGGAAAAGAGATGGGCGTGGAATATAATGAGGAAGAATATCAAAAAGCCCTGCCTTTGCTGAAATTGCAGATGAAGGCGTTGATAGCTCGTGATTTATGGGATATGAATGAATATTATCACGTTATTAATGATGCTAACGAAAGCATCAGGAAGGCTTTGGAACTGTTGGAACAACCGGATTTTGAAGGATTGTTGAAAAAGAAACAGTAGTCGGGCTGTATTAATATGGTAAGTTTGTCATTCTGAGATTCTTGTGGTGCGCAGAATGACAAACTTATAGAAGGGCATGGTTTGCCTGCCCGAAGACACAAAGTAAACTGTTTTCGGGCGAGCGAACCTCGCCCCTACAAGCTAAGCGACAGCATTATCCACGTTTTGACACATTTCTTTTCCGAATGGGGTAAACCACAGGAGGTTATAGAATTGCCGAGTGACCTTGATATAGTAAATGTTTTTATAATGAAATGATTGTTTCTCAGGTTTTATTTCTTTTTGAATAATATCTTATTCAGCCAGCGGTTGATATAAATATTTGCAAAAGCGCATCCCACTCCGATGGCAGCTCCTGCCACTACATCGCTTGGATAATGTACTCCTTGGTTTATCCGGGCAAACCCTACTCCGCAAGCCCACACTGCCGAAGGAGCGATGACATACCATTTGGGATAAGTGATTGAAAGAGATGTTGCCAGGGAAAAGGCGGCAGCTGTGTGACCTGATGGGAATGACGGGCTGTCTGCATCCGGTGCTCCGTAAACATGAATCTTATCGGGGTACTTTACAAAAGGGCGGTCGCGTCCTATGATGTGCTTGGCTGCGTAGGTGATGCCTACTGCTTCAATCACGCTTGTACCGATATAAATGGCATCTTTCAGTAACGGCTGGTCTTTTTTTATCAATGCATAAATTCCCATGGCGGCGGGCACTCCTACAGGCAGGATAACGCCGCTTGCTGACAATCCACGGCTGAGGCCGTGTACATCCCATTTGTTGATGGTCTTCACCGTGTTGATGTCCCAGTTTTGCGCAGATAGTTGCATGCTGAGGCATAAGCTTAGAAGTAGAAAGATACTTTTTTTCATTGTATATTTTATAGTTTGCTGCCGCAAAGATAGGAAATTATGTTTTCTTCTCTTTGTTCCTAGGCTGATTAAAGAATAATTTCCATAATTCCTTGTATTATCGCTAGAATTCCTTTACTTTTGCATCGTGAATACACAGCTTTTAACGGAATTTTTAGTTCTAACAATTAAATAATTTAAATTCAATCATTTATGTGGTTAAGTAATTCATCTATTGGAAGGAAAGTGGTGATGAGTGTCACAGGTATCGCCCTTGTCCTGTTTCTGACGTTTCACATGGCGATGAACCT
>CDZI01062245.1_pt1 | contig 10054 bp, 8 predicted proteins | sample 554811 | NCBI WGS metagenome assembly CDZI01 (sample SAMEA3182110, study PRJEB8094) | gut metagenome | biome: human; feature: gut; material: Stool; isolation source: human stools | place: Canada | collected 2013-04-23
CCGTTCTTCACTTCACTGTTCATCTTTTCATGTACCACTCCGCACAGCGAACTGATACCTTTGCGCATATCTGTCCTGCCCGGACACAGAAAGTAGCGCATCGTGTCGTTCAGATTAAACATGGCCGTTTCGAAGACTTTGAGTGAACAGCTCCATCAGTATCTCTTCTGAATCTTTTCCGAAGTGGGCACGAAGACCATTGGGAAACAGAACAGCCACACCATGTGGTATTTGTTCTTCTGGGGGAGTTTCTGTAACTGTCTGTTTAAAACTGATAGGAGCCAGCTCTTGTTTGATACTGTTTCTGTCAACGGAACATTTTCTACGCCAGTAATGATAGGTTGAATAACTTACACCTATTTGTTGAAGGTATGACTTCAATGGCAGGCCGCTTTGGTGTACCTGCAATTCCAATTCTTCAAATTCTTGTCTATTCATAACAATTGAGGTTTGATTGTATTCGCTACCGCAAAGCTACAACCAAACCTCAAGGTGTAAAAGGTGCATTTATTCAAATGCTTACTGAAAAGCAACGTCCTTCTTAAGAAACATTTCAGCAATAGGCAGGAAAAAAGAACAGGAGTTCTACATGGAGAAACCACCTCCACATAAAACTCCTGCCCTAAAAATGGAAAGAATCTATTATTTCAGCTCTTTAATACGGATATTACGGAACTTTACAGGCGAACCATGTCCTAAGAAACCGATATATCCTTTCTTATTGAACAATCCCGGATGTTCGTGTCCGTCGGGTGTTCCATTCTTCACAGCGTCACGGATATTACCTTCCACGATAACAATACCGTTTACTGTTACCTTAATATTATCACCATCACAAATGATTTCTTCTTCGTTCCATTCACCTACCGGCTTAATGGCTTTCTTATGGTTTTCATTAGCTGGAATGATTCCATAAATAGAACCATGATGCTGAAGCGGAGTAATATCCTTATAAATCGGATGCTCACAATCCAGAATCTGACTTTCCATACCATGATAAGCCGCATCAACACCCATTGGAGTACGCAATCCGATACCATTGTTTGCTCCCGGTGTTAATTGGAATTCAAAACGGTAAACGAAGTTGGCATATTCTTTCTTAGTATATAAGTTTCCACCAAAGCTCTTGGAAGGATTCATAGCGATACAACCATCTTCCAACACATAGTCGACTGTATTTCCTTGCCATTCGTGCATATTGGTTCCGTCAAACAGAATCTGGAAACCTTCTTTCTTCTCCTGTTCCGACAACTGGAACGGTTCATGACGTTTCAGTTCCTTGATATACAAGTTGCGGAAAGAACATTTACTACCGTGTGCCTGTAATTCAATCTGCTCAATCGGGAAGATAGGCTGACTGCGATCCCAGTAGTTTTCCATGATTACGTTATCCACTACACGTTCACCATTCAAATCTACTGTAACACGGTCACCAACCATCTTGATGTAGAATGTATTCCATTCGCCCAATTTGTTATCAGCAACTTTTGTAGGTTTGCTTTCATTCTTCTGATTGTTATACAAACCACCAGAACCAACCTGAGCACCTACGTTTACACGTGCTGTATCCCAAATCTGTACTTGAGGCGTACCACGCAAATAAATACCAGCATCAGCTTCCGGTCCGGCCGGATCAAGCATCCATTCTACATACATTTCGAAGTCGCCATATTGCTTTTCGGTACACAAGTTATCAAAACCGGAACCTTCAAATACCAAACAGCCGTCTTCAACCTTCCAATCCTTACGCATCTGCTCATCTGCCTTCGCCTGAGCTTTTGCCAACTGAGCAGGTTTCATCTTCGCACGAGCAATCGGATTTTCAACCAAACCTTTCCAGCCAGTTAAATCCTTTCCATTAAACATGGAAACAAAACCTACTTCATCCGGCATTTCAGCCAAATGCTTCTTAATACCTTCTTTCTGATAATGAGCATCCGGATTATCCAATACTTGCATAACCTTTTCCAGCAGAGCCTTTACATTCTGTCCGGTATATTCCTTATGTCCCAAAGCAATGTTCATCACAGCATTGGCAGCCGGTTGTTGAACGGACTTATCATCCAAATATTCTCCTGCATACAACAAAGCCAAATACGTACCAGTATCCTGAACCTTGGATAAGATCAAACCTTTTACTTCACTATCCTTAGCTACATCCATCGCCTTACGCAAACGAAGTAACTTGTTCTCACCCGTCATATCAGAAGAAGAAATCAAGTTCACATAGCGAGTCAAAGCCTTAGAAGCTATCTGTCCACCAGATTGAGCTACTTCATACAGATAATCAGCCGCTTCAATACCTTTCCATTCCAACAAAGCTCCTACAGCAGCATCTTTTCCGGCCCCTGTATTCTTTTCACATCCGTCAATAATGATTTGTAAAGCCTTCGGTTTACCGGTTGAAGCCAATACCTTATAATATAAATGCTTCTTAGCATCACCAGCCTGATACATCCGGCGTGTAACAGTTTCTACCTGTTCTGCTTCCGGCATAAAATGTACACAAGCGATAACGGCATCCTGTAAAGCTGCTTTTTCATCAGCTCCAGCAGATTCCAACATTCCACAGATCTGAGTAAAGTCTTTTGCAGCGACAACACTCTTTAAAGTAGCATAGGCTGTTTTCTTCACTTCTGCCGATGAAGATTTCGTCTGTTCCAACACCGTATTGATCTTAGAATCTGCCATCCGAACAGCCAGCAACTCCATTCCTGCAATCTTTCCTGTATCCGAAGCCTTATTTATAGCTTTAGCTACTGCATCATCAATATCTCCTGGAAAAGCCAACAAAGCATCCTGTGCCAACAGAACAATTTGTTTATCAGAATCTGTCAACAAATTAGCTAATGTTGGAATATAACCTTTATCTCCTATTTTTACCATCGTCCAAACCGCAGCCTGTTGTACCGCAAAGTCGTTTACATTCAACTGCTGTGTCAAGACCTGAGCCAGTGATTGATCGAAGCGAAGCATCAACTTCTGAACAGTATCATGTTTCTTCGGGCACTTAGCTTCACGACCCAGCCAATTCAATATGTCAACCTTTACTTCAGGTTTGGCCTTTACCATGGTTTTCGCTATTTCAATATAAGAAGCTTCATCTACAAAATCAGAAGCATATCTTAATGCCGCATTCCGATAATCTTTACAATCATCTTTCAATGCTGTCAAGACCAATTTAGTAGCAGCTGGCTTATCGGCCGCAACAGAAATCAATATCTGCAATGCTGCCTCACGAGTCTGCGTCTTACCTGCCTTCGTTGCCCGTTTCAACAAGTCCTTTGCAGCCTTCTCTGCCGCCTTGGGATCTTGTTCTGCAATCCGTTTGATTAATGTAATATACGCTTCATTCGCACCGCTTGGTTCCATCGTATAATTAACAGCCTTGGCTGCGTCAGCCAACACGGATAAAGAAGCAACAGATCCTACCCGGCTTAATGCATAACGAGCTACTTTCTGCATATTGGGATCTTCATTGCTTACATAGACTTTCACCAAATCTTCTGTTCCGGCCACTTGAGCCTCTGCAATGGCTTCCAATATATCTTTCTGAGTCTCGGCTGTTCCCATCCGGCGCATCAAACCAGCTTTCAAAGCTTGTCCGGCATTCTCTGTACCGATAGCAGCCAATGCACGTGCAGCAGGTCCACTTAATTCCGGATTACCTAAATAAGCAGAAAGTGCTTCAACAGCATCATCTTGTCCAACTATCTGCAACTGACGAATGATAAATGCTTTTGTTTCCCGTTCTTCCACTTTATCCAATGCCTGAATATAAGCTTTTGTCACTACCTGACGCGCATTTTCCTGTCCTTTTGCCATTACGAAATGACTCAAGCCACTCAATGCATAATCAACTTTAGCATTACTGCCCTTACCCGGAGCATTGATCATATTAATCAACGTAAATACGGCTTCTTCGCCAGCAGCACTCAGTTCACTGATTTGTTTATTATATTCAGCCTGTTGTTCTGCCGGCATCTGGGCCAACACATCTGCAGCAATAGTCTTGGCAGTTCGGTTCGCCGGAGTTTGAGCAAATGATAAATTAGCACACAACAACAAGGCGCTGATTGAAATATATACCTTTTTCATCTTTCTTCTTTAATTTATGGGTTAAATATTCCATGGTGCACGCATAGGTTGATCTAACAACCGGTTAGCGGCCTCATCGTTGATAAACTCTAATTTCACCGGATCAAATTCCAACGTACGATTCAAGCGAAGAGCAACAGCTCCCATATTCACAATCGTAGCAGAACGGAAACCATTCTGTTCATTTAAAGCAAATGGCTGGCGAGTCTTGATACATTCAATGAAATCTGTCACCTGCGGTTCCGGTTCCGGATAGTCTGATAATTTCTTTTCCCAATCAGGAATATCACATACAAAGTTCTTATAAACATTACCCTTCGGTCCTGCAATATACGGCGTATTCGGATCACCAAAATCACCGCCCCACAAAACAATCTGACATCCGTCTTCGTAGGTATAAGTAATCGAACGCCATGTACCCACAGCATCCGGGTGTTGTTGAGGAGCATCTACTTCGACTTTCACCGGACTCGTATTATCTTTTCCTAAAATATACTGTACCGGATCGATATAATGTTGTCCCATATCTCCTAAACCACCACCATCATAATCCCAATAACCACGGAATGTCTGATGAACACGATGAGCATTATAAGGTTTGTAAGGAGCCGGACCTAACCACATATCATAATCCAATTCTTTAGGTACGGGTTGCGGTTCGAGATATTCTTTACCTACCCAATAGAATTTCCAGTCAAAACCGGTGTGTTTGCTGATCGTTACCTTCAACGGCCAACCTAATAATCCACTTTGTACTAATTTCTTTAAAGGCTTAACTGGAGTTCCCAAACCATAGAATTGGTCGGTAAAGCGGAACCAAGTATTCAGACGGAACATTCGTCCGTACTGTTTTACAGCTTCCATCACACGCTTTCCTTCACCAATTGTTCTTGTCATAGGTTTCTCACACCAAATATCTTTACCTGCTTTGGCTGCCTCAACCGACATAATACCATGCCAATGAGGAGGAGTGGCAATATGAACAATATCCACATTCGGATCCAATATCAAATCACGGAAATCATGATAAGCGGCTATCTTTTCTTTTACCAGATTCTTTCCCAACTCCAAATGATTCTTATCTACATCGCAAACGGCAACCAAACGAGTTCCACCGTAATTTAAATGACCACGGCCCATTCCTCCCGTTCCAATAATACCTTTTGTCAATTGATCACTCGGTGCAATGTAACCGTTCCCCAATACATGACGCGGCACAATCGAAAATAGTGCTACGCCTCCCAGGGTTTTTAGGAAGTCCCTTCTATTCGTTCCCATTGTAACTATTTTTACTGATTAACAATCAAATTCTGTACAATTTTTGATGTATCTACTAATAATTTGTCAAAAATATTACTTATCTAGCAATTCCTGCAAATATTTACGAGTTTTAACCACATAATCATGGCGCGTTCCATTTAATTCACATTCTATCGTAACAGCACCTTTAAAACCTTGTTTCTTCAATTCGGCAATAACAGCCGGGAAATTTACTTCTCCTGTAGGAATTGGCACTTCCGCTCCTAACTCATACGGATTATTCGGATCAGGATATTTTCCATCTTTTGCATGAAACTCCTTAATCAGCGGACCAAACAGTTTTACAGCATCCAAAGAGTTGGCCTTACCATACATCAATAAGTTAGCCAAGTCGCAATTGATAAATACATTACCCGTACCTATGTCCTTTATGGCACGAATCAATGTAGTCGGTGTTTCCTGACCTGTCTCAAAGTAAATCATGACATTCCGTTCTTTCGCATAATTAGCCAGATCCTGCATGACTTTGATGAAATCTTTATACTGAGCAGAAGACGGATCTTCCGGAATAAATCCAAAATGAGAATGCATGGCTGGAATATCTGCCATTGCACAAAAATCTATCATTTCATGGTAAACTTTTATCTTTTCAGCTCTTTCTTCTGTCGGAACCAAGCCGATCGTTGCAGGTCCCTGCCGGAAATTCCAAACACTTTTAGAACCAGGAACACCCACAACTGTAGTTACTTTAATCTGATGTTCCTTGGATGCAGCCTTTACCTGTTCCGCAAATTCTTTCGTCAACGTATTACTCCTATAATTAATCTCACAAGAGCCAAATCCCTGATCATGCAGATCCTTAAAGCTTTTATCGATATCACTCAAGTCATACTGAATCACTCCTATTGTGATATCGTTAGAAGCAAAAACACTTGATGCATATAGCATCATACCGACACAAAATGTAAAAACCTTTTTCATATAAATTCCAATTTAATATTTTTATATCACTAAAAACTATATATCAAATAAGTAGCTTAGAATGTACATTATTTTATACAAATTCTAATGTACAATAGTACACCAACTATAATCAATAAACAAATGATTATGGTTAATATAGTAAAACTAATTCTTATTAGTGAAGAAGGCATCATACCCATAATATCTCTATCCTTCTCTTTTTTCAATTCAACATCTTCATATTTCATATTTTTGATTTTAAATCCATTTATATTATATCCATACAGAACATTTATAACAACTTATACCTGTTCTTATTTAAGATTCCAAATCTAGTTGATTTTTTACTAATTGATAATAAGCTCCCTTTTTATCAACTAAATCCAGATGATTACCTTTTTCTATAATCTTTCCATTTTCCAATACAACAATTTGATCTGCACTTTTTACGGTACTCAACCGATGGGCTATAATCACAACCGTTTTTCCTTTATAAAACGATTCCAAATTGTTAACTATAACCTGTTCATTGTTTGCATCTAAAGAATTTGTAGCTTCATCCAGAAAAATAAACTTAGGTTCTTTATAAACTGCCCTTGCTATCAGGATCCGCTGTTTCTGTCCTTGGCTTATGCCTTGTCCATCTTGCCCTATTTTGGTATTATATTTTAAAGGAAGCCTTTCAACAAATTCTTCAATATTTGCAATATGGCTTGCTTTCAATAATGATTCTTTATTGATCTCACAATCATCGACAGCTATATTTCTAGCAATTGTCTCTGAAAAAATATAACCATCTTGCATCACGACCCCACATTGATTACGCCATGATTTCAAATTAATCAATGATATATCATAATCTCCTATTTTGATTGTTCCTTCTACCGGTTCATAATACCCCAATAACATTTTGATTAATGTACTTTTACCACTACCACTAGCACCAACTACAGCTGTAATTTTTCCTTCGGGAATTGTCAGGCAAATATCATCCAAGACTTTTGGAGATCTAACACCTTCATATTGAAAAGTCAAATGATTTATTTCTATATCAGATTTTATTTCAGCACTAAAATCAGGAGCTATTTTTCTATTTTTATCTTCATCTTCACGTTCTCTGATTTCTTTCATCCGTTCCAAACTGATCTGAACATCTTGCCACTCATAAAGGGACTGTGCAACCTGCTCTATCGGATAGTTTAACTGACCAATTATATATTGTATAGAAAGCATCATACCCAAAGATAAATCTCCATTAATTACAGAAGTTGCTGCAACAATTGTTATAATAATATTCTTGACTTCGTTAATAAAAATACTACCAGCTTCTTGCGTTTGCTGTAATTTTGTTGATTTAATACGATATTGAAACAAACTTGCTTGAATATCTTCCCATTCCTTTTACGCTTTATATCATATAAGACAACAAAATGTTCCTGGTTCCAATGCAAGATACATGGCAGAGGATGTTTTGAGACTAATTTATCTAAAGATAATTTAGCACATACTGTTCGAAATCCCCAATATTCTGCGGCTTCGCTCAGACTCAACATCGAGACACCACGGTTTGTAGCCTTACACAGATCCTGAGCCTTAGCCGCAGAATAAACTTTACCATAAAACTGGCATATCATCCGAAGGCAGGTTGCACCACACTCCATCGAATCTTGCTGCTTTATAAAAGGGAATTTCTTCATTTCAAACATTTTTAATGTACACCTATACTGAATCCATCGATATCCGAACCGCTCCGATACTGTGTATTACGTTTCTTCTTCGTATTCCGGAATGTATATGAAAAACCAATTGTCGGAATCCAAGATTCATATTTACTATATGAGTAAGAATAGCTGCTATAAGCACCATCTCGCATCCAGGTTTTAGACTCTTTTGCATTATCACGAACCCCGAAGTTCACAGCCCAACCTTTAGGCAAATTCCAAGTCAGCATTGCTTCAACCATTGGAGTACTAGAATGTCGAGTTGCACGTCCGTATCCATACTGCGTGTACCACATCATCATATTAAAATACACTTTTTTATAACTTAAATACACATTGGCATTTACACCCCATGTTTTTCCATTATACGACATATCATCTATCATCGTCTTTTGAAAATAAGGACTGACGGAAATATTTCCATACTGTCCTAAAGACCAATTAGTACTTATACCGACTTGTACAGATTGGGAATTTTCATCATTTACATACGTACTTTTATAAATATCCCCATCCAATTCTCCCTGCTGGACTATCGCATCCTGCGTATAGGCATATCGCAAATAAGGCTCGAAATAAAGTTTTTTTGCATTTAATGTATAAGACAACCGAGCAGTATTGGAGACAATTGGTTTCAAATAAGGATTTCCCACCTGAATATTCAAACTATCAGTTGTAGTAATTCGTGGATTCATTTGCTCAATATCTGGAGACATTCTTGTACGGTTAATATTCAAACGCAACGCATCTTTTTCTCGAAAACGATAAGCCAACGAGATGGAAGGAAGCACATTTATATAATTTTCATGTACACCGTCTGAATTACGGAAGACCATATCCAAACCCAATGAAAACATATAAGAGAATTTCTTATTATCGATATTCTTAATATCGCCATAAATATATTCGCGAGTGTCTTTGTAAGGGAATTTTCCATCCAAATCTTTGATGGAAATATCCTGATAATACGTATTGGAACCAAAATTGAATGCCAACTTATCCGGTATTTTAAAATCATAATTCAATTCTGCACGCATATACTGTTTTTTTGCACGCATATCAATTTCATTATAATAAGAATATAACGGACTTTCTTCCCGTCTCCACCCGTCAGGCCCTTGGTTATAATGTCCGTATGCAAGAGTTGCATCCAAGAGACTTTTATTTTCAAATGTATGCCGATAAAATACATTGTAATTACCGTTCTGGTAAGTACTCTTTGATTTTGAAGAAATATTTAACGGTTGATTTACATCTTTTTCCATGGCGTAACCTTTTTGATTTCCAGTATCATCCGAAGGATTTGAGCAAAATTCAGCTCCATACGATAAATAATCATTGTCCGATATAACCCAATCCCCATTAAAACCTATCCAAAAGCTATTCTCTTTGTGTTTTGTATTTCCTGAATGGTCTCGTATTAAATTATCAGTCTCAGTTCTATTCAAAACATCCAGCTTTTTATTTATGAACCAATCCTGAACTCTAAAATAAAAAGAAAATTTATCCTTTTCCAAACCATATGAAGCACTATACACACCAAACTTCAAATTCACATATTGCTTATTGAATAGACTGGCGTATTGATGGATGTCTTTCGTCCGCCTAACTTTTAAATTTAAAATCGTTAAAGAGCCTTCACTTCCCCGGTATCTGGCAGAAGGATTATCTATAACTTCTACCGCTTCTATATTTTTCGGATCCAACATTTCATATACTTTACTCCTCAATATTCCATTAATCATAACCAAGGGGGAAGATCCATCTTTCATCAGTATTTTACGATTGGTTAAATCAATTGTCAAAGTTGGAATTTCCGTCAACGCCTCATACCAATAGTTCGTTAATTATTAGATAACGGCTATGCGGCTAGCGCCTCACAGCCAAATAGTTCTTTGACAAGTTTGATATTTAAAGTTGAATTCGGGTCAATTCCGCTTGCATCAAAAAATCTTTTTATGAAATGAGCATTGACCATCAGTGACTTAATCCTCCCTATCGAGAGTGATGTG
>CDZI01025938.1_pt1 | contig 9975 bp, 8 predicted proteins | sample 554811 | NCBI WGS metagenome assembly CDZI01 (sample SAMEA3182110, study PRJEB8094) | gut metagenome | biome: human; feature: gut; material: Stool; isolation source: human stools | place: Canada | collected 2013-04-23
AATAACAGCTTTCTTTCCCAGACTGTCAATAAGTGCTTTCATTGCCGGTTCTTTTCCCTGATGCGATACAATAATGTAATCATTAATCTCCGGCTGCAGCTTCACAGCAATAAGTGCCGCAACCGTCGCGATAACACCATCAGCAACAACTGGTATCCCATACACTGCTCCTCCGATATACACTCCCACAAGTCCTGCTATATCAAGTCCGCCTATACTCTGTAAAAGTTTTAATGGATTATCTGCGCATCTGCCATACATTTCTTTAGCCTTTGCAATGACTTCAACTTTCCTTTTAAGCCCTGAATCATCAAGTCCTGCCCCTCTTCCGGTAACAGCTTCCGGCTCAAGGTTTAATAATATACTTGCAAGTGCTGTACTCGTAGTTGTATTGCCAATTCCCATCTCTCCTGTAGCAAGAATGTTATATCCTTGTTCACTGCACCATTCTACCTGCTTAATTCCTTCGTGGACTGCCTGTATGAGCTGTTCCTTTGACATTGCAGGTTCTTTAAGGAAATTTCTCGTACCTGTCATAACCCGTCTGTTTACAAGACCTTTATAAGTTCCTACATCTGTTCCATCCGCAAGTTTATCTGCTGCAATACCTATATTCACAGGAATCACATCTGTTTTACTGCAAGCTGCCATTCTGCATACACTCGATATTCCATCCGCCATATTGCAACTTACAACTGCGGTCACATCCTGTCCTGTCTGTGTAACTCCCTCTTCAACTATTCCGTTGTCTGCACACATTACAATAACGGCCCTTTTGTCTATATGTACATCCACTGTATTCTGGATTCCTGCTATCTGTGTTATTATTTCTTCCATAAGCCCAAGACCATGTAATGGCTTTGCTATTCCATTCCAGTGAGCTTTTGCTTTCATCACAGCGTCTCTATTAATACCTTTTATCTTATCCAGCTCCGGAATAAGTTCTGCTTCCTGTCTGCTGTTCTTCTTATACTTCATACATGCATCCATGAATCTCTCTGCTACATTTTCATTACCATAAAAATAAATGTGTGGAAATCCGGCATATAAAGTATCACTTCCGTAACCGGCAGAAGCTGTGCTGTTATCAGAAGCCTTTATGACTTCATAATCACTCCCCGGACAATCACTGTTCCAGTAATGAAATTCATGTGCACGGAAGCTTTGATTTTTATCTGCAAGCATTGTATCTTTTACAGCCTTAATGCTCATGTACCCGAAACGCTGTAATTTCCCGGCATTATACCCTGTCCCTCTGATAATTCCTGCCATTGGATATTTTTCTTTTTCCGGAGTTTCAAGATACTCATGCAGATATAGAAAACCGCCACACTCAGCTATACACGGAAGACCTGACTGTATCCTGCCAGCAATATCCTTTCGCATTGATATATTTTCTGACAGTTCTTCTGCATGAAGCTCAGGATATCCTCCATATAACAATAATCCGTCTATATTCTCAGGAAGAATACTGTCTTTAAGAGGGCTGAAATATGTAAGTTCACATCCACTCTGTCTTAAATAATCAAGGTTATCTTCATAAAGAAAACAGAATGCTTCATCCTTTGCAACTGCTATTCTTAGATTTCTCTTTTTCTTTTCTTTGTAATGTATTTCATTCTCTGAGGCATTTTTTGCAATCTTAAGAATCCCGTCTATATCCAGTGTTTCTTTCATCTGACTTGCAATACAGGTGACTTTTTCCTGAAAATGTTCAACCTCTGCTGATGTAACAAGTCCAAGATGACGGCTTTCAAGAACGGCCTCCTTCTTATATGGCAGATAGCCTAATGGTTCTATCCCCATCTCTTTAACCATCTGTGCAACATCTTTATATAATCTGGATGATAAATTGTTAAATATCACACCTCTGATATGACTATCTTTTTCATATCCTGTATATCCTTTTATGACTGCACCTATTGAATTACTCATACCACGGCAGTTTACTATAAGTATAACCGGTATATCCGTAATGCCTGCTATATCATAGGAGCTTCCCTTTGTGCCAAATCCCTGACCGTCAAAGTATCCCATAACGCCCTCAACTACAGTTATATCACTCTCACATTCTTTGCGTGCAAGCAGATATTTTATTGTCTCATCATCACAGAACCAGCTGTCAAGATTGCCTGTACGCATATTCAGTACACGGGAATGAAACATAGAATCAATATAATCAGGTCCGCATTTTAATGCTGATGTCTTAAGTCCCATATCTTTAAAGCACTGGCATAAACCACAGACAATTGTTGTTTTACCACATCCGCTGCCTGTTCCGGCTATCATTATACGACTCATTGCATTCTCCTTCCCTCTATAATAAATACTGGATTATTTGCAGACATCATATGATATCTGCCTGTTTTCTTTATCTGCGTTACTGCAATCTGGACTATATCAAGTACGCTCATATTATTCTTTTCCATTAATGAAATCATATCCTGTAGTGTTTCTAAAGTTACTGCTGTAGCCACAACATGTACATTGGGATTTTTTCTAAGAATACTGTCAAAAATATATTCTGATTCACCGCCACTTCCACCAATAAACACTTCATCCGGCACTGGCAGATTATCAATTACATCTGCTGCATTGCCATGTATAATCTCTATGTTATTAAGTCCGAATTTCTCTGCATTACGGGCAATAAGACTGCATCCTTCTTCTGTCCTCTCAACCGCATATACAGTTCCGTATGGTGCATGCAGTGCAAGCTCTACCGAAACAGAACCTGTTCCTGCGCCTATATCATACACACATGAATTCTTTCTGACTGCCATACGGCTCATTACACCTGCCCGTATTTCCCTCTTAGTCATTGGCACATCTGAACGGATAAAATAACTGTCAGGAATTCCTGTTATAGAAAATGTATGTGGATAATCATTGTATACTGCCATTACAGTAAGCCCTGCTGACTCATATTCTGTAAATTCTGACACTTCACCACTGGATATCTTTTCATTTTCATATGAAAGATTTTCCCCTATCCAGACATGTGCCTTTGAAAGCCCCACACTCTGAAGCTGCTTACATATCTGTGATACATTTCCCTGTGTCAGAAAATATGTCATCTCATTCTGTAAAACTACAGGTATGTAACTCTGTTTTTTTCCATGCACACTTACAAATGCCGCATTTTCCCAAGGTTTGCCAATTCTTGCGGCAAAATATATTACAGAAGATATTCCAGGCATGATACGGTATTCATATTTTCCTTCAAGCGCATCTGCAAGCTTTCTTGTTCCACTGTAAAATCCGGTATCACCAGACATAAGCACAACATATTCTTGTGCCTCTTCCTGCTCGATAATACTTACTATATTATCTGCTGTTACAGCATAAAATGTCTTTTTATCCGGATATTCCTCTATCAACCGCTTTGAGCCTATTATAATTTCTGCATTATCAATTGCAGCTTTTACTTCCTCTGTAATGCAGCTTTTACTGCCCGGTCCCATTCCAGCTATAATTACCCTTTTCATTACTCACCCCATCTTAACCTGTTAACACTGTGAATCAATATTTTCTTCAAGATACGCTATAATTTCCGAAAGATTCTTACCACCATTTTCCAATGGCCGCCTTATTACAATGCAGTCAGTTCCTGTATTTAGTGTGGCAGATATTTTTTCTTCATATCCACCATTATTTCCTGATTCTTTTGTAACAAGTACCCCGATATTAAACTGCCTTATTACTGCTTCGTTTAATTCCTGTGAAAATGGTCCCTGCATTCCAATTAAATGTGCCGGCATAATCCCTGCCTGTATTGCACTTTCCATCATCTGTGGATTCGGCAGAAGGCGAAGATACAGCCTGTCTTTAAAATCCTTAATATAGACATACTCAGGTATGTTCTTGCTTCCTGTCGTCATAAGAACATTTTTATGAATGAATCTGTCGTCATTCAGCAGTCTGACTGCATCCTTCATTGTTTCAGTATATATGATATTATCTGCATTATTACCAGCTTTTTCTGTATTCTCTTCTCTTAATACTCTGACATAAAAAATGTTCCTGCTGTCACATGCCTCTTTTATATTGTGGGTAACCTGTGTAGCATACGGATGTGTTGCATCAATAACTATGTCAGGAAGAATTACACTTATCTCATCAGACATCTGCCCCTCATCCATTTTCCCGACATGTATATGCACATTATTCTGCCCAGGAAGCAGTTCTTTTCCATACTCAGTAGTTACATACACATGGGTAATACATTTTTTAACTGCAAGAAATTCACATATTCTGCGGCCTTCCGTTGTCCCGGCAAAAAGCATTATTGTCTTTTTCATACAACCTTATATCCTCTCGGTGTAACCATCTTTCCATTAATAATCTTAGTATGGCTGTTTCCAATATAAACTGTCGTGAACATATCTGCCTTGAAATCAGCCAGCTCCTTTAATGTAAGAACCCCGGCTGTCTCATTATCCCTGCCTATATTCCTTACATATCCACATACTGTATCAGCCGGCTGTACTTCCATTACAATGTCACAGGCTTCTTTTAAATATCCTGCTCTCCTGCGGCTTGAAGGATTATATATGCACATTACCATATCGCTTTCAGCCATTGCCCTGATTCTTTTCTTTATCAGTTCCCACGGAGTCATACAGTCACTTAAGCTTATAACCGCAAAATCATGTGACAAAGGTGCTCCGAGACAGGCAGCACCACTATTGGCGGCTGTGACACCTGATATTATCTTAATATCAGTTCCTTCATCTGCAAGTTCATATACCAGACTCGCCATGCCATATACGCCACTGTCTCCACTGCATACAAGTACTACATCCCTGCCTTCCTTTGCCATGTCTATGGCATACTGACAGCGCTCCTTTTCCTGCATCATATTAGTTGAATAATATTCTTTATCTGGAAAATACTGCTTCAATATATCAACATAAGTACTATAGCCAACTATTAACTGTGCTGACGATATTGCAGCTGACGCTTCCAGTGTCATATTATCTTTTGCACCACTTCCAAAACCAACTATCTTAAGCATATCATACTCCTTAATCTATACCATTTTATATACCGCAACAGTTATTCCGTTATCTGCCGTTTTTCCTGCAAGCTTTCTGCCTCCACCAGATGCTGCACATGCGCTGCGCTCACATACATTATCCACACCTATCTGCTCATTTACAAAAGCTGATGATGAAAAATCCCCCTCAATCTCTCTTAATGCTTCAGGTGTATATGTCCTGTATGGAACTTTAAATTTCCTTGCAAATTCAATAATTCCCTGTTCATCCGCTTTTCTGTCAACAGAGGCAGCTACTGCAATAGCTTCTGGCATCAGATTATTCATATCAAAAACCTTCTTAACCACCTGCTCTATCTCTTCTGCTGTCTTTCCCTTTTTGCATCCGATTCCAACTGCCAGATTTTGTGGCACAAGTTTTAATGTTCTCTTAAATACCACATTTTCATCAGGATGAGAAATTATCTGTACACCGCTTTCATATTTACCGTCTGCATTATCTGTATATGTAATCTGCCCATTCCATTGTTTTTCGGTCTCTCTTAACATTTTGACAAATGTTTCATCTCCTGTAATTCCAACAGCTTCCCCATTAAGTATCCGGCCTGATATATCCTGTATCATGACAGGATTAACTATTTTCATATTATGCTCTGCTGCAAATAAATCAACCGCAAACATTCCTCTTGTATCTGTAGCTGTAGTAATTACAGGTATTGCACCAATACTGCCTGCAAGTTCATTGCACCATTCATTGGCACCACCTATATGCCCTGAAAGCAGTGAAATAAGAAATTTGCCACTCTCGTCTGCAACAAGTACTGCCGGATCTGTTACCTTACTTTTAAGATATGGTGCTATTGTTCTTACCGCTATTGCAGCCGCACACACAAATAATATCCTGTCGCACATTGCGAACTCGTTCTTAATAACACTGCCGACAGTGGCAAAAGAAACTGCATCTTCCCTGTAATCATCCGCACATCTTTTATGGCAGTAAATTGTAACTTCTCCATCCGTCACCGTAGAAGCCTTTTTTGCCACCTTCATTCCCTCATGTGTAAATGTTATTATAACAGTTCTCATTTTCTATACTCCGTTTTAAATTCAGGATCATATAACTTGGAAAATGAATATTTATCTCCTAAGAATTCTCCCACCATTATAAGTGCTGTCTTTGTAATTCCTGCCTTTTCGGCTTCTCTATCAAGATTTTCCAATGTGGTCTTTATACATTTTTCATCCTTCCAGCTTGCTTTATAACATATTGCACATGGAGTATCCGGTGTATACGCTCCCTTATATAATTCTTCCTTAAGCTCCTTTAAATGTGATGAACTTAAGAATATAACCATTGAGGTTCCATGTGCCGCCAGCTTTGCAATGCTCTCATTATCCGGAACAGGTGTCCTTCCCGGCATCCTTGTAATAATTACTGACTGTGCAACCTCCGGCACTGTATATTCACAGTTCATTGCAGCTGCCGCAGCAAGAAAGCTGCTGACACCAGGACATATTTCACATGTAATTCCATGCTTTGCAAGTTCCTCAATCTGCTCCCTTATAGCTCCATAAAGTGAAGGATCTCCTGTATGCAGTCGCACTATATTCTTTCCTTCACTCTCCGCCTTCACAATTACATTAATGACCTCATCGAGATTCATGTATGCACTGTTATATATCTCACAGTCTTTTTTTGCATACTCAAGCAGTTCTTCATTTACAAGTGAACCTGCATATATAATCACATCTGCCTCATTAAGCATGCGCATACCGCGAACCGTAATTAAATCTTTAGCCCCAGGTCCAGCCCCGACAATTTTAACCATAATCATTCTCCATTATTTATTATATCATGAACTTCGTTCATGATCGTCATTCGCCGCTCGGGATGAACATGCAGGCATGTTCCCCCTCGCTAACGCTCATTATATCTTCTAACAGCTTATCCGCTGTTTTTGTCTTACCTAATATTCCGTATTCATTAGAGAATACAATTGCCCCGATTCTTATTTTACCGCCGCTTCTTCTTTGCAATACATCCTCTATGCGGATCATAAGCTGCTTCATTGTATTCTCAAGCATGTCCGATTTTTTCAATATATCAAGTGCAGCCTCTGTCGTGACACAGTCAAGTATTTTTCTTGCAGTATCAGCCTCTGCACCTGCTCTTATGGCACAGGCTGCCAGGACTTCCATACGCCCGTCTGCAGCTTTTGAATGTGTATTCATTATTCCCGCACCCAGTTTTACAAGTTTTCCTATGTGTCCTACAAGAAGCATCGCTTCTGCGCCTGCATCACACACCATATCTATTGTATCACCTATATAATTACTGCATTTGATACTTCTTTTAAGTTCAATTCCAAGAGTATTAAGCAGAAAATCCTGCCCATAATTTCCCGGTGCAATCAGAAGAACTTTTTCGCCTTCTGCTATATGCATTTTTATCTCTGTCCTTATTGTATCAATAAGTGCCTGTTCACTCATAGGCTCTACTATTCCTGTTGTTCCAAGAATTGATATTCCCCCTGTTATTCCGAGGTTCGGATTAAATGTTTTCTTTGCAATTTCAACTCCCTGTGGTGCTGATATTACAACCTTTAAACTTCCCTCATAAGAATAATTCTCTGCTGCTTCCAATACCCCTTCTTCAATCATTTTAAGCGGAACCGGATTAATTGCTGCTTCTCCTACCGGGCGCGACAGCCCTTTTTTAGTAATTCTTCCTACACCTGTTCCTCCATCTGTTACAACTCTTTTATCTGTGCTGTCACCTTCTATATAAGAAACACTGGCATATATTAATATTCCGTTAGTTACATCAGGATCATCCCCGCTGTCTTTTTTTATTGCACATGTAACACTGTCCTGTTCCATTGTTATTTCATAAACAGGCAGCGTAAGTTCTACTCCCATCGGAGTAATCACACTGACACTTTCAATTCTCCTGCCTGACAAAAGCATACATGCCGCCGCTTTCGCCGCTGCGCAGGCACATGTTCCTGTTGTATATCCACATCGCATTTTTTTCTGATTCTTATATACATATCTCTCTAACATCTGCGCCACTCTTTATCATCATCTGCTGCCATATAAAACAATGCGTTCATAATTGCCGCCGCAACATTGCTTCCGCCTTTTCTGCCTCTTGCAACTATATATGGAATACCGCTTTCAATTATTTCTTCTTTTGCCTCAACTACATTTACAAACCCAACCGGAACTCCGATAACCAGTCTTGGTGCAAATGTGCCTTCATCATACAGTTCTCTTATTCTCATAAGTGCTGTTGGCGCATTTCCAACTACCATAATACATCCCGGATTGTCCTTTGCCGCCTTCTCCACACTGATCACTGCCCTTGTTATCTCACGGCTTGCAGCTTCTTTTGCAACACCTTCATCTGCCATATAACAGTTAAGTGAGCATCCGAATTTTTCAGCCATCTTATGATTTATTCCTGATTTTGCCATGTTGGTATCGGTCACAATCTCTGTACCCTCACGTATTGCCATCAGTGCTTTCTCTATAACGCCATCTGAAAACATCATGCTTGTCTCATATGAAAAGTCCGCTGTTGTATGAATAACTCTCTTAACAACCGGCTTGTATTCAGATGGAATATCTGTTGTAAGTTCTTTTTCAATTATTGCAAACGACTGTTTTTCAATATCCATTGGCTTCATAATATCTATTCTCCTGTGAATAATGATTTCAATGTATCTATATCCGGTTTTTTAAGAACAATTTTTTTCTTTTCTGCCGCATACTCCAGTACATCCTTTAACATGGCATTCATCTGCCCTACCGGACACCCCGTATCTATTACATAATCTGATTCATCAATCTTTCTACATGCTGCTTCAAATGTATCTTTTCCTATAGGTTCAAACATTTTTTCTGTAATAACTTCTGATGCCAATGCTTTTGCTACAGGAAAATCGCAATCATTTTCATAAAGAATCCCCGCTCTGAATGCTATTCCTAAGCGCTGTAATTCCCTGTATATAAATACACCTGTTCCTGCACCACCTGCTACAAACACCTTAGGCGTTCCTTCCGGCTTCTTTAATTCTGTACTTCCATACATACAATTATAAGTTCCATGTGTAAGTCCGTAAAGACTGCTTATCCTGTCATCCGTAAATATTTTTTCCGGTCTTCCGAATTCAATCTTTCCATCTGCCCCGACACACATAACGTAATCTGCTATTTTCGCCGCCAGTTCAATTTCATGTAATGATACTATAACTGCAACATTATCTTTAACCGCCATCTCCTGCAGTATATCAAGCAGTTCTATCTTATGTCTTATATCAAGAAATGAGGTTGGTTCATCAAGAACAATGACCTCCGGTTTCTGGCATATTGCCCTTGCAAGCATAATACGCTGGCGCTGTCCGTCACTAATCTGTGAAAAATCATTTTCGGCTATATCCAGTGCTGACACTTTTTTAAGTGACTCATTTACAATCACTTCATCTTCCTTAGTCAGTCTGCCAAAATAATTAGTATATGGATATCTTCCCATTGCCACAACATCACGGCATGTCATCATTTCTGTTTTAATTTTTTCTGTAAGAACAACCGACATTGTCTTTGCGTATTCTTTACTTGTAAAGTCACTTATCTTTCTGCCCTTGACATATATATTACCGCTTATCGGTTTCATTTCTCTTATAATATTCTTTATTATTGTTGATTTGCCTGCACCATTAGGTCCGATTAATACAAGAATCTCGCCTTTTTTTACCTTCAATGCTATATCTGACAAAAGGACTTTTCCATGATATCCAACGCTTAAATCCTCTGTCTGCACATATATCTGTTCCATATATTTCTCCACTTTTTATCCAATATTACTTTTTCTGCTTTACCATAAGCCAGATAACCACTGGTGCGCCAAATACAGCTGTAACTGTTCCTATTGCCAGTTCTGATGGTGAAAATATTGTTCTTGCAATAAGGTCACA
>CDZI01009068.1_pt1 | contig 9927 bp, 11 predicted proteins | sample 554811 | NCBI WGS metagenome assembly CDZI01 (sample SAMEA3182110, study PRJEB8094) | gut metagenome | biome: human; feature: gut; material: Stool; isolation source: human stools | place: Canada | collected 2013-04-23
CGGGAGACTTTCCGAACCTTCGGGAAGCACTTTTCCGGCGGCGGGAGACTTTCCGAACCTTCGGGAAGCACTTTTCCGGCGGCGGGAGACTTTCCGAACCTTCGGGAAGCACTTTTCCGGCGGCGGGAGACTTTCCGAACCTTCGGGAAGCACTTTTCCGGCGGCGGGAGACTTTCCGAACCTTCGGGAAGCACTTTTCCGGCGGCGGGAGACTTTCCGAACCTTCGGGAAGCACTTTTCCGGCGGCGGGAGACTTTCCGAACCTTCGGGAAGCACTTTTCCGGCGGCGGGAGACTTTCCGAACCTTCGGGAAGCACTTTTCCGGCGGCGGGAGACTTTCCGAACCTTCGGGAAGCACTTTTCCGGCGGCGGGAGACTTTCCGAACCTTCGGGAAGCACTTTTCCGGCGGCGGGAGACTTTCCGAACCTTCGGGAAGCACTTTTCCGGCGGCGGGAGACTTTCCGAACCTTCGGGAAGCACTTTTCCGGCGGCGGGAGACTTTCCGAACCTTCGGGAAGCACTTTTCCGGCGGCGGGAGACTTTCCGAACCTTCGGGAAGCACTTTTCCGGCGGCGGGAGACTTTCCGAACCTTCGGGAAGCACTTTTCCGGCGGCGGGAGACTTTCCGAACCTTCGGGAAGCACTTTTCCGGCGGCGGGAGACTTTCCGAACCTTCGGGAAGCACTTTTCCGGCGGCGGGAAACTTTCCGAACCTTCGGGAAGCACAAAACCGACAGGAATTCTTCTTCCGAAAAAAAAACTATTATAGGGTTCACTAAATAAATCCATTCATTCTTCTCCTCATATTGCACATGGTTTCCCCAAATAGCCACCAGTAGCAATCGTATTGTGGATTTGCTGCAATCTGATGGATTTTTCCAAAAGAAGACAAAGAAGTCCCATCAAGAACTTCTTCAAATTCTTGGCAAAGAAGCAGGCTGCAATCCATGTCCGGGCTGTTTCCTTCAGCTTGGCTCTTATATTGTTTGCCCTGTAGACGCGTTTGGCCGTTCCGAACGTGGCTTCTACGCCGTTGCGCTCACCAGAGGCTTTATGCCTTAGCTTTTCTTCTTCCGGATCTGGATTCTTCTTTGGTCGTCCCAATGGCGGACAATGACATACAATGCCCAATTTCTTGAGCAGCTTACGGTTTTCCTTGTTCAGGTATATCTTGTCTGCCTGAACCTCCTGTGGATAGTATCCAAAACGCTCCTTGTAAGTCATGATTTGAAGCATCAGGTCTGCACCTTCGTTGTAGGCATCCCAGCTGAGATGGTCAATGTAGGCAAAACCGTTCACCACGCTGACACCGATTTTGGCTCCATACTCAGTCTTCCGACCGGCCTTGCCTCTGACTATCGGACGCACATGAGACTGGAAGATGCTGACGATGCGGTCAAGACAGGAGCAGACATCATGGTCGAACATGTATTTCTGTTGTTCATATGCTTTGCGGATTGCCGAGAAATTGGACAGATCCCTATGGTTGAGACAAGACAGAACGTCGGTTCCAAGCCTGCCTAAAAGACTGATAAATCCCTGAACGTCTTTGGATAACAAGTGAAGCAGCAACTTTTTGGTTTCGCGTATGAGTCTCCTTCCTTTATGCTTCTTCTTGGTATATCTGACAAAGCATGAACGTGCTTCACCGCGGCAGCTCCTTGGCCTTGTGATACCGGCTTTTGAACTGACTTTCTGGGCAAGGCGCTCAATCTCTCTGCTTGAATCCTCCAGAATGTTGATGTCCGTAGGATATCTCATTTCAGCATCTGTACATGTCGCATCAACCTTCATCTTACCCTTATGGGTTACCGGAGAAGATTCTGAAGGACGACTGTTCCCGGAGGTTCCGGAATCACTCTTGTCTGAATGCTCGGATTCAGACGTTCCGGACTTTTTGATGCAATCCTTGTGCAGGGAAAGCATGATGTCATTGAAGAACTTGTCATCAATTCGTTTGCGTAGTGTCACGAACAGTTCCGGGCTGAAGATGGGAGCCTCCCGGAAATACTTCAGACCAACAAGATACTGCATATAGGGATTCTCCTGAATGCTGACGATAGTCACTTCATCACTGTAACATAGGGTATGCTTGATGATCATCGCACCAATGACCATGCGGGCAGGCTTGTTGCACGCACCACGGCTCTGGTTCGAGAGTCTCTTGTTGTATTCTGCTTCAATATGCTTCCAGTCAAGTGCATCGGCAAGCTTGACCCACCGGTTCTCCTTGGACAGATTCTCCAACGGATAGCTGCCTGTTCCTGAAAACATATCGTTTATGTTTCTATTATTGGCTTGCATCGGGAATGATTTAACACTCAAAATTACAAAAATCCAGTGATATAGACAAAGATTTATTGAGTCAATTTATTGATTTTCAATGTTTACGCATTTATTTAGTGAACCCTAAGATAGCACTAAAAAAGCTATACCATTATAGTTAACTTTGTATATAAGAGAAAAACAATATTAACCAATAACGATATAGCTTATGAAGTGTGTACAAAGTAACAAATTAGATTTTAGTGGACAAAATATTTACGTAGGAATTGATGTCCACTTGAAAAGTTGGTCGGTTGCAATTTTGTCAGAGCACAGTGTTCTGAAGCGATTCAGCCAAAGTCCCGACCGGAAGCGTTGCACAAGTATCTTGTCAGCAATTATCCGGGAGCCAATTACTACTCTGTTTATGAAGCCGGCTTCTGCGGCTTTTGGATACACGAGAGACTGACAGATTTGGGCATAACCAACATAGTAGTGAATCCTGCCGATGTACCGACTATGAGTAAGGAAAAACTTCGTAAGACAGATGCTGTTGACTGTAACAAGCTTGCTCGTGAATTACGTTCCGGTTCATTGGTTGGAATATACGTTCCCGGAGTGGAAACTCTGGAACTTCGTTCTTTGATAAGGATGAGAAACCTGATAGTAAAAGACAGCACCCGTGCGAAGAACCGCATCAAGTCTCTTCTTCGTTTTCATGGTGTAGAGATACCGGAAGAGTTTACTCGCTGCTCCATTGGCTGTTGGTCCAAACGCTTCCTTTCCTGGTTACAGGCTCTTGAATTGTCTACAGAATATGGCAAGAAGACACTTGAACTTCATCTTGAGCAGTTCATCCGTCTTCGTAAGATGCTTCTGCAGGAGACACGTGCCATCCGTGAGATTTCACGTAAAGCTCCTTTTGAGAAGCCAATACGCCTTCTGACTTCTGTTCCCGGAATAGGCGTTACTACAGCTGCCACCCTGATGGTTGAGCTTGATGATATAGTGCGTTTTAAGAATGCTGACCATCTGGCATCTTTCATCGGTCTGGTACCAATGTGCCATTCGAGCGGTGAAAGTAACGGCCCAGGGGATATAACTATACGCCGACATTTTAAGCTTCGGTGTCTTTTGATTGAAGCTGCATGGATTGCAATCCGTAAGGATCCTGCAATGACTGTATCCTATACGGAATACCGTAAACGTATGAATCCACAGAAATCAATTGTAAAGATAGCCAGACGGCTTGTAAACAGAATATACTATGTACTTAAACATGAAAAGGAATATATACCGTGTGTTGTCAAATGATACAGAATCCTATAAGGTAAAACAGCTTTCTTTTGAGGGAAATACTATCATATTTATGCGGCTTTGAAGTCCGCTCAAAATAGTTTGTAACCCTCATTAATGGTTTGACTGATAAAGGAACTTGCAGCCCCTTGTGCGGTGTCTGCTGTGGAAAGTTTGTTTTACCATAGGATTATGGTTAGGTTTTCTTAGCCATATCAGACGATATCAGTAATACAAAAAGAGAGGCGTTTGACCGCCTCCCCAAGTAGCATTACTGCGTACCGTGAGGATGCTTATTGCTGGTAGGTTGCTCCTCAGCAGAGCCTACTTCCTCTTAACATCCTGATACAAAGGTATAAAACTAAAGTTAATTATTAATGAATTATCCAACTTTGTTTGGATTTTAAATGGAAAGTAATATGGAAAAAACAAATATTTTAGTAGCTTATTTCTCGGCAACGGGTACAACGGCCAAAGTTGCTCATCGCATTGCGGAGATTTCAAAAAGGGGATATTTATGAAATAACTCCGGAACAATCTTATACGAAAGCTGATTTGGATTGGCATAATCAAAAGTCGCGAAGTTCTTTGGAAATGAATGATGCGAAATCTCGTCCGGCATTAAAAGGACAAAAAGAGAATATGCAGGATTATGATACGGTCTTTATCGGTTATCCGATTTGGTGGGATCAGGCTCCACGGATCATTAATACATTTATTGAAAGTCACCATTTGGAAGGTAAGAAATTGATTCCTTTTGCTACTTCTGGCAGTAGCGAAATTGGTAACAGTGTAAATACGTTAAAGAAAACTTATCCTGATTTGGAATGGGAAAGCGGGCGTCTGATGAATAACGTCAGTCCGAAAGCTCTTCAAAGTTGGGTGGACAGTTTTAAATAACGGATCTGTTATAGATAGGATTGTAATGTATTATCATAATGTATGAGAAAAGAAAGTAGAGAAATGGATAGTAAGTGGGCTTTGGAGATTATGCGCAAAGCCCCTTATATTACAGTGAGTTTTACACGAGCCGACGGGACTGCTTATGGAGTTCCGCTTTCCTTGGCTTGTATAAGTGATGATTTATGGTACTTTCATTGTGCGCCGGAAGGTGATAAATTGGAGGCAATAGCTGTACATCCTGAAGTCTGCCTTTCCGCAGTGACTAAATGCCAACCTACGGTAGGACCTAAAGACGGTTCTTTTACCCTTCAGTATCGCTCGGCCATCGCTTTTGGCAAAGCCGAAATAGTGACGGATACGGAAGAGAAGATCCAAGCGCTTCGGGCTATCAGTCAGCGTTTTCTGCCTCAGCATATGGATGCTTTTGAGGAGGCGGTCCATCGTAGCCTGCATCGTACGGCAGTAGTCCGGATTACGCTTTCAGCTCCGCCTACAGGAAAACGTAAACAATATGATCAGAACGGAGATGAAATGAAATATGGTAGAATGGAATAATCTACTGGAAGGAAAAAGAGGATGCCTCTTTTGACGCATCCTCTTTTCTATTATAGTTGTTGCATTTGTCTATAGGGATCATACGAACGTGTTTTTGTAAACTAAAATCAGATTGCTAAACTTGTTAAGTTTGATCCGTTCCCATTTTTTTGTTCAATACTCCTCTATCTCAACTCTACCGTCCTTGCCGCTTAAGTTTACAGTGAATTTACGCGTCGTTCCATCCTTGTCTGTATATGAGAAACCATTGTTGGGTATGCTGCCAAAGAAAGTCATAACCACCATGATGGGGCATTCTGGTACCAGCTCAAACTGTTCGTAAAGCGTTTCTTCGTGGAACGAGATTCTGCCGTTGTCGTCTATTTCGCACTCGCTGAGTTTGAGTACCTTGAAATCCTTTATCACGGTAGTGGTTGAGAACAGAACTTTCACGTACGAATCGGCCGCTCTCGCATTGAATACGTGGTATTCCTTGATTTCCATGAGAAAGAACTCATCGACAGAACGAACGTATACAGGAGCTGGAATCCCTTTTACAGGCGTTCTGGCTACGGTACTTTGAATACTGTCGGCAAAAGATATTGCCGCTAACAACAAAACAAAAACTCTGAATATGTAATAAGTGTTGCTGTTTTCGCACATGGTAGACTGCCCATTGTAAAGGCGTGGATCTGTTCCAAAACTGCTCATAAAAGCTTTCATTCCTATTATTCCTTACATCTACACGTTTGACACTTCGGCTTTTTTATTATCTTTTCCTTTTTTCACGAGGAACACTATGAGGGTAACGATAGCCGCCAACAGTACTCCGGCAATGACAGGACGATAAAACAGCCATGCCATGGCAATTATGAGAAGCGACCATGCCAATCCCAATACTTTACATATCAAGCCGACACCAAGTCCGACAATATCGGCCATGAATGGCAGGACTTTCAACAAATCTACCAAGATACCGAAAATCCCCTTAAATCCAGTGACTACCAAGAACAGACCTATGAAACGTAGTATCCAAGTCATGAAGCTATTACTCTTATGCTGGTTTTCGAACATATTTTCCATACTTACGGCTCCTGACGTGAGTACTGACAATGTCTTACCATTTTTTGCGACATACGACTGCAGTTTGTTTCCATTTACCACGGCTATGACTGATGCCTCTCCGGGCATTACTTTTGTAAAGGTGACAGACATATCTCCGATTTGCGGATTGTTGGGATTCTTTCCGAAATAAAGCACGTTACCATTGACATGGACATAATCGAACTCCTGTTTGGCTATCTGTTCTGTCTCCGCAGTTGCGACAGCCTCGACCTTTGCAGAGTCTCCTTTGGCAGCAGCAGGAGTTTCATCGGTAACGGCGGCTGTATTGTTTACTGTGGGTGCAGCCATGCTTTCGAAAACCTTCTTGACATCCCTGTTCCAGTCGCTTAGTTGCTCTTGGCTGAAACTCAGGTTCATCGGAACTGTACCTGAAATGGAACGAATCAGATCCTTAGGCAGTTTGTATACTCCGAATGTTACATTTTCTGCCATATAACTTTGGTCTTCGATATTCATCACTGTAAAGTTCCTGTTTTGATAATCCGGATCGCTGAACTCTTGAGAATTGACGGGACTTCCATTCCATTCCTTCTCATAGTAGTAGGTTGTTACTTCTTCCTTGCTTCCTCCAATTTTATCTTTTGTCTCGGTCTTTGAATGCTCTACCCATTGATAGTATTGTACGCTACGGTCAAGTTTTATCGCTACACTTCCTATACCGAAAGTCGCGTCGCAGAGAGAATCCTTTGTTTGGGTGAAAGCTGTGGCATGAATGAGTTTTCCATTTAAGGACGGGTCGGCATTCGATACGTCATCCACATGTACTGCGACTCCTTGTGCTTCCTCCAGCATTTGGGTTGTCTTCACGGCACGTCCTTCGTTCCACCACAATAAAACCGTACCGCCCAGTAACATCAGGAATCCGGTTCCAATACCTCTTATGGAATTAGACAACCGGGTTCCATATCCTGTTGTTTTTGTTTCCTGATAAGCCATAATATTACAGAATTTATATTCTTTATTTTTAGTCTGTTATTCGTACTTTACTGTCATTCAGGAAGCTGTGCTCCATATCCAGGTTCCGCGCCGAACAGCTGTACTGCCTTGTCGAAATTGTAGCGGTTGCCGAACATTGTCACGCGGGTGGTCATTGTACCCTGTTTATTCAATCCGAGAGCCTCCCTGAAAAGGTTTGCTGCGGAATTAGGATCATAACTTTCTGTAGTTATTATTTCCAGAGATGCATATCCTTTCAAATATGCCTGGTCAATAACATTTTTGAACTTGCTTGTACCTGGAAGTTCCCTGTTGTTTTCGTATTTGGTCAGCATTTCAACTTCATCGAAACGTTTTCCAGGCACGTAAAGCCATTTGCCTCCGCTGTTTGCCGCCATGACCAAATCGCCTCTGTTCATAAAGAAGAGGTTGTCGTATGCGGAACAGATTTTGCGTTTGTCGGCAGGAAGGTTAGAATCATCCCATCCGCCATCGAGCGCACCGTAGTTGTTGCATCCGAATATGTTATGGTGTACATTATGGTCGGCTCCATTCTTGAACCGGTATCCGTAGCCCATACTTTCCATTTCTTTTGTTGTAGGCCATGAGAACAGTACAGTGTTGTGGTGGAAATCAACCGTAGACTGATGAGCGCCTGTATTCTGGTTCAAGCCTCCGTTAATCTCGCAGGAAGCATATAGATTGGACACAAACACATTATTATATATTTCCCAATCGCCTCCCATGTTTGTCATGATGATGGCGTTGAACGAGGCATTAAGGAACATGCAGTTGCGGATAACAAGTTTTCCAGCCATTTTTCCGCCAATCAGGCGTATGGTTTTGTTGGGCGGATTCCCCACCGGCATGATACGTCCGGTCTCGCATCCTTCCGGACAGCCGAAACGCGCGTCTGTAGGGTCTGCCTTGGCATATTCGTGTACCAATCCCAGATCGAAGAACAATCCGTCAATAATCATCTGCGCATTTTTGTTTGCTGTAGACTCAATCATCAGAAGTCCCTGACCTATTGTACCTCTTTGTTCAACCGAAGGCTGAATGCGAGTAATATGTTTTATAGGGTTGCGTTCTGTGAAATCATCATTCCATCCCCCTTCAAGGCTGACGTATTTTCCTTTTATCTGAATCCATCCACGATCTAGGTTGCCGAGATAATTACCCTGTGCTATACGGATTATATCTCCATCAGCCGCTTTGTCAACGGCTTTCTGTATATCCTTCATCGGAGCGTCTTTTGTTCCCTCCGCTCTCGCACTTCCTCTTTCAATGCTCACATAAAAGACGTTTCCGGTAGTACTAAGAGTTTTACTTGTTACATTTTCTGCAACCATATTTGTTTTTTCTGCCACTGTTTTTTTTGCCCGTTGTAGGAAATTACCAACTTGTGCTTCAGCAACTAAACCTATGGCAAGCAATATTGCTGCCATTAGCGCACTTTTTCTAAAATCTTTTATCTTCATCTGTCTTTATTTTAAAGATTGTTATTATTATCCTACACTTGGTTCTTGTACATAGATACCTTCAATGCTGGTATTGGAATCGAAACAACCATATGGTTTTCCGGATACGGAACGAATGATAAGAAAACCGTTATAAAAAACGACCTCAAATTCATAATCACATTCACCATAGGATAAATGGTGTTTGAATGTATTGCCATCCAATATACTTTTCCCACTGGTCAAAGCCTGACGCCCCTTATTTTTGTAATCGATGGAGAACTCCATCACTTCAAGGTTATCTCCCGAACGGGAAATATCAATACGTCCGTAATGTTCAGAATAGGATGCCATATTAACGAAACTATATCCTCCGGCTAATTCCCGACTGTCTGCCTTGAAATAGTAGATGGTTGATTTAGAGAAAGGGCTACAATAAGCATCCGCTTCCCTATCCATGGCATAACGTACATTTCCTTTATAAGCATGGAGCTTAAATTCCGTTTGTGTTGCTTCTTCAAAACATTCCAAAGTATTGCCTATAATACGTCCTAAAAATGTTTGTCTTAAGGCACAAACGCTTTCCGTATCATAGATGTTAAACAAGATTTCGCCATCCGTATCGATCATACCCAATACCCGGAGAAATTCCGTGCCTACCTCATTTTTCATCATTAATTCGCCTATCAGCACTTTGTCCTGCTGGGCACAAGCCAGACGAACTTCCTGATTGTTGATTTGTCCTTCCCATTGATAGTATAAAAGAGTTATAGCCGGTGTTTTGTCCGTTTTCTGCATATTCGCGAATTTCTTTGCATGGCCCTGCAAAAACAGAGCCATGAAACAGAAACTTATAAGAATAATCCGAAAAATGATCTTTTTCTCCATGTATTCAACTCTATAAAAACAATGTTTATTCATATTAAGCTGGAGCACCAAAACGGTTTGTAATGCTTTCTCCTTTTTTTATCATTAAAATAAGAAACCAAATAGAACCGATAACCGGTATGAGATTGATAAATATCCAACCGCCTCCTTTGCCTATATCATGTAGCCTTCGTACGCAGACAGCTAATGTCGGCATAAGTAATCCCAATACAACAAGTATGTTTAACCCGACTATGATATAGTAAAGGAAAGTGATACTTCCTACAAGGTTCATCAAAATAGAGAAAACTGCTCCAATAATGAAATAGACCAAATAAAACATCCAAAATTCACTTCTGCCGGCGCGTCCTATGAATTGTGCATACTTACCAAGGATGATTTCCATGAAATTTGAAATAATTGTTTCCATAATCTTTAATTTAATGGTTAATAATATTTATATGCATATTCCGGAGCATACCCGTTCACCGTTTCCGGTGATATCCGTTCACTTGGTTTGTAATCTTCAGTATCGGTGGC
>CDZI01052613.1_pt1 | contig 9870 bp, 8 predicted proteins | sample 554811 | NCBI WGS metagenome assembly CDZI01 (sample SAMEA3182110, study PRJEB8094) | gut metagenome | biome: human; feature: gut; material: Stool; isolation source: human stools | place: Canada | collected 2013-04-23
GGAGTGTCGTGCCGGTTGATTATAATAAGATAATTGAGAGTCAGGCGCAGATGAATAATGTGGGCTTTATTATCAGTTTCGCGTCTAAGGAGGAGCTTAAGAAATATACACTTGATTTCAAGCTGGAATCGGGAATGGAGATAGTGCTTGCTGATGATGGAAAGGCATATAAAGCGGGAGAAGAAATTGCAGATTCAAGTGAAGAATCAACAGTGGTGGAAAATACAGCATCAGGAGATGATACAGCACAGCCGGGTGGAAGTGATTCTGGAAATGATTCAGGAAATAACTCTGATACAGGAAGCAATGCAGGCATAGTCACAACAGTTCCAACAGGAAGACTTCAGGTATCCGGCACGAAATTAACTGACGAATCAGGTAACATTATCCAGCTAAGAGGGGTAAGTACACACGGAATATCATGGTTTCCAGACTATGTTAATTATGATGCATTTGCAACCTTAAGGGACGATTGGGGTGCAAATGTAGTGAGAATTGCTATGTATCCTGAAGAATATAATGGATATCTTTCAGGTGGAGACAAAGCGGCATTAAAGCAGATTATTGATAACGGTGTTAATTATGCAACAGAGCTTGGAATGTATGTAATCATAGACTGGCATGTGCTTAATTATGCACCATCAAGACACACACAGGAGGCATGTGATTTCTTTGCAGAAATGGCATCTAAGTATTCAGGCCATGACAATGTAATATATGAAATATGTAATGAACCTGTTGGTGCTGACTGGAATTCAGACATTAAGCCATATGCAGAGACTGTAATAGGCACAATAAGACAATTCGACGATCATGCACTTATACTTGTAGGAACTAACACATGGTCACAGGATGTTGACAGCGTTGTTGGCAATACGCTTGATGATGGAAATGTTATGTATGTGGCACATTTTTATGCAGGAACACATAAAGAAAATATAAGAAATAAGATAAGCACAGCACTTAATGCAGGAGTTCCAGTGTTTATCAGTGAATGTAGTATATGTGACGCATCAGGCAATGGTGGAATAGATTATGCATCTGCCAACGAGTGGCTTGACTTCATGAACAGCAATCAGCTGAGTTTTATTGCATGGAGTCTTAGCAATAAGGCAGAGACATCAGCACTTATATCATCTGGCTGCAGTGCCAAGAGCGGCTGGAGTGATGGTGATTTGTCTGAGACGGGAAGATGGTTTAAGAGTGCGATATCGGGAAGGTAGTGCTTTTTATAAAGGTGTATAGGAGAGAATGTAAAATGGGAATAATTATTTTGTATCATGGAACTCCTGATTATGTTGTAAATCCAGTGTTTGGTGGCGGTGATGATAAACATGATTATGGAAAAGGATTTTATCTTACGGAAAATGTTGAACTGGCTAAAGAATGGGCAGTATGTAGACCTAATGAGATTAATGGCTGGGTTCATAAGTATGAATTAGAATATGATGATTTAAAAATACTGGATTTTCAGCAGAAAGATGTTTTGGCATGGCTAGCGGAATTGATGAAACATAGAGAGGCGGCAGAATCTAAGCGTTACAGAATGCTTGCAGAAAAATTTATTAACAAATATGGTATAGATACAAGTGAATATGATGTTATTAAAGGCTGGAGAGCTAATGCGTCATATTTTTATATAGTCAAAGAATTTGTAAGAGACAATATTGACATGGATATACTTGAAGAATTGCTTGCACTGGGGGGATTGGGAATTCAATATTGTATTAAGTCTGAAAAGGCGTATTCAAGGTTACATGAAATTAAAGAAGATATATTAGTTGTTGATTATAGAGAATTTAATGATAAATACAATGAAAGAGATGTCAGAGCAAGAAAAAATATGAGAGATTTAGTAGATTCAGATGCCAACAAGGTAACGAATGTGTTCAGTACATTGTTTGAGAGGTGATTAATGTGAGAGCGTATCCAGAAGTTTATTTGAATGATGTTGTAGAGAATCAGGGTAAATTATTTGATTTCGTTGCACAAGAATATCCAGATAAAGATACAGAAGATTTTATAAGGACATATATGAATAGTAAGACCAGAAAAAATATTGATGAAGCAAAAGCATATGTAAATACAATGAGTGCAAAAGAGTTATGGAATTATTTTTCAGAAACCGAAGGATATATTTTAAAATCAGGTGATGCAATAGAAGGGTTTATGCCTGACTGGATAGGTGAATTCTATGCATATTATCAGTGGTTCTATAATATACCGAGCAATATTGTTGTACAAAAGATACCAGTTGATTTCTTGAAAAAAGCATATTATGGGCTTCATGATTTTGATTTGAATTTAGCAGTGCAGAAAGTTGGAGAAGTTTAATGAATATAAAATGTTTTCATAATGCAGATGAAGAAAACGGATATTTAAGCAATTGGTTTTTATCATATTTTTCTATAGAGGGAATTAAATATACATCTATGGAGCAATATATGATGTATAATAAGGCGGTCTGCTTCGGGGATTGTGAAGTGGCAAGGTGTATTTTACATACAGATGATGTGGCGAGAATCAAGGAATATGGACGAAGCGTTTCTGGATATAATGATAATATATGGAGTGGAATTCGCCAGATTATTGTTTATGATGGTTTAATGGAAAAATTCTCACAGAATGAGAAATTGAAAAAGAGATTACTGGATACAGATGATGCAATTCTGGCAGAATGTGCTGTAAGAGATTGCATATGGGGAATCGGATTATCGATGAAAGATGATAGAAGGTTTGATATCTCCCAATGGAAAGGACAAAATTTATTAGGATATACATTAATGATGGTCAGAAACAGATTAATATAAATGGAAAAGAAGGCTAACTATGAAAAACCGTATTTTAACATACAGAAAATACATAGATTCATTGTTACAATCAGGAGAAGACTGCGACTGGAAATACATCAAGCAGGAGCATCTTACACAGGTGGCATTCTTTCAGCATGAAAGGCTTGTGCATTTGATTGTAACCATAACATTTGCAATATTGGAACTGCTTACAGTGTGTGCATATGTGATAGTAGGGGCAATTGACTCTGCATTAAGTATGCCTCTGTTTGTCCTTGCAATTGCAATACTTATCCTTCTTGTTCCATACATCAAGCATTACTATCTGCTTGAAAATGAGGTGCAGAAAATGTATAAGCAGTATGACCAGATATGTGAAAAGGAACGGAAATTATGATAGCTGTTGTTGAAGATGAGAAGGAATTATGCGAAAGCCTTAAGCTTTTGCTGACTGATAAGGGGTATGAGATAGTTACTGCCGGAAGCTGCGGAGAGGCGGATAAATTTATTGGCAATCCACAGATAGATATGTTTCTGTTGGATGTCAAACTGCCTGATGGAAGCGGATTTGATATATGCAGGAAGATAAGAAAATCAAGCGAAGAAGTGCCGGTTATATTCTTAACTTCATGTGATAATGAGGAAGAGATAGTCACAGGGCTTGATATAGGTGCGGATGATTATATAACAAAGCCTTTTTACACTAAGGAGTTGCTTTCAAGAATAAGTGCTAACTTAAGAAGAAGCAAATTTAATGTGGGCAATATCTATAAGAAGGGGGATATTGTCGTTGATTTTGACAGATATAAGATAAGCCGTAATGGTGTAGAACTAAATATATCGACTAATGAATTTGATATAATAAAAATTCTTATAGAGAATAAAGGCAGAGTCGTAAGGCGTGATGTTATATATGAGAAAATATGGGATATTCACGGTAATTTTGTGGAATATAACACGTTGACTGTTGCAATGAGCAGAATAAAAGCAAAGCTTGGAACATATGGAGAGAAACATCAGCAATACATAGAGACTATTAGAAATGTGGGCTACAGGTGGATTGACTAATAACTTTCAGGGGGATTTATGGATAACACGGTTAAGAAGAAACTGTCTGTATTCAGAAAAAGGCAGACTGTTTTCGTTATTATATATGGATTGATTAATGCGGCTGTTATAGCTGGAATTATAGTGTATTATAGGCTTAAAGAGCAGGCACTGGCAGGTGCATTGTATTTACAGGATAATGCATACGGTGAAGCATTTGTACGAAAAATGTTTTCATCAGGGATAACAGATAACAATATCAGAGCAGGTAGAACAGCCATGGAAAGTGCCGGATACGGCAGCCATGGCTTTTCGTATATGAGCAGACTTAATGGGGAAATGTATGTTTTAATTGCAATAATAGTGGTTCTTTTAATTGCACTCGGTTCAGGATTATATAATTGTTACAGACTTGGACATAAGGGCTTTGTAAAGAAAGTGTGCGATGTATATGCAGATAACGAGAGGCTTTCTAAGCAGTTAGAGAACGAACAGATTTATAATAAAGAGCAGTATCAGAAGATGCAGGATTTTATTGAAAATATAGCACATCAGATTAAGACGCCGCTGGCAATTATAACTATGAAGCTGGAAATGCTCGAGGAAAAATGTGATGACAGTTCGCAGCGTAAGGAAATAGCTGATTGCATAGGTAATGCGTTCAGAATCAAAACATTTATAAAGAAGCTGCTTGATATAAGCCGATTTGAGGCAGGAAAGGTTGTCATGACAAGTGATGAGGTTGATGTTGCGGCAATACTTCAGGAAAGCATTAACAGCAGTGTTGTAGACAGAAATAGAATTGTTACAGATTATGGTGACGAAAAATTGTGTATGTATGCAGATGAAGGCTGGATTGTCGAGTGTTTCATTAATCTTCTCGATAATTGTGCGGAATATTTAGCTGATGACAATACTAAGGTATACGTTGATGTAACAAGAAAGAATGATGACTGTGTAGTTACGATTGCAGATAATGGTAAAGGATTAAGTACACAGCAGTTTAACAGTATATTTAATAGATTTGAGACTAATGGTAGTGCGGCGGATTTTAAGGCAGGTATCGGACTTAACCTGTCAAAGCTTGTTATTGAGGCACATCATGGAAGCATAAAGGCAGGAAACAGTGAAAAGTATGGCGGAGCTGAATTCGTTGTGACACTCCCAATGTACAGATTAAAGACGAAATATCAGCCGATGTAAGTTGGATGTAAGTTTTGTAAGATATAATTATCCCAGATAGAAATCGGGGATGAGAGGGGGAGACGTATGGACATAATATTAAGCGCAAAAGGTATATCTAAAACTTACACAGCAGGACAGGTGAAGATTAATGCGTTGAACCGGTGTGATATTGAGGTAAGAAAGGGAGAATTTACCGCGATTGTCGGCAAAAGTGGTTCAGGCAAGTCAACTCTGTTAAGAATTCTTGGAACAATGGACAAGCCAGACGAAGGAAAGGTGTACATAGCAGGAAAAGATATAAGTAATCTTAAGAATTCAGAAATGGCAAAATTCAGACGCACGCATATTGGGTTCATATATCAGGATTATAAGCTGATTCCTGAATACACTGCATATGAGAACATAATACTTCCGTTAATTCTTGATGGGGAAGATGCTGACGAGGAAGCAGTGACTGAATTATTGGAATCACTTGGCATAGACTACTGTAAGGATAAATTCCCTGCACAGATGTCAGGCGGTGAGCAGCAGAGAGTTGCAATTGCAAGGGCATTAATTACACATCCGTCAGTTATATTCGCTGATGAGCCGACGGGAAATCTTGACGCGGCGAGTGCAGAAACAGTTGCCAAAATGCTTACATTTGCGGCATCCAAGTATCAGCAGACTATTGTTATGGTTACACATGACAGACAGATGGCAGAATATGCAGACCGTATACTCACAATCACAGATGGAAGTGTGACAGGGGGTGTGGGTGTATGAACAGTGAATTGATTGCATTGACATTTAAGGGACTTCGCAGACGCTGGAAAGAAGCGGTGCGTGTTATTGCTGTGGTAATGATATCATTTATGTTTGTCACAGGAGTTCTGTTATATTCGGGTAATATGAAACTGTGGCAGACAGCTATTAATAAACAGCATTTTGGCAACTGGTTTGTTATGTTTTATAATAGCACCAATAAGAGTGAGAATGATGTGATTAAGAATCACCCATATCTTGAACAGGCAGTGACAGCAGTAACTGTCAGAAGTATAGAACCGCTTTCTGTAGATTCTGACAACGCAATAGAAGCTATTTCTGCAACTGATAAGATTATGGTTGGTACAATGTCAGATGAATTCATAAAAATGGGCAGTATTATAATGGAACAGGGACATATGCCTGAGGCTGACAATGAAGTGGCTGTTGACCAGAATTCGCTGATACAGCTGGGACAGGGGACAGATATAGGTGATATTCTGACTATTAATGATACAGACTATACACTTTGCGGAATTATAAAAAGCTATACTAATGTATGGCAGAATGGTTACCGCTTACCAGGTGTTATAGTGACAGATACGCAGGCTGATGTAATAGCAGATGAGATAACATATATATATATGCATACAGGCTGCGTGATTTCATTAGTGAGACTGACTATAATACAATGTATCAGTCTATTGCCAGTGAAAGTGGCATAAGGAACAACATAGCTTATAACAGCGGTGTATATGATTATCAGTCATGGGATAATGAACGAGTAAACAGATACATGTATATGCTCATTATGATTATTGGAATTGTAGCAGTTACATATCAGATTATTATATATAACAGGTCTAGAAACAATGTCCGATTTATTCAAAAATCTCTTGGTGCGTCAAATGTACAGACGATAATTATTACTTTTCTTGAAAATGTAGTGATTCTTGGAATATCAGCAATAGCGGGAAGCTGCATTGCGCTGGGAGCAGGAAAAGTAATATGTCTTGTACTTGAACATACAAAAGGAGTTACATTTTTCAGAATAGATAAAGATATATACATAAAAGTAATAATAATGCTGGTTATCTCAGTAGTGGTAAGTATAATCAGCATATTGCTGTCTGGCTGTCATAAGAAAAAATACGGCAGTAACCGTACAATTAAGGTTACCAGTAATCTTATGAAAAAGAATTTTATAACCAGCACAGCAACAAGATTAATGAGAACTGATGGAATTATTGTTAATATTCTGGTAAGGGCATTTTCATTTGTTATGGCGGTTATAACAGTATTGTGTGGCATAGGAATAGTTACATCATATGGTAATTATAAAGAGCAATGCAGCACATCGGATAGTGTTAATTACATGGTTGATAATGTGTCAACTGTTCCGTGTATATATTATGATTCTTTACATAAATTAATAAAGATTGAAAATGGAATGAGATATACTGAGGACAGTAGAGTAATTCCTGGTTGTAATGAATTTAATATAGCAGATGGTCATAGTGCACGTCCTTATTATTTTTCAGGAGTTAAATCAGGCAGGAGCGGATTATATAATTCTGCTAATGATGATATTATTAATAATTTGAAGCGGATTGAAGGAATAGATAATATCTCATATGGATATTATGAAACTACGAGATCATTTACATGGGATAATATGAACATTAATATTACCGTGAATGGTGAAGGAAGGGAGACAGAAGGCGGCTCCAGTGAAAACAGAAAATATGTGTTTGCAGGCGAGTATGTTGACATAGATAAAGAAATATTCGATATACTTAATAAGTATGCTGGCGGTAAGCTGGATTTCAATGCATTAAAAGAAGGAACACAGAGTGTTGTCTTTCTTGATGCAGATAATAATGGTGAATATGATGATACTATGAAAGATGGTGTTACACTTAACCTTAATAATTATTATATGGGAAATCCATTTTATAATATAAAATCCTTCTACATGGATAAATACACTGTAGCATGTAATAAATTTTTCACTGACCTTATATCAGAATATAGATATAGAATAGATAGTAAAGATATTTATGAATACATAGGTGATAATATTTCAAGGGAACAGATTATAGAAACAATTGATGAATATCTTCGACACACATATGATGATCCAACAGATTATTATAATATGTATTTAAATACAGATGACTTTGATCAGGATTATTATGAATACAGAAAAGCCAGCTATGATTTATATATGGCATATAAAAGAGGTGAAGTATCAAAAGAAGAATTATTTGAGAATCATTCATGTAAAGGTGAAGTACTGGGTTCATGGTATAGCAAGTATACATATTATTCATTATTGGAACCGGCAGCCAGTACTAATGTTGCTAAGGTTATAATATTAACTGATGAGATAAGGGACAAGCTTAAGTATTATGTGCCTGAGTTCGGACAGTATACGATAATTGGTTCTACACAGCTTTTACAGAAAGCATTGGATAATCAGAATAATGTAATGAAAAAGTATCTGTTTCTTGATGAACTGCCAGATTATGTTACTTTGAAGTTAAGACCGAATCAGTTTAACATAAGATATAATCTTAAGTCTTCATTTGCAGCAACAGATAATGTGGTCTGTTCATATCTGAAAACAGCGGGCTTTGATACCATATCATATTCTGAAGAAAAGAATCTGTTAAGACAGCGTACAATAGAAAGTCTTATGTCATATGGCGTAACAGCATTTGCAACAATTATAATATATATGATAGTCAGCATGATAATTGTAAAGAACCGCCTTGAAAAGTACAGAAGCAGGCTGAAACTGCTTTCTGACACAGGTGCAGAGAAAGAGCAGCTTGTAAAGATATGCATGTATGAATGTATTAGGGAATCATTGTGGTTTATAGTGTTGATGCCATTAGAGCTTCTGATATGTCTGGTGATTGTAAAAAAATTTATTAATAGAATTTGATTTTTTGCTTTGATTAAGGTTGCTTTATCATCTTACAATTAAAGATAAGTACTGAAGTCAGGCATAAAGAACGATTGAGTTGGCATAAACCTACAAATGCATTACTTTTATTCAATTGTGTAGGTTTATTCCAATGGTTGTAGAATTGCAAATTGAGAAATAACCCACTAAAACAGCAAGTCAATGCGTTTTAGTGGGTTTTTAATCTTAGTTAGGATACTCACTGGTAATTCCAAAGTACTCTTCAAGAGATAACCAGTCGCCATTGTTATATAACTTAGTGGCAAGGTCAACACCTACATAACGAAGATGCCATGATTCATACTGATATCCGGTAGCAGAATCTTTGCCCTTAGGAAAGCGGATACAGAAGCCGTATTTGTAGCAGTTATCATTAACCCACTTGCCTTCGTTAGTATACTGGAAGCTATCCTCAATAGTGTTAAGGTCAAAGCATAAACCAGTCTGATGTTCAGAGTTGCCAGGTCTTGATGAATATGTGTCTGCTACAGCAGCACCATCACTTTTAACATATCTGTTATATACATTAACCTGATAATTATATGAACGGTATCCACTGGCAATATATATATTAAGACCTTTAGCAGTTGCATCCTTTAACATAGTGTTCCATGCACTCATAAGAGTCTTGTCAAGACATGTTGAGCTTCTGTCTGCATTAACAGGCTGGTCAGGATTAGTGGGAATGAAATCCTGAGGAAGAGCATATGTCTTATTGGCAATAAGTACTCCGTCAATATAAGTTGCTCCATTAATTTCCTGAATCTGGAAGCCTTTAGAAGTAGTACCTTTGGAAACTGTATTACCAGATGGAACTACAGGAGGTGCGAATTCAGAACTGTCAGATGAAGCAGGGACTGATGTTGCATCTGACATAATTGAAGAAGTATCAGTGTTAGTATCAGTTGATGAAACTTCTTCACTTGTACTTTCATTCTCTTTTGTCTGTGTTGATTCTTCAACCTTGGCAGTTGTAGATTCCCCATTCTTATCTGTTTTCTTGGATTTAGAACAGCCTTTCATGGAAACAGATATTATTACAATAATAATGATAAGTAAAGCAGCAGCTGTACAGGCGAGAATAATACGGTTTCTTCTTACCTGACGCTGTCTGCGTGTCAATCGTCTTTT
>CDZI01069884.1_pt1 | contig 9787 bp, 5 predicted proteins | sample 554811 | NCBI WGS metagenome assembly CDZI01 (sample SAMEA3182110, study PRJEB8094) | gut metagenome | biome: human; feature: gut; material: Stool; isolation source: human stools | place: Canada | collected 2013-04-23
ATTATAAGTGCCATTGGAATATAAAGCAGCGGTGCATGGAGCTTGAGGAATGTAAATGCTATAAATATTCCTATTGCTCTCGAACCGGCGTCACCCATAAGAAGCTTGCTTGGTGATGCGTTGAACCACAGGTAGCCGAGGATACACACAATCATAATAAGAACGGTGTGTCTGTAAGCTGATTCAATATTAAATGACTTAAAAAGTACATACACTGAAGCAAGTGTTACAACTGAAAGTGTACCGCATAAGCCGTCAACACCATCTGAACAGTTAGTAACATTGATACTTACCCATATAAGTATAATAATAAGTATTGCATAGATGATTGGATTAAGAGTTACTGTCTTTCCAAAGAATGCAAGGTCAAATGTGTTAGGGTTGTAATGCAGGTAAGTAACTGCCGCCATAACCGATATTGCAAGGTCAATAAGACCTTTCTTTAAATTACCCCATGGTGATGAAGCACTGTCATCAAGGTATCCGCTGAGCATTGCGGCAAGCACAAGTATAAGATAAATGATAAGCTCGGCACTTAAGTTTACGAATAATGCACATGTGACTGTGAATGTAAGAATGAAAATCATGCCGGCGCCTCTTGGCTTTCCAACTGATTTACTTCCGTTAATGGCATAAGCTCTTCCGGCATCTCTTGGAAGAAGATTCTTGCCAAGAGCAATTGCAGCTATTGTAAATGCGAAGGCAAATAAAATGCTTACAAATGCTATGATGTTGGTGAAACTTTCGTTAATAATATAGTATATCATAAGAATTTAATACTCCTTTTCATCTTTCTAACTTATATAAAGCATTTATTTCAATGCGATTTACAGTATAACATAATATATGTGAAATGAACATTTTTTTTGCTAATGAAATGTAGTAATTAATTTGCTAATGTGGTAATATACTATTAATTAATGGGATAATCTGAGGGGACCCATGAGTATCGTGTAGGATAATAATATAATGGAGGATTTTATGAAGAATATGCAAAAATACGAGCAGCTGGCAATCACAGAAGTGGATGCATATCTTTTTGGACAGGGAACTCATTATGAGATATATAACAAAATGGGTGCGCATGTTGGAGTAAAAGACGGAAAAGAAGGTGTGTATTTTGCTGTGTGGGCACCTGCTGCAAGGGAAGTCTATGTTATAGGTGAGTTTAATAACTGGAATGCATATGGTTATGATATGAAGAAGATTTCAGATGGTGGAATATATGATTTGTTCATACCAGGAGCTAAAGCAGGGGATATGTATAAGTTCCTTATTATTTCCCAGAGTGGAGAGGCTCTTTACAAGGCAGATCCATATGCTAATCAGGCACAGTTAAGACCAGAGACAGCATCAATAGTTGCCGATCTTTCAGGTTATGAATGGAAAGATTCTGAATGGGTTGAGAAGAAGAAGACAGAGAATCATCTTAAAGCACCTCTTTCTATATATGAATGTCATCTTGGCTCATGGAAGAAGAAAGATGATGGAACAGAGGACGGATTTTATACATATAGAGAATTGGCACCTGAGCTTGCAAAATATGTAACAGATATGGGATACACACATATTGAACTTATGGGAATTGCAGAGTATCCATATGATGGATCATGGGGATATCAGGTAACTGGTTATTATGCACCTACAGCAAGATACGGAACACCTAAGGATTTCATGTATTTTGTAGATTATATGCATGAAAAAGGAATTGGTGTAATTCTTGACTGGGTACCGGCACATTTTCCAAAGGATGCACATGGACTTGCTAATTTCGATGGAAGCTGTGTATATGAGTATGCAGACCCTAGAAAGGGAGAGCATCCTGACTGGGGAACGAAGGTATTTGATTATTCCAAGAATGAAGTGTCTAACTTCCTTATTGCTAATGGAATGTTCTGGGTGGACAAGTTCCATATTGATGGTTTAAGAGTTGATGCTGTTGCTTCAATGCTGTATCTGGATTACGGAAGGACAGAAGGAAACTGGGTTCCTAACAAATATGGTGACAACGGTAATCTCGAAGCAATCAGCTTTTTAAAGCATTTTAACAGCATGTTAAAGAAGAGATTCCCACAGGCAATAACTATAGCTGAGGAGTCAACAGCATGGCCTATGGTAAGTGGTGATCCTGACAATGGGGAATGTCTTGGCTTTACATTTAAGTGGAATATGGGCTGGATGCATGATTTCCTTGAATATATGAAGCTTGATCCATATTTCAGAAAGTTTAATCATAGCAAGATGACGTTTTCATTGATGTATGCTTACAGCGAGAATTTCATTCTTGTGCTTTCACATGATGAGGTTGTACATCTTAAGTGTTCTATGCTTGGTAAAATGCCTGGTGACAGGGAGGATAAGTTCAAGAATCTTAAGCTGGCATATGCATATATGTGTGGACATCCTGGCAAGAAGCTTTTATTCATGGGACAGGAATTTGGTCAGTGGAATGAGTGGAGTGAGAAGCGTGCTCTTGACTGGTATCTGTTAGAGGATGAAAGTCATACAGAACTTAAGGATTTTACGAAGAAGTGTCTGAAGCTTAATAAGAATTATCCATGTCTGTATGCTACTGATTACAGCAGTGAAGGATTCAGATGGATTAATGCCAATGATAAAGATAATAGCGTTTTATCGTTTATGAGAATCAGTCCGGATGGAAAGAAGAATCTTCTCTTTGTACTTAATTTTACACCAGTTGAAAGAGACAGCTTCAGAATAGGAGTTCCGTTCAAGACTAAGTATAAGCTGGTTCTTGGAGATAATGAAGCTGACCAGAAGAAGACTCTTACAGCCGTTAAGGGAGATTGTGATGGATATCCGCAGTCATTGCTTATTGACTTACATAAGTATGGAATAGCTGTGTATGAGTTTAACGGTGATGTTTCTAAGGTTCATGCTACGAAGATATAGGAGAATAATATAGAGAAAGGGAGCTGGTTTGGATTTTTATTAATTCTGAATTAGCTTCCTTTTTATTTGCTATAATATATCTCTCAATTATCCCACCATATCTGCCGAAATATTTATTATATGACAATGAGTGATTGTTTCAGATAGTAAATAAGAAAGGCAGCAGAATATGACATATACAGTTTCAGGCGCGAATTTTAATAAAGATGTTGCGGCACAGGGAACATCTATTAATTATAAAGAAAATAAGGCAGTTAAAAGTGAAGGTGTGGCAGGCTCATTTGCAGGAGTGGTAATCTCTGGCAGTGTGACAGCTGCAACTGAAAATACATATGAGGGACTTCTTAAGGAGGCAGATGATGTAAAGAGCCAGATTATGGCGAGTGCTTCCAGTGCAAAGATAAGCCTTAAGGCATTGATGATGAAGTTATCAGGTGCTGATGCGGTAAAATTAGATGAGGACGGCTTTAATCTTACAGATGCTACACCAGATGATATGGTTAATATTATTGAGAAAATTAAGATTGAACTTGCGATGCACTCTGATGATTATGTTAATTATGGCACAGCAGTTTCCAAGGATAAGATTGAGAGTGTGACTGGAAGTGCAGCAACAGCGGCAAGTGTCGAGAGCCGTATGCAGGGAGCAGATATAGCTGTCAATGATGAAAGTGTTGCTGAGGTTAAAGGCACACTTGAAAAGAGTAAAGAGTTAAAGCCATTATCAGAGAACACAAAGAATTACATGGTTGCTAATCGCATAGAGCCTTCAATTGCTGGAATATATCAGGCACAGGCGGCAACCTCATCAAGTATCAGTGCGGATGGCGTTACAATAGGAAAGTGCGCAGATGCAATATCTGACGCTGATTTTGAAGCTTTAAGGCCGGGAATTGAGAAGATAATTGCTTCGTCAGGTCTTGAGGTTAATGATAATACACTTGCGGATGCAAGAGCATTTATTAATGCACAGATTCCTGTTACTAAAGAAAATCTTGAATATAAAGCACAGCTTGATTCGATAGACATTGATATGATACAGGCTGATTCAGAGGAACTGCTTAATAAAATATTTGATAATATGAAGCTTGGAGGCAAGGCAGAGAATACGCTCGTTACAGGTTCGCCAGTTGATGATATAAGGACAGCTCTTGATACTATTAACAGGGCAGAGTATTCAGATGTTGCAAATGTGGTATCAAAAGGGGAAACATTTACAATAGCAAGCCTTAAGCTGGAGATGGATGCAAGAAGCTTCAGAATTGAATACAGTGCAGCATCAGTAAGCACAGGAAATAGTGAAGTTAGAAATCAGGCATCTGATGTACAGCAGGCAGCAGATAAGGCGTATGACACGCTTGTAACAGCAAGGGTTCTTATGAGTGCGAATGCGTCCATATATCTCGTTAAGAATAACATTTCTATTCTTACAACTCCGATAGATGAGCTTAATTCAATGCTTATGGAATATGAACAGGCGGATGAAATGTATGAAGAAGCGCAGATTGCATATACAGATGTTCTTGAAGCAAGAAAGACATTGAATGAGATAGTAAGAAATCCTGCGCGTGTATTTGCCAGTATGTTTGACAAGATGAATGAAACTTATGAGGCAGTCGGAACTCAGATAAGAGGCGATTTAGGTGATTCATTAAAGAAGGCAGTACAGGGAAGTGCGGATGATATTATTAGGGAGCTTGGACTTGAGGGAACTGATGAGGACAAGGAAGCAATAAAGGTACTGGCTGCTAATAACATGGATATGACAAAGGAAAATGTAGAGATAGTCAAATCTGTTAATGCAATGATTAATAATCTTATTAAGAATATGAAACCGGAGACAGTTCTTAATATGATAAAAGACGGAGTAAATCCAATGAATGCTTCAATTGAGGAAGTCAACGAATATCTTACAGAGGCTAATGATAAAGCATCTAAGGATAATGAGGAGAAGTTTTCAAAGTTTCTTTATAAGCTTGACCGTACCAATGGTATTACTAAAGAGCAGAGAAAGCAGTTTATAGGAATATACCAGATGATGAATATATTCACCAGAGATGCCGGAGTGGTAGCAGGTGCGCTGATTAAGCAGGGAGCTGAGGTCACTATGAATAATCTTATGACTGCATATAATTCAAGAAAGCATTATGACATGGACGCTGTTATTGATGAGAATACAGGAATGGCAGAGGTAAGCGGAATTGCTAACTATTACAGTGCATTATTTATGGCAAATGGTGGATTAGTTACCCCGAATACATTAAAGAATGTGGATAACTCATCCGGAATCGGAGAACAGTCCGTTGAAATGTTTATTGAACAGTTAGAGGATAACTATGATGCGGCAGCCGAGGAACAATATTATGAGGAATATCTTAAGGAACAGCAGGCAGCAGTGCAGGCAGGAGCTGATATATTGAGGCAGATAAGAAATGCAGATACAGAAATAAACAGTGGTAACATACAGGCTGTTAAAGCATTTTTAGAATCCGGACAGTTCCCGGATATCAGAGGTGTTAAGACAACACGTGATTATGCAAGGGATTCGATTGAAAAAATCGGACATAAAGAAAAACTGTCACTTATGTATGAAGAAATGAAAGATGAGACAGAGGAAGAACTTCAGGAGGTTCTTTCCAAAGCAGGAGACCTTGATACACAGATAGATGTCAATTACGAGGGATTTCTGGATTTAAGACTTAAGGACAGAACAATCGGATATATTAAGAATCTGGCATTAAGGCATGATTACAGAATACCGTATATAACAGACTCAGGAAGTACAGGTATGCTGAAACTTACATTGGTTCAGGATGACGACAATAAAGGTCGTATATCTGTAAACATGCTAAGCAGCGTATTAGGAAAAGTTTCTGTTGAGGCTAAGGCTGACAGAGAAAGTCTTGGTATGTACATTGTCAGTGACACAGCAGTTTCAGATGAAGGAAGCCAGCTTCTTGAGGATATGGAAGAAAATTTAAAAGAAGGATTTGGATTTACAAATGTGACCGTCAACATTACAAAATCGTCAGACGTGCCATATGTGACTTATGAAGCAGCGGCTGACAGTGTGGCAACAGATAAGCTGTATGAAATTGCAGCACAGATTGTAAAACTGCTTGCAGGCTAAAGATTTGCACAGAAAGTCCGATATATAGAGCATGAACAGGTAAATTGGACAGACAGAAAGGTTAAGATATGAGAATAGGAACTAATGTGGCAGCGATTGTTGCCAACAATGCATTACAGAAATCACAGAATAATCTGTCAACATCAATTGAAAGATTATCATCAGGATACAAGATAAATGGCTCTAAGGACGATGCTGCAGGATGTGCTATTTCTGAAAAGATGAGAGCACAGATAAGAGGTCTTAGTCAGGCCCAGAATAATACAGCTGATGGAGTTTCTGTTTTAAATACAGCAGAAGGTGCAATTACAGAAATCCAGAGTATGCTCACAAGATTAAAGGAACTTAGCGTTCAGGCTGCTAATGATGTTAATTCAGATGATGAAAGAGAAGCTATACAGAAAGAGATAGAACAGATTAATAACGAGATTGACAGAATATCTGATCAGACAGAATTCAATACACAGTCTCTTATTAACGGTAATCTTTCAAGAAGAGTATATTCAGACCTTCAGGGAGTTAATCAGCTTTCTGTATCTGACAGCTATACAGCAGGTGTATATGGAATAACTGTTACTGAGGACGCAAGACAGGCTATAGCGGTAGGAGCAGGAAGTATTACTATGTCATCAACAGCTTCTATAACAAAAGAACAGGAAGGAACAATAAGCATAAACGGTTACAAGATAAGCATTTCCGAAGGTGATACACTTGATAAGGTGATGGGAAAGATTATTGACGGAGTTAACATCACAGGTGGTTCTGCATTTACAGTTAAAGACCTTAATAATGATACAGCAGCTAATGGTACTGATTATGCAGGTTATGTGCCAACAGCCGATTATGCTGGTTCAACACTTGTTATTATGACTAACCAGTATGGAAGCGACCAGAAGATGAATATAACATGCGATAATGCAGAGCTTGCAGATATTTTGGGAATACCACAGGCAGCAACACAAGATGGTATATATGTAGAAGGAAGCGATGTTAAGGCAGAGATTGCTACAGGAGATGATGGAAAGCGAATTGGTTTTGCTGATTCGGCAATTCTTTCAACAAAGGGAACTGTAATTACAGTAACAGATGTTAATAACAAAGAGTTTTCAATGGATGTTCCAGGTAATGCGGCAGGTACTGTATTTGACGATAGTAACAATGATGGACAGTCAGCTGCAGGTGCAGGTACAGCGAGAACTATAAGTCAGGAAGTCACAGACGTTGGAACTATGAGCATACATGTAGGTGCTAATCAGGATCAGGTTATTGTTATTGATATTCCGGCAATAACAACGTATTCACTTGGCACGGAGCATATGAATGTCATGACTCAGTATACAGCATCAAGGGCGATATCTACTGTAGATGAAGCTATTAATAAGACTAATAAAATACGTTCAAGAATCGGTGCATACGAGAACAGATTTGATCATACAACTAATAACCTTGAGGTTTCAAGTGAGAACCTTACCAAGTCATTATCAACAATGATAGATACTGATATGTCAGAAGAGATGACTACTTATACTTCTGAAACAGTTCTTACACAGGCAGCTACGTCAATACTTGCACAGGCTAATGAAAGACCTTCACAGGTATTACAGTTATTACAGTAGTTTAAGATTCAATGGTTATATAGGAAAGGGATGCTATGACTAAAGAAACAATTAAGACATTTCAGTATAGAATTACACAGGCAACAGCATCACAGCTTGTTGTGATTCTGTATGATATGGCTATAGAATATCTTAATGATGCATGTGAGAGTGATAGTGCTAAGCAGGCACATAATAATATATATATGGCACAGAAGGTTATAGACCAGCTTATATGCGGACTTGATATGCAGTATGAGATATCAGCTAATCTTTTCGTAATATATAATCATATGAAGAGGTCACTTATTTCAGCATCTGTAAGTCTTGATAATAATGAGATTAACAGAATTACAGGGCTTTTAAAGAAACTCAGGGCATCCTTTTATGAGGTTAGTAAACAGGATGATTCTGAGCCGCTTATGAAGAATACACAGGCTGTATATTCAGGCCTTACATATTCAAAAGGTGGAATTAGTAATGAAACACAGACTGATAATATAGAAAACAGAGGATTCAGGGTTTAGCTCCGAATCCTCTGTTTATTATAATCTGCGTCTTCTTCTGTTATAGTGTCTTCTCTGTCTTTTTCTTCTTGCCCGTTCTTCAATAATGTAGATGATAAAAAGAATAACGGCACCAATTCCAACAAGTATCCATATATTAATTCTGATACATGTTTTTGGTTTATAAGATGATGAAACATCATTATTAATGTATGGCAGCAGGCTTCCGGTATCTGTTCCGGCAGCAGATATATTAAGTGTAGTTGTGCCGACAGTATTATCATTGTATAAGAACTTAAGATGTGTTGTCATAACACCATTCTCATTGGTCATGTCATAATTATCATCAACCGTCATTGATACATTTGACAATGAACTTTTATTAGGTATTGTGATAAATGAAGCGTTTAGTCCAAAGTTTAGTGAAAGAGTTGAGAAAACAGCCGAGTTGTAATAGTTGTCATTAGAGAACATTGCTCCGAGCTGGCTTCCGGTTGTTGTTGATTTCTGGAAATTGGCAAATCCCCAGTCAAAAAGGGTTCTTGTATCAACATATCTTATCTCATCTGTGGCTTCCTTAAATACAACGCATATAAGACGCATACCGTCTTTTTCTGCAAATGTAACAAGTGTATTCTGTGATTCATCAGTATATCCTGTTTTGCCACCCTTGCAGTATTCATAATAGTAGGCACGACCCTTTAACATCTTGTGTCGGTGTCTTATTGTACGCTGTGCAGACATGTTAGTTGCAGGAATTACATATGCATCGGCAGTTGAATCAATGCTGACAAAAGAAGCATTGTTATAGCACCCTCTTGCAATCATTGCCATATCATATGCCGTTGTGTAGTGGTTGGTATTATATAATCCGCTTGCATTGGCAAAATGTGTATTCAAAGCACCAAGTTCTTTTGCCTTGGCATTCATCATATCGACAAATGCATCTATTGAGCCAGCCACATGTTCACCGAGGGCATAAGCCATCTCGTTGGCAGAATACAGCAGAAGTCCGTGAAGAAGCTGGTTGACAGTAAATTGCTCGCCTGCTTTTGAACTTAAGTTGGCATCCTCATATACATTAATTGAGTTAGCAGCTGACTGTGAAAATGTTACAACATCGTCCATATTACAGTTCTCAATAGTAAGGAGCCCTGTTAAAATCTTGGTTGTGCTGGCTGGATAACATTTTTCATGAGAGTTCCTCTCGAAAAGAATGGAACCTGTATCAGCATCAATAAGAATGCAGCTGCTTGAGTTAACATCAGGTGCATCCGGCCATACAGCCTCTGTGCTGGTTGTGTCTGTCTCGCTGTAGACTTTGTTGTATGCTGCAGCCTGGGTATCCGCTGCAAAAGTTGAGAATACCAAAACAGTGGCAGATACAGCGCTGGTTATCTTTATAAGTAATCCTTTTAAAAATTGCTTTTTCATTATAGAGATAATTCCTCCGATTAATAAAATATACAAATACATTGTAGCCCAGGATTGTACATAAGTAAACCCCGCTTGGCAAAAAGTGATATTTATGGTAAATAATATATAGGAAACTCAGATTTCGGCTATGTCTGTGTGCGGCATGTGCTTTCAGGATGACTTCGCTTAGCATGAGTAAATGCCGCCATCTGCAAAGTCTATTACAG
>CDZI01014660.1_pt1 | contig 9728 bp, 9 predicted proteins | sample 554811 | NCBI WGS metagenome assembly CDZI01 (sample SAMEA3182110, study PRJEB8094) | gut metagenome | biome: human; feature: gut; material: Stool; isolation source: human stools | place: Canada | collected 2013-04-23
CAGGCCAGCGTCCTCTATATGTACCGCAACGGATATATAGACCCGGAAACGCCGAACACCTTCGGCGGAAAGGCCACGGCAAAGGTGGGCGAATTCGTGGATGTGCTGTACCGCATCTCCCAAAGGCCGGAGACGGACAACACCGCCTTGCCGCCCGATTATGAAACCGAGGAATTCAACAGCTCCGCCTGCCCCTACTACGACGCCGTGTGCTGGGCGTATCAAACGGGGCTGCTTCGCCAGGAGGACCTGCACACCGGCTACGATGATGACATGGATTATCAGACGGCCTGTCTGCTGATCTATCGCTACGCCGTCATGTCCGGCATTGACACCCGCGTAGATCAGGAGCTGCTGCGGCAGACCATGTGGGAAAATCCCCGGCTCAGCGGCGAGGCCGTCAAGGCCATGCTGTGGTGTGACGATCGGGATATCACCACCCGCGACAGCGGACTGAGTGAGCTGCTGGCGGCCTATGACACCCATATCAGCCGCTATCAGATGACCTCGTTCCTGTTCTATCTGTGCACCTATGAGCTGAATTCGCGAAACGAAGCATAATGCAGCGTTTTGCTTTCATAGACAATGCAAAACGTTTTTTTGCCCGCGCGTGACGTTGGCATCCTTGCTTTTTGACAGGACGTAGAATATACTGAAAACAAAAAAGCCGAGGTATGCACATGAACCTGTTGATGACATTGGATCGGAACTATGTTCCGCAGCTAAATGTAATGCTGTTCTCCGCGCTGCATAGTGACAGCGCCGCGCATTTTGACGTGTACCTGCTGCACGACGAGGGACTGTCGGAGGCGGATATGGTGGGAACGCGAGTACTGCTGGGGCAGCGGGGCGAACTGCACCTGATACGAGTGAACGAGGACGGTCTGGCGGACGCGCCGACCTCCGACCGCTACCCAAAAGCCATTTACTACCGTATTTTTGCGGCCAAATATCTGCCGGACACGCTGGAGAGGGTGCTGTATCTCGATCCGGATATTGTAGTGCGCCAGAGTCTGCGGGAGCTGTATGAGATGCCGATGGGCACGGCGTTTTTCGCGGCGGCCACCCATATCCGCGGCTTTCTGCACCGTTTCAATGAGCTGCGTCTGGACATGGACGAGGACAGCCCCTATATCAACTCCGGCGTCATGCTGATGAATTTGCAGGCACTGCGGGCGGAACAGGATACGCAGGCGGTGTTTGACTACATGGAGGCGCACAAGGGGCGGCTCATGCTGCCGGATCAGGACATTATCAGCGCCCTGTACGGCCAGCGCATCCTACCGCTGGATCCCATCCGCTACAACATGACGGAAAAGCTGTTTTCCCTCCACCGGCGCAACGGAGACGGCATGACGCTGGAGGACGTGCGGCGAGGGTCGGCGGTCATCCACTACTGTGGGCGGAACAAGCCCTGGAAGCCTGGATATATGGGGGAATTGAACGTGTTTTATAATGAAGCAGTCTCTCAAATGTCAGAGAACGGTCATCATTGAATTATTTTTGTATCATATATGGCAATAAAGTGCGGCAGTTCAGCAACTGAACTGCCGCACTTTTGCATCACCCCACGCGGCGTCGAAGCTGATGGCACAGACCTTCTGGCTGCGCTCCACAGAGTAGATGGGCAGCTGCCGAGTCGTGGCCGCAGCGCTGACAGATGCCGGGTAGTTCACCGCGTAAAAAATGGCCGCAGCGGCCAGCAGCGCCGCACCGCCCACCATGTAACAGCGCCGCAGGAGGAGTATTTTGACCTTGCTCATAAAACGTGCGCCCCTTTCTGTTTTTGCCCTATCTTATGCCGTCCCCAATGGAAATATATCCCGCGGCGGCGCCTCGCAGCCTGCCGGCCGCACAGGGAAAAGGACCGCCCGCTTAAAACGGGACGGTCCTTTGTATGGAGGGGGCGGGGCGCAAGGAATAGGCGCCGCCGCGGAGGAAGGTAACTTATTTACGCAGGAACAGGTCGATCTTAGACTTGGCGCGGGCCTTGACGCTGGCTTTACCGGCCTTGACCATCTCGTAGTAGTCGCCATTGGCAGAGCCGCTGAGCAACCCTTCCACATAGGCCATGCGGATCTCCGTGGCAACATTGATCTTGCGAATTCCGATCTCAATAGCGGTCTGGATCATATCGTCAGGGATACCGGAACCACCGTGCAGCACAAGGGGCACATCGGTGACGTCACGTACCTCCTGCAGGCGCTGGAAATCCAAATTGGGACGGCCCTTATACAGGCCATGTGCATTGCCGATACCCACAGCCAGTGCGTCCACCTTGACCGCGGCGGTAAAATCGATCACATCCTGCACGCGGACCAGGAATGGTTTGGAGTCATCGTGAGAGATGTTGTCCTCAGAGCCGAGGATCGCGCCCAGTTCCGCCTCCACAGAGGCGCCAGCAGCGTTGGCGATGCGGACGACCTCCTGCGTAACGGCGATGTTGTCCTCGAAGGACAGCTTGGATCCGTCGATCATCACGGAGGTAAAACCGGCGCACAGGGCTTTGACGACCTGCTCCACGCTCTGCCCGTGATCCAGGTGCAGCACCACAGGGGTCTTCATATCCTTGGCCAGCGTACGGACTGTGGCGGCCAGGCTCTCCAGCTTACCGTCCTTGATGGCTGCCTGACCGACCGCGATGATAGCGGGGCAGTTTTCCTCCTCCACAGTCTCCAGAATAGCCTGGGTGATCTCCATCGTGTCAATATTAAAGGCAGGAATGGCGATCTTCTTTTCCTCTGCATAGGGGAGGATCTCACGCATCGTAACAAGAGACATATTTCATTGCATCCTTTCGTTGCTTTATAAGATATCTACTGTAATGCTTCCGCCGTTGAGGACTTCCTCGATCCGTCCGGCATCGGGGACCACTGTGTGGCCGCCCAGACTCTCGCAGGTAAGGCTGGCAAATACATTGGAAAACTTTACCGCATCGGGGAGGGACATACCGCGGCCCAGACAGTACAGGATCGCACCGTGGAAATTGTCGCCGGCCCCGGTCGTATCCAGCACCTTCACAGCCGGCGCCGACACATGGTACATCGTCCGGCCATCATAGGCATAGGTGCCGCGCTCCGCAGCCGTAACGCAGGCGATCTTCGCCCCGCGCGCCGCATAATAGCGGCAGGCATCCGGCTCGCTCATGTGCAGGGTGCGCTCTACTGTTTTGTTATCGGGAATGAAAATATCCGCATAAGGCAGCAGCAGATCCGTATTCTCACGGGACAGATTTCCGGAATCTATGGACACGATAGCATTCGTGTTCTCCTTGCAGTAACGGCAGATATCCAGCATGAGCTGGGGCCGCATCACGCCGAGATGCACATAGCGGGTATGATGAAACACCTCTTTGTCCAGCATATCAAACGTCAGCCGGTCAATGCAGCCGCCGTAACAGCTGAGACAGCGCTTGCCGTTTTCCTCCACCTGGACGAGACTGGTGGAAGATGCCTGGCCGGGGAAGGTGAACAGCTTGGCGTAGGCGAAATTCTGCCGTGCCAGAAATGCCTCTACAAAATGGCTGGTATCATCATCGCCCAAAGCGGTGATAACGCCGGTAACACCGTGAAGACTCTGGTGCGCGGCACCGGCAATGGCCGACACGCCACCGCAGGTGATCTCCAGCTGGCGGGCCGCGATGCGCTGATCGCTGGCGGGAGGTGCCTCCACCAGCATCAGGATATCTTTTGTGCTGGAGCCGATAAACAGGCAGTCCAACTCTTTCATATGCAATAGCCCTCCTGTCTGATTTGCCCTGTGATATATTCGATCGGATCGGCGACCGAGGAGAAGACATAATCGGAACTTGTAACGCAAGTATATGCCATTTCTCCGCATATGTCAACAGATTTTTGCAACTTTTACACGCATGAAAAATTTTATCATTTTCATGTAAATTTACATTTTACATTTTGAAAACAAGATGCAATTGCGATTGACAAACTCTGCACAGCGTGTATATAATAGGGCATATACAACACGATCACCGTGCATTCTGTGTACCTGAAAGGGGGAGGTCGCTTGTCTACGATGAAGGATGTCGCGCGGGTCGCCGGCGTCAGTATCGCCACTGTTTCCCGCGTATTGGCCGGTACCGCCGCCGTGACGGACAGCACGCAGAAAAAAGTACTGGCAGCCATGGAGGAATTACAGTACCGCACGGCCGCCCCCGTCCGGCCCGTGATCCGGAAGGAGAGCCAACTCACCGCCGTATGCATGGAAAATCTCACATCGCCGTATTATATCGACCTGCTGCGCGGCGTCGAGGACGTGCTGAGCATCAGCAACTGCTCCCCCCTGCTGTTCAACCTGGATAACGATGACCGGGCGTTCGCAGAGCTGACCCAGGCGCTGCTGTCATTTCGGGTCGCCAGCGTGCTGTTTATCGGCTGCGGCGATATTCTTTCCAGGGCCGACCTGGAACAGTTCCCGGAGCTGCCCGCGGTCATTCTGGCGGAGAATACGCCGTCCGTGCCCATGCCTTTCCCGGTCGTGGCCTGCGACGCTGCCGCCTCCGGCGCTTTGGCCGCGGAGACACTGCCAACGGCGGGCGGAACGGTGCTGTACATTCCCTCCGTGGGGTGCACAGCACCGGAGGAAGACCCGGTATTTCAGGAATTTGAACGGGCGGTGGCAGCACAAAACGGCATGACGGTCCGCCTTTCCGCCGAGATACGTCAGCTGCGGGAGCAGCTCCCCGGACTGCTGCGTGGAACAGAATGCCCCCGTGCCGCGTTCGTGCAGGACAACGAGACTGCGGTAGAGCTGCTGCATCTGCTGCGCCGCGAGGAGCTGCGGGTGCCGGAGGATATCGAGATCCTTTGCCAACAGAACACAAAGCTGGCAAAGCTGGCCGACCCGGCACTGTCGGTGCTGGCGCCCACCGGGTACCAGGTAGGGATGGTCGGTGCAAAATGCCTGATGGATCATCTGGACCGTGGGGACACACTGGCGCCGCTACAGCTTGTGGCCCCCAAGCTGGTGAAGAGAGGTTCTATAAAATGAGTGCCTGTGATATTCTTGTGATCGCCAATCTGAATATGGACCTGATCCTGGAGCAAAAGAACTCTCAACAGACCAGCCGCAAGCGCTACGCGGACTCCTTCACGCTTTCGCCCGGCGGAAACGGCTACAATGAGGCGGTGGCTGCCGCGCGGATGGGCGCTACGGTGGCGCTGGCCGGCATGATCGGCAGCGACTCCTTCGGCGCGCAGCTGAAGGCATCGCTGAACGAGGAGATCACCGACAGCCAGCTGGTACGGGTCGTACCCGGCAGCAGCGGCCTATCCCTGATCCTGTCCTCTGCCGGACAGGAGAATATTTATTGGGACATCGTGGGCGCCAATGCCTGTCTGGACGAGGAATATATCCGCGGATTGGAATCCCACATCGCCAAGGTCAAGCTGCTGGTGGTGGGCTTCGGCGTACCGTATGCATCCACGGTGCTTGCCATCCGTTTGGCGCAGAAGCACGGCACCGCCGTAATGCTGGTGGCCTATCAGTCCCGGCCCCTCAGTGACGAGCTGCTGTCCATGGTAGATATTCTTGTGCTGGACTCCCGCGAGGCACTGCCTCTGGCAGACATGGAGGTGACCAATCTCAAAAGTGCCCGCATCGCAGCTGGTATGCTGCTGAAGCGGGGCGTCCGCCAGGCCGTGCTGCTGCACATGAAATCGCGCTTTCTGCTGGCAGCTACCAACGGCGGCTTTACCTCGTTGGAAGCACCGAAGGATTTTCACATGACGGACGCCTCCGCTATGGACGACACACTTTCCGGCGTGTTCGGCGCCTGCTGGATCAAGGGGCTTGACGTGGAGCAGGCCGCCGAGATCGCCTACGATGCCGCAAATCTGTGCGGCAGCCGGTTCGGCGCGCATTTTTCCATCCCCACCAGCGAAGAGCTGGCACAGCTGATCCGCTGAGGCGGTTTTGCCACTGCAACGAAGGCGAAGCCTTTGCCATATTTCATACTCAGGAGGAAAACCACATGGATTTCATCAAGAGAGACGACATCAAGAAAAACGCTCTGCCTGGCCGAGTCGTACAGAACGCCGTAGGGCACAACTCCGCTGTGCTCAGCGAAAAGATGACGGTCAGCTTTTGCCATTACTCCGCCGAAAGCGGTCCCATGGAGCCCCACAACCACGCCGAGGAATCGGTGGTGGTGCTGTCCTGCAAGGATGCCTATGTGAAGTGGGGCAGCGGCAAGGACTCTCTGGAGCACACGGTGGAGCTGCACGAGGGTGACCTGATGCACTTCCCTCCCCTGGAGTGGCACGTGTTCGGCTACAAAGAGGGCGGCTATCTGGACGCCCTGTGCATCTACGGCCAGGTGACGAACATCCGCCCCGAGGAAATTCAGGCAGAGAACGTCTGAGGAGGAAGCGCCATGAGAGCCGTACAACGCCAACCTATCTCCCTGCTGGACAGCTGGCCCGCACCGGATACCGATGCCGTGCGCCAGGCGCTGCGGGAGGAACTGCGCCGCTTTGACCGGAAGGTCGTCGTTCTGGATGACGACCCCACCGGCGTGCAGACCGTCCATGACATCAGTGTATATACCGATTGGACGGAGGAGACCTTCCGCGCCGGCCTGGAGAGCAACGATCGGCTGTTCTTTGTACTGACCAACTCCCGCAGCTTCTCCGCGGGGGAGACGACCCGCGTCCATCGTGAGATCGCCGAGCACCTGGCTGCCGCGTCTCAAAAAACGGGAGTACCCTTTGTCCTCATCAGCCGCAGCGATTCCACGCTTCGCGGGCACTTCCCTCTGGAAACGGAAACGCTTCGTACAGAGCTGGAAGCGCTGCTGCCGGAGCGCTATGACGGCGAGATACTCCTGCCGTTTTTCTTGGAGGGCGGCAGATATACCATCGACAACGTACACTATGTCCGTGAAGGTGACACGCTGGTGCCTGCCGGCGAGACGGAATTTGCCCGGGACACCACTTTCGCCTATCGCGCCTCCGACCTGACGGAATGGTGCCAGGAAAAAACCGGCGGCGCCTACCCTGCGGAGCAAGTGGTGTCCATCTCGCTTGACGAGCTGCGCCGCCGCGACTATGACGCCGTCTGCGAAAAGCTGATGGGCGTTTCCGGCTTCAACAAAGTGGTGGTCAACGCCGTATGCTATGACGATGTAGCGGTGTTCGTTACCGCCTATCTGCGCGCGGCAGCCCGGGGTAAGGTATTTATGTTCCGCGGCTCGGCAGCCGTGGTCAAAATCCTGGGCGCGGTGAGCGATCAGCCTCTGCTGCGGCGGGAGGATCTTATGTGCGCCGACCAGCGGAACGGCGGCATCATTGTCGTCGGCTCCCACGTTCGCAAAACCACAATGCAGCTGGAGACACTGCAAAAGGGCTGCCCGGAGATCGAATACATCTGTTTTGATGTGAACACCGTATTTGACGATGCCGCGTTGGCGGCAGAGCGTCGGCGTATTCTGGACCGTACCAACACACTGTTGGCAGACGGCACGACCGTGGCGGTATACACCAGCCGTATGGTCCTGCGCTCTGAGGATGACCAGCGGGAAAAAAATCTGGCGATCAGTGTGAAGATCTCGGATGCGCTCACATCACTGGTTGCCGACCTGACAGTGCGGCCTGCCTTTGTGCTGGCCAAAGGAGGCATTACCTCCAGCGATGTAGGCGTAAAGGCGCTGCGGGTACACTGTGCACGGGTCCGTGGTCAGATCGCCCCCGGCGTTCCCGTTTGGGAGACCGGCGAGGAGAGCACCTTCCCGCACACGCCCTATATCATCTTCCCCGGTAATGTGGGCACAGAGGGTACTCTGTGCCAGGTGGTACAGACATTGCTCAAAAAGTGATGTGCCGCCCACAATATACGAAAACCAAGCAAAGCAAAAGAAAGAACGGATGTCTACAGAAAGGCATCCGTTCTTTTGCTGCGGCAGGCCCGGGACGGATGACCGTCCCGGGCCTGCTGGCATAAACGGAACAGGAAAGCTGCGCCGTTTGTCTTCAGTTCTCCTCAGCAGCCGCAGCCTTGGCGGCCTTGCGCTTCTTGATTGCCGCGCTGATCGCGGGGGACACCAGAGACGCAATGGCCAGCACGATGAAGATAATGGCAATGGGGTGCTGCCAAATCGTCTCGGAGGACCCCAGCAGGTCAATACTGCGGCGGGCATTTTTCTCTGCCAGGGATCCGAGGACCAGGCCCAGAATGATAGGCGGCATAGCAAAGTCCAGCTTGATCAGGACAAAGCCGATCACACCCATGATGAGCATCAGGAAAACTTCCTCCAGATAGTGGTTCAATGCGAAGGTGCCTGTAATGCAGAACGTCATGATGACAGGCACCAGATATTTGTTGGGTACATCGATGACCTTGCCGAAAACACGAATCATCGAGAAACCGCAAATACCCATCAGGATATTGGCAACAAACAGAGCAATGAACACGATGTAAGCCTTGCCGGGTTCCTCGGTGAACAGGGACGGCCCGAAGACGATACCCTGCATCGTCAGCGCACCCATCATGACCGCGGTACCGGCATCGCCGGGGATACCCAGAGCCAGCAGGGGCACGAACGCACCACCGGCGATAGCGTTGTTGGCGGCCTCGGAACCTGCGATACCCTCAGGAGAGCCGTGGCCGAACTTTTCGGGATGCTTGGAGAAGCGCTTGGCCATGTTATAGCCCACCCAGGAGGCAATATCGCCGCCGGTTCCGGGTACAGCACCGATGAAGGTACCCAGAATGGAGGACCGGACCACCGTGGGAGCGATGGTCTTCAAATCATCCTTGCGGGGAAAGACCCGTTCGATTTTAACGCGCTCATGCAGCGGCTGCTCGTTGTATTTCTCCTCAATGGTCTTGAGCACCTGTGCGAAAGCAAACACGCCGATCAAGATGGGGATCATAGCCAGACCGCCCTTGAGGAAGGAGCTGCCAAAGGTAAAGCGGTACGTGCCGGTAAAGTTATCCACACCCACGGTAGCAAACAGCAGGCCCAGAATACCGCCCATCAGACCCTTGATCACGGATTTTCCGGACACACTGGTGATGATGCTAATGCCGAAAAAGGCCAGCGCAAAGTACTCCGGGGACTTGAAGTTCAGGGCAACCTTGGCCAGATACGTAGCGCCGAACACCAGTACCACGCAGCTGAACAGTCCACCGCACAGGGATGAGAAGGTGGATATACCCAGCGACCGCCCCGGCTGCCGCATCTGCACGGACATGGGGTAGGCATCCAGACACGTGGCAGCGGAAGCAGCCGTACCCGGCGTATTCAGCAGCGAGGCGGAAATAGAGCCGCCGTAAATGGAGCCGCAGAAAATACCCAGCAGCATCATGATGCCGGCATAGCCGTGCAGCTGGAAGGTAAAGGGCAGCATGATGGACAGGCCCATGGGAGAGGACATACCTGGCATAGCGCCGATGAAAATGCCCAGGATCGTACCTCCCAGAATGACCAGCATATTGATCGGAGTGAAAACAGCGCTGAAAGCAAATGACAATGCGGAAGTATCCATATATTGTTTTCCTCCTTTCTCAAGCCCAGATAGGCGCGGGCAGGGTCAGCTTCATTGCTACCACGAAGAACAGATACACAAAAGCCACCATGCCCACAGGCAGCGCGATCAGCATGACCTTGCTGCGGCAGCCCATCAGATATTCGATCGCAGGGATCATAATGAGCAGCGCCAGCAGCATACCGACGATCTTCATCAGCACCACAAAGCCCACAACAATTCCCA
>CDZI01061051.1_pt1 | contig 9585 bp, 7 predicted proteins | sample 554811 | NCBI WGS metagenome assembly CDZI01 (sample SAMEA3182110, study PRJEB8094) | gut metagenome | biome: human; feature: gut; material: Stool; isolation source: human stools | place: Canada | collected 2013-04-23
GTCTGTTTGGCCGCCGAATATTTGTATTCGCGGTTCAGACCGTCGAAGATCTTGATGTTGACCCCCACGCCCACGGCCCAGCGGGGCACGAGCCCTGCGACCTGATAGTTGTAGAACGAGCCGCCGCCGATGGCCGCCACCTGCGGCAGGAAGTCGGCGCGCTGGACGCGCACGCCCTCCTCGGCCAGCTGGCGTTTGAGCGATACTTGGCTCAGCAGCGGGTTGCGGATCTGCGCGAGGTCCTGATAATAGTCCAGCTCCTCGACTTTCGAAAGGATGAACATCGACGTTACGGGCTGCCACTCGTTTTCGCGTCCCAGCGTGTTCGAAAGAGCGCTGGCGATGGTCGCGGCCTGCAATTCGGCATTGGCCAGCTCGCGTTCGGCTTCGGCCATCTTGAAAGCGACGTAGAGCCGTTCGCTTTGGGCGATCATGCCGTTCTTTTCGAGCGCAACGGCATCCTCCAGGTGTTTGCGCACGCCTTCGACCACCTGACGGCGCACCTCCACGACCTGCGTGGCGAGAGCCAGTCCGAAGTAGCGCTCCACCAGTTCCGAGATCAATGCGTTGCGGGTCTGGTTGCCCTGTTCCGCGGCGCTCTTCTCGTTGATCTTCGCAGCCCGGTTCGCGGCGTTGATCTTGCCGCCCATCCAGATCGGGAGCGTCACCTCGCCGCCCACGAAGCCCAGACTCCGGTCCTGCACTTTGAGGAACCAGTCGGCGTTCATCATCGGGTTCAGCAATCCCTGGATGCCCTGGATGATCGTCGGGTCGGTGATCAGCCCGCTGCCGAGGATTTTGCCCGTCAGGTCCTTGGCCGGACCTTTCATGTCGTTGAAATCGAATCCGATGTCCTTGGCCATGTAGGCATAGGCGCCCGTGACGTTTATCTGCGGCATGCGGAGGCCGATGGCCGCGCGGCGTTCCTGCTGGGCCGCGCGCTCCTCGTAGGCGGCGGCCTTCATCGCGGGATTCTCCGTGAGGGTGACGGAGATCGCCTCGTCGAGCGAGAGCATCCGGCGCTCTCCCTGCGCCAGTGCGAGCGCCGGAACCATCGCCGCCGCCACGAAGGCGATCTTGACTGCTTTTCTCATAGCTTTATTTGTTTTTGTTGGGGGGGGGTAATATTGTGATTTTCATATAGTTGAGTACTCGGATGCGATCCGTTGGTGCTCATCGCCAAAGGCAAGATGGACAATGCCGGACTGAATCTAAGGACCGTGAAATAGAAATTCAGCCCGTACCTGTTCTTCAATGGCGGCTGATCCACAAGTTACTATACCTATCCCGGGCTTGCAGGCTATGTTACTACGCCTTTCGGACAGCAGTTCAGGAACAACAGGAGTGAATATATCCAACTGTCCCTCTGATTCCGATATACAACAGGTTGCAGGAGGTTCTTCTTTTTTTCAATCCAATAAAAAGGATGTGTTCCTTGTTCTATTCAACCGAGAAATGGTATTCGTTGCCGTATTCCCGGAGAATGGCCAGATCAAGTGTACGCTGGCTGCAGTTGTAGAGGGAAGACCACTGTGTCTGCGAAGTGAAATCCTCTGTTGGCGGCTGAGAGACGTATTCAAGCAGTTTCATAGCGTTATCTCTACTTAATCTATACGCAGGAGAGGCATTGACTATAGTGTTTTTCAAAGTATTGTAACGGTCCAATCCGTGCGTTGAATACATCTTGCCTTCAGGGCGTTTTGCCATATTGTCTGCGTAATAGAAATTAGTGACGTAACGGTAGTTATTCTCGCTCCTGAAAGCCTCCATATTTACAGGATTTTCAAAAGTAGAAGGATTTTGGCCGTATGTGTATTCAACAATGGCAAAATCCCCGGTTGCATCAGCCATATAATAATGATAAGTGGTACACTTGTTTCCTATAGGATCTTCGCCATATTCCGGATGGACTGTACCGTCAATACTCGTATCCAGGTTGTATTTTTTCAATGTATCGATGGCCTCCCTCACTGTAGAAACCCTGTCAAGCAATAGTCTCATTGCTACAGTGGTGCCGATTCTGTGCTTGCCAGCCTCAGACTGAATGGTAGGAGCCTCCCTGAGAGCAAGAACGCCGATTGCAAAGCCGTCTTCATTGATCCCGTCCAAAACCGCATAAGGCAATCCCATAAGCATAGACATATCCATATCCGGATCCTCATAAAAACCCTGTCCGAATCCCAGATTATAACCGTCCACCATAGAAATGGATTTCTTGCCACCTTCAGGCGAAGTACGGACAAGAATGGCGGCTATAGGATAGTAACCTTTGTCGTCAGCATGACGGAAATCATAATTACGACCCATATAGAAATCAATCCCATCTTTCTCTGTAACAGCGAAAGCACTACACCCTGCCCCGAATTTCACATTCGAAGGCGTTGTTTGAATCTCGTCGAAAAGAAGTTGTGGTATAGTTCTGAAAAGCCCATTGAGACCCTTGCAATCTGCTGCAATGATCTCATCCAATTTGTAGTCCACAGTATAGTCAACCATGTACAGACGGCCCGATCCGTCCAGATTCTTTACGGAATTGATCATGGCCAGTTTGGCCTCATCGGTGATGTGGACAGCCTTTTTAGGTTCCATATTCCTGTCTGATGGAATATCAGTCTCCTTGGAACAGGCGACAAAAAACAAAACGGCAGCCATTGCAAGAAATGACGACACAGATGGTTTAAAGTTGCGTTTCATAATTTTACATAAGTTAAAATTGACACATACGTAAACCCAATAACGGACAACGACTGACAAATTTAACAAAAATCGTCCCAATGCCAAATGTCCGTGTCTGTTTTTTCGAGCAAATATAGATGTTCTTTCGATATATTCGACAGTCCATATGTCATTTAGGACATTTATAGACCTTTATGGACACAAAATGAGCCGAATTGTCATTGCAGATGGGCGTTGGCCTCGCGGACACCGCCCGCCAGCGAGGGATACGCCCGCACCTCGACGCCCGCTTCGCGCAGGGTCTGCGCCCCGCGGCAGCAGACGAAACGGTCGGGTTCGTACAGCGCGAAGACCACGCGGGCGAAGCCGTGGCGCAGGATCAGCTGCGTACAGCTTTCGGGCTCGCTGCTGCGCCGGGAGCACGGTTCCATCGAGGAGTAGATCGTGGCGCCGCGCAGCTCGGCACCGGCGTCGAGCGCCTTGCGGACGGCCTCCTGCTCGGCGTGGTGCGTGGGCGAAGTTTCGTGGGTGTGGCCTGTGAACGTGCGTCCGTCGGGCAGCACGACCACGGCTCCCACACAGTAGGAAGTGGCACTCGGCGTACACAGACGCCCTGCGGCGACCGCCTGAGCCAGATAGCCGAGGTCTTTGGCAGAGGTGTCGGGTCGCAGCACGCAGGTCGTGACCTCCATGCCGTCCACCTCCTCGTGCCGGCATTCGGCGCCCGGCGGAGGCGTGAACACGAACCGCGCTCCTCCCCTTTCGGACCCGAGCGTCAGCCGCGGGTTGACCGCCCGGCGCACTTCGTCGGCCATCCCTTCGGCGAGGAACATGCCGAGCATCTGCGCGCCGCCTTCGACCAGCAAATTGCCGACGCCGCGTTTCTCCAGCTCGGTGACGATCCCGGCGGCCGTAATTGAACCGTCGGTCGAGATAACCTCCGCAACTCCGTTCAGTTCCGGAATTTTCGTTGGCGAAAATACGTAGCGGCCGGCATCCCCTTCGGTGAAAAACCGCAGCTTCGGGGAGATTCGTCCCGAGCGCGTGACGGTCACTTTCGTCAGGTCGGGCCGCAGCCCCGAAGCTGCCCGGTGTGCGCGGGCTGCTGGGTCACGCAGGAGCAGCGCCGGATTGTCGCGCCGCAACGTTTCGGCCCCGACGAGGATGGCGTCGTGCGCGGCCCGCAGTTGCAGCACCGCCTTCCAGTCCCCGGGAGTGGACAGAATGAGCCGTTCCGGCGTGTTGTCGTCCAGATAACCGTCGGCTGTCGTGGCAAAGGATAATGTTACTCGCATCGCTTCAAGGTAAAGAGGGTGACTTCGGGCCATGCGCCCAGTCGCATGGGGTATGCAACATATCCCGTGCCGTCGTTGACATAAAGTGTGCGTCCGTCCGAATCGTAGCGTCCGCTCCAATGTTCGTAGATCCAGGATGCGGGCGACCATCCGCGCCCCCACGGACGGATTTTGAACTGCATCGAATGGACGTGTCCCGAGAGGGTCAGATCGCCGTGACCCGTTTCGAGAATCTGCCCCCAGAGCTGCGGCAGGTGGACCAGCGTGATGTTGAAGAGCGAATCGGGAACGCCCGCATAAGCCCGTCCGAGCGCCGGAGCCGGAAGATTGCGGTCGTGGCGGCGGTCACGCAGCGCGGGGTCGAACGAAATCCCCGTGAGCGAGATGCTGTCTGTGCCGCGCCGCAGGTAGACGGTCGTGTCTTCCAGCACGCGCCACCCCATCGAACGCTGGCGGGCGACCACCTCGCGGGCCTGAACGGCGGCCGGAAAGCGCACCGAATCCTTGATATAGGTGCCTACGTCATGGTTGCCCGTCACCGACCAGACGGGACCTTCAATCTGCCGCAGAAGCGTTTGCGTGCGTTCGTCGAGCTCCTCGGCGCGGATGTTCACGAGGTCGCCCGTGAAGAACACCGCGTCGGGATGCAGGGAGTTGATACACTCCGCGAGGCGTGCGAGGTCGTGTTCGGGCCGGACGATCGTGCCCACGTGGATGTCGCTGATCTGCACGAACCGGTAACCGTCGAACGCCTCGGGAATGCGGTCGGAGCAGATTTCGACTTCGCTCACGCGGATCGACGTGCGGCCCCATGTCGCACCCCAGAGGAAGAAAAGCGTGAGGCCCGCGGCGACGGCATAACCCGTGCGGCGCAGGTGCAGGAAATTGAAGACGTAGAACGCCAGGCGCGGCAGTACGGTGACGATCCATCCCCAGAACAGCCACATATAAAGATACATCAGTCCCGTGCCGTTATCGGGGCTGAGGACGTTGATGACCGACGAAACGAGCGGCAGGGCATCCGTCGCGGCGGCCCATGCGATCAGGGCCTTGCGCCGCGGAACATGCCGGTGCCGGTTGCGCCGGAAATGGATGAAATCCGCAACAATGGCTGTCAGGGCGAGGAGAAACATCGACAGAAAAAGCATATACCTTAATATATTTATTCGGGGACAAAGATACGCATAAGCGAGGGTAAGAGCAAACGTGTTTGCATTTTTAGCGCGCGGAAGTGTCTGAGGCGGAGCCAAAGAGGCGCAGAAGCGGATAGAAAGCGGCCGGACGAACCGTTCGCCCCTAAATCCGGCGTCTTGCGCCGGCGGGTTGGCATGTAAGTTGCGGAAGCGGCGGCTGGGTATTGACACTCCGAACAGGAGCAAAAACATTAAAAACCAAATTCATTCAGCTTATGAAAACTTTTCGACTTTTGATTGTAGCTCTGCTGCTTGCGGGTACGGCGTCGGCTCAGCGGTTCGAACGCAGGGCCATGCGCGGCGAATATTCGCCGACGGTCTACCTGATCTCCGTGCGCGAGGTGGACACCCTCTACAACTACGATCCCGCCGCATTGCGGCAGGCTGCGGCGCTCAACCGGATGTCCATGGACAATGCCACGCAGGACTATATCGACACCCACCGCCCCGGCTTCCAGCAGGTCGAGAAACCGCAGTTCGTCTTCGCCACTAAGAACAACCGCTTCTCGTTCTCGCTGGGCGGCTTCGTCAGCCTCCGTGCGGGATACGATTTCGACGGTATCGTCGATAACATCGACTTCGTGACCTACGACATCCCCGTCCACGGCAATTACAACACGAAACAGAAATTGATGATGGACGCTTCGACCTCGCGGATCTTCATGAAGGCCATCACCAACACCCGGGCGCTGGGCCGCGTGGTGATCTTCATGGACGCCGACTTCCGCGGAGGCGCCGAGGGCAGTTATACGCCCCGTGTGCGTTCGGCTTACGTGTCGTTCCTGGGCCTCACGCTGGGACGCGACGTGACGACCTTCTGCGACCTCTCGGCGGCCCCCACGACCATCGACTTCCAAGGCCCCAACGCCTATAACTTCAACTTCGCCACGCTGATCCGCTACGAATACGCCTTTGCGGACAACCACCTCAAGTTCGGAATCGCCGCCGAGCTCCCCGAGGTGAGCGCCACCTACGGCGACAATTTCAAGCCCATGCACCAGCGCGTGCCCGACGTTCCGATGTATTTCCAGTATGCGTGGGGCGCCGACCGCAGCAGCCACATCCGCGCTTCGGGCGTGCTGCGCAATCCCTATATGTATAAAGTGTCGAAGGACTCCAATACCTCGCTGCTGGGCTGGGGCGTGCAGTTCAGCGGCACGATCAAGGTCTGCAAGCCCCTGCGCCTCTTCATGAACGGCGTCTACGGCGAAGGCATCACGCCTTATATTCAGGATCTGACGGGTTCGGGACTCGACTTCACGCCCAATCCCGAGGACCCCTCGCTCGTGCGCATGATGCCGATGTGGGGCTGGCAGGCCGCCGCGCAGATCAACCTGACCCGCCGGCTGTTCATCTCGGGCGGTTACTCGACGGTCCGCGTGCAGCGCAGCCACGGCTACTACACCGACGATCAGTACAAGCAGGGACAGTATATCTTCGGCAACGTCTTCTACTCGCTCACCCCGCGCTGCAAGGTGGCCGGCGAATACCTCTACGGTTCGCGCAAGGACATGAACAACGACAAGGGACACGCCAACCGTGTGAACGTGATGTTGCAGTATAATTTCTGAACGCCGGCCTGACGGCGTTGCGTACAGGCGGTTCCTTTCCGGGAGCCGCTTTTTTTTGACCGCCTATTTTACTATCTTTGTTCCCGGACCGACTGGGACGTGTTTCGCCGGCTGGCTGCCCTTCCCGCTTTCGGGCTGCGCAGTTACCGGCGTTCCTCCGACTGCGATCCGAGTGTCGGACCCGATTCAAAACAATGGTACAATATGGAATTTTTAGCGCAATACAATCTCACCGGCATCGTCATCGGCGTTGCCACGTTTCTGATAATCGGCATTTTCCATCCGCTGGTCATCAAAGGCGAATACTGGTTCGGCGTGAAGATCTGGTGGCTGTTCCTCGTGATGGGCGTCGCCGCCGTCATCGGTTCGATCGCCGTGCGGCATCTCCTCTGGTCCACATTGCTGGCCGTGTGGGGCGCCTCGTCGCTCTGGTCCATCGGCGAGTTATTCGAACAGCGCAAGCGCGTGGCCAAAGGCTGGTTCCCCAAAAATCCCAATCGGAAATAGAGGTCACTCCTGCGGCTGCGTCGGGATATCAGCCGGAGGTGCGGGCGGCGTATGGTGCGTTTGTAGAATGACGATGATCACGGCCGTGATCACGAGGATCAGCCCCGCCGCGGCGTCGAGGTCGAACCGCTCGCCGAAGTGCACCACCCCGACCAGCACGGCCGTCAGCGGCTCCATCGACCCGAGGATCGAGGTCATCGTGGGCCCGATGTGCCGGATGGCCTGCACGAGGGTGTAGTTCGATAGCACCGTGGGCAGGAGCGCCAACAACAACAGGCTGCGCCACGTCGGCCACGTGTGGACTACCCCGAGTCCCGAGGTCGAGAGGGCGTAGACCAGGAAGATCGCTGCCGAAAAGGTCAGCACGTAGAAGGCCACGACCAGCGGATCGAGCATTGCGGTGCGGCTTTTCATCACCCCTATTATGTAGACGGCATAGGTCACGACGGTCATTCCGGCGAAAGCCAGTCCGCGCGCGGGGTCCTGGTGTCCGGCATCGCCCCACGCCAGCAGGGCCACGCCCACCAGCGAGATGAAGATGGCGACGACGATCCACACCGAGCTGCGTTCGCGGAAAAAGAGCGCCATGACGATCGCCACCACCAGCGGATAGAGGAAATTGACGGTCGTGGCCACTCCGCTCGGGATATAGTCGTAGGAGCGCAGCAGCCCCAGCGACGTGGCGGCATACATCACGGCCAGCAATCCCAGCACGGCGGCGTCACGGCCCGAGATGCGGAGGTTGCGGTGCGTGACGAGCGCCACGAGGCCCATCATCGCCGCTGAGAGCAGCATCCGGTAGAAGAGTATCGCCGGGGAGGCCATGCCGGCTTGCAGCAGCGGAATCGAAAACAGCGGGATGAGTCCGAATGTCGCCGAGGAGACGACGGCGTAAATTATACCTTTGAAATTGCGCATCGACATTTTTTTAGCGTAACTTTGCACCGCAATTATCATGCGAGTCCGTCGGATACATATTTTGGCCGCAGTGGTCTTCGTCGCGGTCTGCTGCACGCCTGCGGGAGGTCCCGCGCGGCGCGATTGGCCGCAGCCTGCGGGCTGGACGGGGCCGGGGCAGGTTCCGCTGCCCCAGCGGATGAAGCTGTGGTTCGGAGGAGACGTGATGCAGCACATGCCGCAGGTCGAGGCGGCGCGGTGCGGAGAACGGTTCGACTATCGGCCCGTCTTCGCGGCTCTCGCGCCCCGGATGCGGGCGGCAGACCTCACGGTCGTGAATCTTGAAACCACCCTCACCCGCCGGGGCCGTTACACGGGTTACCCGCTGTTCCGGTCGCCGGTGGCGCTGGCCGACGCCCTGCGCGATGCGGGTGTGGATGTCGCTGTGCTGGCCAACAACCATTGCTGCGACGGAGGCGCCGAAGGCATCCGCACGACGGTGGCCGAACTGGACCGTTGCGGAATACTCCATACGGGCGTATTCGCGGACAGCGCTGACTACAAGAAGAATAATCCGCTTTACTTGAACCGTTGCGGCATGCGGCTGGCGATCGTCAACTATACCTACGGCACCAACGGCATGCCCGTTCCCGCGGGCACGATCGTCAATCTCATCGACACCGTGCGCATGGCCGCGGACCTGGCCGAAGCCCGGGCCTCCGGGGTCGATTTCATCGTCGCCTGCCTCCATTGGGGCAATGAGTACGAGCGTCGGGAGAACGCCGGACAACGGAGTCTGGCCGCATTTTTGCGTCGCAACGGCGTCGGCGTGGTGGTCGGAAGCCATCCGCACGTCGTGCAGCCCTGGAGGGCCGATTCGTCGCATGTGGTGCTTTACTCGCTGGGCAATCTGGTTTCGAACCAGCGGCGGCGTTACACCGACGGAGGGTTGGTGGCTGCCGTCGAAGCTGTCCGCCATGCCGACGGACGCATGGACTACCGGCTTGAGACCGCTCCCGTGTGGGTCGCGCTGCCCGGCTACCGCATTCTGCCGCCCGAGGCCGCCGACACGATGTCGCTGCCCGCAGCCTACGGCGTCTTCCGTGCCGACGTGGACGCACTGGCGGGAAACGACCTATAAGTAAACCGAATAGTCCTATCGAAAGAAACGATGGCTATTTTTTGGAAATTGTTTCGGGAAATCGTTATCTTTGTAACAGTAAAAACGCACACACTTAAAACATTATAGATTATGGAAAAGAGCATCAAAGGTACCCGTACCGAACAGAATCTGCTGAAAGCCTTCGCCGGTGAGAGCCAGGCCCGCAGCCGTTATGTCTTTTTCGCCAGCAAGGCCAAGAAAGAGGGTTACGAGCAGATCGCAGGTGTCTTCGCCGAGACTGCCGAGCAGGAGAAGGAGCACGCCGAGCGTTTCTTCAAGTTCCT
>CDZI01013369.1_pt1 | contig 9575 bp, 7 predicted proteins | sample 554811 | NCBI WGS metagenome assembly CDZI01 (sample SAMEA3182110, study PRJEB8094) | gut metagenome | biome: human; feature: gut; material: Stool; isolation source: human stools | place: Canada | collected 2013-04-23
TCGAGAAGCTCTTCGGCGGCCTCAAGCACAAGATCCACTCCGTTGGCAGCCTGATCCTCGCCACCCTGCTGACCTCCATCTTCTGCGACGCCACCATGTGCGACCAGTTCCTCGGCATTGGCGTTCCCGCCCCCATCTATGCTGACAAGTATGATGAGCTCGGCCTCGGCCGCAACATGCTCTCCCGTACTCTGGAAGACGCCGGTACCCTCTGGGCCGTCATGTTCCCCTGGACCGGCTGCGGCGCTTATCAGCAGGGCGTGCTCGGCATGAGCTCCTTCGTCTTCTTCCCCTATGCCTTCGTCAACCTGCTCAACCCCATCTATGCCTATGTCACCGCCATGCTCGGCCGCAACATCTTCTGGGCTGACGGTTCCTACACCAACCTGTTCGGCAAGACCAAGGCCGGCAAGCCCGCCGGCGCTCCCGCCGAGGCTCATGAGAAGGCTCTCGCCGCTCTTGAGGCCCGCCGCGCTGCCGGCAAGGCCCCCAAGATCAACGCGTAATTTACTTCTTACATAAGGCGTGCGTCCCGCACGCACGCCTTACCCCGTTTTAGAAAGGAACTGCCGCCGTGAGACAAACGCTTCCCTGGGAATCCGTTCCGCCCCCGATCTACGTTTCGCGCCCGCCCAAGCCGCGGAAAAAGTGGGTCACCGTCGGCGGCTGGATACTGGTCGTCCTCCTGCTGCTGTTCGGCCTGATGTCCAAGCGGAGCAACCTTCCGCTTTCGGTCATCTCCTTTGGGTTAGCCCTTCTGTATACGCTGACGCTTCTGACGAAGAAGGACGCCGTGGTCACCACCCGCGGACTTGAGATCTTCTATCAGATGCAGATCACGACCCAATACGACTTCTTCCCCTGGGAGCAGATTAATTCCATCGTCACCGAGGACCGTAAGCACCCGGATCTGATCCGTCTGCACATCGGCTACAGCTCGATGGAAAAGGCGCTGTTCTTCACCCGCTCCGATGCGGAGGCCATCATCAAGCTGGCGAAGGAGAAAAACCCCGCCATCCGCGTGCTGGACTATGAAGCCGCCCCGAAGCAGGCCTCCAAAAAACGGAAAAAGAAATAACGCACAAAGGACCGCCGGAACACCGGCGGTCCTTTTCCATGCTCCGCCCGCGCCGCAGCCCTCTCTTTTCTCCGCCGATTTTTGTTCGGTCTGTGATAGCACAGCAGCACAGCGCCGTAATATAGTGATACCGCACAATATTACAGAAAAATTAACAGCAATTCCTATTGATTTTGCACAAAATTTGTGCTATCCTAAAGCCATCAACCAAACCGCCTTTGGCTGAGTCAACTCACCGGCAGGTGCGCCGGACGTCATGGGCAGACGTCTATCGAAGCACAGCCTCCGGAAAAAGCTTCTCACATCACAGCATCGAGATCGTGCCATTCGGCAACTATTAAGAAAAGAGGCAACTACCATGATCATGAATCCCACCGCGATCAAGCACGTTGTGGTCGACGGCCACAGCCTGACGCTTGAATCCTTTGTCGCCATCGCGCGCTACAACGCCACGGTCGAGCTGGCCCCTTCCGCTCTCGAAGCGATGCAGAAGTCCCGCGCGCTCGCCGAGAAGATCGCCGCCGAGGGCCGCGTGGCCTACGGCATCACCACCGGCTTCGGTGAGTTCCAGAAGGTCGCCGTCCCCAAGGAGATGAGCAACCAGCTCTCCACCAACCTGATCCTCAGCCACTGCACCGCCGCCGGCGAGCCTTATGCCGACGAGATCGTGCGCGGCATGATGCTCCTGCGCGCCAACGCCCTGTGCGGCGGCGTGAGCGGCGTGCGCCCCCTCCTCGTTGAGATGCTTCTCGAGATGCTCAACAAGGGCGTTACCCCCGTCGTTCCCCAGAAGGGCTCCCTCGGCTCCTCCGGCGACCTCGCGCCTCTCGCTCACATGACGCTGCCCATGCTCGGCAAGGGCGAGGCCATGTATGAGGGCGTGAAGATGACCGGCGCGGAGGCGATGGCCAAGGCCGGCATTGCCACCCTCGACACGCTCGTGTCCAAGGAAGGCCTCGGCATGACCAACGGCACCTGCGCGATGACCTCCGTCGGCGCGCTGGCCCTGTACGATTCCATCTGCGCCGCCCAGCTCGGCGACGTGATCGCGTCCCTGTCCATGGAGGGTCTGACCGGCCTTCGCAACGCCTTCGATCCCCGCATCCATCAGGTGCGCGGCCAGAAGGGCCAGATGCTCGTCGCCGCGAATATGCGCAAGCTGCTCGCCGGCTCCGAGATCCTGGACAACTGCCAGTCCGACCGCGTGCAGGACGCTTATGCCCTGCGCTGCATCCCGCAGCTGCACGGCGCCTGCCGCGACGCGCTCGAGTACGTCCGTGAGAAGGTCGAGATCGAGCTCAACGCCGTCACCGACAACCCGCTGATGTTCCTCGACGACGAGGCCGTTATCTCCGGCGGCAACTTCCACGGCGAGCCCATGGCTCTCCCGTTCGACTTCCTCGGCATCGCCGCCAGCGAGATCGCCGACGCGTCCGAGCGCCGCACCGAGCGCATGGTCAACCCCGCGCTCAGCAACGGCCTGACCGCCTTCCTCACCACGCAGGCGGGCGTCAACTCCGGCTTCATGATCGTCCAGTACGCCGCCGCCTCCATGGTCAGCGAGAACAAGGTCTACGCGCATCCCGCCTCCGTGGACTCCATCCCCTCCTCCGCCAACCAGGAGGACATCGTCTCCATGGGCACTACCGCCGCCCGTAAGGCCAAGATGATCCTGCAGAACACGCAGGACGTCCTCGCCGACGAGCTGCTGACCGCCTGCCAGGCCATCGACATCCGCCGCCGCCTGAACACCCACGGTCAGGGCCTCACCCCGCTGCACGAAGCCATCTACCAGCACGTCCGCAAGGAAGTCGCGTTCTACGAAGTGGACCGCGAGATCTGGCCCGACATCCGCGCGGTGGAGAAGATGATCCGCTCCGGCGAGCTGCTCGACATCGTCAAGGAGTATATCCCCGACTTTGAGTAATTTTCCGAGTTGACACATTCCCCGAGAAGGTGTAAAGTCTTTCCAAGACTTTACACCTTCTTTTTTTAAGCGGCATACGAAAAAAGCAAGGAGGCATCTCTATGAAGCTCAACGTCCTGCGCGCCGATCCCGCCGGAAACATCACGCTTTTTGTCCTCGACCCCATCGAAAGGGAGAGCCGTGCGGCGCTCGCCGCCGAGCTGATGCGCCGGCTGCCCGATATGAAGATCGATCAGGTCGGCTTTGCCTGCCCCGCGGACGCGGACACCGACGGCCGCATGGAGATGATGGGCGGCGAGTTCTGCGGCAACGCCACCCGCGCCTATGCGATGTACGTCGCGCGGCAGCGGGGCGGTCTCTCCGAAGTAAGGCTCCGCGTCAGCGGCTGCGATCACGTCGTCACCGCCGCGGTCGATCTTGCGCGGGGCGCCGCCCGCGCCGAAATGCCGCTCCCGCGCGCCGTGCGCGCGGCGGAGGTCGAGGGTCATGCGGGCACGCTGGTCGACCTCGCCGGCATTGCCCACCTCGTGATCGAGGGCGTCGCGCCGAGCGAGGACTTCTTCCGCGCCGCCGAGCCGCTGTTCTCTGCCATCGAGGGGCTGGACGCCTACGGCGTCATTTTCCTCGACCGCACGAGCCACCGCATGACGCCGCTCGTCAAGGTCGTGGATACCGGCACCCTCGTCTGGGAGGGGAGCTGCGGCAGCGGCACCATCGCCTGCGCCGTCGCCGAGAGTGCAGGGCTCGCGGACGGTCTCTTTGAGCAGGACTATTTCCAGCCCGCGGGCGTCGTCCGCGCGAGCATCGAGCGCCGCGGCGGCGCGGTCGTTTCCGCCGCCATCGGCGGCCCCGTCACCCTCGACGAGCCCGTGTGCATCACGCTGTAAGCCCTCGCCGACCGAACGCTTAAAATTTTTAACCGATACCGAAAAAGTGGCTCGTGAAAGTTGTTTACCTTCCTCCTGCATTTTGGTACAATACTCACAAGTTATCCGACCGGGAAAACCGCACTCTTCAACATATTGTATCAGGAGGTACCTTTACATGACCGATATTGAGATCGCCCAGGCGCACGAAATGAAGCCCATCACTGAGATCGCCGCTGCCGCCGGCATCGACGAGCAGCACCTCGAGCTTTACGGCAAGTACAAGGCCAAGCTCGACCTTACCGAGATCCGCAAGCTGCCCCGCAAGGCGAAGCTGATCCTCGTCACCGCCATCAGCCCCACGCCCGCGGGTGAGGGCAAGACCACCACCTCCGTCGGCCTGGCCGACGCGCTCAACAAGATCGGCAAGAAGACCATGGTCTGCCTGCGTGAGCCCTCCCTCGGCCCCGTGTTCGGCGTCAAGGGCGGCGCGGCGGGCGGCGGCTACGCCCAGGTCGTCCCGATGGAGGACATCAACCTCCACTTCACCGGCGACTTCCACGCCATCGGCGCGGCGAACAACCTGCTCGCCGCCATGCTCGACAACCACATCCAGCAGGGCAACGCCCTGAACATCGACCCCCGCCGCATCGTCTGGAAGCGCGCGGTCGATATGAATGACCGTCAGCTCCGCCACATCATCGACGGTCTCGGCGGCAAGGCCAGCGGCGTGCCGCGCGAGGACGGCTTTGAGATCACCGTCGCCAGCGAGATCATGGCGGTGCTGTGCCTGTCCTCCGACCTCGCCGACCTCAAGGCGCGCCTTGCCAAGATGGTCGTCGCCTACACCTACGACGATCAGCCCGTCACCGCGCACGACCTCAAGGCCGAGGGCGCGATGGCCGCGCTCCTGAAGGACGCCATCAAGCCCAACCTTGTTCAGACCCTCGAGGGCACGCCCGCCTTCATCCACGGCGGCCCGTTCGCCAACATTGCCCACGGCTGCAACTCCCTGCAAGCCACGGAAACGGCCATGCGCCTGAGCGACTACACCGTCACCGAGGCAGGCTTCGCCGCCGACCTCGGCGCCGAGAAGTTCCTCGACATCAAGTGCCGCGCCGCCGGCTTCCATCCCAACGCCGTCGTCATCGTCGCCACCGTCCGCGCCCTCAAGTACCACGGCGGCGTGCCTAAGGCCGAGCTGAACAATGAGAACCTCGAAGCCCTTGAAAAGGGTCTGCCGAACCTCCTCCAGCACGTTGACAACGTCAAGAACGTCTATGGCCTGCCCTGCGTCGTCGCCGTCAACGCCTTCCCGACCGACACCGCCGCCGAGCTTGCGCTCGTCGAGAGCAAGTGCCGCGAGCTGGGCGTCAACGTCCGTCTGAGCGAGGTCTGGGCCAAGGGCGGCGAGGGCGGCAAGGCGCTCGCCGAGGAGGTCGTCCGCCTCTGCGAGGAGCCCGACCACTTCCAGTACGTCTACGACGTGAACGACAGCATCGAGGTCAAGCTCAACGCCATCGCCACCAAGGTCTATCACGCTGACGGCGTCATCATCTCCGCCCCCGCGAAGAAGCAGCTCAAGCAGCTCACCGACCTCGGCTTTGATAACTTGCCCATCTGCATGGCCAAGACCCAGTTCTCCTTCTCCGACGACGCGGGCAAGCTCGGCGCGCCCCGCGGCTTCAAGATCACCGTGCGCGACCTCAAGGTCAACGCCGGCGCGGGCTTCCTCGTCGCCAAGACCGGCGACATCATGACCATGCCGGGTCTGCCCAAGGTCCCGTCCGCCGAGAAGATCGACGTGGACGAAAACGGCCGCATCACGGGCCTGTTCTAAAATTTACACACCCCTAAGGAGGGACTTTCCATGAAAATTGCGGATATGAAGGTCACAGAGCTCATCAACGCGGTCGGCTCCGACGCGCCCGCCCCCGGCGGCGGCGCGGTCGCGGGTCTGGCGGGCGGCATCGGCGTCGCGCTGACCATGATGGTCAACGGCCTCACGCTCTCCAAAAAGGGCTTTGAGGACGACCGCGAGCGCATTCTCGACGCCATCGCCAAGGGCAACGAGTTGAAGGAGCGCTTTGTGGACGTGATGAACCGCGACAGCGAGGTGTTCGACGTGCTCATCGAATCCCTCGCCCTGCCCAAGGAGAATGACGCCCAGAAGGCCATTCGCCGCGGCGCGGTGCAGGCGAGCTTCCGCAACTGCACGGAGGTCCCCCTGACGATGATGGAGGTCTGTCTGGAATCCATCGACCTGCTCGCAACGCTCGTCGGCACGACCAATCCGAATGTCGTGAGCGACCTCGGCATTGCGGCGCTGACGCTCAAGACTGCCATGCAGAGCGCGTGGCTCAACGTCCTCATCAACCTCTCGTCCCTCAAGGACAAGGAGTACGCGGACGAGTGCTGCCACAAGGGCGAGGCCATGCTGGCCCACGCCATTCCGCTCGCCGAGGAGAGCTACGAAAAGGTCCTCAAGGTCATCGAAAAGAAATAAGGCAGAAGGGCGCAGCCAAATGGCCGCGCTCTTCCTCTGTAAAAGGGAAAGGGGCTTCGACCAGCCGGTCGAAGCCCCTTTTGCTCTCTGTTCAGTTGATCTGCTTGCGGCGGCTCAGGTTCATCGTGCCGTCCTTCATCTCGCCGACGCTTTCGAGACTCTTGCCCGTACCCTCGGCGACGCACTGGATGGCATTTTCTGCCACGACCGTGTGGATACCCGTGCGCGCCGTGACCAGCTTATCAAAGCCGCGGATCAGGCTGCCGCCGCCGGTCATCACGATACCGTTGCTGGAAATGTCAGCCACCAGCTCGGGCGGCGTGCGTTCGAGGACCTGATGCACCGCCTCCATGATGCGCTCGACCGGCTCCTCAAAGGCGTCCATCATCTCGGTGGAGGTCACGGTGATGAGCTTGGGCAGACCCGTGAGCAGGCAGCGGCCCTTGATCTCCATCGTCATTTCCTCCTCGGGCGGGAAGACGCAGCCGATGCTGATCTTCATTTCCTCCGCCGTGCGCTCGCCGATGAGCAGGTTGTGCTTGCGGCGCATATACTTCACGACCGCCTCGTTGAACTGGTCGCCCGCGACCTTGATGGACGCGCTCTCGACCACGCCGGAGAGGGAGATGACCGCAATATCGCTCGTGCCGCCGCCGATGTCGATGATGAAGTGACCGTCGGGCTGGGTGATGTCGATGCCCGCGCCGATGGCTGCCGCGACCGGCTCCTCAATGAGGTACACGCGGCGCGCGCCCGCCTGAATGCCCGCGTCGATGACCGCGCGCTCCTCGACCTCGGTGATGCCGGAGGGCACGCAGATGATGATGCGCGGCTTGAAGAACTGGAAGCCCATGACCTTGTGGATGAACTCCTTGAGCATCCGCTCGGTCACCTCGTAGTCGGAGATAACGCCCTCGCGCAGGGGGCGGATCGCAACGATGTTGCCGGGCGTGCGGCCCAGCATGGCCTGCGCGTCCGCGCCGACCTTCAGCAGCTTGCCCGTATCCTTATCAATGGCCACCACGCTCGGCTCATTGAGCACGATGCCCTTGTCCTTTACATAGATCAGAACCGACGCGGTACCGAGGTCGATACCGATGTCCTTTGCCAGTGAACACATAATGCTACCTCTCTCATTTTCCTTTGTATTCCGGCGGAAATATCCGCATTTTATCTCGCTTGCTTTTCTATTATAGCGGCTGAAAAACGGTTTTGCAATAGCATTGTGTGTGATTTTGCCGCATCTATGTGCCGCAGGGCGTGTGCCAAATCACACCGGTGTCCCGCGCCTTGCACCGTCCTTTTCCTTTTCCGTCACGGCGCGGGCGAGCGTCGCGCACACCACATCCGCCGCGCCGGCCTCCCTGAGCACGCGCACACATTCGCCCAGCGTCGCTCCGGTGGTCAGAATATCGTCGATGAGCAGAATTTTCGCGCCGCGGATCCTGTCCGTGTTTTCCGCCTCGTACACGCCCAGCACATTGCCCCGCCGCTCGGCGGCGGAGGACAGCCCGGACTGCGCGGCGTTGTTTCTCGTTTTCCGCAGCAGCCGCACCGGCTCGATACCCCAATGCCTTGCCGTTTCCTTCGCCAGCAGGTACGCCTGATCGTAGCCGCGCTCGTGTTCGCGCTTTTTACTCACCGGCACCCACGTCACCGTGTCGAACTGGCCGCCCAGCTCCTCTGCCGCGCAGCGGGCGAGCAGCTCGCCGTAGCCCTCGGCGGCGCTCTGCGCGCCGTGGAACTTGAAGCGCAGCAGGCTCTCGCGCACCGCATCCTCATAGAGCAGGGGAGAGGCGCACCTCCCGAAGCCCGCGCCCTCGCACAGCTGCACCTTCGCGTAGGGGAGCGTCCTCTCGCAGTCCGCGCACACGCCATGCACGCCCGTCCGGCGGCAGAACGCGCACCGCGGCGGGAAGAACAGGTCGAGCAGCTTTTCTTTCAGACTCATGCCGTCCCTCCGTTCCCGAGCCGCCAGCGCAGACCGCTGTAGCGGCGCGTGCGGCGGTCGTTCGCCGCCATTTTCCCAAGGCTCACGTCGTCCCCGACGAGGATCAGCAGCTCCCGCGCCCGCGTGATGGCGGTGTAGAGCACCCCGCGCACCATCAGCCCCGGCGCCGCCGGCGCGCTGACGAAGATCACCGCGCGGTACTCGCTGCCCTGCGCCTTATGTACGGTCATAGCGTAGGCCATGTCCAGCTCCGCGAGCATATCCGCCGTGTAGGTCGCCACGCGGTCGTCAAAGGCGATGGAGATCAGCTCGCCGCTCGGGTCGATCTGCAAGATCTTTCCCACGTCGCCGTTGAAGATGCCCGCGCCCGCCGTGCCGTCCTCGCGCTCCCACAAAACATCGTAGTCGTTGCGCGTCTGCATCACGCGGTCGCCCTCGCGGAACACGAGGTCGCCGAAGCGCTTTTCGCGCCGACCCATACCCGCGGGATTCAGCGCCGCCTGCAGGGCGCGGTTGAGCGCCGCCGTGCCGGTGTCGCCCTTGCGCGTCGCCGTGAGCACCTGAATGCTCTCGGCGGGAATGTGCATCTTTTCGGGCAGCCTCGTTCTGCACAGCTCCACCACCGTGTCCACCAGACGCACGCTGTCGCGGCGGGGGAGGAAGAAGAAATCGCTCGCGGCGGTATTCTGCAGCTCCGGCAGCCGCCCCTCATTCACCAGATGCGCGCTGCGCACGATAGCGCTGCGCTCCGCCTGACGGAAAATATCCTTGAGCGCCACGGTCGCAACGCGCTCCGAGCGGATGAGATCGCCGAACACATTCCCCGCGCCGACGCTCGGCAGCTGGTCGGGGTCGCCCACCAGCACCAGCCGGCAGCCTGGCCGCAGCGCCGCGAGCAGCGCGCGCATCAGCGCCAGATCGACCATCGAGGTCTCGTCCACGATCACCGCGTCCGCCTCCAAAGGCTCCTTTTCGTTTTTTGTAAAGGTCACATCGCCCGTCTGCTCGTTCCAGCTCATGCCAAGCAGGCGGTGGATGGTCTGCGCCTCCTTGCCGCACAGCTCGCCCATGCGCTTGGCGGCGCGCCCCGTCGGCGCGCAGAGCAGCACGTCCAGCCCCATGCGCTCAAAGAGCGCTACGATGCCGCGCACGCTCGTCGTCTTGCCCGTGCCCGGCCCGCCGGTCAGGATCAGCAGCTCCTCCTGCGCGGCCAGCTCCACGGCCTGCCGCTGCAATGGCGCATACTC
>CDZI01015928.1_pt1 | contig 9545 bp, 7 predicted proteins | sample 554811 | NCBI WGS metagenome assembly CDZI01 (sample SAMEA3182110, study PRJEB8094) | gut metagenome | biome: human; feature: gut; material: Stool; isolation source: human stools | place: Canada | collected 2013-04-23
TGGATCGCTCGTATCAATGCAGCAGCAAGAATGAACGGTCTTAGCTACAGCAAATTCATGTACGGCTTAAAGCTCGCAGAAATCGACATCAACAGAAAGATGCTGGCTGAGATGGCTGTGAATGATGCAGAAGGCTTCAAGTCTTTAGCAGAAATTGCAAAATCTAAGATTGCATAATGGACATCCTATAGGGATATAAATAAAGAACATCGGAGTATTCCGGTGTTCTTTGTCGTATATTTAGTAAGGAGTGAAAGAATAGTATGTTAGAGAATTTAGAACCGAAAAGCGTCTTTTCGTTTTTTGAAGAAATAGATCAGATCCCGCGGGGATCAGGCAATACGCAGAAGATCAGCGATTATCTGGCAGAGTTCGCAAAGAAAAGAAATCTGTTTTATATACAGGATACGCTTGGCAATGTCATCATCAAAAAAGATGGGACAGCCGGTATGGAAGAAAAAGAGCCGGTCATCATACAGGGGCATATGGATATGGTTGCTGTTAAAGAGCCGGATTGTGAGAAAGATATGGAAACGGAAGGATTGGATCTGGCTGTGCAGGGCGACTATGTCTACGCAAAAGGCACAAGCCTTGGTGCAGATGACGGTATTGCAGTTGCATATGCGCTGGCACTTTTAGACAGCAAAGATATTCCGCACCCGCCGCTTGAGGTCATCATCACGGTAGATGAAGAAACCGGTATGTTTGGTGCACAGGGGATCGATCTTTCCATGCTGCAGGGAAAGAAAATGCTGAACATCGATTCCGAAAAGGAAGATGAGCTGACCGTGGCATGCGCAGGTGGTCTGCGTGTATATGCAAACTGGCAGGTCGCTTATACAGAGATCGGCGATAAAGAGCAGTATGTTGTTACTGTATATGGTTTAAAGGGCGGTCACTCCGGTGTAGAGATCGGTCTTGGCAGGGCCAATGCCAATAAGCTGCTCTGCGAGCTTCTGTATCTGATGGAGCGTGAGCTGGATGTGCGTGTGATCACAATGGACGGCGGTACAAAGGATAATGTCATTCCATACGAAGCAAAAGCACAGATCGCCTGTGGAGCAAAGGAAGAAGAACTGAAAAAGCTGATTGGCGTTGTGGAAAATTCCTTCCGTGAGGAATGGGCAAAGAAAGAGTCCGGTTTACAGATCAGACTCGAAAAAGCAGAAAAGCAGTATGAAAAAGCGATCGACGCATCTGATTTCTTCCGTGTCATGTCCTTCTTTTTGGAAGCACCGAACGGTGTGCAGGCAATGAGCAGGGATCTGCCGGGACTGGTAGAGACTTCCCTGAATTTTGCAACGCTGCATATGGAGCCGGAAGAGGAGGTAAAAGCCGGTTTTTCTCTTCGTTCCAGCAGCAGTACAGCAAAGCAGGCGCTGAAAGAAAAACTCTGCAATATGATCGCTGAAAGCGAAGGCGAATATGAAGCAAACGGAGAGTACCCGTCCTGGGAATATAAAGAGAACTCAGAGCTGCGCGAGCAGGTAGTCCGTACTTATAAGGAAGTACTGGGAAAAGAGCCAAAGGTATTATCCATTCATGCAGGACTGGAATGTGGTATCTTATCGCAGAAGATCGAAGGACTCGACTGTGTATCTTTCGGGCCGAATATCGACGATATCCATACGACAAAAGAAAAACTCAGCATTTCTTCCACCCAGCGGATCTGGGAGCTTTTGAAGAAACTGATGCAGATGGATGCATAGTTATTTTGAAAAACCTCCACAGGATTCCGGCAGACGGGAAAACATGGATGGACAAAGTTGTATCAGCGATAAGAGGAAAGGAACACAACATGAAGAGCAACATTGTATTAATCGGAATGCCCGGTGTCGGGAAAAGCACGATCGGAGTTGTCCTTGCCAAAAATCTGGGCTATCATTTTATGGATTCGGATATTGTGATCCAGCAGCAGACAGGAAAACTGTTGCATGAGATCATCACGGAAAAAGGACTTGACGGTTTTTTACAGACGGAGGATGAAGTGAATGCAGGCATAGACGCAGAGAAAACTGTCATCGCGACCGGAGGCAGTGCAGTGTTCGGTAAACATGCCATGCAGCATCTGGCAGAAAACGGAACGATCATCTACCTGTCCCTGCCATACGAACAGATCGAAGAACGTCTGGGAGATCTGCATAAGCGCGGCGTTGCGCTTAGGGAGAATCAGACCTTATATGACATCTATCAGGAAAGGATCCCTCTTTATGAAAAGTATGCGGATCTGATCATTGACTGTCAGCAGAAAAGTATCCGTCAGATCGTGGCAGAGATTGCAAGAAAGCTGGGAAACAAGGAATAAATTCAATATACGGAAGTCTCCCACCGCAGGAGAATCGATACAAGGTCAGAAAAATGAGCCGGCAAAAAGGCTGGCAGACGCTCCGGATGCCACTGAAATCCTATGATGGGAAGATCCTTGTGCAGGATTGTTTCGGGGATCCCATCCGGTGATTGCTGCAGGCAGATCAGACAGTCAGACAGATCGGAAACAGCCTGATGATGTGCGCTGTTTACAACAGAAAATCTGGCAAGAAGTGTAAAAAGCATTTGCTTTTCCCGTTGGGAAGCAGATGCTTTTTCCTGTGATGGGAAATGCATGGCATATTCTTTGTTTGTCTGTATGGAAGGGAGCGGCAGAAGCTGGACGGAATGAATGGCGTCCCCCATTGTGTAAGGATAATAATGCATGTTATCTTCGGGCAGATCCTGCAGAAGTCTGCCACCGAAAAAGACATGGATGAGCTGCATGCCTTTGCAGATACCGATCACGGGCTTCTGGCGTACAAGGGCGAGCTGCAAAAGCTGAAACTGCATCAGATCCAGCATACCGTCGGACGGCTTTGCGCCTGCGGCTGTTTCTCCATAAAAGGCGGGATCAAAGTCGCCGCCGCCGGGCAGAAGGAGCAGATCAAACGAAAGGTTTTGCAGGCTGCTGTATGGAAAGGCTTCCCCTGCACGATAGGAAAGCATCTGTGCGTTCATACCGCTTTTTTGTACGAGCTCATAATATCGTCTGTGGACATCCATGGTTCCGGCGATCAGGATCAAAGGTTTCATAAAAAGCAGGCTCCTGCTTCCTTTTTTATACTATATGCAGTATACTGATAGATGTTCGGAGTCTCTGATATGCTGCCGGACATGAAGGAGAGGGTTATAGATGAAAAGGAACGGAAAAAGGAAAAATCAGATTTGGATGGCGGGGCTGCTTCTTTGTCTGGGGCTTGTATTTTTGCTTCCCAAAGAAGTAAAAGCAGAAGAAACAGATCCGGAAGCGGATACACAGATCGAATATACGGTAACGAAAGTACCGGGAAAGATCAATATGCTGGCAGGCGAGACAAGATATGTCAGCACATCGATCCCTTACACGGCTACTTTTGAAAGCAGTGATCCGAAAATCGCGGCGGTGGCAAACAGCGGACTTGTTGAGGCACGGAAAAAGGGCACCGTGAAGATCGCGCAGACAGACGGAACGACCAAAAAGGTTTATACGGTAAAGGTAAATGATACGGTTGATCTGATCATTTTTGCCGGACAGAGCAATATGTGCGGTTCCGGCGGCAATTCCGGTGCTGCACCAAAGCCGGATACGGGAACAGCTTATGAATTTGATATCTCCACCAATACAAAAAAATGTATTACGATGAAGGAGCCGTTCGGAGAAGGCACAAACCGGATCAACGGTCTGGAGGACAGCGGTACATACAGCACAAAAGGGTCGCTCGTCAGTGCATTTTGTATCAATTATTACAAACAGACAAAGATACCGGTAGTCGGTGTTTCCGCAAGCTGGGGAGGCACCTCTACCAATACATGGCTGAACCGCGGACTGGTCAAAGAGACGCAGCGGCGTGTCAGGCTGGCAAAGAAATATATGAAAAAGAAGGGTATTAAGATCCGCCATACTTATATGGTATGGTATCAGGGAGAATCCGATGCTGTACAGGGGCTGGAAGGCTGGCAGTACAACAACCGTATGAAGAAGATCTATACCAAGATGAAAAAGGTTGGCGTGGAAAAAGTGTTTATGATCCGGATTGGGCAGAATCAGGCTGCGATCGGACAGACGGATGAGATCGTAAAGGCGCAGAAAAAGCTTTGTAATACCAATAAAAACTTTATCATGGTATCAAAGTCAGCCTATCAGTTTGGCTTAAATCCGGGCACCTATCATTCTGATGCGATCCACATCAACCAGACCGGTCTCAACAAGATCGGATATGAGGCCGGAAAGGCTGCGGGAAAATACGCAAAGAAGCATAAGTAAGCCGAGGCTTACAAAATATAAGTGTCGATGAGCTCTGCAAGCCCATCATGTTCATGATCCAGTGCGGTAATAAAACCGGCACTGGATTTTACTGTTTCAGTGGCATTCTGCATTGCGGCGCCGAGCCCTGCGGCAAGGAGCATCGGGATATCATTTTCGGAATCACCGACAGCAATACTATCGCTGACAGGAACGGAAAGATAGTCGCACAGAAAACGCAGTGCATTGCCTTTACTTGCCTGTGCGGAGAAGATCTCCAGATACCCTGCGCCGGAAAACATTGTCTGTACGCCGTCTCCGAGTGCGGTCTGTATCTGCACACGGAACTGTTTCAGTGCGTCAGAACCGTCCAGACTCAGCGCCAGCATTTTAAAGGGAGGTTTGGACAATGCTTTTGTATAATCCGGTGCAAAGATTGCAGGAATCTTCACATGCTTCTGATAATGTAAAAGCTCCGGTGTTTCTTTTTCGCAGACGATCTCGTGATCGGTATAAGTCTGCAGATGGACATGGTACTGCTTTGCAAGTGCCTGTGCCCGCGGGATCAGCTCTATAGGCAGTCTGTCCTCCAGAACTGCTTTCTTTTCATTACAGTCATAGACCAGTGCACCGTTGTTAGCGATCACATAGGAGTATGGAAAATGAATAGAGAGACTTTCAAGGTAGGACTGCACCAAAAGGATGCCGTCGAGAGGGCGGCCGGAGCACAGGATCATGCCATGCCCTGCCTGTCCCATTTCCCGGAGCTTCCGGGCAAGAGTGGGAGAGATCGTTCCGTCCTTTCTGAGCAGTGTTCCGTCAATATCTGAAAATAGCAGCTTCGTCATTTGTAATTCCTTTCTGTCTGATATATAATGATGCAAGGGTCAAAAGTCATAGACCACGCTGTGCGGAGCACGTAACAATCCGTATAGCATCATTATAATTTAGCACAATACTAACATAGAAAAAATGACATTACAAGAAGGACAAGATCATGAAAAAACTATTCATCTATTTGCGTGAGTACAAAAAGGAATGCGTTTTTGCGCCGCTTTTTAAGATGCTGGAGGCATCCTTTGAACTGTTTGTACCGCTTGTCGTAGCGGCTATTATCGATACCGGTATTGCACATGCAGATAAGGGCTATGTCATCCGTATGTGCCTGCTTCTGTTTTTGCTTGCCCTCATCGGACTGACCTGCGCGGTAACGGCGCAGTATTTCAGTGCTAAGGCAGCGGTCGGCTTTGCAACAAAGCTCAGACATGCTTTGTTTTCCCATCTGCAGGACCTTTCCTTTTCAGAGGTAGATACGATCGGAACTTCCACGATGATCACCCGTATGACGAGTGATATCAACCTGCTGCAGAATGGTGTCAATATGGCACTCAGACTGTTCCTGCGTTCTCCGTTCGTTGTATTCGGTGCCATGATCATGGCATTTACGATCGATTTTAAAGCAGCACTCAGCTTTGTCGGTGCGATCATTCTGTTATCGATCGTTGTCTTTGGAATCATGTATCTGAATATCCCGATGATGAAATCCGTACAGGCAAAGCTGGACGATGTTCTTTTGACCGCCAGAGAAAACCTGACAGGTATCCGTGTGATCCGCGCCTTCTGTAAGGAGGACGAAGAGCTGGCACGTTTCAGACAGAAAAACGAAGAACTGACCAGAATGCAGAAAAAGTCCGGTTCTATCTCAGGACTGACCAACCCGCTGACCTATGTCATCATCAACTTTGCAATCATCGTGCTCATCTGGACAGGTGCACTGCAGGTACAGAAGGGTATTCTGACACAGGGTCAGGTGGTAGCACTGTATAACTATATGTCACAGATCCTTGTCGAGCTGATCAAGCTCGCAAATCTGATCGTGACGATCAATAAAGCACTGGCAAGTGCAAACAGAATTTCAGATGTATTTGATATCCATTCTTCCATGGAATGGCAGGAAAAAGAAACGGAAGCAGAAGTGACAGATCCGGAAAATGCGGTTGTGTTCGATCATGTGTCACTGGCTTATCATGCAGACAGTGAGGCTGCTATTTCAGATGTTTCCTTTACGGCGAAAAAGGGAGAGATCATCGGTATTATCGGCGGAACAGGTTCCGGTAAGAGTTCGCTTGTCAATCTGATTCCGCGTTATTATGATGCAACACAGGGAAAGATCCTGATCGATGGCAAGAATGTAAAGAATTATACGAAAAAAGAACTGCAGAGACAGGTTGCCATGGTGCTGCAGAAGGCAGTATTGTTCCAGGGCTCGATCGCAGAGAACCTGAAATGGGGAAAACGTGATGCAACGGAAGCAGAGATGCAGCAGGCGGCTGAGATCGCGCAGGCTGCGGATGTTGTGCGTGTCAAAGGCGGACTGAACGGGCAGATCTCCCAGGCGGGTAAAAACTTATCCGGCGGACAAAGACAGAGACTGACGATCGCCCGTGCGATCATGAAGCATGCGCCGATCCTTATTCTGGATGACAGTGCTTCCGCACTGGATATGGCAACGGATGCCAACCTCCGTAAAGCGATCCGCCGGATGCCGGATCATCCGACCGTGTTTATTGTGTCGCAGCGTACCAATGCCATTATGGATGCAGACCAGATTCTTGTGCTTGACGATGGTAAGCTGGTCGGAAAAGGAAAGCATGACGAACTGTTAAAGACATGTGAGATCTACCGTGAGATCTTTGAATCCCAGTATAAGAAAGGAGTGGAGTAAAATGAAACAGAAAGATGTTCTGAAAAAAGTCTGGAAATATCTGGAACATTACAGAATGCTGATCCTGTTATCCTTCCTCTTTTCTATTGCGGTTGTTGTACTGACCCTATATGTACCGATCCTGGTCGGCCGTGCCATTGACCAGATCGTAGAGACCGGTGTGCATTTCGGACCGATCAAGGGCTATCTGTTTGCGATCGGTGTCCTTGTTCTGATCACGGCTGTTCTGCAGTGGATCATGAACCAGATCAATAATAAAGTAACCTATCATGTAGTACGGGATATCCGGAAGGAAGCCTTTGACAAGCTGCAGAATCTGCCGTTGAAATATATAGATTCGCATTCTTACGGTGAGATCGTCAGTCGTATGATCACTGATGTGGATCAGTTCGCGGATGGCCTTCTGATGGGCTTTACACAGCTCTTTACCGGTATTGTGACCATTCTGGGAACACTGATCATCATGCTGACACTCAATGTCGGCATTACCTGTGTGGTTGTTGTGGTAACACCGCTTTCTCTGTTTGTTGCCAACTTTATTGCAACACACACATATACGATGTTCCGTGAGCAGTCGATAACCAGAGGAGAGCAGACAGCACTGATCGATGAAATGATCGGAAATGCCAAGGTCGTAAAGGCATTCGGACAGGAAGAGGAAGCAATCGCCCGCTTTGACGAGATCAATGACAGATTGCAGAAATGTTCGCTGAAAGCAATCTTTTATTCTTCCCTGACAAACCCAAGTACCCGTTTTATCAACGCTCTTGTATATGCAGGTGTCGGACTGACAGGTGCATTTGCCGTTATCGGCGGCAAGATGACAGTCGGGCTTTTGTCCAGCTTTTTAAGCTATTCCAATCAGTATACAAAGCCGTTTAACGATGTATCCGCGGTCATTACGGAGCTGCAGAATGCCATTGCCTGTGCGGGCAGGATTTTTGAACTGATCGAGGAGAAGTCCCAGATCCCGGATGCGGAAGATGCAGCTGTGCTGTCAGATGCAAAGGGCAATGTAACGGCAGAACATGTATATTTCTCCTACACACCGGAGCAGCAGCTGATTCAGGATTTCAACCTTCAGGTACAGCCGGGACAAAATATTGCGATCGTAGGGCCCACAGGTTGTGGTAAGACAACGATCATCAACCTGCTGATGCGTTTTTATGATGTAAACAGCGGTAAGATCTGCGTCGATCAGACAGATATCCGTGATATGACAAGAAAGAGCCTGCGTTCTTCCTATGGTATGGTATTGCAGGAAACATGGCTGAAATCCGGTACGATCCGTGACAATATCAAAATGGGTAAGCCGGAGGCAACTGATGAGGAAATGATAGAAGCGGCAAAGGCAGCCTATGCTGATCCGTTTATCCGCCGTATGCCAAAGGGGTATGATACGGTGATCGGAGAAGACGGCGGTATGCTTTCACAGGGACAGAAGCAGCTTTTGTGTATTTCCCGTATCATGCTGGCACTTCCGCCTATGCTGATCCTGGATGAAGCAACCTCTTCCATCGACACGAGAACAGAGCTGAAGATCCAGAGTGCCTTTACACGTCTAATGGAAGGCAGAACAAGCTTTATCGTGGCGCACAGACTGTCTACGATCAAAGATGCGGATCTGATCCTTGTGATGAAAGACGGAAATATCATTGAACAGGGTAACCATGAACAGCTTCTGGCAAAGAAGGGCTTTTATGCACAACTGTATACAAGCTAAAATATCGTCCGTAAATAACCGGACAAGTATCCGCAACGGTTACTTAAGATACGATATACTTGTACCGTTGTGAAGAAAAGGGAGTCTGCATGAAAGAAAAAATAACAGACATTTTTATGAAATGTATCATAGCTCTGGCAGGTCTGATCCTGCTGGGGCTTAGTTTGTATGCGCTCCGTTATTCCTATCTTTTCCCGGTGGAATATCTGGAGATCGCAACCCCGCAGAAGGATTCTGTCTGGAAAACGGTGGTGGGAGCAGCAGCTTTGTTTTTCCTGCTGTTACTTGTTTCTTATGGAATCAGACAGATTAATTATCGGAAACAGAAGCTGCTGCAGGCGCTGCTTATCCTTATGTTTGTGCTGGCAGCCTTTCTCTTTATACAGGACGGAACTGTCTATCAGGCAGGAAGCGATCCGTGGTATATTTGTGACAGCGCGGCAAAGTTCATAGAAGGAGATTACAGTCCGCTGCAGGCAGGCGGTTATCTGGATCAGTATCCTTATCAGCTCGGACTGACCTTGTATACGGAGCTTGTTTTCCGTCTGACAGGTGTATGGAACGTAAAGGCACTTGTTTTTGCCAATCTGCTTGCTATGACGGCGGCACTTGCCTTCGGACAACTTTTTCTGAAAAAACTGCATGCTATCCGGCAGAGCAGCAGCTTTTCTTTCTGCTATCTGTTGTATCTGCCGATCTATCTGTATTTGCCCTTTTTATACGGAGAAGCTCTGGCAATCTGCTTTACCTTTGCCTTTTTATGGCAGCTTGCATCCTTTCTGGATGACCGGAAAAAGCTGCGTATGCTGTGGCTGGCGGCTTTTGCATGTCTGATGGTCATATGC